>Ga0307514_10006150_pt1 | contig 10532 bp, 14 predicted proteins | sample 16_EM_MG_FD_203088 | JGI IMG/M metagenome (GOLD analysis project Ga0307514, IMG submission 203088) | Populus trichocarpa ectomycorrhiza microbial communities from riparian zone in the Pacific Northwest, United States - 16_EM | ecosystem: Host-associated > Plants > Roots > Unclassified | place... | reverse complement strand
ACGAAGCTTGCTATTCCCTAATAGGAGTGTCGACACAGATCAGATAACTTGTTATCAGATCAACGCTTCTATAAAAGCGAGCTGAGTTAGTTAGTTAAAACAATAAGCCCCAAGCGGTGTTCTGATTTTTATATCTCGTTCTTATCGAACACGCAAATAACGCCGGTATTACTTTGACGTTTGCACTTCTTATTCTTGCACCTTGACCCCCCTATTTGTAAACGCTATTGTAGCACCGCCGTTACACTTTTGGCTTAGTAAAAAGGAATACACAGTTTGGTGACTGTGATGGTAATAGTCTTCCTATTTTTAGTTCTTGGTTTACTTTTTCTGTTATATGGTGTTTAAACTTGTGTAGTTCCCATATCTTTTTTGGTTGCCATGTGCTTTCAGGCATGACTTTAATATGATATTGCATGTGGTTTAGTACGTATCTGAGTGGGGGTAATGACAGGGGTTTTTTTTCTGGGAATAGGTGAGGGAATTCTTTGATTGGGTCCCACTTTTCTTTCACTTGCATCTAGTTGCATGTGATATTTTGTTTAGATTGTAATTTGTTGATCTGATCATTTATTGCCTCTGTTGATCTTTGTTAGATCCAATTTTTATATGCATGATAACCTTCAGGGATGGTGATGTGGAGCTTTCTTGCTCCTTTCTTGATTTGGTCTGTGTTGGGTGGTTCTTGTTGTATGTTATACTGAAAATCCTGCTTATCCTAATCTTCTTCTTCTGAGTCACTGTTGATCCAATATTCATCCCATTCTGCTGAGTTATTTTCTGTTGAGTCTGAGTCTGCATTATATTCTTCTTGTGTGATTGATATGCTTGCAGCTAGATTATCTTCTGCATCTTCTTTGACTTCCCAATTTTCTTCCATTGTTGATAGGAACTTATCTAGGTTTTTCCTATATGTGGCAATTCTTTCTGCTAGGGTGTTAGGGATGTTTCCTAGCTATACATATATTTCTTTGTCTATTTTTCTTCCTTCTTTTTCTAATTTGCCCCACTCATCTTCTGGTTCTTCTTCTTCCTCAATTGGGCTTAGTCTTTCCAGTATTGATGTTGAGTCATTTTCCCATTCCATTTCTTTGAGAAAATTCTGCAGGTGTCCTGTGGGTCTGTGTCCTGCATATGTTTCTGCTTCTGAGTAGTCTGTGACTTCCTCTGCATATGGGTGAATATATTGTGCTGCAGTTGAGGGATATTCTATTGCTTGCTTATCAAGCATTTGTAATGTTATAGGTTCTTTCCCTCTTGGGTATATGCTGACTTGATTTTCTGCAATATCTATGACTGCTCTTAGGGTTGTTAGTGTAGGGTTTCCTAATATAGCATTCTATTCATTTAGCTTAGCCACATAGAAGGTAATGTTTTCTTTGTGACCTTGTAAATCCACTTCTACTGTTGCTTTAGCACTGATGTATGATTTGCTTCTTTTGATTGTAGTTCCTAGGATTTTTGGATCTGTTTTTTCTGTTGGGATCTTGTATATGTCATAGAATTGATTTGAAATCAAGTTTCCATACATGGTGCAAGGGTCTATTAGGACTTGTGTATCTTTTCCATTAATTTTTAATTTTGTTGCAGAGGATATCTTTGCAGTTTGTGGAATGAGGTATCTCCTGTCATCTTGTGAGAATCTTATGATTTCAAGTGCTACAGTATTTGGCCATGGTCTTGATCCTTGGAATGGTATTCTCTGTTGCCAGGGTTTTCTTTGACTTACTTGTTGATAAGCTGTGCTTATTGTTTTCTTTTTTGGGCAGTCTCTTGCATAGTAGCGTGTCTCTTTGCATATGAGGCATTTTTCTTGTGCCTTCAAGGATTCTTTTTCCTGGTTACACATTTGTCTGAATACCTGGTTTCCTTGTTTTGGCTTTGTTGGTCCTTTCCTTGGTAGTGTAGACCTTGGTGGGTTTGATCTTTTTGATTTATCTGGTGCAGATTCTCCTGATCCTGGTGGGTCACCTTTTTTTCATGTAGATCTCTAGAATATTAGTAATCTTCCTCTTTCTTCAGGGGTTCTTTACCTTATCTTTCTTTCTTGCTTATTAAAATAGAAACTTTTTCCCCTGTTGGTAATTCCTCTTGTAGAGTCTCTTGCATTATCTGCTTGCATCTTTTCTGCTATTTCCACTATTTTGTCATACTCCATATTGTAATTGATTAGCAATTTTGTGGGGGTCTTAATGTGTATGAATAATGTTATGACAAATTTGACTTTGAGTGCATACATATTAATCATTTTTTCTGCTTGTAGGTTAATGCATGATTGATAATATCTCAAACATTCCAGGCTGTACAGGTTGACAGGGGGGTTTAGTCTATGTTCTTTTATTAGTTTTGTATTGTTGTATTCTTCCCATTCTTTCCATAGGTCTAGTCCTGCTATGGATAGTACTACTTTTTTCCTGAGCTACAGGATAAAAACATGGTAGTTCCTCTTCTTCTCTGGCACTTTGCTACAATATTCTTCATACCAACTCTGAGCTGGACCTTTACACATCCAACTGAACCTGTTCACAGCTTCCTCTTTTTGGATATCCAGTTTCTGGTAAGTTAACCATTCTGCTATTCTTGCTGTGTCCTAGTCAAATGTTGTTGGGTTTCTCCATTTCTTATTTGTCTCATCAAATATTTCTGGTATTGGTAGCTTTACTAGATTCTTGTTGTTGTTTATTTTGTTTGTCTCTTTAGCTGGTGTCTTTTTTCCTGTGACTTGTTCCTATTCCTTTTGGCTTGGTAATAGTTGTCTAACCTTCCTGGTATTGTCTTCAGATTCATCCTCACTATCACTCTCTCTTCCATTAGAGCTTTCTGAGCTACTGATGAAATCATCTCCTGGATCATCTCCTCCTGTGGTAGATTGATCCTTTTCTGCCTCCTTGCCTTTGCCTTTTTCAGGGTTATTTCCCTTTTTAAGCCTTTCTTCTTTTGGTAAGTCTTCAAACTGAACTTCTTTAGATATTTTTTTCTTTCCTTTTGAGCTAGCTGTTTTGTAGTGTGTGATGATCACATTCTCCTCTTCTTTATATAAGTCTGCCAATTCTTGTATTTCTTGTATTTGTTCTTCAGTCAGGGTCATTGCTGTTTCATCCATTGTTTGTTCCTTTATTTCCCCTATTTGCAGGTATTGTTCTATGTTTGTCCATTCTTTGACTAGCCATGGTATTCCTTTTGCTGGATTGTAGAAGGGTGCAGGCATTGATTTCTTTATTGTTGTTGGGAGTTGAGTATTTATTATGTCCCATATATCTATGGTGTTCCATGTTATGTATTTGAATATCCCTTGTTGGATTATTTCCATTTCTTCTTGTGTAAAGTTGTTTTGGTTGAGGATACAGTATATCATTACTTGGTCCATGTAATTTGTCCATGTTTGTTTGTATCTGTCCTATTCTATGTCATTTATTTTTGATGTTGTGACATTTCCTCCTTGTATACTTCCTTTGTTAGGGATTTCTAATGTTCTAGATGTTGATTTTGGGTCTTCTTGATTTCGTAGTCTCAGTCTTTTCTTTTGGAGTGTTTGGGATACTTTTTCTTTGAGCTGTTGGATTTCTTCTGAATTCATAGCTAGCCTTCTTCCTTTCTTGGATTTCTTCTTCTCTGTATTCTTTTTTTGTGGTGTTTTGGGGATTGTTGAGCTGCTTCCAAACAGTTACTTACTGATACTTTCTAGTTCAGACATGTCTATCAGGTTTTCCATAGCTGAGGATTCCTGGGTTTTGAAGAGGCTGAATTGGGTTGACCCTGATAATGTCTTGGACTACCTTTGTCCTTCTCCTGTGGGAAGACCTTCTGGTCTTCACAGGGGTGTTAAGAGGGGTAGGGCTTCTTTTGAGCCTCTCTCTTCTGGTTTCAAGCTTGTGGGTTGGAGGGCTAAGAGGGTAAGATTTGCTTTGGGGGAGGAGGATAAGGAGGTAGGTAGGCAGGTGGAGAAAAATCCTACTGAGTTTGTTTGGGGTGGCCCTGTGTTGAGGCACCAGAGTAAGAAATTTAGGAATGTTCCTTGGTCTCAGAGAGTGTTTATACCCAGGTATGTGGTGCAGTGCTAGATAGAGTACTACAGTGAGGATGAGACCTGGTAGGTCTACAAGAACCTCAAGTACTGGTATGACTTGCGGACTGGTTGGGGTTGGGATGAGGAGTACTTCCTGGAAGAGGCCAGGTTCTCCAAGAAAGCTCCTTGGGATCTGCCTTCTGGGGGTTGTATCCCTGGTTGTTTCTGTCAGGCACCTGTTCCTAGGTGACCTTTTCTTGTTGTTTCTTTTTCCCTGTTGTTGTTTCTGTTGTTTGTTTCCTGTGTTGGGTTTTTGTAGGTTCTCCTTTTTCTTTTGTTGTTATTTTTGTTGTGTGATCACTATGAGTCTTTGGTCTAGGTTTCTGGTAGTCTTCTTGTGGTTTTCTGGTTGGGTTTTGGTGCTGGGAAATCTGGTTTCCTTGTTTCTTTTGTCGTGATATCTGGTCTTTGTTGTTGTTGTATTTATTTGTTTTGAATATACTGAATTGCTATCAGGTTAGCTCACTAGTGAGACTTTTTGCTGACTAGATGCTGAGGTAAGAGTGATCAGTTCTTCCTCTTTAGGTAAGAGATTCTGATATTAAAAAATGTAAAGGTTTGGTCTTGAGATTTATAAGGACTTATTAAACATAAGTTTATCTCATGTAATCTTCAAGATAGTTATATTGAGATAGTTGATTATGTAAGGGATCAGGTGATGTGCCAAGAGGCACGAGAGTTTTAACAGGTTGATCTCTTGTATTTGTTACTATCTGAATAAACTGATGATGAAAAAGAAAAGCTGTCTGTTGGAGTTTGATCCCTCTAAATCCCTCCTATAGGGCAGGGATCTATCTGAGAATTGATGTTATGTGTTTTTTATCTCTGAGTCATACCTGTGACTCATCCTGTGACTCACTGCAAGGAATCCATGATTCCTACGATTTCTTATCTTGTTATCTCTGTTTATTCCCTGCTGCTTACGTCATTCTTACAACGTTATAATTGCGTCATGACTGGATTAAGCAAGTATGCACAATTGTCGGAATTTTTGAGTCTTTATGAGTCATCTTGCATGCCAGGCTGCAGCCTAGGTTTCATGTTATTATCTTGACATCAGTGTATGCTCCTGATGACGTATTCGTTATTTCCTTATGACTCTTGTTGTTACTCATAATGACTGCGTTATTATGATTGCTGTTGGACTCATCTGGTATGAGACTTCTATTGCCGTATTTGGACGCTCTGGTTCTCTATTAAAGAGACCGAGTTTGACTCTCTGTTTTTCATCTTTTTCTCTTCACTTGATTTCCTACCATCAGTTTAGTTAGTAACAATCAATACTCGCTATTTTGGTCAACTTCTTTTCTTCCAAATTCTCGAACTCAATTACTTCTTGAACTCTCTATATCTTGAGCATCTGTCTGGTAGCCTTCGTGCCATTAGCCAGACTCCCGAGACCATACCTACTTAGATAGTTTATAGTATCCAGCTGGCCTGGGTACTCGCTGTCTAAATAGGCCACCACTTACATTTTTTTGACCTATATTAAGCAAGTATAACTTTCTTTCCCCTAAGACTTGATCACTCATAGGTTTATTTCGAACTGTTGACCTTCAGGACAATAGAAGACTTCAGCGTCTCGACCCACCTGTCGTACCACTAGCACAGAGCTCAGTAGCCAGTACTAGTATTATGAATAATCTAGACCGCCACTTCTACAGTCTTATCCTGCACCCTCTCGAACCGAATAGCTCAAGTTAAGAGCAGAATCCTTATGCTAGCACCTTCACCTGAACGCAGGAATATCAGAACAGCAACATGTCAGTTGAATTAGACACGAGGTCTAGTCGAAGACTGTCTGGACAGTATCCAGAAATGCCTCCTATGGTTAAACAACCTTTATTACACCTATCAAGGACTGCTTCTAGAAATACGTCTAGGCAGCCTACAAGAGAACCTTCGCCCGATCCTGATGATCAGTATCCTCAGGAGCAGGCACAACAAGAATACAAGCAACAGGATGAACCTGAGACCCCTCCTAAGATCCAGAAGGGAAAGGCACTGAAAATTCAAGTTATTCACCCTACTACAAGTCATGCAGTACCTGAACAAGAATGGGAAGATGATCCTCCTAATCGACCTCCCACAGATGACGATGTGAAGCAGTTAGCAGAGTTATGCCATAACCTCACCAATCTGCATAGGAAATGAGACCCAAAGGCTCCCACAATGGACCCTTCACCAGAAGAAATAATTCAACTCGCTGCAAGTATCAATAACTTAGTTAGGGACAATCCTATACCTTCGATGGCAAGAATGTACCCAAAGACAGCAAGGAAGCCCTCACGACCTTCCGTGTCATACTCAGCTTACAGATCTGCTACCAAGAAACCCACTGGATATCTATCTAGAACTGCGAGTGCATTGGGACTTTCGAGATTCAGTACTAGTCCATTTGGAACTAGCAATCCTACGCCAGCTCAGCCTGCTTCTACATCATCTACCTCCGCAGCTCCACTGCCTACGCAGCACCCTGCAAACGTTCCAAGCAGCTCAGCTAGATCAGAGCCTAAACCATTTGGGTTTCAGAAAATGCCTCATATTACCCTGAACTCCGGAAATCAGAATGCGTCACAACAGCCACCCCAGCAACAGCAGACTCACGATAAGCCACCGCCAGGGGGTCCACCAAGAAGGGTATCCCTACCACTATATGGTGACCCACCAGATGACTCATCCTCTTGTGACTCAGGAGTGTCACTTTCTGATGCCAGATGCACTCCCAGGGGTCGATCTAGAAGATCCCAGACTGCGGATACTGCACGCACCTCAGCTAGTTCCACGCTAGGATCCAGCAGCTTGAAATTACCGAAACTGGTGACCAATGATGCCAAAGGCAAATACAAGACTGCTGCTGTATTTGATGTATGGGTTAGAGACTTGAGACATCATATTGAAGTTGCAGCGATGGATCTCAAGAGTAGTCATGCTATGATATGGGTTGGAATACATCTACAAGATGGTACTAAGATGCTTCACACACAATTTAGATCTAAGGAGGATACAAAGAACCTGGGAGTTGAGGAATTCTTGAAAGCTCTCAGATAGTATTGTATTGCCTTCACAAGCAAGAAAACACTCTGGACCGAATTTCAATCAATATCCCAAATGCTCAATGGACGCACACTACCTATTCAGGATATCGCCAACAACATTAAGCAATATCAGGTGCAACTACCATGAATCTCCAATTGGCAATGTTATCACCAATTGCTCGAAGCTATGGATGCTCCGCTCTTACAAGCTGTTCGACCATTCATAAATGAAGATATGGACTGAGAAAAGCCTATCGAACCGTGTGAGATCCATGATTCTGTCAGAAGAATTAATAAGAATTCGTCACATAATTCTTTCAGACCTCACCCAAGATATCGACCACAATTCAAGCCTTACACACCTACATCACCTTCGAACCCCTCTTTCAAACCTAATCACCGGTTTGATAGAAACAGCAAGCCACCCCCAACATTATCTCGATTTACTCTACTCACTCAGAAGGAGCGAGAGGAACTTACATGCAAAGGAGGCTGCTTCTGGTATAGGAAAATAGGACATGTGTTGAAAGATTGCCCAGATAGAAAATAAAAGATCTCGAGTACAACAGGTACTCTTGATGAGAAATCCCCATCTGAGATTAAGACAGCAGCTTAATCTATTGTCCAGAAAGCTGCTGTACCACCTACGAAAGGTCTAGGTACCACGCCAGTTATAGACTCAGTCAAGGAACACCTACTTGTGACTACCAAAGTCAGTGATCAAATTGCGAATACCTTAGTAGATCAACAAATTACAGGTGCAGACCTTATTAGTTCCACCTTCTGTATACTACATAAGATTTCCCTGCATAAGATGAATCCGCCTGTCACATTGCAGATGACTATGAAAGGGTTGAGAGGTTCTCTCACTCATTATGTCATAGTCCAGCTCGGCTGGCTAGGATATCTCGAAGAAAGAACCATACTTGTGACCACAGTTAAAGACTGGGATGTTATCCTAGGATCTCCTACTCTTAGGGATATGAACGCTGTAATAAACATGGGTACTATGAGAGTTTCAATTCAGCCCCCTGAGCAAGCACGCTTCACATTACAACAAGGGATCCCAGTCCCAACTACAAAAACGACAAGAAAGAAGATGCATCCTTCATTCCCAAAGCCTGTATATGCACAATCCATGAACTACATTGTCTCTGCAGCCACTACACTCAAGCAAACCATCAATCCCTTTGACGAGTTTCCAGATGTATTTCCAGAAACCAAGGACCTCGATTTACCACCTTTGAGACCAGGGATAGACCATCGAATTCAGCTTAAAGATCCTGATCTTCAGATCAGTCCTCGAAATCTTAAGCTCAAGCACAAATTCCTTCCACAGCTTTTTGAGAAGCTGAGACAGGAACAGAAGTCAGGCCGAGTATGCAAGCCTACACCCCCTGATCAAAGCTGCTCTGCTATCTTTATGATACCTAAAATTGACAAGCCTGACGAAGAAAGGTTCTGGCATGACCTTGTGGCTCGAAATGATAATACTTATGATAATCCACCAAATATCCCTGATTAATCTAATATCATTAATGCAGTTGCCAATACTCAGTTCCACTCGAAGATTGATCTTAGTGATGGATATCACACCTTACGCATTATTCCTGAATATGAGAAGCAGATCGCATTCAAGACACGCTTTGGAGTATATAGAACTCGAGTCATATAGCAAGATGATAAGAACGCACCTTCGACATTTCAGAATGCTATGAACACCCTCTTTCAGGACGAACTCCGACTTTTTGTCTACATCTATATTGATGATATCTTCATCTTCAGTAAGACTTACAAAGAGCATGTCAACCATATCAGACATGTAGTGAAAAAGCTACAAGATAATCAGTTCTACCCTGATCGAAAGAAGTCCCAGTTCCTACCTGAAGAGTTCAGCATTCTTGGACATGCTATTACTAGAAGAGGCATACAACCAGTATCAGGTCGAGTTAGGAAAATACTTGACTGGCCTACCCTTTCTAATGTCAAGGAACTTTGAACTTTCCTTGGTATGGTAAATTACTGTTCTCAGTTTGCCCTGCAATTAGCTACTATAAGCAACCCATTGACTGCAATAGCGGGATCTACCATGAACTGGGATTGGACACACACATATCAGAAATCTTTCGAGTTAATGAAGCAAACGCTATCTGCTGACCCAGCAGTTAGGCCACTGGATTACGAAAGTGTGGATCCTATATTCCTTGTTACTGATGCCAGTCTTATTGGCACAGGCATATGGGTTGGTCAAGGACCCAGTATTTCGGCAATTCGACCAGCTGCATTTCACTCAAGGAAGTTCAATTCAGCACAGCTAAATTACTCGACGTTTGATAAGGAACTTTTGGCTATTCTTGATACCCTGAAGCACTTTCAACCAGTGCTATCAGGATGCTGGTTCACTATCCTTACGGACCACAAACACTTAGTGGCATTCCCCAAGCAGACTGAGTTATTGGCAAGACAAGCCAGATGGCAAAATACGATCAATCACTTCATGTGCACCATTCAATACATTGATAGATACAAGCACGTGATTGCAGATACCTTCTCTCAAGTCTTTATAAACTCAGAGATTCTCACTACTCTATCAGATTTTATTCCTTCAAAAATCGACTCTCCAGAACCTCCTGCCTCTACCAAAATCAACGCTTCTAAATCTGCTCCTGCACACTCCGTCCATAGCCCTCTACATCCACCAACATCACCTACAGAAGCTATACCTATAGTCATGTCTGCTGCAACCACTACTCAAGTAATGGCAAACAAGATTGAGGAGACCACTCCCTGTCATCCTCTTCTGGAGATCCTAATTCCCAAGCGTTAGGAGACAGGTTCTCCTCTTGTAATTGCTGTTCCTGCAACTTCTGCCGTTCTGGCTTCTCCTCTTCCTGCTCCCATTTCTGCTCCCCTGTCTGCTGTACAGACTATTGAGCAACTTGTGAAGGCTGATCCGGAGCGTTACCAGACTAAGAAGATGCAGTTGCCTAGACATGACCCCATAAACGAAGCTTCCAAGGAAGCTGCTGCCTGGCGTGCAACTTACACACTCATGCATTATACTACCTGTGATGACCCTACCTGTGTCATTCATTGATTTTCTCATGAGTATAGACAAACCTTTAGCACCTGGAATCACTGTCAATACTGCAACAACTATGGACACTACACTGGCTCGTGCCCTGTCAAGCTTCATGATGATGAATACACAGAGTCTCCAAAGCTTCCTCCGCAACGCTTTGTAAATGGTGGCCTATTTAGACAGCGAGTACCCAGGCCAGCTGGACACTACTAACTATCCAAGTAGGTACGTATCTAGAGGTTCTGGCTAATTGCACAAGGGCAACGAGACAGGAGCTTGAGATAGAGAGAGTTCAAAGAGTTCGAGATTTCGGGAATAAAGAGTTGACCAGAATAGCGAGTATTGA
>Ga0307514_10006149_pt1 | contig 10533 bp, 8 predicted proteins | sample 16_EM_MG_FD_203088 | JGI IMG/M metagenome (GOLD analysis project Ga0307514, IMG submission 203088) | Populus trichocarpa ectomycorrhiza microbial communities from riparian zone in the Pacific Northwest, United States - 16_EM | ecosystem: Host-associated > Plants > Roots > Unclassified | place... | reverse complement strand
GTACAGCTTGGTGGCAAAAAAACTCATACCCCACCAAGCAAAAACTCATACAAAAACTCATACAAGGGTATGAGTTTTTTTGCCACCAAGCTGTATGTAGCTCAGCATCCCATAATACCATACAAAATTCAAACTAGGTAATGCAGCCATGATGCAGTTTATGATCCTAACTCTCAATTGCCTTTGCTCGCTTTTCTTCATTATAGCATATTTAATAGCAATACTCCGTTCCAACACTACCACCATAGTTCTCTTCATTCACCTGAGTTCTGGTTCTGGTCGTATGCATCTTAACTCTGTACAGTAATCTCGCATTATAAGCAACCCCTAGTATAAGAAACCCCGCGATATAAGCAACGACCTAGGATCCAGCGAGATTTGTATGAGGAAATAAGAAACACTTGTTATAGGAAAGTTTCTTAATTATCGGCTTAGTAATACATATAGTTTCGAGTTGTCACAAGCAACCACACCACATTATGCATCTTGATTCTCAGTTAGCTCTTATCGAAATCAAGTGAGCAATATCTCATATCTCATTACACTTGCCCACACCTGCTCTGTTAGGGTAAATTATCATCCATCAGCTTTTGTATGTAAAGATTGCTCGATATATTAGTGAAAAAACAAGTATAAAGCAGGTAATTATGTCGTCTAAGCAGATCCAAACTCATCACATGGACAGAGAAGAAATCCGTATTTTAGATACCTACAAGCCTGCTCCACTTCAGGAGTCTGATTCTGATGTTGACGATGTATATAGAATTTCCTATAAGGTTGCGCTTGAAAGCCCTGAAAACCTACGCCTCTTCCGTCTTGAACATCCCCATCTCAATCTACAAGAAGTCGAGCAGCTGGAGGCGGTGCTATATCAAGAGAAGCGAGATATTGAGACTCTACAAGGCATGGCTCGAAGGGAACAACATCAATCTGTCATCACAGGATTTTTTAGGCCCCACTCGGGCATTTCCTAATTCCTGTATATACCTCGCATTATAAGAAATCTCGTGGTAGATGGTTATCTTCAGCATGTAGCATATATTGTATTTTATGGCTGGTGGTGCTAGCTGCGTAGCGTTAGTGCAGTCCGGGGTCTTATCCGCCACAATCCCCCATTAGGTTATTTAAGCGCCTTGGCAAGAGAGTAGCAAATATCCATCCCCTCTGATACCAATGCATACAATATACATATATGCATGTTTTTTGTTACTTTCCCGAAGGGAGCCATAGGCTATGAGACAGATATATGCATGTACTGTACAGTACATACCTTGGTGGATATCCCAAAGGTCATGCCAACGAAAAAACATAACCACAGCAACAAACTCCACAACCGCCCATCTAGTCCTAGCAGATCATTGTCTCTCCTTTTCTAGCACTTTCAACTACTGTAGCGGCTACGGATTCTATCGTGACCTCTACATCTTCCTGTGTAAGTATTGGAATCCCTAAATAGACGCAGGAATGTGTAAACATGCCTGTTGCTTCACTTGTGGCTGTGTGGACTTCAAGGTTCTTCGCTACGGCAGTAGCAGAGGTAATGGCATCCGCGGGGGCTGGCGTTGGATTTGAGGGGCTTGAACCTTTGAGAGATGTGTTTATGGGAGTGTATGTCGGGGAAGGCGGGTGATTTCATTGCCGTTGGTGGACATGTTTTATATGTGTATGTTGTAAGTACAGTGAAGTGTAGAGGTGGGAGAATTACACTCTTATTAAAGCTATAAATAGTCATCTGATAAAGCTGATGGATAACTATGAAGATGTAGAGTATCACCAGATCCAGTCGGAGTCCAATTGCAAATTGTTGCTCATCCGACAGGTGTCTGCAGAGAGATTCAAGTTAGCTGCAGATTACCCACTGGCAAGTGTGTGATCCTGTTGGCCCAATCCTATCTTGTAGTGACCATGGAACAACATTTTATTGGTCAACATTTACAACTTGCGTAATCGAGCAACACTACCATTGGCTCCCTACCTCCTCTTGCCCCCCTTCCCTACCTTTCCACTCTCATCCTTATCCTTCCCTTTCCCACCTTTGCCTCCCATCTTCCCTTTCCAAGCTCCACCTCCACCTCCACCTTTCCCACCCTCTCTCTTTCCCTCACCAGCGTCTCCAACGACTCTCACTCTTGACACAGGAACACAATTTAAACTCTCCTCCACTCTCCAATTCTTCAATAGCTCCCATTCCGTTGGCCACATCCTCTCCAAATCTATACCCTGCTCATCCCAGCCTTGAAATCCCATTCCCACCCCTCGCCCCTTGCCCATTCCCCCACCAACACCTCCCTTGCCCTCAGCTCCGGGCCGCACTGGCTCTCCCACCCTTACCCACCCTCCCACTATATCCTTTACCGCCTTCTGCTTCTTCTGGACATCCTTAGACGCCCCACCCATTGCAGGAAGTAGCTTAACTTTGTATTTGTACCTTCCGAGAGCCGAGTATGGGGCACAGACTGGGATTGCGTCAATAATGCTAGCCGCATTGGAAGGCACACCTGTGAGGCGGGTAAAATCGAGGGACTCCTCCTGTTGCGCCTCCTCCATGACTTCATCTGCTTCTCCTATGTCTTTCTCGGGGCCCTCACCAGTACTGGCCTTTACGGGAGGGGTTACAAAGGTAACACTAGGCAGTTTCCATCCAAACCTCTTCGCTTCGGCAATCTTACCATGCGCTTGCGCACGCAAATGCTGTTCCTTCTTCTTTTCCCTCTGTGCGAGCTCCTCCGCTGCCTTCTCATCTTCCTTGGACAAAACTTTGCTGCCAACTGTATCTACGGGTGATGCCCCTGTTCCCAGCGGGGAGCCACCAACACCGAGAAGCTCCCTCGCCATTTCCTTCTCATCCTCAGATAGCAGAGCATATTTCTCAGCTAGTTTCCTCTTGTGTTTCGAGGTGTGCTTTTTACCCCGTGGTACCTGAACTGGTGATTGTGATTGTGGAGTGGCCTTGGGAACATTTGGAGGGGCCTTTCCTGGAGCTGGGGAGGTAGGGACCTGACCGCTTTTCTCTTTCTTGAGTTCTCGGCGTTCTTTAGCGGAGAGGTGCTTCTTCCCTGAGGCCTGTGCACGTGACCCCTCGTTACCCTCATCCTCTGCATCTCCTGCAGAGATTGAAGTCTCTGCTTCCTTTGTATAAGCATCCGGTTTTGTATCCTCTCCATCGCTCTCCCCCCCTTCTATTTGGATTTGAACATCGGGAAATTCCTCATCATCACTTTCTTCCTCCTCTGACTCGTTCTCGTCTTCGTTTGATTGCTCTTCATCATCTCCTCTCTTCCCCTCTACAGCCGTAGTTGTGCTATCTTCGCCTGCCGGTTCCACTTGTGCTGCGGCTTGCTCGTCTTCGGGGTGTCCTTGGTTTGCCTCTCCAGTGACCCAAAGCACAGCATACCCAAGAGCTAGCTGTGCAGGAGGCAGATAATTTTTGTTCCCAACTATAACAAATTTCCCCACTTCCTCAATATAATCCCCTGTCTCCTTGACTGTTTTACTGACCTGGTCCCAATTTACCCACCATGCACTCATCACAGCTTTGGTCTCCCAGGCTTTCGACGCACAGATGGAGAATGTGCCTGCTTGAGACAATGTGGTCGGGGGGATTGGTGAAGGAGCGGTAGTGGTTTGTATGGGTTGGGTATGAGCACTTTGATTCTTCACAATTAGAGGAGCAGCTCCTTCTACTTCTGCTGAGACAAGTACGTCACCACGCTTGAAGTGCCGCTGGTAGAGCAGCTCTATCTGTTGCAGATCACGACCACTGCCAGAAATTAGTATCACAAAATTCTACTTACGAGATTCACTAACCAGTTCCACTCACCCCAAAACCAAGTATCCGTCTGTAGTAATAAAAAAGTAAAACTTCTCAAACCACATCTGCTGCCGCACTGGCCTCAGAAGCTGCTTCTCCTTGGTCAAGCCTTTCTTCAAATCAGTTAGGACCTTTCGCTCGGTATTTTTGAGTGCTTTGGTTGACGCCTGTATGGTCTTCCCTTCTTTCACGGCCGCGGTCTTCTTTTCGCTATAGTATTCCCTAGCGTTTGCCCATCCCGACAGTACCAGCCTAACATCAATGCGTAGCTTTTGCTGCTCCTTCTTCTTCTTTGAAACCCCCTCATCGGTATCACTTTCCTCTTCGGATTCACTGACATCTCCACCATCCTCATCCAACTCTTTTTCCTCTTCTGCTCTTTCCTCTGCTAGCAGCAATGTAATAATTCCATCCGCCAATTTGAGACCACCCACGAGCTCAGCAACAGGATTGCCTGCCCTACGGGCATTGCTAATCATCATGTCAATTCCTTTCCAATCAACACCTTGATACAAGAGAGAGTTGACAGAGGCAATTGCTTCCTCAACCTTGTCCAGGTTTGCTTCAATAGCCTGGGCTTTGCGTTCATTCAGTGTTTGGACGCTCTGTAGAGCGCTAACACGGGATTCATGTTCTGAACGTGCTGATGTGAGCTTTTTCACTGCCGCAAGCTTACGATCTTGTAAGCGTGTGGTGAGCTTTTGCGACTCAATTGAGGAGAACTAAGCGAGATTTAGTCAATGACCGGTACCTCGGTAACTCGGGGGATGACGGGCGTACAAAAGTATCAACAGTATTGTTATATCCTTCAACCTCAATTATCTTGAAACCCGGTGCATTCACAAACTGCCGTGGGGGGAATGGATGAAAGTCGTCGTATTGAAATCCCTCTTCGTCTGTTTTCATCTGTGGGTCATTCTCTTCTGGCTCTTCGTCCTCAAACAATTGCTCTATCTCTCCAAACACTTGCTCCTTCTTCTTGCTCTTAGGCTTTTCCTCCACAGCCTCTCCTACAGGTTGTGGTTTGCGCTGCTTCGCCACAATGTAACCTTTGGCCTTCGCTGTTTTATTTGTCACCTCTTCGATAACCTTCTGGGCCTCTACAAAGGCTTCGAGGACTTTGTCAATCAATGTATCGTCCTTGAGAACATCTTCCACGCGGGCTTCTGGGTCCACCCCCACAATGCATAGCGCATGCTCAATCAAGGCTGGTGAGAACTCGGGTATCCTCGAGCTTAGCACCCGCTTGAGTGAATCTTCCCCCCTCTTCCTCTTGAATTTCTTTCCTTGTCCCAGCTTTGTCTTGCCCTTTTTCCCCGGCTCCTCCAGTGGAGCAAGAGCTTCCTCCACCTCTTCAGTGGATAGCGGCTTAGCTTTCAGTGCTTCAATGACCATCTGTCCGTCAACAGCTCCACCTCCAACTATGGCATCCTCTCTACCCTCCGGGACGGCATATGGAGAGCCAACTTTTGTCTCCCCTCGCCCTCCTTCACCAGCCGGAACTACCCTAAGGACAGCAATACAGATACCCTCTTCGCTCACGAGAACCACATTTCCTCCAGCATAAAACTCAAGGTACAGTCGATACTTTCCATCGGAAAATGTAAACTCCAGCACCCGGTCCGTACGGAGTTGACGGACGCTTGTTAGCCGCCTTGTGCGGAGATGCTTTCGAAGGCGTGCAATGAAGGAGGAAGGGGAGGGTGACGTTGTTCGAGAGAAAGCTGTCAGATGACAACGAAACCCGGAGTCAACTAGCAGGAGATGCTTACTATTCGGTAAGGCGAATTTGAGCAGAAAGATACGCTGACTCGTGATAGGGTTAGCTGGTCGGGGTATCTGTGGTGGTTGGGGGCGGGGATTTGGCTCACCGAAGATATATCGTAAATGTTCGATAGCCGGAAGCCGGTAAGTGTTTGGGAGAGCTCGTGTGCAATGACCTAGGGAGTCATTGGCTCTGATCATTAGCAGGGAATTGGGGGGGCCATACCCGAAGATCGAGGGATGAATACCGCTGCTTCATCGATACCGTGATGTTGTTGCTGTATTTCTAGCGTGGGATCGAGGCTAGTATTTCTGCGGGGGTTGACAGATAGTCTCGAGCCGACGTCATGACGTGGGTCCGAATGACTAGTCTGGTTACCGAATTACTTGTAGGTGCCACACAAGTGCTGCGACATCACTGAGAAACAAATGCAATCTACAACGGGCCTTGTCTCCGCTTCACGCATGACAATATTCGCTTGCAAATTCAACCACCCTGATGCGGTGATACCAGAGTAACTTCATACACATGGTACATCTCAGCTGCGATTGCAATTGCTCCTAGGAGGTTTTGAGGGTGTTGGGCCTAAACAGCTCCCGCGGAGTTGGTGCGAGGCTGCGCGGACAACCACACCAAGTACCTGCGCGGAGTTCCAGATGAAGCCGAGAGCGTAGGTAGTGCAGCCCCATTGAGAAAAAAAATCAGGTTGACCCACTTACGCAAATTAAGTCGACCATTTTCCCCCAATCCCCCCAGCCGCCCGCGCCAAGTAGTATGTACAGTATATGTATTATGCTCGAGGTATGATCGCTTGAAGGCGAGTCATTCTTTGTCACAGGGTCATCATGAGGAGTACCGGGAAAGCATAGGAGGGGTCGTGCAACCAGACTACCGGGAAAGGCCCTCCCAACATTCCAATGCTATATGGTCCCGGTAGCGTGTGTATCCGAACCATTGTCCGTTGCACATTCTGATAAACGAATGATCCCTCCTCCCAAAGTGTTCGGCGACAAGAGTGACACAGGATTTTCTTGTTGATTAAGAGATGGGCAAAAAGAGGGGCAATGATGAGATGGGGTGTATGGGGGTGGGGGCTTCCATGCGGCATCGAACGGGATCGATGGCGCACCAGCTTGGGGAGGCAACACCCCCCCCACCTTGCGGAACGTCGTAGGCCAAAAGGGATCGCCGCTGAATTTTTTTTGTTAGCCAGGATGCTGTTATCCCAAGGTAAACCATCTCAGAATTACACCAGTAAACATGAGGTATCGCTTGGGAAAAAGTAACGCCCCACAACATCAACTTTATTGAGATAGCTACCATTGTTCATTGCGTTGAAGTAGAACAGATCCATGCCTGACACTGACATGCCCACCCGCTGTGATTTCAAAGCCCGTGGGGAATAGTGGGGTAGCTTAGTAGTCTGGTTGGCAAGTAGCTTAGGGTGAGTGGTGATTTCGAATTCAGGACATTATTCATATTACCCGCTACTATCAACCGTTTCTGCGCTTGATCTTAAAAACCTCATTTGGTTGACTAAGAAGTAAGTCTGGTACCCTTTGACCCCTCATCGTCATATATATCATCATACGTCCCCCTCAGACTAAAACACCTCTTTCTCCCATCCATTCTCACCAACCAACAACATAGTCACTTTTGGAATCCATCTTGACCAAGTGACCAGACATAGTACATACAAGCAAAACCTAAAGGAACCCTTAATATCCAAGCACAATGTCCAGTGAGAACAAGGCAGTGTAAGTTCCCCCCTACGGGCGTTGCAGTGGGGCTTATTGAACCCCAGCCAAAAAATACCCACCTCCACAGTCGAACATGGGACTGAGAAACGCTTCGTGTTTGGCGAGTTTCAATTCTACGCTCCCTTTATGAACATGAACAAAAAATAGTGATTGATCGTTGGCTGACGATAGAGAGCGCCTGGCGGGCATTGCCCGAGAGTTTGCTCATTCACCGCAACCTAGTGGTGGTTAGTACTTTATTCCCATCGATTTCCAATTCACGGTTTCGGGAGGGTGGATTTTTTATGGGTTTGAGGGCACGGAGAGCAGTGGTCCCCAACTAGCATTCGATCGACACCAAGAGCCATAGGTTACGTGGAGTGAAGGCAGTAAGCTGATCAATGGTGCTAATTAGATCTCGGCCTTATTGGCCTGGCTGTCATGGGACAGGTAAGACATCGCTTTTGCCCATTATCGACTCATCAAGTAGCTAATATTCATCTTATAGAACTTGATCTTGAATGCTGCCGACCATGGTACCCTATCCGTCAAGCTTGTGTTGCCGAAGGGATGCTAAGTTAGTCCATCAGGTTTCACCGTCGTTGCGTTCAACCGGACTGTTTCCAAGGTCGACGACTTTTTGGCAAAAGAGGCCAAGGGTAAGCGTGTCTGAGTTTTCGCCTGCTTTTATGTGGTGATACTAATTTCAAAAATTCAGGCAAGTCGATCATTGGTGCTCACTCTATCCAGGATCTCTGCCAGAAGCTCAAGAGCCCACGCCGGATTATGCTTCTCGTCAAGGCTGGCCCTGCTGTCGATGACTTCATCGCTGCCCTCTTACCTTTCCTTTCTCCCGGTGATATCATCATCGACGGAGGCAACTCTCACTTCCCTGACTCCAACCGCCGTACCAAGTACCTTGCTGAGAAGCAAATCCGATTCGTTGGTGCTGGTGTCTCTGGTGGTGAGGAGGGTGCCCGATACGGTCCCTCCTTGATGCCCGGAGGAAACGAGGAGGCCTGGCCATATATTAAAGATGTGTTCCAGAGCATTGCTGCCAAGTCTGATGGTGAGGCCTGCTGTGAATGGGTTGGTGATGAGGGTGCTGGACACTTCGTGAAGATGGTCCACAATGGAATTGAGTATGGTGACATGCAGCTCATTTGTGAGGTAAAACCTATGCAGCTTGAGTACAAGGGGGCATTGTCTGACCATCTGGTAGGCCTACGACATCATGAAGCGTGGTCTTGGTATGGCCAACAGCGATATTGGTGATGTCTTCGCTCGATGGAATACTGGTGTCCTCGACTCTTTCCTCGTCGAGATTACCAGAGACATCATGAAATACAACGACCCAGCCGACGGAACTCCCTTGGTTGAGAAGATCCTCGACGCTGCTGGTCAAAAGGGTACCGGGAAGTGGACCGCCATTAACGCTCTTGACTTGGGAATGCCAGTAACCCTTATTGGTGAGTCCGTGTTCGCTAGGTGTCTTTCCAGCATCAAGGAGGAACGTGTCAGGGCTAGTGAGCTCTTGGAGGGACCAGATGTCAAGCCTGAGGTTGCCGACAAGCAGGCTTTCATCGACGATCTTGAACAGGTATGTGAAGTTCATGGTATAGTGATTCTAATGATCCACTAACGCTTCTTTAGGCTCTCTATGCCAGCAAGATCATCTCATATGCTCAGGGTTTCATGTTGATTCGTGAAGCTGCTAAGGAGTACGGATGGAAGTTGAACAATCCCGCTATCGCTCTCATGTGGCGTGGTGGATGCATCATCCGTTCCGTCTTTTTGGCTGATATTACCAAGGCCTACCGTGCCAACCCTCAACTTGAGAACTTGCTGTTTGACAACTTCTTCCGTAATGCTATCCGAAACGCTCAGCCTGGATGGAGGAGAACTGTCAGCAAGGCAATTGAATGGGGTATTCCAACTCCATGCTTCTCCACCGCCCTCGCTTTCTACGATGGATATAGGACCAAGAGGCTTCCTGCCAACCTGTTGCAGGCCCATAGGGACTACTTCGGTACGTGAATATCGCATGGGGTCAGTTTTGCAAATGCTAACATCATACCTAGGTGCCCATACCTTCCGTGTCAATCCAGAGTACGCCAGCGAGACTCTTCCCGTTGGCAAAGACATCCACATCAACTGGACCGGAAGGGGTGGCAATGTGTCTGCTTCCACGTACCTTGCTTAGATGCGTTGCTGTGTGACTTCCTTATGATTATGATTGTAACGTATCAACTGGCGAATGTAGGAGCAGGTAGGAGCTGCCAGACATTACGCTCAGTTTCTTTTTTGTATTCTCTCGGTTGGGGTTATTTCTTTACTTATTGTAACACTTCTTATTGTAAAAGCATCCTTTCATTTACTCTGTGTGAAAGCCTGATGGTACATTGGAGTGGGATCCAAGGGTCATGGCTGGTGCAGGGGCATGGGCTTATGGAGGGGCGTAAATCATAAGTGGTTGGCGGAGAAGTAGAAAGTGCAAAGTGCATCAAGACCTGGGTCTATGAATATTTATTGTGCCCAATTTCCCAGATCTACGAATATTTAATGCTACAGCCTGTGCTGACAAGTACTGCTGTATCCGTAGTGTGGAGGCACTGGCATCTCATAACTCCTTACGCATTCCCGCAATTGCCGTCGCCAATTGTGGGAGATCCTGACAACTCTTTTGATCTCTAACTGCCAAACCGCTGCTTGTTTGCGATCTGGTCGGTCCCTTTCGTCTTGGATGCGCCACCAGCTACTGTAACCCATCGAGCTTAGCTACTACCTACATCCCTCACTCAATAATAGACCACCGTTCCAGGGACACATCCCACAACAACCTGTCTTTCCGACAACCCCTCCCTTCTCCCGCCGCCACGGTACGGCAGCAATAACCCCTTGCAAAGAGGTGCCCGCGTGCCTAACAGGCGCTCCCGGCGTTCCAGTAATTCGTTCGGCACTTTCCTTCAGCGGCTTTTTGGGTAGTTGTCGGCTTTTTCGAGAATCGGGGTTCCCTTCGTTGCTTTTTTGTTGTTGTACTCCACGTTTTTGTGTTTTTTCTTGAGTTTGGAATTTTGTTACTGTGCGAGAAGAAGATACGAGAGCGTATACTACGAAGCGAGAACATTCACATAATCGAGCAATGGATGGGAGACGACAATCTGGCACGGGGGGAAGAGGCAGTGGGGTGGTTATTCCGAGTGGTGGGGCAGGTGGGG
>Ga0307514_10006148_pt1 | contig 10533 bp, 8 predicted proteins | sample 16_EM_MG_FD_203088 | JGI IMG/M metagenome (GOLD analysis project Ga0307514, IMG submission 203088) | Populus trichocarpa ectomycorrhiza microbial communities from riparian zone in the Pacific Northwest, United States - 16_EM | ecosystem: Host-associated > Plants > Roots > Unclassified | place... | reverse complement strand
CGACCTGGCCGTCGGCCATCGCACCTGCGGCCAGCTTGGGCAGTTCGCCCGAGCAGATGCCGTCGCCGCCCATGAACTTGGCGGTGATGCCGAGCTGCTTCATCTGGCGGATCATCGGGCCGGCCACAGCGTCCATGCCGCCGTAGAACACGACGTCAGGCTTGGTGGCCTTGATGCTGGTCAGGATGGCGGTGAAGTCGGTGGCCTTGTCGTTGGTGAATTCGCGCTTGGCGATCTTGCCGCCCGCGCCCTTGACACCCTTCTCGAACTCGTCGGCCACGCCTTGGCCATAAGCGGTGCGGTCGTCGATCACGGCAATCGTCTTGCCCTTGAGCGAGGTCACGGCGTACTTGCCCAGCGTGCCGCCCAGGTGCACGTCGTCGGCCACCACGCGGAAGGCGGTCTTGAAGCCTTGGCGGGTGTACTTGGGGTTGGTGGCAGACGGGGAGATCTGCGGGATGCCGGCGTCGGAGTAGACCTTGGAGGCGGGGATGGTGGTGCCCGAGTTCAGGTGGCCGATCACGCCGTTGACCTTGGAGTCGACCAGCTTTTGCGCGGCAGCGGTGCCTTGCTTGGGGTCGCCTGCGTCGTCTTCGGCCAGCAGTTCGAACTTGGCCGTCTTGCCGCCGATCTTCACGCCCTTGGCGTTCAACTCGTCGATGGCCATGCGCGCGCCGTTTTCATTGTCCTTGCCCAGGTGGGCAATGCCGCCGCTGGTGGGGCCGACGTGACCGATCTTGACCACCAGGTCTTCGGCGTAGACCGAGCCGGCGAGCAAGGCAGCCGCAGCTGCAACGATCACATTCAGTTTGACTTGCATAGGTTCCAACCTCCGGTATAGAGATATGTCGAGATACGTGAGTTGAGTGCTCCCAACTGGCGAGACACGATACTCCAAAAAGGCCTGGTTTCCGCCCGGCGCAGGCTCCGGGTTGCCCCGGGTCAACCTGGGCGTGCAGCCCTTTGGTCGGCGCTTACACGCAAGCCGCATGCCAATGCAGCGCAATGTGCAGGGCCAGGGTCACTGAGGGTGATGACTCAGCGTGCAGCCGCTGGTTTCGTAGTGCTTCCAGCGGCGACGGCCGGCCAGGCGTTCGTCGTCTTCGCTGCCCACCAGCTCGGCCACCTTGTCGAAGCCTTGCAGCCACGCCGGTTCGTCGGCGCCGAGGTTGATCGCGCTGTCGCAGCGCAGGCCGGGCACCGGGCGGTCCAGCAGCCAGATCGGCGTGAGCTCCAGCGGCACGTCGGCCGGCGCATCACCGCGCACGCGCAGGTGCGGCAGGAAGGACAAGGCCTCGTCGGCCCACAGCGCCTGGTCCAGCCGGTTGAGCAGCGCGGGTGGGCCGAACACGGCCACCCGCGCGCCTTCGCGGTGCTTCTTGCGCAGCAGGCGCAGCGCCAGGGCCAGCTTGTCGCTGACCCCAGTGAGGAAGGCGACCTGGGTCAAGCCTTGGCAGCCCGCGCCAGCACGAAGTGCGTCAGCAGGCCGACCGGGCGGCCGGTGGCGCCCTTGGCAGCGCCGCTGCGGTGCGACACGCCGGCGATGTCCAGGTGGGCCCACGGGTACTTCGCGGTGTAGCGCTGCAGGAACTTGGCCGCGGTGATGGCACCGCCGGCACGCGAGCCGACGTTGGCCATGTCGGCGAAGTTGCTCTTCAGGCCCTCGTCGTATTCCTCGTCCAGCGGCAGACGCCAGCACGGGTCCTGCGCGGTGACCGAAGCGGCCAGCAGGTCGGCGGCGAGCGCCTCGTCGGACGCGAAGAGGCCGGCGTTGTGGTGGCCCAGCGCGACGACGCAGGCGCCGGTCAGCGTGGCGATGTCGACCACGGCAGCCGGCTTGAAGCGCTCGGCGTAGGTCAGCGCGTCACACAGGATCAGCCGGCCTTCGGCGTCGGTGTTGAGGATCTCGATGGTCTGGCCGGACATGCTGGTGACCACGTCACCCGGCTTGGTGGCCAGGCCGCTGGGCATGTTCTCGCAGGTGGGGATCAGGGCCACGACGTTGATCTTGGGCTTGAGCTCGGCGACGGCGCGCATCGTGCCCAGCACGCTGGCGGCACCGCACATGTCGAACTTCATCTCGTCCATGTCGGCGGCCGGCTTCAGCGAGATGCCGCCGGTGTCGAAGGTGATGCCCTTGCCGACCAGCACGATGGGTGCGTCCTTCTTGGCCGCACCGTTGTATTCCATGACGATGAAGCGCAGCGGCTCCTGCGAGCCCCGCGAAACCGACAGGAACGAGCCCATGCCCAGCTTCTCGACCGCCTTCTGGTCCAGCACCTGGACCTTCAGGCCGTGCTCGCGGCCCAGGCGCTTGGCTTCTTCGCCCAGGTAGGTGGGCGTGCAGATGTTGGCCGGCAGATTGGCACAGGCCTTGGCCAGGCCGATGCCGGCGGCAATGCCTTCGCCGCGCACCAGGCCGGCCTTCAGTGCAGGCAGCTGGGCCTTGTCGGCCAGCAGCGTGACCTTGGCCGGCGCGGACACCGTTTCGGCGCTGGGCTTGGTCGCGGTGTAGCTGTAGGCGGCCTGCTCCAGCACCAGCACCAGGGCTTCGGCGTGGGTGTCGGCCACGGTTTCGCCGGCCAGGCTCACGGCCAGGTGCTTGACCGCACGGCCCTTGAGCGCGGCCAGGCCAGCGGCCACGGCGGCGCGGAAAGCCTTGGCGGACGCGTCGCGCGCGCCGGCCAGCACCACGCGCTGGGCCTTCACGCCCGGCACGCCGTGCAGATACAGCGTGCGGCCGGCCTTGCGCTCGAAATCGCCTTGCTTCACGGCGCTTGCCAGCAAGCCATCCAGCGCCTTGTCGCCGCTGCCGCCCTTGCCGTCAACCGGCAGGACCACGATCAGTGCGTCCGCGGCCACGGCACCCGCGCCGCCTTCGGCGATGGCCAGAGCTTGAAAGTTCATAATCGGTTCCGAGAAAAAGGTGAGCTTTTGATGTTATTCGATTCGTCCGTGCGCAAGGAGCTGTCGCGCAGCTTCGGGGCCACGCTGGTGGTCATCCTGACCATCGTCGTCACGATGATGCTGATCCGCACCCTCGGCCTGGCGGCCAACGGAGCGGTTTCGCCGCAGGATGTCGTGATGGTGCTGGGCTACAACGCCATCGGCCAGTTGCCGCTGATCCTGGCGCTGGCGCTGTTCGTCTCGGTGGTGCTGAGTCTGGGGCGCATGTACCGCGAAAGCGAGATGGCGATCTGGTTCTCGGCCGGCATCGGGCTGGCGCGTTTCATTCGCCCGGTCATGCGCATGGGCTTGCCCGGCATGCTGGGCATTGGCGTGCTGGTGCTGGGCGTGTGGCCCTGGGGCAACCGGCAGATGCTGGAGCTGAAGGTGCGCTACGAGCAGCGCTCTGACCTGTCGCGCGTGGCGCCCGGCGCCTTCCAGTCCTCGTCCGACGGCAGCCGGGTCTTCTTCATCGAGCGCAACGGCGACACCAGCAGCATCGCCCGCAATGTCTTCCTGCTGAACAACAAGGACGACATCGAATCGGTCACCACCGCGCACAGCGGCCATGTGGAGCGCACCGGCGATGAACGCGAGCTGGTGCTGGATGTGGGCCACCGCAACGAGCAGAACAGCAAGACCGGTGAACACACCCGCATGAACTTCGACCATTTCCGCACCCAGATCGACAACGGCCGCATGCCGGCGCCGCAAACCCTGCCGCCCAAGGCAGTGGACACGCTGGACCTGCTGCAGGACTTCAACCTGGCCAACCAGGGCGAGTTGGTCTGGCGCCTGGGCCTGCTGCTGGGCTCGGCCAACCTGCTGCTGCTGGGCATTGGCACCGCGACCACCAATCCACGCCGGCCGAACAACTGGAACCTCTTGTTCGCCCTGCTGGCCTTCATGGTCTATTTCAACCTGGTGAACCTGAGCCAGGCCTGGGTCTCGGCCGGCCGCATCCCCTCGGTGCAGGCGCTGATCGTGCTGCACGGGCTGGCGCTGTTCCTGGCGCTGGCGCTGATCTGGTGGCGTGACCACGCAACCGTGGTGCACCTGCGCAAGCTTCGCAACGGCAATGCCGGCGGTGCCGCGGCCGCAGGGAGCGCCGCATGAAGACGGTCCGCAAGCTGCTGTACCAGGACGTCTTGTGGTCGGTGTTCTTCGTCGCGCTGGCCTTCATGTCGCTGTTCTATTTCATCGACTTCCTCGACGAGCTCGCCCGCGTTGGCCGCAATGGCTACACCATGCCGCGCGCCGCGCTGGCGGCGCTGCTGTCCATGCCAGGCCGCTTCTACGAGCTGTGCCCGATCGCGGTGCTGATCGGCACCATCTACGCGATGGCCCGGCTGGCGCAGTCCTCCGAGTTCACCATCCTGCGCACCGGTGGCCTGGGCCCCGGCCGTGCGCTGACGCTGCTGCTGGTGCTGGGCCTGCTGATGGGCGCGGTGACCTTTGTGGCCGGCGAATACGTCGCGCCCTGGGGCGAACAGCATGCATCGGACCTGCGGGCCAAGCCGCGCGGCGGCGCGCCGGTCGGCAAGGCCGGTGCCTGGCTGAAGGAGCACCGCAACACGCCCGAGGGCGAGCGCAGCTACTCGATCAATGTCGAGTCCAGCGCGCCTGGTGGACGCATGCGCGAGGTGCGCATCTTCGAGCACGACGACGAAGGCCGGCAGATCAGCCGCATTGAGGCCGGCAGCGCCACGGTGCAGACGGTTCGCTCAGGCCGCAGCAGCGGCTCTGTCTGGCACCTGCAGGACGTGCAGATCACGCGCTGGCCCACGGCCTCGGGCATGCCGGTGGTGACCGAACAGAAGGACGCACTGGACTGGCCGACGACGCTGAGCATCGGCCTGGTGACCGCGGCGATCTCGCCGATCGGCAGCATGTCCACGCTGGACCTGTGGCGCTACAGCCGCCACCTGAGCGACCAGGAGCAGACCTCGCAGCGCTACGAGCTGCAGTTCTGGAAACGCGCCTTCTACCCGTTTGCCTGCATCGTGATGGTGGCGCTGGCGCTGCCGTTTGCCTACCTGCACGCGCGGGCCGGTGGCATCAGCCTGAAGGTCTTTGGCGGCATCATGCTGGGCATCAGCTTCGTGCTGCTGAACAACGTCGTCGGGCACCTGGGCCTGCTGCACGACTGGACGCCCTGGCTCGCTGCCGCCGTGCCCAGCCTGATCTACCTCGGCTTGTCCTTGGCCGCCTTCTGGTGGCTGGTGCGCTACCGATGAAAGCGACTGCCATGCATGGCCTGATCCTGATGGCCCACGGTGCGCGCGATGCGAACTGGTCGGCCCCGCTGGAAGCCAGCGCCGCGCGCTGCCGCGAACTGCTGCCCGGCTGGCAGGTGGCCATGGCCTACCTCGAATTCATGGCACCCGACCTGCCGGGCTGCGGCCGCACCCTGGTGGAACAGGGCTGCACCGAAGTGGAGGTGCTGCCGCTCTTTCTGGGTGCTGGCGGCCATGTGCGCAAGGACCTGCCGCTGCAGATTGAGGCGCTGCGCCAGGCCCATCCCGCGGTGCAATGGCGGCTGCATGCCGCCGTTGGCGAATCGCCGCTGGTGGTCGAGGCCATGGCCCAGGCCGCGCTCGCGATGGCACTTGACCCGACCCGCCTGCTTCCGGACGACACGACTGCATGAACCTGCACCAGTTCCGATTCGTCCAGGAGGCGGTGCGCCGCAACCTGAACCTGACCGAGACCGCGAAGGCGCTCTACACCTCGCAGCCCGGCATTTCCAAGGCCATCCTGGAGCTGGAGGAAGAGCTGGGCGTGGACATCTTCGTGCGCCACGGCAAACGCCTCAAGCGCGTGACCGACCCCGGCCAGCAGGTGCTGAAGTCGGTGGAGATCATCCTGCGCGAGGTGGCCAACCTGAAGCGCATCGGCGAGGAGTTCTCCAAGCAGGACGCCGGCCGGCTGTCCATTGCGGCCACGCACACGCAGGCGCGCTACGTGCTGCCCGAGCCCATCATGCTGCTGCGCAAGCGCTTCCCCAAGGTGGTCATCAGCCTGCACCAGGGCTCGCCGGAGCAGGTCGCCCGCATGCTGCTGGACGACTCGGCCGACATTGGCCTGGCGACCGAAACGCTGACCGACATCGACGAGCTGGTCACCCTGCCCGCCTACGAATGGCAGCACGTGATCGTGATGCCGCAGGACCATCCGCTGGCCCAGGTCGAACGGCTGACGCTGGAGCAGCTGGCCGAGGTGCCGCTGATCTCCTACCAGCCGGCCTTCACCGGCCGCAAGCGCATCGACCATGCCTTTGCCCAGCGCCGGCTGACGCCCAACATCGCGCTGGAAGCCATCGACTCGGACGTCATCAAGACCTATGTGCGCGCCGGCCTGGGCGTGGGCATCGTCGCCGAGATGGCGATGGCCGGCGAGCCGGCCGGCGGCGAGTTGGTCAGCCGCCCCGCCGGCTACCTGTTCGGCCAGAACACCACCCGCGTGGCCTTCCGCCGTGGCGCCTACCTGCGCGGCTTCGTGCTGAGCTTTGCCGAGCTGCTGTCCGACCGGCTGAGCCGCCCGCTGATCGAGCGGGCCATGAACAGCACCGGCGATTCCTACGAGCTCTGAGCCCTTCCCTCTCACCGCCCATGACCATCACCCGCGACTTCGCCGCTCCGCCCGTCACCACACGCCTGCCCAAGGTCGGCACGACGATCTTCACGGTCATGTCCGCTCTCGCCCAGCAGTATGGCGCGGTCAACCTCGGCCAGGGCTTTCCTGACTTCCAGGGCGACCCGGCGCTGGTGGACGCGGTGGCCGCGGCGATGCGCGCTGGCCACAACCAGTACCCGCCAATGCCCGGCCTGATGTCGCTGCGCGAGGCGGTGGCCGGCAAGATCGAATCGCTGCACGGCGCGTCCTACGACCCGGACCGCGAGATCACCATCACCGCCGGTGCCACCCAGGCCATCCTGACGGCGGTGCTGGCGCTGGTGCACCCGGGCGACGAAGTCATCGTGCTGGAGCCCTGCTACGACAGCTACGAGCCCGCGCTGACCCTTGCCGGCGCGACCACCGTGCGCGTGCCGCTGGACCCGAAGACGCTGCACGTGGACATGGCGCGCGTGGCCGCCGCGCTGACGCCGCGCACCCGGGCCATCATGATCAACACGCCGCACAACCCCAGCGGCACCGTGTGGAACGCCAGCGAGCGGAGCCAGCTGCGTGACCTGCTGCGCGGCACGAATGTGCTGGTCATTTCGGACGAGGTCTACGAGCACATGGTGTTCGACGGCCAGCCGCACATCAGCGTCTGTGGTGACCCGGAACTGGCCGCGCGTTCGCTGCTGATCTCCAGCTTCGGCAAGACCTTCCACGTCACCGGCTGGAAGGTCGGCTACGTGGCCGCGCCGGCCGAGCTGATGGCCGAATTCCGCAAGGTGCACCAGTTCAACGTGTTCACCGTCAACACACCGATGCAGCAAGGCCTGGCGCAGTACCTGGCCAACCCCGCGCCTTACCTGGACTTGCCGGACTTTTACCAGGCCAAGCGCGACCTGTTCCGCGCCGGCCTGGCGCCGACCAAGTTCAGGCTGCTGCCCTGCGAAGGCACGTATTTCCAGTGCGTGGACTATTCGCGCATCAGCGAGATGGAGGACGATGCCTTCTGCCGCTGGCTGACCGAGGAGATCGGCGTGGCGGCCATCCCGCTGTCGGCCTTCCACGAGCGGCCGACCGACCAGCGCATCATCCGCTTCTGCTTTGCCAAGCAGGAGGCCACACTGCAGGCCGCGCTCACGCGCCTGCAGGGGCTCTAAAACCTCGGCTTGCGAGGGGCAGGCGCGGCAGGCGCCTCGGGCCCATCCAGCGACATCGGCTCGCTGTCCGGCGGCACCGGGTTGAACTCGAAGTGGGTCAGCAGGCTGTCGGGCGCGTCGTCCAGCACCAGGTCGGGCTCTTCGGCCCGGTCACCGTCGCTGCTGCCCGCCGGCCCGCCCACCAGGCCCGCCGGGCCACCAAAGTCGCCCAGCGGCAGCAGCAGGTCCACTTCGTCGGTCTTGCCGCCGCCTTGCTGCAGCAGGTCGCGGGCAATCGCGTACATCAGCAGCAAGTCCTTGTAGGCCGGCAGGTCGAACAAGTCCTGGGTCTCGTCCTTGCGGAACAGCATGCCTTCGAGCACCGCCATCGCGTCCAGCGGTGACGGCCAGGCGGTCTCCAGTTCCTGCACCGCATAGGGGTAGTCTTCCAACACCCGGCCGTACAGCGGGCCCATGTCCCAGTCGGGCGCATAGGCGTTGAAGCGGCGATTGAAGCGGGCACGGATGCGCTCGTAGGCGCTGCGGTCGCCCTGGCGGCGATAGATCTCCAGCAGCTTGGTGTACGGCACCGGGCTTTGCCCGCCGGTGCTGCGCAGGTAGGACATCAGCAGGTCGATGGCGGCATCTTCCTGGCCCAGCGCGATGAAGAAGTCGGCCTGCTGCTCCAGGTCCAGCAGCTCTTCCACCGACACCTCGCGCGGCGCTTCCTCGGCCTGCACCAGCGGTCCAAACGGCGCCGTGCGCCCAGGCTGGAAGGTGGCAGCCACTGCCGCCGCCGTGGCCGTGGCGACCGCAGGTGTGGGCACCGACCAGGGGCTGGGGGCGGTCGGCGGGTTGACGCCCTCGCTCCCGGGCAAGCCGGGCTCGGAGGCCGCATCGGCGTGGCCATCCAGCGCCAGCACGTGGCCCTGGGCCGGCTCGGCCGTGGGTTCGTCCAGCAATGCAGAAGCTTCGGCTGGCATGGCGGCCGGCGGCACGGGAGCGAGCAAAGGCCCGTCGGCTCGCGAGGGCGACCACCATTCCGGCCCCAGGGCCAAGGCCCGCGAGCGGCGCCACAGCAGCAGCGCACCGCCTGCGCTGAGCAGCAGCAGCCCGGCCAGCCACGGCAACCAGGCGGCCCGCTTCTCCGCACCCTGCAGGCGCTCGCGCAAGGCCTGGTTGTCGGTTGCCATGGCCTTGCTGTTGCCCTGCAGCGCGGCAATGGCGGCTTGCAACTGGGTCAGCTGGGCCGTGCTGTCGCCCGGCGCGCCGCTGGCTGCGGCCCCAGGCATGGCCAATGCCGCAGCGCCCGCAGCCTCGCCCATGAACACGGGTTCTTCGATGTCCATCTTCAGCATCGGGCCGCCGCTGGCCACTTCCAGCTGCAGCCGGGCGCCCCCTTGGTCCATGCCGGGCACCCGCTGGACAGCGGCCGCGCGGCCCTTGCCAGCGCCATCGTTTTGCCGCTCACGCGCCGCAGCCGCACGCTCGCGCCGCGGGCCCTTGGGCGTTTGGACCTTGGCGCCTGGCTCGGCCGCAGCGCCGCGGCTGGTGGACTGGGAACCCGAAGCCGCTGCTGCGGGCGACACGCCTGTGGCGGACACGGCGGAAGGCAGCCGCACAGGCGCCGCGCCGGCAGCGTTTGCGAGGCCCAGCGGCGGATCTGCCAGCGCAGTGAACTGGCGCGTGAAGCGGCTCTTGCAACCGGCCGTGACACGCACCAGCAGCACCGGTTCTTCGACCGGCGAGGTGGTGGTGATGCGGGCCAGCCATTGCTGGCGGCCGGACTGGCCGACAACGGCAGGCTGGGCCTGCACCTGGACCCGCACTTCAGCGTCCGGCAGGCGCCGGTCGCCCGACAGGACTTCGGCACTGATGCAGTCGGCGACGATCGCCTCTTCGTCTTCCAGCGTCAGCGGGAGCAGCAGTTGCAATGGCTGGCCCATCACCGCCTGAAAGGCCGGGGGGCCAAAGCTGGCGCCGTGGGCAGGCAGGCTGGCCGACAGCGTGCAAAGGCACAGGAGCGCGGGGACTCTTTTTCTTGTCATGCCTGCTGCGTATCGAGTTGTTTTTGACTCTATCACGCAGGGTTGCCCTCATCTTCTCGGGGCTCGCCCGCACTGTGCTGCACACACCACTGCAACATCACAGATGCCAGAATCTGCGGAACTAGTTGGCATTTACAGCGGCTGGTGTTCGATGGCCGGCCCTTAACAAAATCAGAAATGAGCCGGTCCGGCCTTCCATAGATTCAAAACCTTGCGGGAGATTCCATGCCGTCCGAACTGCTGACACAGTGTGAAGGCCAGACCCTGGTGCTGACGCTGAGCGACCCCGCCACGCGCAACACCTTGTCGCCGCAGGTCTACTCGGCGGGGGTCGAGGCACTCAACGTGGCGGCGGATGACCCGACGCTGCGGGCCGTCATCGTGCGCGGCGATGGCGAGCACTTCTGCGCCGGCGGCGACCTGAACCGGATTGCCGGCGCACGCGAACGGCCGCCGCAGTTGCAGGCCGAATCCATCGACCAGTTCTGCGGCCTGGTCGAGGCGCTGGGACATTTCCCCAAGCCGGTGATCGCCGCGGTAGAGGGCTTTGCGGCCGGTGGCGGCATGGCGCTGGCGCTGGCCTGCGACCTGATCGTCGCGGCCGACGACGCGCGTTTCGTGATGTCCTATGCCAAGCTGGGCCTGTCGCCCGACGGCGGTGCCAGCTGGCACCTGGCGCGGGCACTGCCACGGGCGCTGGCGCTGGAACTGATGTGGCTGGCCGAGCCCATCGGTGCGCAGCGGCTGCATGCGCTGGGACTGGTCAACCGCCTGACCGA
>Ga0307514_10006146_pt1 | contig 10534 bp, 7 predicted proteins | sample 16_EM_MG_FD_203088 | JGI IMG/M metagenome (GOLD analysis project Ga0307514, IMG submission 203088) | Populus trichocarpa ectomycorrhiza microbial communities from riparian zone in the Pacific Northwest, United States - 16_EM | ecosystem: Host-associated > Plants > Roots > Unclassified | place... | reverse complement strand
CATATTTTTATACATTGTATCTTTTCTTGGAGTGTTTGGATGAAAGTTTTGGATTGGTGGGGTATCCAATGTTGTTTACCGAGAACACTTGACTCGCTGCTTCTGCAGTGGCCCGAAATGGTACATGGCAAATTCCAAAGATCAGCTTGGAGAGTAATTTCAAGTAGTACTATTTGGGGTATTTGGTTGCTGAGGAACAAAATTGTTTTTGAGGAGGGAACTATAAACTTGTTTGATTGTTTCTCCACCATCCTTCATCAGGTTGCTATTTGGTTGCGTACTCAGGATTCAAACTTCACTTATACAGGAAATGACCTCTTAAGATCTTCTGATGGGATCAAATTGTGGTGTAATAAGAAATCTTAGGTAGTCTTTTTGTTGTTTGCTGTAGTAGTTTATTTTTATTTTTATTTTTATTTTTTATTTTTATTTTTATTTATTTATTTTTTTTCATATCGCTTGTATTTCTCTTTGGCTATTGGCTTTATGGCCTTCTCAATATACTCTCGAAGATTATAAAAAAAAAAAGAAGAAAAGAATAGGCTAGTTTGAATTAATCTGATAAACTCATGTTCTAGATCATAAAGTTTGGATATTTTGATAGAAAAAAATTGAAGAAAAATATTAACCCCTATTAACTTTTCAAACCTGTAACTTAGATCATCAAATTAAAAGTACTATACATGTAACTCAATTTATAGAAAAAAAATGCTTGAATTGATTAATAGCACCACTTGAAAAATATTTACAATAAGCATATTAATTTTGTTTTGTTTTATTTTTTATTCTTTTTTTTTTTTTGGCATCCCACACTTAGTTTTGAAACTTCTCTATAATAACGTCATGCTACTTCTTTTCTTTCTTTTATACCATCACTTACAAGAATTAAGGGTTAAGATGATTGGTCCACTGAAGAATATTTATTTGGAGTACTAACATGATGAGAATATATTTTACATCACTGTAATAGGATCAATGATAAGATATTGATATATAATGTACAACAAATACAACTAGAATATTCAAGTAATAAAATACATTGTAACTAATTATTACATTTTATGTGATGTAGGTCATAAAAACTATTCTCTTGCTTACTAAATACAATTGGTTTAAAGGCATCAACCTACTTCTTTTAAGTTAAATTAAATCATTGAAGACAATTAAAACATATATAACGTATTGTTTTTCATTTCATATTTAGACGAGCTAATCATGAACTGTGTAGACGATATCTGGGTAGGCAGTAACTCAGTTTTCATCAACAATTTCTGTATGAACAATAGAAAATGTGCACCGATGATTTCAGCGTTAGTCGTAAAACTAGGTTATGTTGACGATTTCTGGATCAACAACAACTGAGTTTTTGTCAACTATTTCTGAGTCGGCAGTAGCCCATGTGCACTGATGATTTCAGCGTCGGTCGTAGAATTGAGTTATAATTTTAGGTTGACAATGACTCAATTTTCATCAACGATTTCAGAGTCAGCAGTGGTCTATGTGCGCTAACAATTTCAGCGTCAGCTGTAAAATTGGGTTATGTTGGCGATTCCTAGGTCGGCAGCGACTCGATTTTCATCAACGATGTCGGAGTTAACAGTAGACTAAGTATGCTGAAGATATCATGTGTCAATTGTAAGATTGGATTGCATTAATGATCCTGTCAGTAGTGAACTAGTTTTCGCTGATGATTTTGTATCACCAACGAATCAGTTTTCACTAATGAATTTTGTGTCACCAGCGAATGATCAATTTTCACTGATAATTGTGTGTCACCAGCAAATCAGTCTTCACCGACAGATTCTGTGTCACCAACGAATCAGTTTTTACTGACGAAATCTGTGTCACTAGCGAAGTAGTTTTTGCTAATGAATTTTGTGTCACCAGCGAACTAGTTTTCGCTGACGAATGCTGCATCACTAGCGAACCAGCTTTTGCAAAGGGTTTTTATGACAGACTTCCATATAAAAAATGACTAAAATGCTTATAACGACTTCATCGTATGATTGTGTAACATGTGGAACACTTGAATATGAACATGTGTATTCTTGAAATATGTATGGTGACGAGCTATGTGATTGTCGAATGTAAATGTGCTGATTTATAATCATTTGATGTATCAGGTGGTGCGAACGGGATCGAACCTTTGACTGGACAAGGACACCCCGCGGGAGGAACAGGTAGGTGGTTTCCACTTTCTTTTTACATAACGTTAAATTCTAAAATGATTTCATTACGAATGATATTATATTGCGTTATAATGAATACCAAGTCATCTATGAATTGTTTGATTGAGTTGATGATTAGCTTCTGCTAACGACATCCGAGACGGATGGTCGAGTTACATTTGTTGATTAGCTTCAACTAATGGAATCCCAAGTGGAAGGCCATGATGAATTGATGATTAGTTTTGGCTAATGACATTCAAGATGGATGGCTGGTTATGGTTGAAAGTTAGCTTCGGCTAATGACATCCGTAGTGAATGACCGAATTTGAAAATTATAATTTAGTTTTAAGAATTGATGTGTTCATGTGTATCGTGTTGTGTATGTACCAAGTATATGAAAGAACTATGATTATTATGCTATAAACGGAAATAAACGATAATGTTTTCTCTTAACTATTTATTTTCCTATCATTAATTGCTTATAATTCTTGCAAATATTTGTATTGCAGCAGGGATGTCACACCAACAAAATCCATAGGAATTTTGTAGTTGCATGTTAAATTTTAATGTATTTTATATAAAAAAATTTATAAATATAATGTTACGAGTATGTGTAATAACTATTTTTTAAACAATATTGATTTATATTATTTTACGTGTACTATGCCTTGTATATGAGTGGTTTTTGTATGCATCGAGAACCTAATAATAATAATAAAAAAACGTTACCATTGTTTTCTATGATGAAATACCTGGGAGCAAGGAAGCTATACAAAATGTATGCGTGACATGTATATATATAACACGAAAGCCAGGAAAGTCTCCAAAACATAGAATATAACTCAAAATGAACTTTATATATTAATTAATAAAACAAATTAATTAAGCACGGGGATCACACTCAAATTTATTTTATTAACGGGCGCCATAGCAGGGCATCATCATGCCTCCCAACGCATGAACATTAATGAAAAGAAAGAAAAGAGCGCACAGAACAACATTATGAGCTACAAGGAATTAAGCGTAGCATGCAGCTGATCGTTTACATGAAGAGCTCGTCTGGAATGACCTCATCATGGCAGCAAAGGAAAGTGGAGAATTTCTCCATGATGCTGTTGCACTCTGGGCATTTCATGGTCTTAGGAATCCTACCCGTAGTCATTGGGAAATCGAAGCGGCAGCAAGGACGAGCAATGCCGCGGAGCTTGATGTGGTGATCTTGGAAGGCCAAATCAAAGCCCTTGACAGGCACTTGGTCCTTCCACATCTCATAATCAACCAATGTTTTCATAACTGTGGTGCTGTGACCGTTAACCACAACACTAGACCCCTTGCTAAGCATAGCCCATCCACCTTCTCTGTCATAGCAAAGCAACTTCTTGATTTCATGCATCATAGGATCATGGTCATCAAGCTTGCCTAACTGAATCTTGGAGTACAGCATGCTCTCTAGCCTGGTCCAAAAGAGCGATATCATGGTATGGTCTTGCAAGACGTAACTGAGGTTCTCCCTGGCGATTTTGTCCATGACTCGCCGGATTTTCTGCCCTTTGCTGCTCTTCCCCACATAAACCATCTCCAGGGGAATGCGGGCTTCCTGCGCCACATCACGCGCCTTGCTTGTGAACCTCCTCACCCATTCATCGTCGTCTCCTCCGTACAGGAAAATGTACTTTCCTTCCTGGATCTGATGATCAAAAAAATATTGAAGCAAATGTCAACATGATTACACGCGCGTATAATGTATGTATACTTGGATTGATTCGACAAAGGAAGTACCCAATTAAGAATATTTCCGTCAATATTGCCATCCACTAGAAGCTCAAGCCTCCATGTCTCTTTCTTCCAGAGAGATTCCTCTCTCAAGCGAGTGAAAGGGAAGGCATTGCTTCTCCAAATACACATCATGTGGAGTGCATTTGGGCAAACCACCTTGCCCTGCGGGTCAAGCACCACAAGAATAGGCTTGTTCCTGAAGTGCCACACCTCCTTAATGAACCTAATGACTGCCTTCTCAATCAGTGAAGGGTGGTACACTGTCAACCATGGCATTGACGACTGCATGGTTTCAAATTTCTCCTTCATAAGATCACTCCACTGAACTGAAGGGTCCACAATTGGGACCCAGGCCACCTCATACTGACTATCCAGCCTAGCTCCGTGATGCCTGGATTCATTGTATATCTTTTCAAGAATTGAAAGCTCATCGTTGGACATGTCGAGGCCAGAAATGAGCAATAGCACATTTTTCCTTCTCAGCACATCAAGACGGACCTGTTAAATTCCAAAGGAAGTATGAGAAATGTTCTCATTAGATTGGTAACATAAAAAGAAGAAATGGTAGAAGAGCGAACTCTTTTCTTGGAAGAGCCATCTATAAGTGGCTGGATATCATCCTTGGCATAAACCAGGGCCTTTAGGACCTTCATGTTGTCAATGTGGGTCATTTCAAAGAGATTCTTTAGCATTTGAAAGTATTCGACACTCTTCTGTTCATCTGCATCAAACACCATTGGTTTTATAAGCTTTCTCGATCCATCTTCGTACAATAATTTCCTGTTTTCTTGTTACCTATCCAACACATGATAGCATAATACAAAAGTTGCTGAGGTGCAGACCTATGTGTTGCCGGCAAGCAACCAATTGCTTGCTGAGATGGTCAAGTATGTTGCTGAGTTTGTGAGCCAAGCTGGATAGCTCCCATGCCTCAGTGGTTGATATAGAAAACCTGGAATAAGTGAAGGAGAATATTACAAGGAATACATGCATGATGTAATAAATGGCTCGATAAATTAAAGATGGTGGACTAGAAAAGCATACTCATGTCCCCTGGTAGACGTGAGGCTAGTAATCTGAGCCGCACAAGCCACAACACTCCTCATGGTCCAGTAGACAGCAATAGGGATATGGGCCATGGCTGTGGACAATGCTGGTACTTCATTAGAAATGTAAGCTGGCGGTAGATCCTTGAACTCAACCACGCAGCTAACCACGTCCATCATGACCCTGATCAGATTGTTAATGGCATCGAAGCGAGGCTTCAAGGGCCCTGAGTGTTCCATGATGCCAGGCAATTGCCTGAGGATTGCCATGGATTTGGCAAGTTGGTTTGATGAGTAAATCTGGGAAAGCAGCCAGAATTGTCCATAATTCAAAGCAAAAGCTGCCAATACGAGCACAAGCTTGGCATCCCAGGAATAGCATGCTAGCATGTTGAAAAGTGAGACAGTTGTTGCGTGGGCATCAGTCCCACCCTGTGCCTTGTAGGCAATCTGCATCAAAATTCAAAACGCGAAATTTAAAAATTGTCATCGATTCTTTAGGTCAATGCCTGTGTATCATATATTAGAATAGAAAGACATTGTATAACCTCGCTGGAAATTCTATCTATAGTATACGACAGTGCATCGAACATTGAAGCAAAATTGACATGGTAAGTCTTGTCCTCCATTTCCGCATGGGCCTGGGAAGTCTGCGTTATCAGAAGTGATCAGGAACATAAAAGAACAAAAAATAACAGAGTTAACTTGATATACAGATTAATTTCCAAGGATGAGTTTGGTACTATACCGTCTCAGAGGAGTCGAATTGCTGGGTGGCATGTTTGAGGATGTCTTGAACAACGAGGAGAAGAGATTTGACTTCAACCTCTCGGCCATCAGGAGCATGAGTTCCTACAATTTGTTTCATCATCACATTGTCATCAGATGCCATTTTGCTCAGCAATAATAGTAAGCAATGGATTCTTTGGGTTATGGGGGAGAAGTAGAGAAGATTGGCTTGTGTGTCTTCGTTCCATATTGGCATGCCTATTTATGCTAGTAAAACGGAGACAAACAACCCCACTTCTACATGGTACGAAGTGGAACAACTCATCACCCACATGGTAAAAATTGGAAGAACTCATCACCCACATGGTTCAGAATGGAAGCTCATATTGTGGCATAATTGGTGGAATATATTCTGCCATGATTTATGGCATTTGTTCCCAGCAATGAAGAGCTGAGTTGAGGAGTATGTAACAAACGTGTTTCTGAACATGCCATCGTGCAGGGAAGGAAGAGAGGAATCCCCTGGTGAAACTCCGCGAAGAACCGAGGCGGTGCATGCTGTCACGCACGAACACGCGCAGACGGGACATCTGCCCACGCGCACAGACGCGTTACACGCGTTACACGCTCCTTCTTCACCCGTTTCCCCGTTTCTGACCGGGGTGGCCCGGACACGTCATCCACCACATCAGCAAATATGCGCAGTCAGAAGCCACGTTATTAAACACATCAGCCTATCATACAGTCAGCAACACATCTCTGGCATTCTTTAGCCGCATGGCAGCCATATCTTGCCCAGCATCACACACGAAGGAGCTTCTGCGCGCTCATCTGCCACGCCATCGAATCCCCGCAACCATCGGCTACGCCGGAGCTTCTGCGCAATCATCTGCAATGCCATCACACCTGCGCAATCAGCTTCACGTCATCAGTGGCTCGTCATCATTGGGATTGGATTCGGTGCGGCAGGCCATCGGCTTTTCGTGACACGTGGCTTTATCATAACCGTTTATTCGTTCAAAAGTTTGATTGATCAGATCAGAGCCATCCGAAGTCCAATTTGGTTGATTTTAGAGTCGTTCCCAACGTAAATGACCATTCCGGACACAACCGTAACGTTGGATCTAGCAAATTCAAATTCAAAGTTGGTTAAAATGGCTGGTGGAATAACGACTACTATAATTGAAAATTTTGATGGGATAAATTTTGGATATTGAAAAAATATAAATTAAAGACTATCTTTATCTTTCTTTGATGGGAGCGAACCGGAGAATATGGAAAAATAACGGCTAATTATCTGGTTATTCTTATCAAGGGAAGAAGAGTTGCTCACAAGTCACAACGTTATAAAAATAAAATCCAGTATGAAACTAGTGGAAGTCCTGTCTAGGATGTATGATAAAGTATCAGCAAATAATAATGTGTATTTGATGCGGAAGCTATTTAACTACTGCTATTACATCATGAAATAAATAATATTGATATCAAATATTTTTTTATTGTTTGATCAAATTCTGCAAATGCTACGTCATCAAGCGATCTCCTTCTAATTTTTTGAATACAACACAATTAAAAATAAAAATAAAAATTGAATTTTTTTAACTTGGTCGGACTCGGTTCAATGCATTTAGTTTTGGGCCGGACCGGAACAATAGAGAGAAGCCAAGTGTTTCCCCTTTGTGTTAACACTGCTCCCCTCCCCCTCCACCTCCACCAAGATATTATATGCCTCTCTTTATCTCTTCTCTTCCGTTAACCATACCTAACGCATATTTAGGTTTTATTTCCTGTGATTTTTATGGATATAGACGAGTAATATTGATTTTCAACATGCCAACCATTTTTCTTTTCTCTATACGTTGATGATGATGACACTAAGCATTCAATATTTGCAAGTGGCTGGAGGAAACTCGACTGTGGCACCCATATAGCTTTTTGTTTTTTAATTACCAGTACGGAACAAAAACGCAGCAAGAAGCATGGAAAAATTGCTTCATCAGAACCTCCGATTAAACCTTATTTATAGTGGGTCCCATGAGCCAAACCACAGCTGCTATTTATAATCAAACACTAGTTTTATTGAGTTAAAAAAAAAATGTAGCAGCTACCGCTGAGCCAAACGCCCTCTAAGTGTATTTGGTATTGTGGTAGCTGTTGTGGTTGTGGTTTGAAAAAAGGTGTTTATAAAAAGTACTTTTAGTTGAGGTTGGTTTGGAAAAATATATGTTTGGTTAAAACTGTGGTTGAAATTGAGGTTGAACAAAAAGTAGTTTAATGTGTTTGGTTAAAAAATGCTTTTTAAATTAAGGTTATAAAATAATTAAAAAAGACATATATTAATGTTGATGGTTTTTAATTGAAATATTATCGATTTAACTACTGTTATTATATCATGAAATAAACAATATTTTATATAAAGTACATTTTATTGTTGCATTAAACTATGTGCAATTTCATCACGTATGAAATATGTCCAACAAGGACTACAGTTTCCATGGTTTCCTGAGCGTGCAACGACATCAGCTAAAATATCATCAGGAACAAAATTAGGATTGCGATCAAATTTTGCAAATGGTACGTCATCATACGATCTCATTCAAATGTAATTATGTAGTGCCATTGAATCATGTTAAACATTAGTTTTTCAAATAAAACACAATATCTGTGAAATGTTTTTGGATTTTTTTATTTTACTGGGTCACACCCGGTTCAATGCATTTAGGTTTGGGACGGACCCGATCCAACCCATTAACAATGAAGCTGCTCTCTAGACCCGTGTCATGAAAGTGTGACAACTACATAGAAAAAAAATAATATTAAAGAATAAAATTAAACAAAAAAAAATAATTGAAAAAGCAAAAAAACAGAGCAAAGCACTATTTCAATTAATAGTGCTTTGCGAGGAGGGGTACAATAAAATCCCCCTACGAGATTACGATAATCTAATGAAAAATAAACAAAACAAATCATGAAGTTTAATTTACAATCAAATAAATATTAAAAGATGAAATTAGAAGAAAAAAACTAATTAAGAAAAAGAAAAAAAAACTGAATCAACTGGGTTAACCCGCCAAACCAAGTTAATCCGTCAAACCTTGGATCCGTGTCATGAGACTGTGATAGCTCAATAGAAAAAAAAATTTAATATTAACAAACTAAATTAAACAAAAAAATATTAATTTAAAAAAAATCTATAATTAAAAGGCATCTGCCTTTCACTGTGTATTTGCACAGTACAAATCCACAGTGAATGGTTGATCTCTTTTAGTTATAGTTACGATATTAAAAGATGAAATTGAAAGAAAAAAACTAATGAAGAAAAAGAAAAAAAAACTGAATCAACTGAGTTAACCCATCAAACCTGGAATTTGTGTTATGAGAATGTGATAACTAAATAAAAAAATTTAATATTAATGAACTTACTTAAACAAAAAAAAAGATTAATTAAAAAAAAAACAAAGAAAAAAAAAACCTATAGAAACAAAAAAACCTAGGAAGATAAAAACTAATGAAGAAAAAGAAAAAAAATCTGAATTAACTGGGTTAACCCGTCAAATCTGAGATTCGTGTCATGAAAGTTTGATAATTAATTAGAAAAAAATTTAATATTAACAAATTAAATTAAAAAAAATTAATTAAAAAAACAAAAATAATAAAACTAAAGGCATTAGTATTTTTTATTGTGAATTACACTATGTAATTCACAATAAAAAACTGAAGCCTTTTAGTTATAGTTAATATCTATGCTAGAATTAGTGGATTTGTAATAATCTCACTTCCTATATAAACTTTGAATCTTAGTAGCTAAGAAGGAAACACTACGTCTTAACTATTAACCTAATCTATCATTAAATTAATTGGTAAACTAGATGATACAAGAGTAGATCGCTCAAACCTTTTTACATTAGATAAGAAATATGACAAGTTATTTTTAAGAATTTTATTATTTATTGTAAATTTAATTATTTTGATAAAAACATGTATTTATGGTCAGTTTTTTACGATGAAACTAATTTTCTTCTCGATCAAGTCATACACAAATTATTCATACCCGGAAAATCTACTTGTCATTTATATTAAATATGTTTTTTTTAGGGAATGATATGGAGTGGATTAGAAAAAAATATATGAAAAAAATAGCTAAACTTTATCAATTTTTTTGGTGATTTGATATTAATTTTACTTATTAATTTTGAATTTTGGATAGATTTCCACATAAACCTTTGGTTTTCATTTGAAAAATTGAGCTTTTTACTCAAAACGAAATGGAAATTTGCACACATTTTACTCAATTCTAAAGTGCAAGCTCCAACCCAATTGAAAATTTCAGTAGCCACCATCAAATAACCCATGTCCAGATTCCTATAAAAATCCTAATTTATAGTGCTCAAACTATAACTAGTGACTTCTATTCTAGTTATTGCTTAAATTGTTAATTAATATATAATGTCATCATCCAATATCAACAAATTCAAAAAATTATAAACTATATTGAAAAATTAAATGGAAGCAATCGCTTTTCTAAATAGCCAAATTAATATAATTATTATGAGTTTCATTTTGAAGATGTTTATAACTTCAATGGGGCACATTACTTTGTTTATTTAATGGTTAATGTATTAACAACATGAAAAAGATTAGAAGAAATTAACTTTTGGAGTTGTAGAAATAATTTTTGAGCTTTTCATTGCATAAATCAAGTGTGAAGGAGAATAAACTTGAGATTTGAGCTGCAATATGTTGATATAGCCATGCTGTTTTAACAGAGGAGCGTTTTGATATAAACAAGCTATTTTTACAAACACAAAGTGAAGA
>Ga0307514_10006145_pt1 | contig 10535 bp, 10 predicted proteins | sample 16_EM_MG_FD_203088 | JGI IMG/M metagenome (GOLD analysis project Ga0307514, IMG submission 203088) | Populus trichocarpa ectomycorrhiza microbial communities from riparian zone in the Pacific Northwest, United States - 16_EM | ecosystem: Host-associated > Plants > Roots > Unclassified | place... | reverse complement strand
GAACTCAGGGCCCGCTGAAGGGACCTCTGGCATGCCCTCAGGAAGTACACCACCACGAGTGTCCATTCTCGTGATAAGTTTCAAGGTATTAACTAGAGGTGTAGGTCACTTTCTGGCCTTCACAGGTGTGTCACTTTTTTGAGTCTCCCGTGAGCGAGCCACTTCTGAGTGCTTACTCTGCTCCTAGACCGCGACACCAAAAGTGTTGGGGCGACTTTGCAGTTCTCTCACTATGATATTGTCTCTTCTGCTGCTCGTAGTAAGAGCGTGAGATCGGTTGACTAGGCCCCTACGAAACAGTGCAGGGATGCAGGCTTGTGGGTGGGAGGGCAAAAAAGATATACGCAAAGCAAATCCGCAAATCGAATCTGGCTTTATTGCTGCGTGATGTGTGTGGCACGCAATAAACGCACACCGAATGTGCGCACTAGCCTTGTTTGTGTTGCAGGGTCGTGCTAATTGGCCCAGGTTCCGAAACCGTGGCCGACGATCCCGATACGGCCAAGAGATCGCCTGACACCGCAAAAGAAGTCAAGTTCCGTGGCAACGAGATAGAGGGCGTGCCGATTTTGTGTGGGAGGGGGGGATGTGTCGAGTTGGTCGTTCTGGAGAAAGCAAGCAAATGTTGCTCAAGTCTCAACCCCGCAAGCGAAGGAGAATAGAGTGAACCGCGGACAACAGCCGTCAAGAGTGTCTCTCTCTGCCTATGATAACCGTCACTCTGGCCTTGGGCCCCTGCTCCGATCGCAAAGGCGGCGGTTTTCCTGCTTCACCAGTACTGGTTCTGCGGTTTGCACCCTTAAGACTTCACCCAGTGTACTCTTACTCAAACTGTTCGTCCGTCCCGATTTCCCGCAACGTGAGAGTAGCAGCGAAACGGAAGAACGTCGAATGCAAATAAAGATGTTGGAACGGAGGCAACAAATTAACAATGGACAAAGAAAGGATTGCCTCCCTAGATCCCTTTTCCCTGTTCTTCGCGGTAGTCCCCTTTCTATGTTTGGTTTGTCTCTCCTGCCGGGGCGGTGCAGCAAAGCAAGAAATGAGAGAACTCTTAGATTTGTAAGAGGGGGGAGAAGATTATAAATGAATGAAGAAGAGTATCACAGCGCTGTGGGTTGCTGTGAGTTTGCTTACGCGTAGTGGAGAGGAGTCAAGAGAAAAACGAGTTTTCTTGTCCCAAAGTAAGAGCAGTAAAAAAAAAGGAGCTCTTTACTTCTGGACTCTAACTCTGCTTTTCCTTTTCTTTCCTAGTTCTCTCTCACCTCTCGACGGCTTGTTGGGTGGATGAACTCTTCCTTTTCCAAGGACACAGATGCGTCACGTTAGAGAGAAAGAACAAGTTTGGGTGCAAGTCTGACTTTTACATTTTCAAGGGGCTGAAGGGTTAGGGTTGAGAAGCTGATTGGGCGGCAATGCAAACCTTGGCAGTTGACTGCGCTTATCGAGGTACAGCACTAATCAAATTTTGAATCTCTACTGACTAAGCTAAGCGACATACAATCACATGACCAAGCGACCTAGGCCTGAGGGTAATTGGCATGATCTGATGCATGTACTGTAGAGTACTGTGAGTAGTCTCGTTAGTAATTGGCTATACGTGCTCGGTGACTGACTCAATGCAGGTACATACATGTAATGTACATACGATGAAACAGCAATATCTAACTTGAAAACTTCAGTAAAGATAAGCCGTCAGCGGCGCCGCTCTATCCAGGATATGCAGTATGTCTTTGTAGTAATTTCCCGATTGGCTACACAAGCACATTCCAATATGACTGGCAACTACAGAATTGCAGTTTGGTATCATGCCCTGTCAATTCCAACGCCAATGCTATCTCTGATTCCAAGCAATTCTAGGGCCCAGTAAGCTACAATATAGTGTAATAAGAATCAGTTAATCACTGCCTCTGCCACTTTTCGGGCTACCTCCTCCACGGGCTCTTTCGCTGACTCCTTATTGCTTCCCCATTCCAAAGGCCTCACACGCATAAACTCTGAAACAACTTCTGCAGTAACAGCTCTCCTCCGCTCTTGGAACATACCCACAAAATCCTGTAGCTCTTTGATACATTTGGCCTTAAGCTCGCCGGTTGTTAATTCACCTTTAACGTAGGTTTCGCGAATCTTTGCAAGTTCTTCATCTGATTCCAGGAAGAATGATAGATATTGGAAGGAAACATCTACATCAGGGTTTCCGCCATATTTCCGCTGCTCCTCGAGGGTCGGTTGGCCACCAGAGAAGGCATACTTGTTGATTTTCTTCTTACTATCGGGAAATTAGCCTTTCATCCTCCCCGAAGACGTGGATTGACCTTACATTGAGGCTGCAGTGTCGTTCATGAAAATTGCACTGCTATCAATACTAGCACTCATCTTGCTACCGGGCCCTTGCAGAGCGGGGAAGAATTGGGAATGTATAAGCGCTGGCTTAATGTACTTCAATCGTGCGGCGACATCTCGAGTAAGCCGGAAGTATGGGTCCTGGTCAATTGCGCATGGAATAAGGGACGGGATTCGTGTGTTTTTCTTCGGGTCGGTGCCAAAGATGTGGGGGAAAGTTGAGGAGAATGCTGTGGCAGCTTGTACCGAAGCGAAGTGGATCTTTCCGATGCAGTCACTATACAGAAGGAGTGATTAGTTAGGTTCGCTCAAGCCCTGTGCAATGTGTGTACCTACATATCTGTGAATCCAAATGTGGCCTTGCTCTGATTTCCAGTAATGCATTTCGAGACCTTGACAACGTTTTCATAGAATGCACCTCCCATAAAGTCAAAGTCGCTGAAGATAAAAGTCTTCTTGACATCAAAGCCAACAGCAATGATATCTGCTGCATTTTCACGAGTAAACTTCTTGACATCAGAAATTTCTAGCTTCTGTTTGAAGAGGTACTTTTCATCGTCTGTGAGCATAATGACGAGTGGTACATCCAAAACATCTTGTAGCCACCTATACAGTCAAGGATCAGTGCTGGTATCTCTTAGGGTGCGTACTCGGGGCAGCGCAGAAATACTCACTTTGTAAATGTGAATGGAATCATATGCCCCATGTGCATGCTGTCACTGCTGGGGCCTCGCCCTGTATACAGGAAGAATGGCAGCCCCTTCTCATATCTCTCCAGGATCATTTCCAAATCCCGATGCGAAAAAAACATACCCCTTCGCAGCAGGATATGTGGTCTGTGTCCAGTGACCTTCTCGAATCGTTCGAGGAGCTCTGGGCTTATCCGTTGGGTACCAAATTGATTAATCAGGCGATCATAGTCAATGGCTTGAACTTTTCCGTCGATGACAGCACCTTCCACTTCCCAGGGTGTGATGTTTTGCTCCACCGTCGCGGAAGCTGCCTTGGTGGGGTCAGCAGCGGGGTTCGAGAGCACCTTGGGCGCAACAGCTGGGTGCTGAGGATCCGCCATGACGGGAGTTGGAGACAGACTTTGATTGACCTGGTACCAGAGCTCTGCAAAGATGCGCAATGTGAAGAATGAGTGAGATGAGATTGGTGTAAGGAGTACCAAGTCGAGCTGACTCACGGATACTTTTGCTCTGGTAGCCGCGTTCCAATAGGATATTTTAAATTCTCCCCCTCAAATGTACAAGTACTGTACCTAACTAGTACATACCGGTATGTATCTGTAAAATTATACAAGCACTTCATAAAATACCACAACTACTGTACCACAGCGTGCTCACGTGAGGCGCTCCCAGCAAGATTGCTCCAAGCCTAGTTTACCCCTCGAAGAGCTCACCATTCAACCATTCCCATGTGACGTGCTACCCTCCTGCTCCAACCTGAGTTAATTCCGAAGCAACCTGGTGCCACCACTGCTAATCCCCGGTGCAGCATTTCAACCACCATTGTGGCCTCAGTGGCGCCACTTGAACAGTGAGAACTGTTGCATCATCACTATTTCTAACTCCCCCGCCTAGTCTGGCGTCCTCCGCCGACTAACATTGCAATCATTCATGCAATTCATACGAAGATGGTGAAGTTTTATGATAACTACTTCTCTTACGAGTACATTTCCCTTGCCCCTCTGCAAACAGTGCCCCACTTCCATTCTTACCTAATTGACACGAGTGAGGTGATTCTAGTTTTGCCTGGCCAGCCGTCACTCTCGCCTACTTCCTCCGTTACCCCAACCCATATTCGGGTCATGTACTTGCATCCGATACTCTCTCCCGGCATCTCGATGCTACTACGGGAAAGCTCACAACTGTCCGCCTTCTCCTGAAGCGGGGAAAGTTACCTGCAGCGGTAGCTAGATTCCTCCCCAAGATTAAGGAATCCTACATCCTTGAAAGGAGTGTTGTCGATATACGAAATCAAACCATGATGACGGAGACGAGGAATCTAGACTGGGAAGGGGTCATTTCAGTCGTCGAAAATCAAATTTACACACCATCCCCATCACACAACAACTCAAGTGATGGTGAGAAGACTGATGTTAAGCTTACCGTGAAGATTTCTTCTCGGGTTGGGAGTAATGCTAGGGAGAAGGTGGCAGATGCAGCTTCTAGTGGGGGCCTCTGGGCAAGCTGGACGACTGGGTCGATTCAGAGGAGCATTGAGGTCATTGGGATGAAGCGGATGAGGGAAGGCCTAGGGAGAAGCAAAGAAGGCATGAAAGTCGTGCTTGAGGGACTAAGGGAGAAGGGCCTCCTCGCTGCAATGCAGGAAAGGAGGGAACGCAGATTGGCTGATCAGGAGGAAGGTGTTCAGCGTAGATGGAGCAGCATCTGGAGGGAGACGGCGGGCATGAATGCAGGAGATACGTTAGGGAAGGGCTCAGATGAATAATGTCCATTGAAGTAATAGACGTTCAGCATCTTGAGAACCAGAGACACGAACTCCCACCGTCACCCCTCACTTGATATCCGATATACTACCACACAACAAAACATAACAAGCATTATGAAGTGCATAGCCATCACCATCACGCCAAATTTGATTTCAACACTCTCCACTCCCTACACCAAGTACCAAACTGGTTGCACACTTTGTCTCCTACCAAGATCGGAGGAGATAGCAAAAATGACTCTACACCGAGATTTACGTCAATGGGGCTTACAAGTCAGTGCTGGAAAGAAGTCATTTCCTGAACATCTGACAACTCTCCAATGTTGAAGTAACTCTCTTTTCTGTTATTCAGGCTGGCGTTCCTTGCGATGGAGCGTTGCTTTTTTGCTTTTTTGCTTTTTTGCTTTTTTGCTGATGGTATCGGTATCAAATATCTGAAAGTTGGGCTCTTAGTATTTATTTTATAAATTAAGAGTAACGGAAAAAAACTTTAAAAAAGCAATACTTAGAGTATAAAATATAATCGGTTCGGGCAAAAGCCTGGCGAACTTATAATATATTTCTACTCATTAACAACAACACACAGCCATAAATAGCACGGTACGGGTATGTAAGTTGGTTCAGCTTCCCTCCAGTAGTAGAATGGGGTGTTGCGTGCTGGCTCTCATTGCTTACACCTCCCCCGAATACGATTGGCACCCAATTGGGTGCTCAAACCATTTCAATGGACTGCCCCTTTCGAAGATACTAAGTGAGCCCCATTCAGTACCACCATACCAAATTATTGTGTATCAAGACATCACCTTCGCACATCTGGCATAAATATTAAAATACTCTTGAGGCCATTGTTTGCATCACCCTTTCCAAAGAACCATCCCCTTAGATTGATATGTTCTGCATGCATATGCTGGGCACCGTAAGGCCGGCCTCTCCCATCTTGCATACGGGCCACTGCCAGCTCGATCCTCTACAGGTGGTTCGGGTTACTACCAGAAGTATATATATATATCAAGACCTAAATCTGGACATTCTGATGGCATTATTGCCGATTTATAACCCAAAGTCATAAAATGCAACAGCGTTACCTCTGAGGTCGCTTCGGCTGCCGTGATTCTGCACCAGTTTTACCACTAAATGCCTTATCGACTGGTTCTGGCGATATTGAGGTTCCTAATACTGACCTTACCGTACGTGGGTTAAGGAGCTCGACAAAGGGCTGGTTGCGGTAATGCATCTAGCCTGGAAACATGCGAAACCTTGAAGCACAAGAGTGACATGCTACTGCATATATTTACGCCGATCCTCGTACTGCTCAAGCTTGAACTGTCAGAGGAGGGAAGGTCAATGTTGGTATATTTGTGGCAGTGGCGATGACTGTGACGTGGTGACGTTATGCCATACCTACCGTGAAGGTACACAGTAGGGTTATGGTTTGAGGTTATCCATGTGCGGAATGGAGAGCAGATCTACCGTAGGAGAGTACAGGAGGGGCATTGTACTCGGTAGAAAAAGTGCAGAATGTTGAGGGGTAAAGCTCGTGGTCTATTGGATGTACATATATATGACAGATCTAGATCTAGGTCTGTGGTTTTTTTTTTTTTTGAGTTATTTAAGTAGGGCCAGTTGGTTGAAATTTCCAACAAAGCCTTGGGTACACCCACGTCACGTGAGTGTCGACCAATGAGAAATTGACGGCTATCACGATAATATATTTCACAATTCCTCCGCTCATAACCTGGTAAGCTTACAGTTATTACATACCAGCTGTAAGTTGAACCTATCAAATTCACATGGAATGAATATTAGAGGAGGGGTATGGAGTAGGTATATGTTTTTTTGATAGTGATACGCAGCGCTCTTGTTCCCCGATCGATGTTACCCTGAACTTCAAGCTACTAAAAGAACACATCACGACTACATAAACTGGAAATGAATGCCCCTATCTTTCCACCATAGCAGTAGATATTGTGTGGATAGGCCATTCACAGATTAAACCAAACTACGAGGTATCAAATGGTGTTCTTATCCACTTTACTCGTTATGCAATGCTCGCATCTCAGCACACGGACCTTGCTCTTGTATATCTTGCCTCCAACCCACGGGTCATTTCTCGAGCTCACACATCTCTCACCTCACAAGGCCTCTCCCAACTTGCTTCTTCCCGAGAGCAGAGACGTTGCCGTCCCTACCAAGCCTCACCACGTCAAACCCTGTTTCATACCACATTGACACCGGGCGTCAACTCTTAAACTGTGTCTTTGGTTCCACCCTGACTGGCCCAACAGCAATGGAGCATGATCCCTTGTTTGTGACCTGCTTTTGGTCAAAAGCTTAGCTCACTGGAATACCTCTCAAGGCCTCTCCTTGAGTTTAACCGCCTCCCACCCCCTCTCACGTGGAGAGAATAGACGAAGGAAGTTGCAGATAAACCTGTATCTCGTCCCGCTCAGCTTTTTAAAAACTATTCCATACATCCTCAGACAAGGGATATATATATACTAATACTTCTTCCTCAACATACCACCCTCCTCCGATGTTCCCCTCCTCATTCAAGCTCCCATCCGTGAAAACTCCGATGGCGTCCTCCCTAGATTCATGGATAGCTATCTCCCAATCTGCCGCTTTGGACTCCCTTGGAGCTTCACTTCTGGAATCTCCCCCTTCTCCACCCTTCCCCCTACGCTCAGCGCCTCGCCTCCCATTCCCCGGACAACCGCCGCCTTGCTGAGGATGGTGGGCATCACCGAAGTGAAATCGCCCTTCGTCGCTTGGGCCCAATCCGGGCTGTTGTCGGACCAGGCCCTCCCTCCCTATCTCATAATTTTTCCCCCCCTCGACACCCCCCACCTCCCCCACCTGCACCCCTGATTCCCTCTACAAATTACCCAGTGCCGTCGGGCCCCCCATCACCTTCGCCAATAGCCGGGCCTGTGCTACGCCTAGTGCCATCCTTGGGCTTTCGACCCCAGCTATCTGGCTGACTACCTCCTTCCTCGCCCCCCCCAACGAATTCACGCACTTGCGCAGCGACTGGTATTGTAGGTCGACCATCGCTCTCTCCCAATCCCTCTGCCCACTCCATCCCAGCTCCGCACCCCGTAACGCGACCACCCGAATCATGGTAGTGTAGGCTGCGTGCCAGCTTGTGGCCCACTGTGAGTTTCCTAGCCCGTTTAGCTGGCCCAACATCTCTCTTGCCTTCTTCACCCTCGCCTTCCAGCGTTCTTTGAACGAGAGGCTCTCGTCCATGGGTTACTCCCACCCACTTCACCCAGTGGTCACCGCATGTTCCCTGCTCAAGCCTCCGAGTGTGATCCTCAGAATTAACCCTAACCTCCCCCCAGGTCTCGTCCTCGGTGGTCACCGTCATGTGTTCCACCACTGTACCGTCGAGACCTCCACTCAGGGCTTCATCCTGGATAGCCACCCCCTCTTCCAGCAACCCAATTGCCCTTTCCGCTGTGAGTCATCGATAACCGTGAAACCTCCCACTGACACCCAGTCGGTGACATCCTCCAGGACATACTGTCGCATGTCCTCCCCCTCCCCCCTCAGCAGCCTGAAGCCTCTCCCTGACGGGGCCGAGCAATAGCCCTCGCGGGCGTGCAGCCGCCATTGTTGCTTGAACCAGCAAGCGGACTCAACTCAGGGAAGTGTTACCCTGATGAGTGTTACCTGCTACGATTGGATGGTCAAGCTCAGCGAATCACTGGCAAGGGTGCCGCAGCAGAGCCTTGTAAAGCCGATCGAATGTTAGAAAGCTCCGTAAAAATGACGGATATAGAAAGAGGTTTAACATGCTATGCCGATCTGATTCTTACCACCTCCGTTCCCACCTCCCACCTTAGTCTGGTTGGCACAAGCCCGGGAATCTGACTTTCCATCAAAAGATCCTCGACCTCACATCAACTTCTACCCGTTACAACAGTTGGGGCAATCCCTGACACAGAGAATTCGAGTTCCTCCTCCCTACAGTCACCACACTCAGTGAATGCAGATCCCGCTGCCCAACGCTCCTACAGGTAACAAATCCTATACAAGAGCTCGTGAGCTTGCATCTTTTTTTTTTTTTTGAGTCTATACGTCTTTTCCCCAAGGGGAACCATAGGCTATGAGACGAGTGAGCTTGCATGGCGAGATGTTATATAGTGAAGCTATGCTTCGGGTTGGTATCCCAAGATGGGGATCCTGGCAGCGGCAGTGAGTGCAAGTCACGATTTTACAGGGATGATTTGACAGCGAAAATAATGCCCACTCTCAACCTCTGGGGAAACCCAGAGATCTTGGTACCGTCTCAATAACCTAAGATTCCATAGACGAATAGATGGTCGAAAAAATAGATAGTCCCAGCCGGCAGTAGCAGTGGGGGGTGCATCGAGATCGCCCATTTCAGGATTTGCACTGAATCTATGGCTGCGGAGATGGGTTTTAGTAGGCAGCGGAGCAGCAAGGGCTCGGCCATGTGATTTTGGTACGTTACTTACGCGACCTTGTATGTAGAGTACGGTATATACAGCGACCGTTTGCAATTGGGCGGTAGGTACGGAGTACTGCATATCCATTATCCATGCCAGTGTAACTTTGTTGTGATAAGAAAAAGCAATTACAGGCAACATTTCTCTGCAGACACAGCCAACATGGCTGTATACTTACAACTCTTTGATGCCTATGGCAAGGTAAGGAGCCACCACCAGTAATACTATACACGAATTGCAATTCAGTATGCGCACCGGTAATGCGTGTACCTCACAGGCCACAGACAGATCCATCTGCATGCATCCACATCCATCTTACTCTATGGCTTTCTTCTTTATCATTCGGAAGGTCACAAACTCCGAAAGCCGCCGGGTTGATTACCAACTAACCACCTACATATATTTCCCCCCCTCAATTCAGTCGATCTCGACATCCGATTTGCCAGTATGATTGCGTCAGAGGCATCCATCCGAACCTTCCGAACAATCATCTCCAATTGATATCTACAAAAGCGGACTACACTGGTACCGCTTCCACACTCCCTTGTCACGGAAACGAAGCCCGCCCCCAGGGTGGTTGATTAGTAGATACATACTGTACATACCGTACATACCATACATACATACGTTTGGTACGTGCATTGGATGACTGGCCGAGGCTTCTGTCATTCACACATTTTCTTGTGTCGATTCGGGGCAACTTCTTTCTCTCGGAAAGCCCGAGATGAAAGCAGGACCCCAGAGACGCTACTTCATCTCGTCTAGGTGCTGTCAACATCACATATATATTCATTATGCCACCATTATTGATATTGGTGCCGCAGCCACACCGGCTCGGTGTTACCCTATTGCTACTGGCTATCTCTATTCCCGCCTTTTCCCAGTCCCTGGAGCATAATTTGCATACATTTGTCCCGCTAACAACCCTCTCCAACCTTCCCTCGGAGCCAAGTACTACTCCAATTCTCTCCCCAACATGGCATTCCTCCCCTGACGCTCCCACAACCCGTTCATTCTTCCCTATCACCACCACAGCCACACCTGGTTCCGACCCCACCACAGGTCTACTCCCACCATCTTATGACCCGGGAACCTATGAGCCACTTACCAAAGAAGAAGAAACCTCAAACAAGCTGCTGAATTTATACTTCTTGCTGCTGGTGGTGGGAATGGTGGTGGTGTTTGCAGCGGTGTGGGGGCTGAGGAGGAGGAGGAGGAGTAAAGGGGAGAGAGCAGTGCAGAGGGGCCAGGTTGCGCTCA
>Ga0307514_10006144_pt1 | contig 10535 bp, 10 predicted proteins | sample 16_EM_MG_FD_203088 | JGI IMG/M metagenome (GOLD analysis project Ga0307514, IMG submission 203088) | Populus trichocarpa ectomycorrhiza microbial communities from riparian zone in the Pacific Northwest, United States - 16_EM | ecosystem: Host-associated > Plants > Roots > Unclassified | place... | reverse complement strand
AGGGAGGAAAAGAGGGGTGCTCTCTGCTGTGGGAGCCTTAGTCCAACCAGACGACGTTCTGCGACACACCCCAGCCCCTTGGCTGCAGCTTAGATTACGCTAGTCTTGTTGCACAGTCCCAGACTATCGATCCCTCTCTACTTAGTAGATACACCCAGAGGTAGGGTAGACCTATAGGGTACACCTTGGTCTGTACGGAGCATGTACTCCTATGTAGTCTGGTTGGCACACTCCCTTCTCTACACACACCGCTATCCGCAACCGGCATAGTCGGAGACGACAAATGCTGGTCCCGGTGAACGGGACTGGCAGGGATTTTGTGCTTCTTTTTATCTCTTTTATCTCTGTGGGCCAAGCACACGCAGGTCGCGGATTAGGGGCCAGTGCCACAGCAGTACGGTACCTACCTAAGCTACCAAGGTAGAGTACGGTTCCTACTGGTACAGTCCATACGAATCTTAGTCTCGAGCCAAGGACGTAGAGTGTCGCCTCTCAATTTTGTCATCTCGACGACAGCCCCATGCCTTAGCGGGACCTGCTTTGCAGCCGGTTTGAAATACATAAGGGTACGCTACAGTAGTTACGATTGCGCCGAGCACACAGTCAGGCCAGGCCCAGATGATGACCATTATCTGGGGTGAATGAGAGTTTAATTCTGCTACAATAAGGGGTGGTTAGCCATTTTCATTCGTCAGGGATTGATCGGCTGAGCACCGACACCAGTCAGGCAGGTAAAGCACTTGGGCAGAGTCGAATTTTGGGTTGCTGTATTGATTATTGGGTGTTGAGAAGCAACGGCGTCATTGATCGTTATCGAAGGGTGCTGTTGATCCTGCTGCTATTGAGTTCTTGGAATCCACCCCGACTGCACTCTTTCGCGCGATCAATCCCATACCATATTTTATTAGTCTGGTTGCAAGAGTGTAGAAGCACTAGTCTGGTTGCACGATGGAGGTAGGAGCACCATCAGACCAGTTGTTTTGTGCATAGCTGAACAACCAATAAAATACTTTTCTATGTATTGGTCGCATGTGGATGACTGCTTAGTAATCTCTCATAAGCACCTGCGTAAACGCTCGGCATGGGACTTATCCGACAGACTAAACCAGACAAATATACTCCGTAGTGGCCGCCCTGATAGCCTTTCATCCAAAAAAAAAAAACTATAGTGGGCTTGGCTGCATATGCGTGTTCATGCAGAGATAGTTGGGTGGATGCAGCGCATGCACATCTCCCAGGCAACTGCTAGACCCAAGTGACCGCGTGAATGCTATCAGCGGCGCTCGCAAGGAGCTGGTTAGTGAGATTGCAGGAGTGGAGAGCCCTAGAATGGCGCTGGATGCTGCGTAGGCTAGGCTGTTGGGCAAAATGATGCAAGACCCAACAGCACTTGGGGACATGTGGTCAGGCCCTGGGAAAGCAGTATATCCAGCGGAGGTAGAAGAGGGGACAAACTGGGAGGCTGGAAGATCATGGAAGGATTGTGGGCCGCAGTGGAATAATGTGGATATTGATGGGTTCACATCTGTCATGTCCAGAGTATTAAATAAAGCGGCAGAGATTGGAGAAGGGGATGAAGGGTTCAGCATAGGGAGCAGGGTCAAGAAGGGAGATATCCCGGAAGTGAAACTCCAAGCCAACAAAGACTCAAAAGCCGATAAATGGGGACTAGCAATATGTGAAGCTAGGGAAGAGTCAATTGGAGTTTTCACAGATGGGAGTATGAATGAAAATAGAAGAGTAGGAAGGGGGTGGTACGTTGAGAGAGCAGAGAGGGCAGGGGGTAGAGGGAAGGAAGGCTAGGGAAAATTGGCAACAGTGTGGGATGGCGAGGTGGTAGGAATAAAAGGGGGATTACACTCGGCACCGGAAGACCGCAAAGTCCTGATACTCTCAGATTCCCAAGCTGCAATTGCAGCAGTAAGGAAAGCAGGGCAAACCGGAAGGGCAAGGACTGGAGAGTTGAAGGCAGTGGTGGAGGAGGTGCGGAAGAGGCAACAAAATTTGGGATTAGACGCCGTTAGATTTGCATGGGTAAAGCTCACGTAGGAACCCAGGGTAATGAAAAGGCAGACCAGATGGCCAAAGCCGGAGCAGAGTTGGGAGATGAGGAAGAGGGGATGGAGAAAGTCATTACAGAGGGGGGGCTGAGGCAGGAATGGAAGAAAAGAAGAGCTGAGGAACGAAAGGTGATGGGTAGGGGAATGGGAAGAGTGGTACGCTGGAACCGCAAGGCTCGTGTCAACTATGCCCACTGTTGCACTGGGAAAGGCAACTTACAAGCCTGGCGACATGTTCTGGACAGTGACATCTCTGACCAATGCCGGAAATGTGGGAGATACGCAGAGACAGGGAAGCATGTAGCCCTGGACTGCATACATGGCGAGGATATTGGGCGGCGGTGGGGCACGTGGGAGGCTATCGATGAGCCTGAGAAGTGGCGGAAGAGGGTGAAGGATTCCGATGGGGATTACGAGGTAGATCTAGTGGAGTCATTCTTCTCAGAGCTTGACCTGCGTTGAGGGGAGGGGGATCACTTAACGATTTTCATTTTCATGTGTCCGCACTGCTTAAGGGGATGATGGCCGGGCTAGGTGGGCGTGGCGGGGGAATGGTGCGATATCATCGTTTGGTTTCTTTCTGTCGTCTTTCGTAGGTTCGGGAGGCACGGCGTTTAAGCGGCATGTTGTCCCGTGTGTAAACTCAATCCTTGAAAGGCGCGAGAACGGGGCCGCCTCATAGCTTAAGGCTCCCTTCGGGGGAAAGGCGTATAGACTCCAAAAAAAACTCCCAAGTGACCATCTGATAGCTGGGTATGATCAGGGTAACTGGGCGCTCTTTATTGCAAAGCGATAGGTGTTGTGCCAACCGATTAGTCTCATGCCATGACCCTTCTGGGCCGAGCGCCGCGAGGCCAACCGATCCTTGTCATCCATGTGGGGCTATGGGCTTAACCTTAGAGTAGATACTGTACATATGTAGTATGCAGTAACTACACACTTAGGAGAAGGGACAATCGGCCGGCACCCATCACGGGGATCTGACAGCGTTTGTGTTAGCAATTTTTTTCTCAAGGGAGCTTGCTTTCTCTTCTAGTCATCCTGGATCCTTCAAAAAATCGACGCTGTCAAGGAGTTGTAGTCGTCCCTGGACGGGCCTGCTTGGGCTAAGGTTAAAGGTAGGAGAAGACCAGTGTCTTGGAGCTTCTCAGTAGCATCCCGTGAGGACTCAGATCCTTCAGATACGGTGGTGAGGAAGCTATCGAAAAGTAAGGCAGTCCCTCCTACGCCTGAAGAGCGTAGAGTACTGGCTCCGTCCAGTAAGGTATTGTTCCCAAGAATTTCCGAGTCAGGCAAGACGTGGCAGACCCAGATGCTACTCCACGAGCTCCGGTTCGTCGGTCACATAGTGTTGTTCCTATTAGTGTTGTTCCTATACCAACTGTTGCCCCCACTCCATTGTCGTTAGAGAGTTTCATCCCCAGGACAGAACTATTGCAGACTTGTTCCTAGAACAAGGATGTGGGAGAGTCTCATTCCCAGACCTGAGACGGTGGCATTAGCTGCAAGCAGCATTGCACATGGGATTGCAGCTGTCTCAACATACCTGCCGAGTGAATACTCAAGCTTGAAGCAGAAAACGAAGAGGAACCTGAGGAAGTTACAGGAGTTATATTGAAGAGACTACAAGTGACAACAGGTGCGACGGAGACAAGCCGCAGAGCCTTTGAAAGAACCTTTGCTGCAAATAGAGACGATACTTCAGCGGACGAAGTCATATACGAGGAAAGAGGCCGTTCAAGGCTGAGAACCAGCTATCCAGGGCGACCGTTGCACATCACAATCCACATAGAAAGTGCATTCTCTCTCCAGGAACGAGCAGCAGATGACGGCTCATTTTCTAATGCACTCTTGCAGCTCAGTCCCTCATGTGGAGTTCCTTAAGGGTACTCCCGTCATTTATCAGTCCTGATGGCCTGCCTGGAAGATCAAATATGGTTCTAGTGCCCTGAGTGTTTGTCCATTACCCTGAACTCAATCTCGTATTGACAAAGCAAATCCTACAATGAAGCTCCTAGCCTGATTGCGGTATATTTTGTGCAACCTTCATGGGACATTGATGGTCCGTAACATCCAAAATGCGTCAGACTATCAAAATGCAGGACATGAACCGATTTTGGCGTGAGTGTTGGTCAGGGGAGCCGTCACCCTTACGATATTTGGCGCAACATGGGTGTCAAAAGTAAAGGTCCCGGTGGTACTGGCTCACAAGTTATCTAGGTGAGCGGACTAATCCACATCACACACCGGCATTCACCCTTCTATCGTGGGTATCCCTCCGGTTGGTTTTTAGCACGATACAGTCTTTAGTTAGCCAATATATTTAGCTTCAGTTTTGCTCCCTACATACTGGCGTGGTGCGCCTCCCAATGAGTTTCCAACTCCGCATGCTCCATACCAATTGGCTGCCGGAAATCAGCTGTCCTGCTACAGCATGCCATTGTGTCACATAATTACTCAGGCGCCTTGAAACCCCAAGGCTCGGGACAGTTCTCTTAAATTCCTTACCGCATCCTGCAGGGCAGATGCGTTCCGCCGGAGTTTTGCGTTTCGCTAGGGTTTTGTGTTTCGTTAGTTCGCTGATTTTGCTGATTTCACTGATGGCTGTTTTGCTGTTGGCATGATTGGAATTGTTGTGTATGTGTATAGCCTTGGTAGGCTTGCGTAGGTATTGTGGCGTACCTGTGTGTACTTGAGTATCGTGTGGACTTACGTATCGCGCGTTGGAAGGCGAATCGGCTTTTGGCCGCCGTAGTACCAGCTTTTCAGAGGCCTTCATTGCTGACAGCTCTCTTGCGCGAGTTCGCATTACCTTTGCCCTTGGGTTTCCAGCCCTCCTGCGCGTCTTAGGCATATTGAAGTGCTGTGTCTGCTTAGATAGACTAAGGGAGTTAAGTTGTGCGTTGACTGAACCGTACGATATGAGCTATACAGCTTGGAGCTCGGTTACCAGATTTCGCCTTGGTAAGCTCTTGTAGGCGTCGTGAGCGTTTCGTGGTAGCCCTATTAGCCGAATAAGTATGAGATATGAGGTAAGCTAAATAGGTCTGGGAACGAGAACAGCCCTATGGTACCTATCACTTCTGGTTCGCAATTCCGTTACATGGATAGGGTAGAGAAATTGTTGTCCCTTTGCTATGCTGCTGCCGGTTTTCCCGCATCGAGCGTTCGATTTTTCCCTCTGTTTGAGCCAGCTGACAGATGTTTTGCAGCTCTAGTGACTGCCCCACATCGATCCTTCCTCGTATCCATATAAGCAAAAGGTTTCTTCTATCGGGAGGATCCACTGGGCAAAATTATGCTGCCCACGGAGCTCGAACTGAAGTTGCGTTCTGTATTCGACATTGTGGGGGTACTGGAGGTTTGTGGGGGTAGAGGTGACCTTCGTTCGGGAGTCGTCGATGCTTGTGCTGCATCTGCGCTAATTTATGTAGAGTGAGGGTTGTTTCGCATTTTTGCTTATAACAATGCGGGGTACTGGCTGCTTGTAAATGGAGTGATGACTTGTTAGACTCAGGTGATGCACCTCTGAGAGGTGGGACACGACAGGGTAGTTGTGACATCCAGTTCATCGGGTGAGGTTGTCCGAGGAGTCTGGTAAGAGAATTGGGTAGTGACGCGTGCGTCACGAGCAGACAGTTCGGTCTCGTTTGACTTGACATCAGAGGAGATTTGAGCTCGTGGTACTTGTGGTATCACAGTTCGGGGGGTAATATCATCAAAGTTCAGAGGCTGGCGAGACCCTCCGCTCGGGTTTTTGAATACCTCCGGGAGTTATGACGCTATATATGGTCAGTCTCGCACCAGCTGTTCTTGGCGGCTCATTTCTTGGCATGAACCTTTGGTATGTAGAAAAGTCACGGCGCTATCATGAACTGTTCTTTGTCGCTGCTGTTCTTTGTCACTGCTGCTCTTTGTTCTTTCATCCAGCACAATCATGTTTGCTCGCTCGCTCTATATAGTAGATGCTCACTTGCTCTCTACTAAACTAACAAGCTTAATGAGCTTGTCTCTACACATACACACATACATACCTACACATATATGCTCATGTATATTCATATATTCATATATATTTATATATATGATCTAGGTGAAGTGTTTCTTTACTAGGGGTTGTCAGTTAATAATGCAAAAAATATATAGTACAAAAACTAGCACCTTGGCAACGCCACTACCACTGATAATTGATTAGCTTGGGTATACAAATTTGTAATGTGCTGGGAATGCATCATGCAATACTTGAGTTGTCTACCCAATTTCCAATACATATTTTGCATTTCCATTTGCTTACAAACTACAAACCGTACAAGAAAACCTATGAACTCTACACAACCTACAAACCCTACAGCTACGAACCCTACAGAACCTATACAGTCAATATATTAAAGCGATCACAGGTTTGGGCTAAGGAAGAACTGGAGCTGCTTGTGGAGTGGATGGAAGAAAACAAGAAGAGCTTTGATAAATTGGATGGGATGGTTTCTTGTATACATTCTGTTCCCAATATGGAGTAACAAGTTCAACAAGAAGCTAAAAAGAAGTTCGATGCATTCGAAAGAGTGCAAGAAATGGTTCCTCTAAATAAACCTTTATCAGACTTTCCAGGAGTTGAATATCATGACATCCTGCAGATATCTTCCTAGTTGCAAAATATCTACGTTTTGATATCTAATAATACCACTCCCAAAGATCTCATAGTAGCTTGTATAACAAAGGGCGGACTTTGCGGAATCTATAAATCACTTCTTCAAGCTTGATTAGGTCAAGCAGCTGCTGCATGAGATTCATGAGCTACTTGAGCTGCCAACCTCTTTTGCTCAACTGTGGTATTGTAGTTCCAGCACCACAAGTTGTAATTTGTAATATGCATTTCTATATTTTAATGAAATAAGGTTGTTAGTTATTAATTACGCACTAATTCTCTTTAGCAAGGTAGTGGCATAGCCAAGCCCGCTATTTATTGTACTAAATATTTTTTGCATTATTAACTAACAATCCCTACTGGATATATTTATAATGCTATTGTATCACTCTAAACCTGTATTTTAAATAGGTTATGAACCTAGAATAGGCTTGAATATAGATATTCAGCTTATTACTAATACTTTGATCAAACTAATAGTATATTCTATAAAGCATACTCTGCTATAATATTATTATATATTACTTATAATATAGATACTCCAAGATCTCTCAGTATTCAGCTAGTATCTATCAAGCTAAGTAATTTTGAATGTCTTAAAAGACAAAATTATTACAAGGATTAGGTATTGTAAATATCTATAGTATTAAGGATAATAAGTGTATATGATATTGTTGTTAATAGGATGTATTTTATATTACAAAGAAAAAGTCTCTGTTCTAACACAAGCCTATCTTCATAATATATATAGATCTTCCTATACGTCCTACAATGCGTAGGTGAAAGTTATGGTGCGTTGGCGCATATAAATATGCAGGGGGGCGCGCCATAACTTTCACCTACGCACTGTATATATCATGTTGCTACCATACTAATTTCTCTCTTCCTATCTATCCTGAAATCATACTTTGGCAATATATCAAACTCTGTAAATCTAATCTTACCTCTCCTTGTATCAAGCATTTAACTTCCTACCTTGTATATTTGATTTTATTTATTCACTAGTAGAATTGTTTCTACTACTATATTAAATTATCACATTTCACCTTGGACTTTTTATTCCTTTCTAAATCTTCTTTCCACTGCTATATTTTATGCCATATCTTATCTTGATCATATTTTACCTGATTCTTGTTGGATTTTCCATTGGATTTAGTATCTAAAGTCCTATCCTTATCAGCAAAGAATATTCAGCATCTACGATGCTGGAGTTTGTTCATGCCTCCTGTGTCTTTTATTGGCACCCACAGAGTTCTTCTTTGTCCAAATGCCTCCTAGTGGCACCCATACTGTCTCTGGTGGTACCCGGTGGCCCCTGGGTACTATGGTTCCTGATTAGTCGGTATCTGGAAGTACAGTTTGCCTTTTGCGTCACTTGGGGCATCAGAGGCACAAAAGACAAACCCTTTTCCTTCCTGATGCTATATATTAGATCTTTTCTGAATTTTGTTTCTTCTTTACGAGAATTATTCCTATTATTATATTTTATCTTGCATCTCATCTTAGACTTTTTATTTAGATGTTTCTTCTACTATCACATCAGCAAGGAATTTTTGATGTCTGGGCACCCCACTAGGGTGCTTGGGCATCATCCTCTTACTTTGTGCCTTTTGTGCCTTCCATGGCATCGCCCTCTTTTGCTTTCGTCTACTCTGCCTCTCTTGTATTCCTATTTGGTCTTCTCTGTCTCTCCACCAGATTAATTTTATCCCATCTGCTACTAGCTCACCTCCATTCACTCTTGTTCTAATTATAAACATGTACCCCGCCATCCTTCCACCATTTCCCATCATTCTTACTGTCTCCTATTGTTCTCCCACCTTCTTTCTCCATCCTTCCTAGGTCTCCAATTGTCACTATTCTTCAATCCTACCCATATAGTTCATCATTTCATCTCACCTGCTACTAGCTTCTCTCCGCCCATTCTTGTTCTATCCTTATTTATATTATTTGTCTCACACTCTATTGCTATCTTGACTCATATATTTATTCTCTAACTAATAATAAATATGTGTTCCCTGCTGTCTTCCCGTGATCCCCCATTATTCCCCCCATCCCCTACTGTCCTCCCAGCTTCTTCCTCTATCCTTCCCAGGTCTCAATCACCACTATTCTTCCATCCTACTTATATAGTTCATTCTAGGTAATCAAATCTATTCTATTATTCACCAGCCATAGCTTACCCAGTTCTAGTGGAATTAAATCTGCTATTCCCTCCACCTCCTTTATTCTCACTATCATCTGGAAAAAAAAAGTGGCATCATGATGCCTTGCTGGTGTCTCTAGAAGCCAGTCCTAAACGCGTGTCTTCTGGGCATTCTGAGCATCCCGCTCAGACCTGTGTCTTTTCTGTGTCTCTCAAGTGTCTCCCAGGTGTCTCTCGTATCTCCTGAGTGTCTCTAGAAGCTAGCCGTCCAAAGGACTGTCCCCTTAACTAGCAGAATGCGTCCAGGGCATCCTCGGCTTCTAAAGCCCAAGTGACAAAATATATTTTTTCCTGATGATATGTACATTCTTGTCATCCTCTCGCCATTCCATCCATATCATCTCTTCCTCCCTACTCGGCTTGCTGGATCTACGTACTTTAAGCAGAGCTACAATTGCAACTTTATAGACCTTACCTATATCATCATGAACACTGAAGAGCTCTCCTAGTCTCCCAACAAGTCTGTTATCCAGGTGACCATTAGGAGCCTCTGAACGTTCCCTGTGTCGTACCCACACCCAATCTGCCCGTGGCTGATCTATCTTCCAGAATAGCTCCCCAGCTATCTACCAAGCATAGTGCTTTACAATATCATTACCTTAAAATTCTGGCAATAGTATTGAGAGTCCATAATAGTAGTGTATTAGAAATTGTCTGATCTGTAGTGGATGTATAGGAACTGCTGACAGTTACTTGCTGAGCTTGAGGTATTTATAGAACTGTCCTGAAAGCTGAGGAATTATAAGCTTACCACCAAGCTTGTTTATTGGTGTACTCTCCTCGTATTCTACAGCTTGTTTATTCTACAATATTGGACAGTCTGGATCTCGTGAGCATGCCAAAGTACTTTTCAAGTTCTGCACTGGCTGCTGGATGTCCACACCGCTACTACCAAGATCCAGAATGCTTTTCTTGAATTGAAAATCATGACTCTATACATGGATATTTAATTCTCTCCTACGTAATACATAGTCCTTTGTGATTGTATCCAAGATCTGCTCGACTGTCTCTACCTGCTTCAATCTCTTATAGGTATCTTTCAATAGTTTATGTAGAGCCTCTGTGATCTCTTTAGAGTACTATGGAAGATTGCCAAAGTCCTTTATCGGTAAGCTATAGTATGAGAGAAGATGTATCTTAGGGAAATTAAACTTAGCCTATGTAAGTATATCTTGTACCACTTGTGCTCTCTCTTGTCGATCTTCTACAGCAAGTTTAATTCATTGTGTAGCACTTAGCCCAAAATATTCTTGAAGTTTAGCCTGGCGTGTCTCCAGTTGGCCTGCCACCAGGCCCTGAAAGGCCTCCTTTGCATCCTGCCGATTCTTTTTTGTCACTCAAAATTCACTAAATACCTGCATACTATCATAGAACTTCCAGAGATACTGATTCATATACCCTATTGTTTGTAGTGCATGACTGTGGTACTGTGCTATTAGGCAAAAATCGGTCATATACCACATATAGCGGATTGCTGTAAATGGTGGCCTATTTAGATAGCGAGTACCCAGGCCAGCTGGACACTACTAACTATCTAAGTAGGTACGTATCTAGAGGTTCTGGCTAATTGCACAAGGGCAACGAGACAGGAGCTCGAGATAGAGAGAGTTCAAAGAGTTCGAGA
>Ga0307514_10006143_pt1 | contig 10535 bp, 8 predicted proteins | sample 16_EM_MG_FD_203088 | JGI IMG/M metagenome (GOLD analysis project Ga0307514, IMG submission 203088) | Populus trichocarpa ectomycorrhiza microbial communities from riparian zone in the Pacific Northwest, United States - 16_EM | ecosystem: Host-associated > Plants > Roots > Unclassified | place... | reverse complement strand
AACCCTACCAAAACTGGAACTGATCATTTTCTCCCCAGCCATCCTTTCAATGTCAAATGCATCCCAGTGAAATGACAACCCCACTGCGGGCCAACTTTTTATTTTTTAAAAAAACATCAAGAAAATACAAGACCAAAAGTGTTGGGTCTGGCTGCAACGCCAAACCCAAGAGTTTCAAGTCTATTTAACTTATTTGCTCAAATTTTTATATTTTGTAATCTTTAAAAAAAATTGATTTTTCTTCAATAGTAATAATAATATTTTTAAAAAATTTATTAATGATAACAATAACAACAATAATTTTTAATTTTACCCTTCAAATCAAATCTAAAGTTGTTTTTCAATATTGATAATGATTTTTTTTCAAATTTATTAATTATTTTATAAATCTTATTAGTTATAATAAAAATAAAAATATTTACAACGCAAATAATAATATTTAGAAACCTAAGACCCAAATAACACATATAATTATATTTTTTATATGAATACTTTGAGTTGTAATAAAAATAATAATATTTATAACACAAATAATTATATTAATAAACTCAAGACCCAAGAACCTGGGTCCTGATAAAGATTTAAAGAGACCTGGGTCCTGACGCAAGACCTAAGCGAGCGCGTCTGAAGACCCGCTCGGGACGCCTTAGCCTTGGGTCCTGCATCATGACTCAATAAGACAACCCCAGACTCGCTTGCCTGAGTTTGTAGCCATGCATGCGGGTCTGGTCCTAGCGCTCAGGGCAGCCCCAGACCCGCTCAATTGGGATCTTCAGCCATGCATGCGGGTCTGATCCTAGCGCCCAGGACAGCTAAAACGCCATGTGTCTGCAGATTGTGGCCTATAGCCCTACGTGGCGCGTGGGCACCCAGGGCTTACCTGCCCCAGCGTCAAGTGTTTGCAATCCAGGGCTTGCAGCTCCACCAAAATTGAAACCGATTATTTTCTCCCCAACCATCCCTTCAATGCCATATACTTCCTAGTGAAAAGACAACTTTACCCTCCCTTGCAACTTTTCCAACTCTCTATGACAAGAATAACTATGTCATTATACTGCTCAAATCTATATTGCTTTGTATTTATGTAAATAATAACAAGAACACCGTTTCCTTTTAATATATTGTATAATATAGTTGTCTCACAAATAAAAATTACTGATTATTTAATCTATTTATTTATTATCGTTTTCTTTAATAAAAAAATGACTATTGCTGAGTATAGAGAATGACTATTGCGTATTTTTTAATAAGAAAATTGGAAAAAGACACAATTAACCTTGAAGTCATTTCCCGCCAAAACGATGAATAGAATCCCCCACTACAATTGCTATAACCCTAACGACATCGAAACCTTCTCCTGAACTTCTCTCTCTAAAAAATGGCGCCTTCTGCCACTGCTTCTGAGTCACTGTCTCCCTCGACGACGGTGGACACCACCGAGAATAATCTCCAGGTTCTCACTCCCACTCCTCTCATTTTCTGTTTGTTTCCCTAGAAAATCCTCATGAAAATAAGTAAAAAAAAAGGACTTAATTACGCGAAATGGGTTTGATTTTTTTTTAATTATTTTGCGAAATCTAAAATTCTCTTCGCAGTCAGCACTTGATTCTCTCTTGCGTTACGAGTTTGATTTTGTAGCAAAAGTACTCTCTCTTTTTGCAACAAAGTGGAGAACTAATTTATCCAACATTTGTTTTTCTGTGCACTGCAGCCCTTTTTTGTTCTTCACAGAGCACGGTCTCGGAAATCGGAGAAAAAACCAACCGGAACCTGGAAAACCAGGAGGCGTATTGATTTGTCTCCATCATTACCTAAGAATGGTGAGAACTTAGACGCTGAGAAAGCTGAAGCATGGGATGATTGTCGGCATGTGAGCATAAGAATGGAAGCTTTTGATGATGTTTGGTCGAAGATCAAGTCAACCATTAAAGTTTGTCTCCTTGATCCTTTCCTATCATGGTGTTGTAATTTTTGTTCTTTTATATTTTCTGCTCCATTTGGTTGCTAAGGAGAGATGCATAAGAAGAACCAATCTAATAAGGGACTGCTAAGCAGTATGCGAACCAATAAAAACTACTGATTTCTATTCACCATGAGATGAGCAGTTTCCCTCAATTAGCTAATTACTGTTACTTTTGGGTTGGTCGAGATATGTATTTTTCACATTCCTATGAAAGATGATTGCAAAGGAACATAGCATGTGAAATTTTTCATCATTTTCTCCACTTTATTTCCTAATCAACCAATCTAGTGGTTGTTATCCATCCATTAAAGAATTCAGAGTTGACAACCTTATTGCAGGATGTTTTGAGGGATGTCAACACCAATGTATTCAATGAGATACATCATTGGGTTCGCGAGTCTTTCAACATGATCACATCATTTGCAATACCTACATTTCCTGAAGCAACGGGGTCTTTTCCAATGGTAACAGATGCTGCCTCTAAACAACTATTCACTGGGCTGGTTCTCACCAGTAAGTTTTCCTCCAATCCACTAATGCGCTTTCAGGTGTGACTGTAGAAGAAAGAAATAAGGGATCAATTCATCTTCAGATAGATGTAATTCATGCACTCGAATTAGAAAACAAATTGAAAAACTCCATTTGCATATTTGTTCATGTGATGGTTAGGTTGTATTTATACTATCATTTGAAGCTGGTATTTATGTTGTTGTCATCCTAGTCGTCCCAGCCAAAACACATAAATTCATTCAGGGGATAAAAGTTTCAATAAATTTAATTTTAATGGTTCCAACTTAAAACTAGAATGTCAATTTCAATGACTGTATTAGCTTCAGCATCTCCCAAGTTTTGGACATGGCATGTAAGGAAGGAATGAGGGAAGAACACATGCATGAGATATGCAGCCATCGTTTGATGATGCATCGTCCTTTGTGGGATCTAGCTCTATCGTTTGATGATGCATCGTCCTTTGTGGGATCTAGCTCTACTCTCTTGTTTTTATGTGTGTTATTTTTATGCTGTCTATGTTTAATATGTATTTGATGTATTAATTTGTAAAACATACGAGTTATCATTTTCTGTTTAACCCCCAAATATCATTGATTGACAATGTATGTCAGAAAATATGGAGTTTGTTGATGATCTGCTGACTTTCGAAGAGCTTGGATCATATTTGAAATCTCAAGGATGCCATGTGGCTAACCTTTCCTCACTGGAGTTTTCAGTGAAAAACGGTATTGGTGGTTGTCTAAGAAGTTTATTGAGACAGTTCTTAATGGTTACTGTAGATGTAAGTAGTCACACCTTTATATTCCTTTTACAAGTGAAGTGGGTTCTTACTTGATGAGTTCATTACTTATACTAGTTTGCCATGCTAATGTTTTGCAGGCAGCTGATGTATCCATCTTAGCAACATGGTACAGAGAACAAGGAAGCTGTAATTATCCAGTGGTCATAATAATAGAGGATATGGAGCGATGTAGTGGGTCTGTCTTGTCTGACTTCATCCTCATGTTAAGGTATGCGAGTGCATTTTTTTCATCTTCCCACCCTCCTTTACTCATTTTATCTTGTGTCATCTTTTCAGTTACTTACTTTGCCCAAAATACAGCAATCTGGTCAAAATATTTCATTATCTTTCTAGACACCAAATTTTGCTCTGGTTTCGTAATCATCATGGGCTAGTAATGGAGCCATGATCATTTTTACATGGGTCTAATATTTAGTATATCCATTAGGTTATCAATCATCACTTCAAATAAATTAGAATTACAATTCCCTTATTGCACAGCGGCTTTTCATACATTGCACTCAGATTTTATTGTTCTAGCCCACAGAAATATGCTTTTCTCTTACTTAAAGTTATATGTACATAGACTTGGAATTTGCATTGAAAACCCCAAGTGTGCTTGGTGTTTGGATCTCTCTGGTGTTTTTGTTAACTTGGTCATGGAGTTGACCTGGTCTTTTCAGTAGCTTGGGAACTTTTTTCTCGATTTTCTGGAACTCTTTTCAGTAGGACTCAAACCCAAACGACTCCCTCTCCTTTGGGAGAATACCACTAGACTAAACACTCTTGTTTCAGTGGCATGAAGACTATTTGGTCTTAAGAATAACAAATAGTTAGAGTGGGATGTCAAGGAAGATATTTATTGGTATCTAGATCACCAGATTGAAAATTAGTGGTGGTATATAAACACCAACTGCAACTTTTTTGCACCCAAATCACCTGACTTTTAGATTATATAGGCCTTTTGTGAGGAAATATGGAACAGTTTCAAAATTGGATTTAAATTCATGGAAGTACAAATGATGATGCATCCTTTTGGTAAATGAGCTAACTTCGTGATTATCCCTGCTGGATTGAAAAATAATGCTTTCATATGCTACAATCTATTTGTTCTGAAGTCATGGGTTAAGCAGTAAGAACATGATGTATTTGAACGATCATATGTAGTCTTGCAGTGAAATCATATTGTTTTGAATATTGTGCTTGAAGTAGACTCTTGACTCAAAGAAGTGGTTACTGTGTTAAATATTACTCCCTGCTACTAGGGTAGAATTGGTCTATACATCAGAATTTCACGACTACTTGATGATTTTGTAAGCTTTGTTTCTTAATTATTTAATAATATCTGAAAATGGATTGGACTTGATGATTTTGTGTACTTTGTTACTTGATTATTTCATTATATCTGAAAACGGATTGGAACTTTTGCACTAATGAAGTGCTTTGAGTAACTAAAAAGTTTATTGAACAATGATGTTGTTTTCTATCCTATTGAGACCTTGTCATTTTATACAGTGCTTATGGGATCAATCTAACAGCTTGGAGGATTTGATAGTTTATGAAAGCTTGTCCCTACCCTCTAAGTTGCATTCCTAGTTTTTGCCCTATAAATATGCGGAATTTTCTAATTTCTAGAATTACAAAGTGTTCTTGGACTTGTACTTACATTTATTTTATTGCCACTCTAATTATATAAGCATATCTGTTAAAATATCCTACAGCCAGTATACTTATGCAGTTTTTGCCTGTAACCTTCCGTTCTATCAGCGAATGGGTGCTTAAAATCCCAGTGGTTTTAATAATGGGAGTTGCAACAACTCTTGATGCTCCTAAAAGTATACTTCAGTCAAATGCGCTCCACCATTTGTGCCCTTGTAAATTCATTTTGGGAACTCCTCCAGAGAGAATGGATGCTGTTGTTGAGGCTGTTCTTGTGAAGCAGTGTTCTGGATTCGGTATAAGCCACAAGGTGGCAGTTTTTATGAGAAATTATTTTGTAAGCCAAGATGGAACTATAACATCTTTCATAAGAGCTTTAAAGGTTTGGATATGATTACTGTTTTGTTATTGTATTTTACAACATCTGAGCTTTCCTCTCTGGTGAATATAATCAAATGCCATGTGATGTTTTGGAAGTGTTTTCAGATAGCATGTGCTCAACATTTCTTCATGGAACCCCTGAGCTTCATGCTCTGGTTTCTTCTTGGAGATGACAATCTGGTAAATTTTCCTATTCTTCTCCCAAATACTTTAGTACTGCAGTTTTCAAATGTTATATTTGTTCATAAATTTCACTTTGATATATAGTACACGCTTTACTCTAGTTGCAACACATGTATTCGCACATGCCATGGCAAAGACATCTACCAAATATTTTGTCAAATCTATATGTTAAGAGAAATCATCTGCCATGTTCTATATATGAAAAGCATTGAGTTAGAGAAGTATCTTGGATGATTCAAAGAAAGCAGCATTTCTTTATCAGCTTATCCTCGATCTTCTATCTCATGAACCATTAAGCAATAATAACATATCATGCACCTTTTCAACCAGCTATCTTATTGTTCACTTGCTTTTTTTATCTGCTTTTACATGCTTCAGAGTGCATGACTAGCAAGCACTTAAACTTCTTCCTTGTTTGGACTGTTTTCCCCTCTTTTTTTCCTTCCAATTTGGAAAAAACCCTACTTGCTTAATATTATCATTGCTTGACTTCTCTTTCTTTTCCTTTTTTCTTTTGCATTTAACATTTCACCATTCAAGATGTTACAAGGTGAAAAGTGTGGATTGTCACCAGAATTGATGCTCAAGCATGCTTTGAACCTTCCATCTTATCAGTCTTATGGAAGGTACTTAATAGCATCAAAATATTTGTGTGAATAATTTTCCAGACATAATGGAGGAAGTTGTAGCTCATTTGGGTTGCAAAATCTAATTACAGAAATAAAATAGCCAAACAGCATGGCGAAACTTTAGTAAATGGTTTGGCAGAATTGAAGAAATTGCAGTGTCAATGGAGCATTGTGATTCTGGTGAGCCCTTAATCCTTTTTGGTTTGATGCATTTCATTAACATTTATGAGATTGAACATTTAAAGCATGCATTTTTTATATCATGCAAAGCAGCTGATTGCAAGGTTGCTATCTTTTCTTTTTATATCCATTTTAAAGGTTATATCACTCTTCCTATTCTCCAGCTGGTTACCTTAGCTATGTTTTTTATGCTAAATTGATACATTTTTTAATTTTCAGTTCTGTTTTGAAATTTACATCTTCTTTTTGCTATGGTCTGTGGATATGGGAACCTGTATTCTGTTTCAACATAGAGACTCAGTGCTGCTTATGCTATGCATGTATGTTTACTATCTAGTAAATGTGGAGTGCATCATTTTCTTCTACTTACTTAGTCTGTTATATTCAGAAGAGCCATGCTAAAATAAATGTGCCAGTTTCTTGAAAAAATTGGAACACACTAGCAATAAAACATGTGCAAACTTTCCTTGAGTGTTCGATAGCTATTGTGTTCTCAAATGTCTGACGCACTGAGGTTCCAGTAGAAACGTCTAGCAAATGATAGTCTCTTGAAATATAGAAATTTCAGAAGCGTCCAATAAATCAGCTTTTTGACAATTATGTTTTTCTTAATAGTTAAATTCTGCTTCCACGAGCTAGTTTAATCCACATAATGCAATTAATCTCTGTTTCTGGGCACATCATGAGTTGCAGTGTCTATATGAAGCTGGAAAGTGTGATAAAGTCACACTGTTAGACCTTTTCTGCGAGGCCCTTGATCCTGAATCATTCAAGTCAAGGGCTCCTGACAATGGTGGGGGCTTAGAAAATGACTCTGGAGTATCTTCAAGTGATTGTTACAAGCATCAGCAATATCATACTACACGGAATAGTGGTTTTATTTGTCAGGCAGTGCGAAAGTTGAGGTAATTAACATTTTAGAATCCAGATTGTCTTTCATAAAGTTTACATATTGAAGATTTTGTAAGGTCTATGCTAGAAACATTTATTCTCTAACAACATCTGCATTGTTTTGGTGTTTCCCTTTGTCTCTTTGGCCTTTTTTATTTTTAACAACCCTCCAACTTAAGCAATTTCTTTGGTGAATTTATCATGTTGCTCAGTGAAATTTGGAATGTGAAATGTAATAAAGAAAGACAGAAATTAAGATAACGGAAAGGAGAATAAGTCATCTTTCAAAGGAGAAGTACAAGAATAAGAGAATGAAAACAGAAGGTTTTTCCAGCCTTGTTGAATCTCCATTAAGTAAAACTTTTAAAAGCTTCGGAAATAATCCAACGCATATCATCAATAGCAAAATTTATGAATTCCAAATCACATGGGATTGCACAAGAATAACCATCTGCCCACTATAAAAACATCTGAAGCAAGCATCAGAAAGCAATGCCCCTTGGCGCCTCACTTGGAATAAGTCATTAGTCATAATTTTGGTCAAAACCACTAAAAAAAATAAACTGTAGTGTTAGAAGGTAACCTGATCTTTCCAGACAGACTGACTAAAAGAAGCCAAAAGAATTGGAGGACTGAGAACATGTATGAAACAGGTGTACAAGAAAAATTGCCGAACCCCTCGAAGTTCACACCATTCTATCAGACCTTAATGCAACCAGAAAGATGTTATAATAGGAAGGAGCAAATAGAGCTCAGATGCTTCTTGCTCATTTAATACTGTGAGGTGATAGATCTTCCAATCTATCTTGTGAAAATGCTGATGTGAATGTTGTTTAAAGTGGATAGGAAATAAGATGTGGGAAATACAATTGATAAAGGTTGGTCCCACAACAAGATCCTCCCAGAATTGAGTCCGAGAGCCGTTAACAACTCATAACATAAAAGTGGAAAGAAATGCAGAGAAACTCAGTCATGGGTTATTTTGTAAGCAGGTGCTGAATTGTAATATCTCTATGTTCCTGTGAATAAGGGGTATTTTAGTAGCTTTCAGAGTTTCTTGAAGGTCTAGTCTTATTTAGGAAGTTGGTGTCATAGTTTTTAATAGTCTATCCTAGTTGTTTAAGTAGTCTTAATCTCTATAAATAGGGATGCCATGTTTTCACTTTCAGCAGAGCTGAATTCTGAAATAAAGTTGAATTGTAGCATTTTATTTTTATGGCTTGGTGCCTGAGGTTTCTTCTCCATCCTCTTGTTCTTCTATTTTTTACTAATTTCTCTTCTTTCTTGCTTAAAAGTATTGCTGCTAGTCTCACTTTTAACCACCTAATTTCTCCTTATATTCTCTAATTGTGAGAATAACAAACCCTAGCTCACCATAAATCCTTCGTAAAACATAAATCTCAAATTTGTCCTGCATCACACAATGCTCCTAAACAGACCTACTCTGGTGGTGGATGCTGGGAAGGTTTAAAGGCTCTAGTTGAAATGAAAATGTTATAACTAACTAATTTGTAAGCACACACACAAAAAAGGCGGAAGGGAAATGATTACATCCATGAGATGGTAGAGGTGGCACCACTTTAGGAATAACTAAAGGATAGTTGTTTGAGTTTGAGATGTTTAGCCGTATCCAGACCTGAACTATAGCTGCACAAAGAGTGTTGAAGTTAAAGTATTGGTAGAAATGGGGAGAGGTTGATCAAAAATGAAATTGGATATGTAGGGTCTAAACAACGTATAAAAAGTTTAGCCTGTTATAGAACTTGTGGGAGGTGGCCAATCCATGTAGCCAGCTTCAACTAGCTTAGGTTTTTGATGTTTTGTTGAGTTGAGTTAGTTTAGTTTCACCACTAGTTGTTCTAGCCTTGAGCATCCCAACCATTCAGCTATAGGCCACACTACCTGCAGGAAATTGCCAGATTCATGGTCCTCTGTCCTAGATCATAGAAAAGCTTCTGCCTTCCTCTCAACTCACTTGACAACTGCAAAGAGATCTTTTCATACAGGAGAATAACAAATGGGTAGGCTACTAGATAAGTATAACGTGACCTCTTAGGAGAAGAAAGTGCTTTTCTACCCATCTAGATACTTTGAAACCTGCTCTACCATATGATCTCAGAAAAGTTGTGGGCTATGGATCACTGCCAAATGGAACGCCTAGATGAGTTGAATGCCACTCTCACTTGGCATACCTTGTGAGAGAAGCAAAGTTGGAGAGCAGTCAGATTCTTAGTGAGTACCTGAAACAACACATTTGGGCATTTTTTTTCCTTTCCCAGGTATGCCTTCTAAAATGTGTGTAACAAATACAAAATGTTTGGGCATACCTTTGACCGTGCTACTCATGCCAGTTTTACATACATTTCCCTATACTTCCTTTGGTAGGTGTGAATGATCATCTGTAGGCCAAGCTCTAGTTTAATATATTCTGGCACCCTTGGTCACTTTTTTTGTTCAGACATCTTTTTTTATCCTAGATTCTTGTGGTTTTTCTTCTGGTTTTTGCCTGACTTTTGTGAGTGTAGTAATTCATCGCATGCCCCAAAATGTATAATACTCTAGTTGTGATGATTTATTTTCATAATCATCAAAAAACTCATAATGTCCTTTTTGCTCAAGACATTGGACATCTGAGAAAAAAAATCTTACAATCCCTTGCAACCTGAAGTTAGACTACTTTTCTTGTGAATTGATTGATTTAACTCTTTTAATAGATGTAGTAGAATGCTGAAATTTGAATTCAATCAGGGATCTTCCAGCAGTGCAGCTACGTAAGCTGCTGAAGGGTTGGGAAAAATATACTGTGAATGTCCCTCAGGTATGGTTATAATTTCAAGAAAGATATCACAAGCTCCCTCAGGTATTGTTATAATTTCAAGAAAGATATCACAAGCTCGAAGGATTTCTTTAACTCGTCTAATTTATAATGGATCTATCTTGATGTTCTTTGAGTTATGTGAAGCAAATCAGCTTTTATTTGCTTTATTGTATAGCTTTTGGCATCTGGTAGAAACATGAGATTTTTCTTTGAACAGTCACCCTTATCAAGCTTCTCAGAAAACAGTTATGCTCTAGAAGTGCTTGAAACATGTAAATACACAGTTTATTTTGTGATGTAGGGGCTTGCACGTTAATATTTTGGTGATTTCAGATAAAATAGCCTGCGTAGTTGCTTGTGCTTGGTCTTAAGGATTTGTGTGAGCTATCCAGGGATTGTTCCCGTGCTGCAGAAAATGAACTACCTTGCCTTGTTTCTTGCATTAAATTACTCTTCTTCTTTGCTTTGTTTGAAAAATATTGCTGCTCTAGTGTATGTTGGGATGATTCCATTCATGCTATCCATAAATTTGTTTTCTTA
>Ga0307514_10006142_pt1 | contig 10535 bp, 11 predicted proteins | sample 16_EM_MG_FD_203088 | JGI IMG/M metagenome (GOLD analysis project Ga0307514, IMG submission 203088) | Populus trichocarpa ectomycorrhiza microbial communities from riparian zone in the Pacific Northwest, United States - 16_EM | ecosystem: Host-associated > Plants > Roots > Unclassified | place... | reverse complement strand
CGTGAACGGTCGGCCGCCCGGCACCGAGCTGGGAGGTCGTGATCAGGTGTCAGGTGTCAGGCGTCGAAGCGGTGGCGGGCGGCCTCGATGTGCCCGAAGTAGCGGTGCGTCCAGTCGCACATTCCGTCGACGGTTGCGCGTAGGCCCTGGCCCGGCTCGGTGAGGGTGTATTCGACACGCGGTGGGACGGTGGGGTGCACGTTTCTCTCGACCAGGCCGTTGCGCTCCAGCATGCGCAGGTTCTGGGTGAGCATCTTGTGGCTGATGCCCTCGATCTCGTTCCGCAGTTCGCTGAAGCGCAGGGTGCGTTCACCGAGAGTCTCGATGATCAGGAACGCCCACTTGTTGGCAACGTCGGAGAAGATCTCTCGCGCCAATGAGTCCGCGCGCCTGAGGTCTGCTTCCTCGGATGGGCCCTTGATCTGTTTGGTCACCATCGGGTTCCCCAGTCACTGGAAAGTGCGTTCTTCCATGTCAGCGTCCACTCTCCTACGGTTCCTGAGTAACCACAAGAGACCGAAGGTGCCTTGGTCGGGCGGACACGAGACCACAGGCGCTCAGGACAAGGAGGCAGGCGGCATGGCCATCAACCTGGTAAACCCGAGTGGATTGCCCAAGATCGATGTCTACCGGCAGGTGTCGATCGCAACGGGGTCGAAGCTGGTCTTCATCGCCGGCCAGGTCGCCTGGGATGCCGAGGGGATCACGGTCGGCGAAGGCGACCTCGCCGCGCAGGTCGAGCAGTGCTACCTCAACATCGGCACTGCTCTGGCCGAGGCCGGCGGCTCCTTCGACGACGTGGCGAAACTGACCTTCTACGTCGTCGACTGGACCCCCGACAAGATGCCCCCGCTCCTGGAGGGCATCTCCCGGGCGTCCGCAAAGCTGGGCATCACCCCGGTCCCGCCGGCCACGCTGCTGGGTGTCGCGGCCCTGGACGTCCCCGACCATCTGGTCGAGATCGAAGCCACCGCAATCCTCGACTGAACAGATGCCCTCCGCCCACTGAGCACGGAAGTGCCAACGAGTGTGCTCAGTGGCCAACCAGCCTGCTCAGCACATCAGGTCTGATGCGCGGCCTGCCGATGGTAATGGCCGGCTCGGGACCGGGCCCGATGACGTCGCCGCCAGTCGGACCAACCCAGCCAGTGGGCGTCGTCGTGCACGGGGCGCACGACCAGGGCGACGAACACGCGCTGGATCTCATTGCAGGTGAGCGGGATCAGCTCCTCCGGAGCGGGGTGCCGGGCGTGCTCGTCGGCACGGACGGCAACGAGGAAGGCGTGGGCGAGCATGGCGAGGGTGACCCAGCGGGTCCAGGAGACGAAGCGGCGGACTTGGTGCTCGTCGAGCCCGGCGATCCCCTTCTCGGCCTGAAAGGTCTCCTCCACCCGCCACCTTGAACCCGCGACTCGCACCAGCGTCGCCAGGGACACCGGGCCGGGCGAGAAGCAACCGTAGAAGCCGAGTTCACCGGTGGTGCGGTTGCGTGGCGGATCAGCAACTGGCTGCTGCCTGGGTGCGGATCGGTGAGATCGATGACTGCCCAGTCGTAGAAGCGGTGGCCCTCGGCTCCGGCCCCGGCGGACAGCCGTTGCCAGGCCCGTCTGGGGAGCCGCTGGACCAGGCCGTCTGCCCGGAACTCGCCTGCGCCAGTGGGGACTTCGGCCGAGCAGTCGATGGCCAGCACATAGCTCGTGCCGCGTGCTTCCAGAGCAGCCCGTAGCTTCGGAATCCCGCCGTAGACCTCGTCCCCGGTAATCCAGGCGGCGCGATGCCCGGCGTCCAGGAACCGCTCAATCATCTGCCGGGCGAGATCAGGCTTGGTCGCGAAGACGGTCTTTTCGGGAAGGCCCGCGGCCTGGCAGCCATCCGGATCGTTAGCCCATGAGCGCGGGATGTACAACTCCCGGTCGATCGCTGCGCGTCCGCGCCGACCAGCGTGGACAAGGGAGACCGCTACCTGGGAGTTCTCGATTCTCCCGGCGGTGCCGGTGTACTGGCGCTGAACGCCGACAGTATGGACGCCCTTCTTCACATCCCCGGTCTCGTCGACCACCAGCACGACCTGCTCGTCGTTGAGATGGCCCACGACGTAGTGGCGGACATCGTCGCGTACCGCGTCGGCGTTCCAGACAGCCCGGCACAGCAGGTGCTGCATCCCGTGTGGGGACTTCTCCCCGGCCCACTCGGCGATCGTCCAGCAGTTCTTGCGGACCAGCCCACGATCGCCCGGGAGAACACGTCCACGACGAACGCGACGTGGACGATCCCGGACCAGGTGGCGACATAGGTGAAGTCGGCCACCCACGGCTGGTTCGGACATGACGCCGTGAAGAAGCGCCTGAGCAGGTCACCAGCCTTCTGCTGACCGTCGTTCCGGATGGTGGTGCGGATCGCCTTCCCGCGTCGCGCGCCCTCAAGGCCGAGGTCGCGCATCAGCCGGGCGACGGTGCAGCGGGCCACCGGTATGCCTTCGCGGTGCAGCTGCCGCCAGACCTTTCGGACCCAGTAGACACTGAAGTTGTCTGTGTGGACGCGGCTGATCTGCTTCTCAGCTAGGCGTCGCGGGCCGCCCTGGCACTGGGGGTTCGCCTCTTGGCGGCATAGTAGGTGCTCATCGCGATTGCTGCGACGGTGCTGTCTGGTGGCCTGCTGGTTCCTCGGTTCGGGGATGGTGTGTTTGGTCTGGCCTTTCGTGGCGTACAACAGGCCGTCGCTGGTGGCGCGTTCCTTACGGACCGAGAAGTGTGGGCGTGGTTGCGGCTGGCGTGGGCCGGCTGGGAATACAACACGCGGCGACCGCCGTACAAGTGGCGGCAACGGTACGCCTGGCGATGGAGAAGCCGCCCAGAGGATCCTTCGTAATGGTGGAGCGGGCCTGGATGACAGAGGAAGACATCGACCTCAGGGCGTTCTGGAAGGAAGAGGAGGAATTCCGTCCGTGCCTGGGTGGTACGGCCTCGTCGTCCGTGCAGGGGCGGCGCTGCTTGGGCCTTGGGTGTCATGTGGTGGGTGGTTGCGGTGGGAGTTCCCGTTCGATGAACTGGTTGAGGTGGTGTCGTGCTTGGTGTGTGGTCAGGGGAGGTGTCTGGCGTAGTCGTTGCAGGGCGAGGCCGTCGGCGAGGGCGGCGAAGCGGGCTGTGAAGCCGTCGAGGTCGTCGCAGCTGAACTCGCCGTCTGCCTGGCCTCGTTCGGCGAGGGCGTGGATCTGTTTGTGCCAGGCTGTGTACCGGTCGGCCTGCCCCCGTGCGAAGGTTTCGTCGGTGCCCTGTTCGCCGGCGTGCCAGTATTCGAACCACATCCGCCAGTGGCGGTCGGTGTCGTCGGTGAAGAGTGCGTCGATGAGGAGTCTGAGTGCCTCGGCGCCGCTGGTCGCGTGTTCGGCGGCTTCGCTGAGTGCCGTGTAGTAGCGCTCGATGTGCAGCACCATGGCCTCGGAGAGGATCTCCTGCACGCTGTCGAAGTGGTAGGTGATGGTGCCGACGGACACTCCGGCGGCGGCTGCCACGTCGCGCACGCCGACCGAGGTGTAGCCGCGTTCCGCGATCAGCGGGACGGCCGCGTCGATGATGAGGCGTCGGCGTACCTCGGTGGGCTGCCGGGTCCGGTCGCGGGCGGCAACGGCCCGGCGGGGGCCTTTCGCGCCGGGCCGCGGCTGCTCGGCGGCGGTCATCCCGATGTCCTCGGGGTGGTGCGGTGCCATGCGCGTTCGGCCACTGTCTCTCCGTTCCCCCACGCTTCGTTACGGCTGTCGATGATGAACTCGGCGGCCGTGACGCGCAGCTCTGTCCGTGTCATGATCTCAGCGTCCCGGTCGTTCCCGCGTCGCAGCCGGATGTGTCATGGGGAGACGGCATGCGCCGACAGCGGGTCGTGGGTGCGGATGGTATATGTCTCGTGGGCGCTCTCCTCGTTGCGCAGCCGGTCGGGGTAGGTGCGGGAGCCTCCGTATCCGGGGTCGACGTCCGGGGTCCGTTCGCCCTTGGCCACGTCGTGGGTGACCAGCCGCTCGGGGCGGGGTGCGCGGGTGCGTCGTGGCTGATGGGCAGCGGTGGCGCCTGCTCCGGTTCCTCGAAGCGGACGCGGGCCTGGTCGCAGGCCTCGCGCACGGGCAGCAGGGCGGCGCTGTCGGCCGGAACGATGTGCAGTGCCCCGCGTTCGCCGTGCGGCCGCACCCAGGGCCGGTACGTGTCGGAGACGGTGACGCGGATGCGGGGGCCGGGCGGGAGGGAGTAGCCCTGGTGCTCGAACCGGTCGCGGTACTTCACGTAACTCCCTCGGCGATCGGATCGGAGGGGGCGTCCGGGGTGTTCGGGGTGGTGTCGGCGGGCCGCCAGCGGCGCGTCCGGTGGCCGTCTGCGTGGTCGGTCCACACCTCGCCCTCCTGGGCGGCGTCGGTCCAGTCGGGGGCTGATTCCACGGGAGGCTGTGCGTCGGGGTCGGGTTCGAGGGCGGCCGCCATCAGTTGGCGCGTGTAGGGGTGCCGGGGGTCCGAGAAGACGGCTTGGGTCGGGCCCTCCTCGACCACGACACCGCCGCGCAGGACGACGACGCGGTCCGCGATGCCGCGAACCACGGCCAGGTCATGGCTGATGAACAGGCAGGCCAGGTCGCGTTCCCGGCGCAGGTCGTCGACCAGGTGCAGCACGTCGGCCTGGACGGAGACGTCCAGCGCGGTGGTGATCTCGTCGGCGATGAGGACGTCCGGTTCGCCCGCCAGTGCCCGTGCGATGCCGATGCGCTGCCGCTGGCCGCCGGAGAGCTGGGCGGGCAGCCGGTCGGCGAGGGCCGGGTCCAGGCGTACGTCGGCGATGAGCCGCCGGGCGCGCTCGGCCGACTCGGCCCGGCCGCCGGCCGTGCCGAAGTACCGCAGCGGGCGCCGGATGGCGTCGCCGACCGAGCGCCGGGGGTTGAGCGAGGTGTCCGCGTTCTGGAAGACGAGCTGCACCCGCCGCCGCAGGGACATCGGCCGCCGCTGCGCGGGCCGGGCCAGGTCGCCCGACTCGTGGGTCATGGTGCCGCCGGACGGTGTGCGCAGCCCTGCCAGGGTCCAGGCCAGCGTGGACTTGCCGCTGCCGGACTCGCCGACGAGGGCGAGGACCTCACCGCGCCGGACCTCGAAGGAGACACCGTGCACGGCACGGGAGCTGCCGTAGTCGACGGTGAGGTCACGGGCCGAGACGGCGACCGGCGCGTCCTGGGGCACGACGGCCCTGGGGCGGATCTCGCGCTCGCCGGTCTCGCGCACGAGAGCCAGACCGGTGTCGTCCAGCCGGGGCACGCTCGCCAGCAGCCGCTTCGTGTACGGCTGTTCGGGCAGCGCGAACAACTGCCGGGTGGGCGCCGACTCCACCACGCGGCCCGACTTCAGCACGCACACCTCGTCGGCCAGGTGTGCGACGACGCCCAGATCGTGGCTCACCAGCACGGCGGCCAGGCCGAGTTCGTCGCGCAGGGCGGCGATCAGGTCCAGTACGCCCCGCTGGGTGACGACGTCCAGGCCGGTCGTCGGCTCGTCGAGGACCAGCACCTTGGGGCGGGCTGCGAGGGCCATGGCGAGGGCGACGCGCTGCTGCTGGCCGCCGGACAGCTCGTGCGGATAGCGGCGGGCCAGCTCGGCGGGGCGCGGCAGCCGGACCTGGTCGAGCAGGTCGGTGACGGGGATGTCGCCGCCCGCCTCCGCGATCTGCCGGCCGACGCGCATGGAGGGGGTCAATGCCTGGCCCGCGTTCTGGGCGACCATGGCGACCGTCCGGCCGCGCAGCCGCCGCAGCTCGGGTGCGGACAGGGCGAAGACGTCCCGGCCGTCCACGGTCACCGAACCGCCGGTGACCTGGGAGCCGTGCCGCAGGTGCCCGAGCAGGGCCGCGGCGAGGGTTGACTTGCCGCTGCCGGACTCGCCGACCAGCGCCAGGGTCTGCCCCGCGGCGGCCTGAAGCGACACCTCGTGCACCACGGGTATCCGGCGAGCGCCGGAGCGGTAGGCCACGGACAGGGAGTCGACGCAGACGAGCGGGGTCATCACAAGCCCTCCCTGATCCGGTCGACGCCCCAGGCCTTGGAGAGGCCGTCGGCCGCGAGGTTGAGTCCGATCACGAGCGTGGCCAGGGCGATGATCGGTGCCACGCTCGCCATCGGCACGACGGTGATGGCGGTGCGGTTCTCGGCGACCATCAGGCCCCAGTCGGGCGTCGGCGGGTCGGCGCCGAAGCCGAGGAAGGACAGCGAGGAGATCAGCAGCACGACCCAGGAGGCGCGCATCGCGAACTCGACGCACACCACGTCGACGATGTTCGGCAGGACCTCCCGCCGCAGGATCGGCCAGGTGCCCTCCCCGCGGGCCCGGGCGGCGGTCACGTAGTCGGCCGGCACCACCGCCAGGGCAGCCCCGCGCACGACCCGCACCACCTGCGGGACGAAGACGACGGCGACGGCGAGAACGATGACCGCGGGGCCGGTGCCGAGCGCGGTCACGACCACGAGCAGCGCCAGCACCGCCGGAATGGCCAGCACGGCGTCCAGCACCCGCCCGGTCAGGTCGTCGAACCAGCCGCCGCGCAGGGCGGTCGCGCAGCCGATGACCGTGCCGAGGACGACGCTCACCACGGTGGCGGCGACGGACACCCCGAGCGCGTACCGGCCGCCGTACAGGACGCGCGCGAGGACGTCGCGGCCGTACTGGTCGGTGCCCGCCCAGTGCGCCCCGCCCGGGCCGAGCAGGGCCTGGGAGGTGTTGCCCGCGATCGGGTCGTAGGAGGTGAGCAGCGGGGCCAGCAGCGCGATCACGACGTGGACGGCGACGATCGCGAGCCCGACGACGGCCGTACGCGAGGAGCGCAGGGTGCGCCACGCACGGGCGGCGCGTGGGGCCGGGGCGTCGGCCCGGGCGGTGTCGAGCGTGGTCATCGGGTCCTCCCTCGGGTGCGGAGCCTGGGGTTGAGGGCCATGGCGCCGAGGTCGGCGGCGAGGTTGCACACGACGTAGACGACGGCGCTGATCACGGCGATGGCCTGGATGACGGGCAGGTCCCGGTTCTGCACCGAGGAGAGCATCAGCTTGCCGATGCCCGGGTAGTTGAAGACGTTCTCCACGACGGCGACACCGCCCAGCAGCCAGGCCACATTGAGCGCGATCACGTGCAGGACCGGCAGCAGGGCGCTGGGCAGGGCGTGCCGGGTGACGACCCGCCAGGTGGACAGGCCCTTGAGGCGGGCGGTGGTGACGTACTCGCTCGCCATCACGTCGATCACCGAGGTGCGGGCCATGCGGACGATGTAGGCGGCCATCACCACCGCCAGGGCGAGGGCCGGGAGCCAGACGGCGGGCAGGAGCTGGCCCACCGTGGCGTCGGGTCCGTAGAGGACGACCGCGGGGAACCACGGCAGCGCGACCGAGAAGCACAGCACGAGGACGGTGGCCACGACGAACTCGGGGACACTCATGCCGACGAGGCTGACCGTCGAGATGAGGTGGTCGGGCCAGCGGTCGCGCCAGAGCCCGGCGACGATGCCCAGCAGCAGCGAACCGGTCACCGCGAACAGGATCGTGATCAGGGCGATCAGCGCGGAGTTGCCCAGATACTGGGCGACTTCACCGCCGACCGCCTTCCCGGAGACGAGGGACGTGCCGAAGTCGCCGTGCAGGGCGCCCCGGATCCAGTCGGTATACCGTTCCCAGGCGGGCCGGTCGAGGCCGAGACTGCCGCGCAGCCCGGCCACCGCCTGCGGGGTCGCGTCCTTGCCGAGGACCTGGGTGGCGACGTCGCCGGGCAGGGCCTGGACGGCGAGGAAGACCAGCAGCGAGGACAGCAGCAGCGTGCCGAGCGCTGCCACGGTCCGGCGGGCGATGAAGGAGAGCATGGTCAGGCCCCCTTCAGGCCGATGCCGAGGTAGTCGAACTCGAAGCCGTGCTCGGCGTACCCGCGCACCTTGCGCGAGATGCCCACGAGCCGGTCGGCGAACATCGGGGTCATCGCGCCGCCCTTGTCGATCACCCAGGTCTGCGCCTCGCCGTAGAGCTCACGGCGCCTGGCGTCGTCGGTCTCGGCCCGCGCCCGGTCGAGCAGGGCGTCGAAGCCCTTGTCGGACCAGGCCGTCTCGTTGTACGAGGAGCCGCTGCGGAAGATCTGGTTGAAGAGCTGGTCGACGGGCCGGCCGGTGTACCAGTAGGTGGCCATCAGCGGCTGCTTCATCCAGATCTGTGTGTAGTACGAGTCCGCCGACGCCGTCTTGACGCGGATCCGGATGCCCGCCCGCTTCGCAGACTCCTGGTAGGCGAGCGCCATGGGGGTGAACAGGGGGTCGTACGCGGAGGTGTAGAGGTCGACGGACAGGTGCTCGTGGCCCGCCTTCTTCAGCAGGTACCGCGCCTGCTCGGGATCGTGTGCGGGGTGTGCGGGGGTGTGTGCCGGGTCGTCCGGTGGGACCGGGTTGTCCCAGCCGGCCGTGCCCGCGCCCTGCAGTGCGGCCTTCACGACGTGTTCGGGGTCGTAGGCGAGCTTCATGGCCCGGCGGACGCGGACGTCGGTGAAGGGCTTGTCGGTGGTGAGCATCGGCAGCACGTACCACTGGCCGTTCTTCACCCGGGCGATGGTGGCGCGGTCGGAGGCGGCCACGACGCGGGCGGTGGCGAAGTCCAGGTTGGTCTGGGACAGCAGATCGACCTGCCCGGCCAGCAGGGCGCCCGAGCGGGCGGACATGTCCGCGACCGAGTAGAAGGCGATCGCGTCGAGCACGGGGCGGCCTGCCCAGTGGTCCTTGTACGCGGTGACGCGGCCGGGGCCGGCCGGTGCGAAGGACTCCAGTCTGAAGGGGCCGGTGCCGATGCCGGTGCGGCCGATCGACTTCCCACTGCCCTCGGGGACGACGTAGCAGTTGTAGTGCGTGAGCAGGCTCGGGAACTCGGCGTTCGCAGTCTTCAGCCCCACCACGAGGGTGTGGGCGTCGGGCGTGCGCAGCCGCCCGGGGTCGACGAGCGGGGCGAGGACGCCGGCCTGCGGTGATGCCGTCGCCTTGTCGAGGATGTGACGCAGCGTGTAGGCGGCGTCGGCGGAGGTGAAGGCCCGGCCGTTGTGGAAGGAGACGCCCCTGCGGAGCCGGAAGGTCCAGGTGCGCGCCGTGCTGTCCGGTTCCCAGGACTCGGCGAGGTCGGGAGCCGGCCGGCCGTCCGGGCCGGTGCGGACCAGCCGGTTGTAGAGGGCGCCCAGGTACTCGTAGGCGGACAGGGAACTCGCCGGGTCGAGGGTCTCGGCGTCGGAGGCGGGCGGACGGGCGATCCGCAGGGTGCCGCCGCGGTCGGGCGCACCGGGCCGGGCGGCGGTCGGCAGGGCGGGGGCGGCGGTGGCGCCCGAACAGCCGGACAACAGCCAGGACGCGCCGAGCGAGGCCGCACTGGCGGCGCCCGCGGTGAGCACCGAGCGACGCCCCGGCTGGTGGATGTCGGACATGAACCGACCTTCCCTGTCGCTATTCGTTCACTGAACGATTGAGTGAAGTCCGTGAACGATAGCGAGCAGGCGGTTTCAGGCCAACCCTTTCGGCTGTGAAGAAGTCGACACATACACAACCTGCCGCCCCCGGCCGCAATGAGCACCGAAGGCCGACACCGCCGCCCCGCCCGCTCCGTACGCCCGACACACCCCGGTCCCACGGGCGAGCGCCTTCCACATCAGACCCCCCGGCTTCAAAGGCGTGTTCCCACTGATCGCGCAACAGACCGGCGAAATTCATCCGCGGCGAGGGCACAGCCGGCGCCGGGGCTTGAACTCGTTGAAGACCGCGCAGAGGCGTTCGCCGTCGCGGACCCAGAACAACGCCCCGCGTCCGCATCCTTCATCGCGGCGTCGCCCCAGGCCCCCCGCCTGCCGCCGCTCAGCACGACCGGGAACCAGAGCCACCACGCCCCTGGGCTCAGGCAAGACCTCGTCCGAGTTCCTGGAGCCGGCGAGCAGCCAGGCGAAGAAGCCGTCCAAGCCCTCGGCACCGAGGCCTGGAGCGTGTATCGAACGTGCCCGTCACAGCCACTCGTTGACGGCCGCCACGAGGACGGCCGCCTCGTAGCGGACTGCGACTGGCCAGGCCAGTGCGGCCGTCACCGTCGAGGGCACCGCGAGCGGTGTCCTGGTCGCTGCCAACCGGAGCGCGAGTGACTCCCGTTCTCCTCCACATCGCCTGACCGCACACGTATGCGACTGCCTGGGCTCACGTGGAAACGACACCGCTCCTCACGTACATGACCAACCCTTGGCAGCGCCCGCCGAGGGAGCCCGGTCACGGGGCCGAGCCCGGTCAGCCTGGTCCGCAACGCTGCAGCCGATGCCACATCACCTCAGGCAGACGCGGTTCCTACGGGAGGCGTACGCCTTGTCGGCGCGCACGCGGCGGGACCGGTACGGGGACCGCCGGGCCCCAGCCGCAGCACCCGGACGCGGCTCAGAGGGACCTCGAACCCCGGGAAGTCACCCCGCCGCCCAGCCGTGATCACGATCGACAGGGACTTCTGTCCCTGTCCGACAGCGAGGCGCAGCCTGGTGG
>Ga0307514_10006141_pt1 | contig 10536 bp, 10 predicted proteins | sample 16_EM_MG_FD_203088 | JGI IMG/M metagenome (GOLD analysis project Ga0307514, IMG submission 203088) | Populus trichocarpa ectomycorrhiza microbial communities from riparian zone in the Pacific Northwest, United States - 16_EM | ecosystem: Host-associated > Plants > Roots > Unclassified | place... | reverse complement strand
TCTCTACTTCCTTACACCCGGTTGACCTCTTCAGCACTGGCAAGACCTCCCCTAGAGTCTTCACCTCATCAAACACCAGCTTCCTATCAAACACCGTCTGGGGATCCTCCTTCTGAAATACCAGCCTCTGCCTCAGACCCTGCACAAACGGCATTGCCTTTTTCACCTCTCCCATGCTGGCAATAATTGGCTTAAGCTCCGCATCGTTGATAGTGACTGTAAGGGCATCAAAGTGCTTGCGCACAAGTTCTATATACTTGCTTTGCCAGGCAGGGTAAGAAAGTGCAACGTAGATGGTGAGTCTCTTGGGCTTGTTGGGGTCGTAGGAGATTGCCTTGCCCTTGCCGACTTTCTTGAGGTGCGCGGCTTCGGTGGAGGTGATTTTGCTGGAGATGGTGCGGACGTAGTCGAGGGCACCAGTGAGGGGAACAGAGACAGGGGCGGTAGGCTCAGGGAAGAGAGCACATTGAATGGAATTCTTCTAAAATAGGTGTTAGAAGATGTTAAAGTAAAATGTTGGAAAATATAGTAAATTACCTTCCCGAGGAGCTCTTGCCAAATGTACTCGGCCCAGTGGGGAGCAATAGGGGTGATCATGAGAGCTTGCCATTCAACGAACCGGAATACCAGCTCCTTGTGCATGCCGATATTAGCAGCAGTACAGGCCTCACGGTATGAATCCCGCGCAGCTTGGAATTCATACCACCCCTCCTTGAGAGCCATCTTGAACATAGTCCTAGTGTGCCTTCATCAGCATGATCAACTACATATGGCGGACAGGTATACTAACTGTTCATATTGTACCCTCGTTTTCTGCACCAGGTCATTCATCTCATTCTCAAACATCCTGTCCCAGAAGTTGCCCTTAGGACCCTCCCTGAGCTGACCCTCCTTACCCATTTTCACAACCTCTTCACACCACTCCTTAAGGTTATATAACCTCAAAATAGCAGCATTGGCAACACTCTCCTCCAAGTTCGCATCCTCAATTCCATCACCAGCATCAGCCAGAGCAATTCTACTGGCATCAGCACCAAATTTCTTCACAGTCTCGTCAAGAGTCAAAAAGTTTCCAGTAGACTTGCTCATCTTCTCACCATTGAGCATAAGATGCCCGTTAGCCCTGACACTACGAGGCCAGTATTGCGGTGGGAAAAGAGCAATGTGAGCATAGAGGAAGAAAGTAAGGTGGTTTTGGATAAGATCTTTTCCAGAGACACGACAATCAAGTGGGTAGAAGTACTCAAATTCTCGTCGGAGCTTTTGGAGGGTCTCCTCTGGAATACTGGATGCCTTTATAACCTCCGGGGAGAGCTCACGGCGGCAGAAGATGTAGTCCCAAACCTCATCAATCATTTGCTCAGCGCTGATTCCAGCTGGCCCAATCTCTTTACCGTCAATGGAAGAGTGGAGATAATGAGCGATGGTATAGTATGCCATGTAAACGGTCGAATCACTCAAACTCTCGACTAGGAATTGAGGATCCCAAGGAAGCCTAGATCCGAGACCATATGAGCGAGCACAAGCCCATTGGTTTAACCAGGCGAGAGTTGCCTCAAACCCATGCTTGGTCTCAGGGTAGAAAGTGTTCAGAGTGTCAGCAACGTGAGTCTCAGTGGCCTTCCTCCACTCAGCCTCGCCATAGTCAAGGTACCATTGGTCGCAAAGAGCAACGACACAAGGATCTCCGGAACGAGAAGTAACTTGGCCCTCAGGCTCACTGTAGGCAATAGCTTCTCCTTTCTTGATGAGCTGTTCTCGGACCTTGGGCTTAGCAGCTTGAACTTCCTCACCTTTGAAGTCTCCAATGATCATGGTACCAAGATAGAACCCTTCCTTGTATGCCAGCTCTTTAGCCTCAGCGAGCTGCTTGGTATCCTTGGGGGAGTTGATCTTGAGCTGCTTAACAAGGAACTCGGCGGTCTTGTCTCCGTAGGATGGAGTGCTGATAATTGGTACAATTGGGAGATCGACCCACTCTTTCTTGATCTTGTAGTAGTCTGCCTTCTTTGCGAGCTCTGTGACAGTGGCATAGTCATCTGGGGAGTCAGATGGAACGGAGGTGACGACACCAGTACCCTTAGTGGCCAAGACAGTTTCCATAGGAAGAATGCGAACTCCTTTGGTGTATACAGAGAGAGGAGCATGAACCTTGGTACCAATAAGAGACTGTCCAGTCAAGGTAGCGACAGAGAAGTATTTGCCTCGATTCTCGAAGACACCCTGAAAGGCCATGTTGCGTGCAGCTCGCTCAGTAATGATGAAGTACTCCTTCTTCGATACTTGGAATACACCATACTGTAGCTTTGGTCCAACAAAACAGCATGTTTGTCCATACCTAAACAAAGAATTAGCACTGCATAATAATTATTGCCTAAGAAATTTTCTAACATGGTCTCCGGCCTCAAGGTAGCTGCCACCATGTAGACATTGGCGTCAGCCGGGATTTTTCCCTCTATGGAAGCCTTTGCATCGCCCGCGAATTCCAAGACTTTCAGCTTGATGCCAGTGTACTCTTGTGGTCCCACACCCTCTCCATCACTCCTATCATGGTCCATACATGGCTGTCCGTCCTTTGGTGAATAAATAGTATATCGCTCTCCGAACTTGATTTTTCCCAGCTCTTTTAGTCTGTTCATCTGCCACCTCACAAAAGCGTCATAGTAGGGGTTGGCATCAGTGGTGATGAAACTCCTCCTCCAATCGATCCTCAATCCGAAATTTGTGCAGTGTTGCTTGCAGAGGGGTGGGAAGAATTCCAGCCAATGTAATGGATCAGCAAATTTGTAAATCTCGTCTTGTGGGAGTCCCAGAGCTTTCATGATCTGGAACTGGTATTTTAGCTTCACTGCCTTAGCAGCGGCTTTACCCTTCTTTGCCGCGAACTTAGTGACATCTTCTTTACCGGCTGCGGCGACTGTGACTGACTTCTCCTCGTCGATCTCCTCCTCCTTGTATCCCTCAAAATTCTTTCCAAACATCTCGATTTCTCGCTCGAGTTTGTCTGCACAAGCTTTGATCGGCATACCCGTACAGTGAAAACCTAGTGGGAATAGAGCTCTTCGCCCCTCCATTCTGGCGAATCCGGTCTGGAACTCGACCTTAGAGAGGGTGAACGAATGACCAGCATGAAGAGTACCGTTCATGTATGGGTATGCCATTGTCGCAAAGAACTTTGGGTGTCTTTTTCGGAGCTCCTCGGGATCAATGGTGGGATCCTCCTCCTTAGTTGGTGCATCAATCTCGAAAAGGGCATTGTCGCTCCAGTACTTTTGGTATTTCTTTTCTATAGCAATAAGGGTATCACGTTTCTCAGTCTGCCGATGTCGACAATTAGCATAGATGCGGGGGTGGGGTTCAAGTAATTCACCAACATTTTCTAGCTTCAAGGTGTTCTTCGACGCATTGGAGGGGTCGAGGACCTCAGTGGATGCCATGATTGCTGCTGGCTATTGCTATGCCTGCTGCTGAATGAATGACGAGAGTAGACAGTGTGGACGTTATCGATGGGGTCTGCAGCCCCGCCAAAATTTTAATGACTCATACCGAAAAAAAGACAATAGTATTGTTGCGCGAGCATGCAACAACACTATTAGTTTGAACGCACCACACCCTTCACATAATGCCTGCATTACCTCCGGGATTCCAATAAATTGAGCCCATCGATCGATCGCCGTCAGCATACCATTCGACCATGTTTCCCACTCCCAGCCAGCTGTAGCAATCGATATACAACAACATGGCCGCCAGATTTCTCCAGGCTTACCCCAAGACCAGATTTTCCCTTGAGCGCCTATGCCGGTTCGACAGTGGATAAAGCACTCGCTTTATGAATACCGCAATGGAGCATAGCCACCTGTGAGTTTCCATCAGAATTCATTGGGGAGTCCCACAAAACTGACTGCTTTAGTCGTGCTGGTTTCTATATTCCATCAACTACCAAGGCTAATGTTTTCATGCTGGTAAGTGTTAACTCTCTAAAATCCTATATTATGCCCCCGTCAAGAAATTTACCACGGGACTGAGATAGCCGGCATGGCTAAAGAACTCTCAGCAGTTCATCTGGTGGATTGCTACGAAGACCGAGCCCAGATATCACCAGGCGCAAAACAGGCACCACAGCCGCCCTGAGGACTCTCCTCAATTAGAGCAGCTGGGGGGACCGGCGTCATCACTATAGCAACAGGTACCAGGTACGCCGGGACTACCATCTTCCACCAGCATACATACAATGGAGGGCTACGGCGCGCCAGATGCCACCTACATGTGCTATGTCAAAGTAAGTTCTTTGAAAAGCGTTACCGGAGGCAAGTATGCAAATATATGTACATAAAGTATGTACCAATGTCTTTGTTATTCTCAATTTCTCCGCGGCCGCTCAGGGCCATGGAGAGCCACACCAGCCCGTCATACTCACTAGCCACACCCTGAATCAGGTATTAGCTAATGCAGCGCCTCATCGCACTCCGAAATCCCAGTCTTCCTCCCCCAAAGTCCACATCACGCCCACGATCAGAGACAGAAAGTCCGCCGGAGCCCTGCTACTGGCTCTTTCGACTACTCTCACGCTTCCTCCAACTTTTTGTGACCCATGCATCCACTCCTCCACAACGCTGCAACTCCACGACCCTGACTTCCGACGAAGCCCACAAGCTCCCTTACAACACTCCATACTCCGGATACGTTTTACCATACAACAAATTTTTTTGACGTCTTCTTCAATCAATCCGACTGTAGTAAACCACCCCTCCCCCACCATTTCCGCGTTCGCCTCGGTCGGCTTCCCCCAGAAAGAAAAAGAGTATAAGCTGTTGACCTCATCCCGGTGCTTCTCTAGATAACCCTCCATAGCCCCAGCCCGGCAACTCTCGCAAAACCAGTAGTCCTCGCGGTTCCTGTATCAAAACCAATTTCCCTCACACTTCCGACAGGAACGCGACGATTCCCTTCAGCCGCCGAAACCACACCCCATGACTGCGTCCTCTCAACAGCAAATCGCCACGCCTTCACTGACATCGACAAACACAGCCTACACTACTCTAGAGTCGCTTCTACTATTCCACAATCTTTCAACTCACGGCACACACCCATCGAGTTTTTCTGTTATCTCAAATCTTCTAGCCAAGAACCCCTTGGTTCGTGAAGCTGAGAATTTTGACCGGGGGCGACTGTCGCCAGATGCGTTACGAGAGTTTTATCTATACCTATTGCGGAGGGAGGAGACTGCTGGTACTAGCGTAAATGGGGTAGGTACTAAGAGTACAGTCATTGGGAACGGGAGCACCAATGGCGGGACGGGGGATTCAGTGGATACTGCGAATTTTACAAGAAAAATGAGGGAGAGATTCTTCGCCGAGTATAGAGAGCGCCTACGGGTGTTAATCAAGGCAGATGAAGATCGGTATGCAAGACTTGGGGAAGAGATTAAGGAGATTGAGAAAGGGAAATGGGATGACAGGCTGGGCGTTAACGCCGGAGGAGATCGAGGAAGCAAGCGACCCACACCACCCAGCGCTACTCCATGCAACCCAGCAGACATCCCGAGCGATCAGAGTCAGGATGTTGTTCAGACCACCAATTCCAGTTTGCCAGAACCAACAGAGCCCGCAATGGTGTCCAAACTGGCCACCCCTCCGACGCCTTCCCCGCACGTTTCACCTCCCCCTCCTCCTGTCCCACAGGGTCCGACGGTTATGCTACCTTTCGCACCAGTGGTGGAAGAGTCCAAATCCCCGGCTCCAGCTTTACCTCCATCTCCACCACCTCCCTCTCCACCATCTCCCTCTCCACCACCTCCATCTCCACCACCTCCCTCCCCACCACCTCCCTCTCCACCACCTCCCTCCCCACCACCTCCCTCTCCACCACCCCTCTCTCCTCCACCCCCACCTCCACCACCCCTTCCTACTCCACAGGCAGTTCAAAGCCAGATCCCATCAGTTCCTACAGCTATTCAACCCACACAACCGAGTCCACAGCGATCGCCCACCCCACCACACCTAGCTCCAGCGCCTCACCAATCCCCGGTTCAACAAATTTCTCTCCAACACCAGTCGCCGCATTCCGACCAGTCCCAGCAGCAGCCCCAACTTGGGATGAGTCCAACCCAAAATCCTGCGCAAAGGGTCTCTACAATACAATCACCTCAAGCCTCCCAACCGCAAATACAGAATCCTCCTCAGGATATGACACCATCACAGCCAGCGACTCCCACCCAGCAACAATTCCACCCTACCACCGACACCCCATACTCCCCGATAAGCCATGACCCAGTATCTCCTCCAGTACCTGGGCATGAGTATCCATCCTCACCATTTCAACACCAATTCCAGCCCCCAATGCAACGACAAACACTTCCTGTTCCCGTCCCGCATCCACAGTCACCCTACAGAATGACAGCTAGCTATGTGCAGCAGCCTCACGGGCATCCTATGGCCGCTACTGGTGCAGGTTTACCTTCGCAGTATCAACACCTCCCCCAGCTAGTTCCTAGGACTCAACAAGCTCACGAGCTACATAGGATGCAGTATCAAACCCAGCAGCACCCACTCGCACCAATCCACCACCAGCCTCAGCAAATTCAGTTGCCACCACCTTCTCCATCGCAAACTGGTATACAATCTCCGACAAGACCTGTTCTGTCACCGGCCCTTCTTCAAAGCCCACAAACCAGGTCACCTCCAGCGCTACAACAGCTACAGGACCTTCCCCAAAACTTGTTGCCCCCCACAAGTACGGTTCCACCAAAATCGCCGCCGAATGATCGCCCTCCTCCAATCCAAGCGGACGTACTCCCACTGGGTATCCCACCTCCAGAGCAAACTCAGAAGCGCCCCCAGTTACCATTCCCGCTCCAGATACAAATTCCGAAAGCAGATAACCTACAAGAAGCTGCTCTAGCATTACCACAGAGCCTGAGTCGTCCTGGATCTCCTATCCAACCTGGGCCTGATGAGATATCCCCAATTAGCACGCCAGGCTCTTCCCCAAGTCCTCCCGACTTCTCAGACCTGGTGCCTCTGTTTACAGGAAAGAAGCGCTCGTTTGACGAGAACCATGGCATTGAGCATGTCGGACACACTCCAGCATCTCAGCTTGATCTACAGACTACCGACGCGGAAGAGGACGAGCCTGCGCACAAGCGGAGGAAATCTATGGGTCCAGCAGCTACCAGCCCCACAGCTACTACAAAATCTACGCCAAAATCACGGACCATGTCTACAATTGCTACCGCAGCAGACCGCACAGCTGCTGCTCGTGCGGCATCAGCTGCGAAGAGGGCAGCTGCGAAGAATGCTAAAGCTGCTGCTGAGAAAGCGTTTATAGCAGCAACACCTCCCAGAGCTCCTACAGGCAGCGTTGAAGCCGACGTTAAGAAAGAAAGGCAATCCGATGCTGAAGGCATAGAAGAGGACACTCAGATGGGTGGGGGGGAGGTAGAGGAGGAGGAGATGGAGGTTCCCGAGGAGAAGAAGATTATAAAGCGGCGCAAACCCGGCAAGAAGAGAAGAAGCGTTGTCAAGCGAAGGCAGAGTGCTAAGAAAAGCACGGTGCAAGATGAGCAAGACAAGGGTGAGACTGCAGACGACATTAGTACCATCGAATCGGAAGCCACTGCACCTACAGCTGCAGATGATGACGAAGATGTTTCGGATATGGATGTGGACATGGAGGTGTTTGGAACACCGAAGGGTGTGAGGCAGCCAAAGAGGAAGCGGCAAGGATCAACCCCTCCTCCAGCAGAAGGGGCTATGCCAATTCCTACAGTTTCCCCAATACTATCTGCTACAGCTCTTGCACCGCCCCCACCTCCACTCGTTCAACAAAAATCCAACCCTACGTCATCGTCATCGTCATCACCATCGTCATCGTCATCGTCATCGTCGCTGTCTCAGATCGTCGCACCTTCACCCTCACCTGTTTCTTTCCTACCTCCAAGGACAGTATCAACTGTTGGACAACAGGTGCAAGTCATTGCTACCAAGAAATTCCAGCAGTTGAGTGCACCTTTATTGCATAATATTTCCGCACACAGGTTTGCAAATTTGTTTATGGCACCAGTCGGCGAGAGAGTTGCCCCTGGGTACAGCAGACTGGTGTACAGACCAATGGACTTGAAGAGTATGCCCGCTTCCTATAGCTTTATATCACTTGCAAAGTTCTGACACAGTCCTCCTAGCCATCAAAGCTGCTATAAAAAATGGAGCCGCAGCGGTAAACCAGCTTACTGCCGCCAATACCACCGCCCCTATAGACCCGCCCACCACTCCCAGCACCCCTTCATCTGCAGCCCTCTTACTAACCGGCCAAGGCTACTCCTCACACCCAGCCACTACAGCTATCGTCCCACCAAAAGGTATCGTCAACTCCGCCCAGCTCGAGAAGGAGCTCTTCCGCATGTTTGCAAATGCAGTCATGTATAACAAGAGTAACACTGAGATTGTGAAGGAGACGGTGGAAATGGGAAAGGAAGTTGAGCGGTGGGTTGGTGAGTTTAGGTCTGCAGAGAGGGTTGGTGGTGAGAGGGCTAGAGCGGGCGGAAGCGTTGCTGCTAGTAGTGGTACCGGGTGGAGAGGGGCGGCGAGGCAGAGTATGGGGGGTGCTGCGAAGGCGGAGAGTATCACAAGTGGGAGAGGGGCGAGAAAGGGGAAGGAGACAAAAGAGGCTAAGGATACTAGGGAGAAGGATATGAAGAGAAGGCAGAGTGTACGGCAGAAGAAAGGGGAGGAAGTGGAAGAGCAGGAGGAGCAGGAGCAAGCCGATGAGGATGAGAAGGTGGAGGCTGATGAAGATGAGGAGGCAGAAGAAGATGGAGACGAGGAAGCAGGGGGTGAAGGTGGGGACGAGGCGGAAGAGGAAGGCGATGAGGACAGTGTTGTCGAATCTAATGATGAAGGTGATGGTGAAGATGGAGACGCGAAGAGTGTGGCTGGTAGTAGTGTTGCGGGGAGTACGGCTAGGGGAGTTGTGGTGAAGAGAGGTGGTAGAGGTACGAGGAGAGCAGTAAAGAGAGGGAAGAGGAGGAAGTAGTTATTTGCATCCTAGTACGGCTGTTTGTTTTTTTGTTTTTTGTTCTGTTCTGTTCTGTTGATGCTATGAGCCTGCTCTTTTCATTGTGGGGGAGTGGTGTTCTTTTCATTGTATATACTTTCTTTTTTGAATTTGTGAGAGTAATGGAGATGGACTTTTCTGTCGGGCGGGGGGCGCTATGGGGTTAGACTCGGATTGGTGTGAAGACGTTATGATAATTTCTTAATGTGATGGCTCCAGGATGGGTTGCTCTCCTCACACTAGATGCTCCATATTTTTTTCTTTCACCATCATAGGGGCCTACACCTCCCTGAGCCCAACTGTAATAGCCCTTGGAACAAACTCTTGAGTACTAAGTATTCAAGAAAGCACCATACCAGGGTAATAGTTTAGGGGTTTGTACCAACACTGGATATCACATGCTTACAATATATATATTAAAACCAAGGCTCAAAACTGTCAGGGTAGCTATACCAGGTAAAATTAGAATGCCTAATACTTTATATTGTTCTCATGGACGTCCGTATAGGTATATCCTATATTGATGTGCACGCCGAAACTAAGTACCAGTAGGTGTTCAACCTCGTTATAGTGACAGATTATGCATGTCTATGGGTGTAAGTAGATTAATGGGTACTGTTCTCGTACCCAGACTCTCTGCGCTGCCAAGGCTATTAAATCTATGGCAGCGCAGAGGCGAGAACATGCAGTAATAGTTTAAGATCGCGCAAAGCATGTCTTTGAGTTATTACCCAATTTAGTAATTAGGGCTTAGTTTTACCGGTAGCTGATAGCTGTCAAGACGATTTTGAACTTGGTATAACAATTGTCATGGACGAGGGGAGGTCCACACCATCTCCTGAGGAACTGGATGATACCTAGGGACTCCTAAGTATCTACCTATTTTCTGGTGAAAATCGATATCACTCTTCAGCCACTTCAATATGTCTAGGTATCTGAACTCTTGCACTGGTCGCAGAATCTCCATTTCTCCACTCTTCGCTAAGTACTTTTTTTGTGGTGATCATCTTGGCACAAGATCAAGGATGGTGCCGTGTGCTCGGTTACCTGGATGTCTGACTTTTTGTTTGTTTTCGCATTGTCGTTGTGGCACGATGGGGGACACAGACACGGGATTGGGGGGGGACATCTTAGAGTACTAGAGACCAGACTGCGCCTCGTCGTTTCACTGGTGGTGGTGGTGGTGGATGAGAGGAAATTACGGATAGAGTTGGTTTGCTAACCTAATTGCATCTGTAAAAAAGAGTTGCTTTACGGACTTTTTATTTCTGCTACGGTAACTGGAGGATGTCCCCTGTACCCTATCCTCCACTACCCTTCTTCTTTGGTTCTTTGTGATTGGTTGGTTTTGTATTATAAGATATTTTGATACTGGAGCTTGCGAGCTTGCCCGCCTGCGACAACCCCATTATCCTTGTTATCGTTGGTGGGACCTAGTCTCGAACCGGTGGGACCTTGCATGAGCCAGTTGGTTTTTTGGGGGGG
>Ga0307514_10006140_pt1 | contig 10536 bp, 14 predicted proteins | sample 16_EM_MG_FD_203088 | JGI IMG/M metagenome (GOLD analysis project Ga0307514, IMG submission 203088) | Populus trichocarpa ectomycorrhiza microbial communities from riparian zone in the Pacific Northwest, United States - 16_EM | ecosystem: Host-associated > Plants > Roots > Unclassified | place... | reverse complement strand
ACAACCCCGTACCGGTGGATGTCGACCCTTGCGTCGTAGATCCAAAAAGGTTACCAGCCGGTTGCTGCTGCTGTGGTTGACCGAACATGGGAGATAGGGATGGTGGGGGGTGAGGCGCGTCTCAGATGAGAACGGGAAGAGGCAAAAAAAGATGAGCGTGACAGTACTCGAAACTGCAACCTTCTGATAGCGAATGACAATCGAAGTCAGACGCGCTACCATTGCGCCACACACCCATCCTAAATAAGCGCTTCGAGTTGCATTGAGCTAATTTGGACATCACCAAGCATCGCCACGATTGTCTAGAAATGCTACAAACATACATGTGCGTTCTGGTTACAAAACTTGGATGTGACATGCGTGATAGTAGTAGTATACAGGTCAAAGTAGCTGTTGTCTGCCGTGCAGTATTATAGAGAGGAAGGCAACGAACCACAAAATGTTGCGGGAGGAAAGGGGGAACACCCATGTCTGAATGGTCTCAGGCCCCAGGTGAAGGGAACGGACGAGAGTCGTAGAAGAAAAGAAGGGAAACGCGCCGGGAATCACAAATAAAACATCGTATCCTTGATCTCGCCTCCAGGACCACCATGCCACATCTTTTCAGCCTCCCTGAAAGCAGCGAGCTCCTGCTCCTTCTCACCCGTCGTACCACTTGCGGCAGTCCCACCACCTTCCGAAATGCCTTGCAAAAGCCGGTGCAAATATGCACGCCCACGTTCGCACGCAAGATCGGCATAGTAAGCAGGGGCGGCGAGAGAGACTGCCTTCGTCGCACGAGCGAACATGTAAGAGACCGCGTTGGTAAGATTCTGGAGCAGGTCCGCCTTGAATCCGATTTCATCGCGAACGACGTAATAGTGCGTGGGACGGACTGTGCCTTGAAGACCGTAGTGAGCCTGAAGGAAGAAATCAAAATCTGTGTAGGGTTGTCCGTGAGTCTCACATCAGTGAAGCTCTTCCTAAAGGCACACTCACCATATACGGCGGTGACACCCCTATCCACAACAGTTCCTGGTTTTGGATTTCCATTTTGATCCGAGAATTGCGCGTCAGTCGGGAAAAAGCGTGTATGGTGTCGCTTTCCGCAGATTACGATCGTCAACTTAGGTCGATACACCTGTTTGGGAGTTGAAAAGGTCTCGAAAGCTTTGACCATCTGCGGGTATTCTTCTTCAACGACGGTATTGAACTGTCCCTCCGAGACGCCATCGCGATAGACAATGATTCGGCGTGGTGGCGTCCTCTTGTGTTTCACGTAGAGTCTAATACGTTCCTCCATCATGTCCTTCAGATCAGTGATCATCTATCAGGGAGTTAGCGGCGTCCGGTAGTCAACCCGTACAGAAGGCTTACCTCCTTCCTCGTCTCCTGGATCCTCAGGCTTGCGGGAAACTGTGCGAAGTTGTCATCAATTGTAGCAACAACGGCGGCAATGGACGGGGTCCCCTTGATAGAGCCTGGGCTTGGGTGGGTGACATCCATACCAACCAACATGGTCGGTTCCTTGGCATCCCGCAACCAGCTGAGCGTCGGAGTCGACCCAGGGGGGTCGACCAGTTTGTGGTTGACACCGCCCATCTTCATGTTGATCTTCAAGGCGACGTTGGCAAAATATTGAAGTTGTCCCCTGTCCTTCCTGAACTTTGACACTTGGACGCAGACGCTGGCGACCCTGAGATACACGTCCAGAAGGTGTTTGAGACCGTTGTATATGTGCTTGTCACCATTTGAAAGAACGACCAAGATCATGGAGGGCTTTTTCGGGTATCCCTGAGTCACAGCTTGTCGGATCGCGCCGATGGCATCACTACGGACGGGTTCTTCCCTCGACTTCCTGGGGAGGCGCACGGCAGCGTAGAGCGGCTCCCCCTCAACCTTCATACCAGATGTCCTACACATGTCCGCCAGACCTTTGACGGTCCTCCTGAGTTCTGGGTCACCGGCACCCTGAAACTCGTCGCGGTTGCCGTCACCGATAACAAGAACCGCCCATTCCGCCAGCCTGCCACCAACGGCGAACTTGACAGCTTTAAGGTTCCAGCTCGCCTTGTCATCGACAAGGGGTTTTCCCTGGCCATAATTAATTCCAGGGGCGGGGAGAAGACGTCCGGGAACGACGGTCATCTCCTGGCCAATGGTGATGCCGAAGGCGTTGAGGGGACCAGCGCCCTGTTTGAATCCGAGGCTCTTCAGTCCTTCATCCATGATGAGACCAGCGTTGATGTTGGGGGGTTTTGCAGCGACCTTGATCATTTCTGCGGTGTGTTCGTCGGTGAGTTTGCCACGATACGGTTGATCCGGAATTATCTCGCAGACTTCGGGGGGAAGGAGGTTCTGTTTGTTACTCCCGACATCCACGAGAGGCATATCAGGATGGGAGAGGGTAATATTGTACTCTGAAACCGATCGTTAGTATCCCGAAAGATGTCTCCGAAGTAAATCAGCATACTTCTCTTGAAATACTGCTCGACGGAGACCATGCCAAAGTCCCCGCTGTCGAACTTATGCTGCCGAGCATTAGACCGGGCCAATTTCTTGACGGTCTTCTTGTAGCCCAGGTGCGTTGTCTTGACACGAACTCCTCTGACGAAAGTGGAAACTTGAGCGCCGAAGCTAGACTGTTCGAACTGCATCATGGCCATGGCCAAGTTCTGGGGTTGATAGAAAGCCGTAGTGCAAGCGTTGACATTGACCATGAGCTGCTTCCAAGCCGGTCGGACCGAAGAGTAGAAACCTTTCCATGCCTCGAGACCTCCGCCGAGACTAACGGGCCGAACCCCACCAGATTTGAAGAAGAAACGGTTGCGACCAACCATCACACCTTGGCCGGCAGGACTGCTAGGGAACGCAGAGAGAACTAGATTGAGGGCAGAGATGATCGGCAGAACTTCGTAGGCTCGATCCTGGCCGTCGAGGAAACTTGAAGGCAGAGTTAAGTGATCATGGTAGTAAGGGTTTAAAGGTGGACATACTCGAGAAGGTTGGTGGTATCCAAATCCTTCACAAACTTGAAGGTCAAGGTATATTCCTTCGGTTTCTGTTTCTTCTTATCCTTGGGGTCTTCGTCCTCGTCAGAAAAGATGATCTTGATGACCAGCGGGTCGGGCAGTTTGCTGACCGCAACAACCTTCGAGGAATAATCGTGTGCGACCTTTCCCTTGAGACCGTGTTTCGTCCAATCGTTGGTGGCCTCTGCTAACTGGAAGATCCTACGCTTGACGCGCCTGATAGCAACACCGGGGGTAATCGCAACGTCATACTCGAAGAGCGTCTTCTTCGGCAGCCGTACTGGGAAGAAGTTGGTCCTCAGCTTGAAGCTCGGTCCCACGGTGCCAAAGTCGGGTCTGGGGGGAAGATCCGACGGCCTGACAGTCATCTGTTTCATGCGCGCTACAAGCTCATCTTGGGACTTATCCGTAAGACGAACGTCCACGGTTGCCGGGATGTTCGCTGCAAATACGCTGCATTCCAGATGAGATTAGAGGGAAAACTGGACAGGAGAGGCCACGCACCCTCCCTGTTCCCGAGGGCCACCTCGACCTCTACCACGGTCGAAGCCTCCACCACTTCCTCGACCTCTGAAATCTCCGCGGCCTCCTCTGAAATCACCACGACCTCCTCCATAATCGCCACGACCGCCTCCATAATCACCGCGACCGCCTCCATAGTCGCCACGGCCTCCTCCAAAATCCCCACCGCCACTACCACGACCGCCACCACCCCCACCTCCACGACCGCGAGGACCAGAATCCCCACCTCCACGACTTCCACGGAATCCACCTCCGTCTCCTCCTCTACCACGCCCACGACCGCCACGATCGCCCCTGTAGCTCATGATTATGCGAGTTGATTAGGTTGAAAGATGAACGAGAGGGTGAGGGGCAATGAAAAAGGCTGTGATCATACTTATAGGCCGGCGGTTAATCGTGAGAGTCTAAGTCATCTGCCGGCGCCTAGCGTTTCGAAAGTGTGGCAGCCAATCATCCGCTCGGACACTCTCCCTTTCTCCATCACCGTCCGCCCGACTCGTGGTCAATGCACATGATGGTATGTGGTCGCCTGCTGGCGGATTCACAAAGGAGCCCGTAAGGTTGCTGCTGATCATTGACCATGGACCCCGCTCGCCGGAAAGGAGACTTTGCCTCTATTGTTCGTTCCTCTTTTGGGTAGTGAGTGGGGCGTGTTCACCTTGCGTTCGGTTCGGAAATCTTCCTGGAAAGAGTTTGAGCCTCGTGTCTTGAGACCGCCACATTGCCGGCGTCCAGTTGACTCCGATGGGCACTCGATGCGATAAAACTGACTCGCTGATGTTGGTTGCTGGTGAAGATGGATATCCAGCCACAGATTTACTGGAGGGACACCCTCTCATTCAGTTGCTTACGTTCCGTAATCGCCGTAATCGTCCTCTCCCAAAGGAAGGAGGGTCACTCCCCCGTTCTTTCGCATGGACCAATCACCCTCGCTTACGTTTCTACCGAATGGGGATGGATCTCATCCTCACCCTTTTGTGGCTGGGTGAGGTGTCCTCGCAGTCATTCACATTCACGTACCCTTCGTGACTGCTGAGGCGGGACCAGGCACACATCGGAATCTTTGGGTTCAGTTGTGTTGCGCAGACCGCCCACCATTCTAGCATCTTTCAAACCAGTCATACAACGACTTCTTCTTGCAGTGGTATACTGTCGATTGTCCCTCTTCTCTGCACACAAATCCCCGCTGCCTAGGTGTCCACGCTTCTAGGTTAGCATCTGGCATCGGGAAATCTTGAAGGGCAAACCTTTATGCCCATGTCCAAAGCGCCAAGTAGGTCTTCTTTGTGGCTCTGCCTCAGGTTCATCAACCCCGAAACGAAATAGCCTGTAAAACAATCACCAGCCCCCGTCGTGTCCAAAACGGGGCCATCAAGCTTCGCCGAGGGAAGGTAAAACGCCGTCTTCCCGGCACCCTGAGTCAAGGACACAAACGCAACGAGGCCAACTGAACCAAGGGTGCAAATGATGTTGATGCCCTTGAATGTGGGATGACTCGCCAGTTTTGACCCAATCGCGTGGGCGGAACGAACGGTCTCCTGGCCTTCCGGAACCCCTTCGGGGGGGAGCACGAGTTCGATTGCCTCCACCGTACGAGGATCCCCTACGTTAGTGAGCAAATCTCTTACTTCCCCTTCGTTCACGATCAACCAGGTCAACTTTCCCCAGGGAAAGTCTTGTATCTGCTTGGCATTCGGGAGCGGCGAAGGGTTCATTATCGTGATGATACCCATTGCGTGAGCAGTGGACAAGTACTCCACCGTCGACTTGAATGGGATTTCATTCTGTAAAAGTAGGTGCGTAAACCCTTCTAGGGAGTCAGGCGTAGGCGGGGGTAACTCGATATGGTTTGCGGCGTGGTGGAGGACTGAGAAAAACAGGAACGTTGGCACTTGCTTACGGGTCTAAGGGTGAGATATTCCTACCTATCGAATTCTCCCCATCCTCGGCGACTTGGATCAATGCTCTCCCAGTCGTAGCATTCTACTTGAACGTTCAATGAAATCATTAGTGTAACAGGACGTGATGTACGAACTTCGACAACCACCATCCGATCGACACCAACGCCATGGCCGCGAAGTTGGTCGATTAGCCACTTTCCGTTCGGCCCAACGATCCCGATGAAGTCCACATTCCCGCCAGCCTTGGCGATGGCCACGGCTTGGTTGGCTCCCTTGCCTCCTGGTCGACTTTCAAAGCCAGAAGAAGAGATTGTCTCTCCTGGTCGTGATATCGATTTCACTTCGGAGATAACCGTCAATCAAGAAGTGCCCTAAAATCGCTCAAGCATTCCGCGATTACCATGAAAATACTCATCGATGTCTGGAGAAAACTCGAGAAATTAGTTCATTGGATGCGGCTGCCTTTGTTCAACACACTAATAGATCCCCTCACGAGACATCTCGCGTACATCTTAGTGGTTCAGAATAAGGAGTGAGACGATCGTAGAAGCTCATGGTGATATGCGGTCGCGATCTAAGCTCAGCGCTTTACGCACCGCCCCCATCTTCCAACCCAAAAGGGCGCAATGCATGGGTCATGTACGAATCATGATCATGGTGTACACATGGAGGAAGATTTCAATATACTGAGCAGAATCGACAAAAAAAGAGTATGCAACTAGAACTGTTGGGGAAACGAGATATTCGTGAGCACCCAACCCGGTTCGTGACAAACGCAGTGAGACAACGTACCCGTAATGGCTGGAAAAACCACTTGTTCTTCCCGCTCTGATATCTCTCCTCCAACTGCTTTTTGATGTTCTTTTTGGCATCTTCTCGCTGTGATGGCTCCTTGAAAGTCTCAGACGAAACAGTCCCCTTCAAACCCTCCAGTTCGAAAGCATATCGTGTAGGGAATAAGTGAGAGTAGTTGATAACCTGGACGAGCACCATCAGATTATTATCCAGGACTGAGTGCGTTCGCTTCGAGACTCACCTTGATGAAAGGCTTGACTTTGCTCCTCTTGGCCAGCTTCTTCGCTCCCATTCGTTTCGTCACCTTGAGAGGGTACCGCTCGATACCGGCGACAATGGCATGAGGGAATGGCCGGTCCTTGGTGCCCTCATCGTTCTGCTTGATAACGACGACCTTCCTTCCGGCCTGGCGTCCTTGGAGGACAATCGCGACCTATGGAGTACGGTGATAGGTGAGACTTTGTGAATGTCGTTTTGAGTTGATCTTTCCGACCTTTCCGGGCTTGTAAACTGTGCATAATAGAGGGTCAGCTGTGGCCTGCGTAAACGCGAGGGATTCTCATACCTTTGACCATTTTCGAGACTTCTGATTGTACAATCTTCAAGCAGTTGGTGTAGTTTCCGGGTGACAGCCACGCGGCCAATTCCGTGGAACTGTATATTGCTTTCTCACGCTTGCAGCGCCTCGGGATTCGGGAATGCCCACACAATCAATTTAATCATTGGGCCTGTCAAGTTCTGCTCGACGGCTATTGATGAGCGCTGATAATGAATGAAAAAGAATGGAAGATATGGAGCAAAAACGCCAACATCCAACAAAAAATGGACCGACCAAGGATCGAACTTGGGACCTTTCGTGTGTAAGACGAATGCGATAACCACTACGCCACCGGTCCGACAAATAATTCCTTTATTTGGCAATCACAACCTCGCGAATAGGCCCGATACTCATCGGCCAAGATACATCACCGTTCATTCTGTGATATCGTATCTAACATCTGCATTCGCCTCCAACCACGCCATCCACTTCTTCAAAAATGACCCACCGTGTTGCACTGTAGACGAGTCTCCGACAATACACTAGCATCGCCAACAGTCAGAACATAACGTGCGTCAGGGATAATACCACCCACCAAGTGTCTTTTGGCTCTGGTCATGGCCACTGGGATCTCCGGTTTAGGGGTACTGCAGGAAGTTTAATAACTTCTCTCACCGTTAAGCCTACGTTTGTCCTTGAGGAATCCAACCTCTCGCTATGGCGATAGCATTCAGCTCCGAAAACGAGAAGGGTAAACGTATTTACCTTTTCGTTGCTCCTGACAAGGCTGATTATAACAGCATCCTTTTCCCGACCCTGCATACCATCTACGGTCCCGATCTCCATGTCTTTGCCATATGCTGGACGCAATATGGACGCGAGGAGGGTGACCTGTGCTTGGTACCTGAACCATCCTGAGCAAGTGGTGACGTACTGTGCTAGGGGAAACTTACGGTGTTATGACGGCTATCTGGGTGGGATGCACACCAGAACCAACCTAGTGCGAAGTATTCGGAATGAATGTGACTCGGGGATCGACCAAGACATACTAGGCGAGTGATGTACTTCTTGACAACCATTGCTTCGTTCTCGTTGCACCTGCTTCCCTCTTCGTGGTCACCCTCCACTCGCTCGAAGTACTCCGAACCCGCAGTATCAATGAAAACGACGGGAGTTCGTAGGACTTCTTCTGCTTCATCGTCATCCTCCGCAGAGGTGTTCGGTAGATCATCCAGCAGGTGCGATGCTACAGATTTATGAGAACGTAGCTTTTTATGATACATAACCTTCGACGGAAAATCAGCGATTTTCTGGTTCATCCTACGAACCGAGGGCCGTAAGCGTGGCAGGCAGTTCCAAGAAGTAACTTAAGTACCGGTATTGGACGTTGAGCAATCGTTTGATACCTGGGCCGTACATCTTCTCAAGGCGATCGAATAATGTCGTTTCGAGCGTGCGTGGAGGCTCAAGGGCACCGCGGCGAATTCCCTTGGTCACCGGCGGATCCGTTCCTCCAGAGTCCGGCGTCTCAGCATTAGCGCTGTCCAACGCGGGAGGAACATCGTCATCGTCCTTCATGGTAGTATCGCCTCCCTCGTCACTCTCATCGGGAGAGTTCTCTTCGTGATCCTCGTCCTGTGGGATCTGAGCAGAAGCAGGTTCCGGGGCGGTAGACTTCCCTTTTGGACCTGATTTAGCCTTTGGTGCGGCCGTCTTCTTTCCGGATGCTTTGGCGGCAACGGGATCCTTCTTTTTTTCCTTGTGATTGTTCAGGGACAGAATGGTGGGAGGCAATTGCATCGGGTCTCCCGCAAGGATAAGTTTCTTAGCTTTGAATATCGGAATCCAACAAACCTAAGTACTGTTATGAATCACAGAACCTTTGACATCGTAAAAAGGCTTACCGCTTCCATCGCCTGGGTTGCTTCGTCGATGATGACCACATCAAACGAATGCTTATGCAACTGCCTTCCCCCGGAAGAATGGCAAGTTGACACTACGATCTGGGAATCACTCAGAACGCGTTCAACGACCCCTCCTTCTCGTTTGCGGTACCTGGAACGGTGGTGAAGTCAGCGGGGTCTATGGCGAGCACGCGATCATGTACTCCTTTCTCAGCGCCCGGACTTCTTCCCACATTTTTTTCCGCTCCATACCGCGAGGAGATTTTCCCTTCGCACCTTTCCCTTTCTTGGACAGGATCCCGAGAGTAGCTTCCAATTCAGCCTTCACGTCTTTTGCAAGTGCCGCCTTGCGAATTCACCAGTTAGCGTGATACGCAGTTCACTGAGTCGATCTCACTGACCTCTTCCGACCTTCCGGCTTTCATATCTAATGTCGAGTCGAGTACGCGATCGTCTGACATTACACGGGCAGGATGACCGACTCTCGTGACCTTCAGTCGACTCTCGGACTTCCCGACCGGTAACACTAGCAACCTCTCAAGGATATTGTCCACAGCCAAGTTTGATGCACTGCATACGAGAACACGCAATGGTTTGGGGTTTGCGGAAGTCACCGAAGTTAATTGACGAATAACCTCGATCAGAGTGTGGGTCTTCCCAGTGCCTACGGTACTGAGTCAAGATTTGACTTTGGGCAGGATATTATTATGATACCTGGTGGCCCGTGGATACACGCGACTTCCGGCGATTCCAACGCAAATTTGACGGCCGCCTTTTGACTGTCATTTAGTGTTAAATCGAAGAAGGTGATGTTTTCGATGGGTGTTCTCTCTGAAGGGGCGGAGATTCCCAGTAGCACCTCAACGAGTTTTGTCATAGGGGGCGTGAACCTGGCCTCCTCCTGTAGACAACTTCAGCAAGGCACAACAATCCGACCACAGAGAATACCAACGTTCGTTCCCGAAGGAGGCAAGACCATCCGTTCGAGCTGATTGAGGGCCTGTTCCATCCTACATCGAAACACCATCAGCCCGCTTTCCACGCGGATACAGGATGGACTCGCCTATCATAGGTTACACTGTTTGCTAGTTTCACAATACGGGATCTCTCAGGGAGATCGAGGTCCTCGTTAGTGCTCGGTTCCGCCGGATCTACCGCGAGGATAATTCTGGCATCGGTCACCTTTCGCGTTGTAAGCAGACGTTTCCAGTCAGGACGGCAGAAGTACCTTGTACACAACGCCTTCCATCTGTTTCCCAGGCTTCGTTGACTTATCGGCGTCAACTTTTTTAGTTTTACCAGCGCTTTTGGGCTTCCCTCCCGTTGTATTATCCTCGATCCGAGCAATGTCACCCGGCCTATATGGTCGTGGTCAACGTGCTTCGATGATGAGGCCAGGAGCCACCTTACCTAAAATTATGGGGAGGGAACAGCGGTGATGAATTGTACGCCACTGGACGTTCCAATTCAATCAAACTATCGCTCCGTTAACCATACCGGTCCAAAAAACATAGAGGGCACGCTACCTTTTCCCGCCCAAGCCGATGTTTATGCTAACGACTCCCAATCCGAGGATCGCTAGGCCTTTCTGTTCAAGCAACTTTGGCCCACAGTTTGTGAGGAGTAGTGCGCTTTGCTCGATTTCCGCATCACGCTCGTGGACGAGCAGGTCACGTTGCCTTTTAATGAAAGCGGTTAATTGATCCGCTGTAGCCATGCTTCAACCACGATGGAGCTAGTGACAGATAACAACAACGGGTGAAGTCAGGGAGGGAGGTGGATGGTGGGGGGTGGGTTCAAACTCAAAGATCGACCCCCGGCCCTTTAGGTTTCGAGCCTTATATATCGCCACACAAGACGGTGAG
>Ga0307514_10006139_pt1 | contig 10537 bp, 5 predicted proteins | sample 16_EM_MG_FD_203088 | JGI IMG/M metagenome (GOLD analysis project Ga0307514, IMG submission 203088) | Populus trichocarpa ectomycorrhiza microbial communities from riparian zone in the Pacific Northwest, United States - 16_EM | ecosystem: Host-associated > Plants > Roots > Unclassified | place... | reverse complement strand
GCCTATACTCATGGTTCTTATTGTTGAGATATTGGATGCATTGATGCACAATTGGGAGGTTATGGCTATATAGCGGAACCCTTGTCGATCGTCACGCGGTTATCGATCGTTACGCAGTAGGGTATAGTAGGAGCCAGGGAAAAGTGGCTGATATATACTTAAATTGGACTGATATATATGATAGCAACTTGGGTCCTGTCACCTGTAACTGTACCCCTCACTGGATATCTGGGTACTTGATAAACAACACAACACACACAACACAACGACACATAATACACAACGACACACACCATACAACACAACACAACGACAACACCATCCCTTTGACGTGATATTTACATATAAAACCATGGCCGAAGTACTAGGTGCAGTCGCAAGCGCGGTGACTGTGGTTCAAGCTGCTGGCAAGGTCTGGTCGACTGGCTGGAAATACTATGAAGTAAGAATCCCCACAAGCAATTTGAGCCAGTAAATAATTTTATATGGAGTTAGGATGCTAGGAATGCCCAATCCGAGATGAATGACCTTATGAATAGCATTATGGCTCTCCAAACTGCATTTCAGCAAGTTAGCCACTTAGCGAAAGGTCCTGGTGCCACCAAGTTGATTGCATTAAAGCCGCTCCTCGAGAGCAGCTCTTTGGAGCTTGAAAACGAGTTTAATCGAATTCTTCGGATTTTACAGCCAGGACTAAGACAAAAGACAAAGAAAAAACTCCTGAGACAGAGGTTGAAGTGGCCATTTCAAAAGGTGGATGTGGAACAAATTCTTCAGTTACTTGAGCGGCATAAATCAGATTTGACTCTTGCCATGAATGCTGACCAGATGTAAGAGCCTATCTACTTCCTCGACTGAAGTCATAGTGTACGCTAATATCTATATCTAGGACGGCTGTTATTCAAATTGACAATCGAGTTGAGGGAAGTGTACACATGAAATCGCACAGTAATAGTACTAACTAGTGGTACGTATACAGTCACTGCAACAAAGCACAAATATTGCAAAGTTACCATGCGCTGAAGGTGCTGCCCATAACGACTGGCTCCGCCGACATGAGGATCATTGTTTGCAAGATACGCGAGTAGAGCTCCGTAAGCAGATTATGGACTGGTGTGACGATCCAAATAGTAAATGCATCTTCTGGCTTAACGGAATGGCTGGGACCGGTAAATCCACAATTTCTCGCACGATTGCTCGAGAGCTTGCAGAAAAGAAAAGACTTGCAGCGAGTTTCTTTTTTACGCGAGGCAAAAAGGATGTCAGTCACTCTGGCATGTTCTTCACTACTATTGCCGCCCAGCTTGCAATCAGTTTACCAGTACTCCGGGCACCCATCTCAGATGCCATCGACAACAATGCTCATATCCTTAAACAAGGACCTCGGGAGCAATGGAATCAACTCATTCTTAATCCTTTAAAGAGTGCCCCTACTCAATCAATTCAACTGGTCGTAGTAATTGATGCCCTCGATGAGTGTGACAGCATGCAAGATATCCAATTAATCCTCCAATTACTTGCAGAAGCCAAGGACCTTGCGACAGTTCGGATCAAGATTTTCCTTACCAGCAGACCAGAAATCCCCATTTTTGATGGATTTCGACAGTTGTCTGATGAGACGTATCAGGATTTTATACTCCATAATATCCCGCTTGATACAGTTAATGCAGATATATCTACTTTCTTTTTGCAAAAGTTGTCGCCACTGAAAGCCAAACACGGGCTGGGGTCACCATGGCCAGATGAGCAAATTATTGAACAATTGGTGGAAAGAGCAGCCGGGCTGTTTATCTACGCTGCAACAACGCTTCGATTTATTCAAGACGGTATAGATGGACCTGAAGAACCACTATCTGTAGTTCTTAGTGCAACCAATTCATCCCTGTCGGCAACAGAGCATCTTGATGGCATATATACAACACTACTTCAGCACTCAGTTCTTGGAAAGCGGGGTTATCAAGAGTGTGTGGGACGGTTTAGACAGGTGGTTGGATCCATTGTGGTAATGTTTAACACTATGCCAGCTAGAAATCTAGCACAGATGCTTCAAATACCACCCAAAATGGTTTCAAGCACTTTGGACTCTTTGCGTTCTGTCGTCAATGTCCCAGAAAATGCAAGTCAGCCTGTCCGATTGTTCCACCTATCCTTCCGTGACTTCCTACTAGATTATCAGAGATGCAGTGATTCTCGATTTCAGATAAATGAGAAAGAGAGACACACCATCCTATTTCGAAAATGTATGGGGCATATATCTCAACTTCAGGAAAATATATGCAATCTTTGGGGACCAGGAGTTTTGGTTACTGAGATTCCCGATGATACGATACAAAAAAGTATTCCACCACACATTCAATACGCATGCCGTTACTGGTTTGATCACTGGAGACTTGGGAATCCAGTGGAGCAGGATGTCACGATCATTCAGCAATTCCTTGAACAACACTTTCTTCATTGGTTGGAGGGACTTAGCTTAATCGGAGAGGTATCAAATGGAGCTCATATGGTAATAGCTCTCGAGGAAATACTATCTGTAAGTTGTAATGCTTATTAGTTTATACAGAGAATAGTATTAACCTGAGAACAGGGACAATTGGAGAACTATGATCCAAAATTGTTAGAACTTGCATATGACGCCAAACGGTTTATATTGCACATGAGGTCAATTATTGAAATGGCACCGCTTCAGGTCTACTATTCGGGACTTTTGTTTACTCCACGATCAAGTCTAATTCGAGTAGGATACTTGAAAAATATCCCCTGGGTTACTATGGCACCCAAAGTAGCAGATCTGTGGAGCTCATTGTTACAGACGCTAGAAGGCCACACCACGAATGTTTGTTCGGCTATGTTTTCACCTGATGGAAAGCTTGTTGCCTCTGCAGCCGGGGACCAAACGGTCAGATTATGGGATACATCAACAGGAAAGCAATGTGGAGTTCTGGAAGGTCATACCGATATGGTCGTTTCGGCTGTGTTTTCACCCAATGGAAAGCTTATTACATCTGCATCTGTGGACAATACGGTCAGATTATGGGATACATCAACAGGAAAGGAATTTGGAGTTTTGGAAGGCCATACCGATGAGGTCTTTTCAGCTGTGTTTTCACCCAATGGGAAGCTTGTTGCCTCTGCTTCTGAGGATCGCACGGTCAGATTATGGGATGTCTCAACAGGAGAGCAATGTGGAGTTTTGGAAGGCCATACTGATTCACTCAGTTCGGCTGTATTTTCACCCGATGGAAAGCTTGTTGCCTCTGCCTCCTGGGACAACACGGTCAAATTATGGGATACAGCAACAGGAAAGCAATATGGAGTTTTGGAAGGGCATACTGATTCACTTACGTCGGCTGTATTTTCACCCGATGGAAAGCTTGTTGCCTCTGCATCCTGGGACAACACGGTCAGATTTTGGGATATATCAACAGGAAAGCAATGTGGAGTTTTGGAAGGCCATACTGGTTGTGTCAATTCAGCTGTGTTTTCACCCGATGGAAAGCTTGTTGTCACTGCATCCGAGGACAGCGCAGTCAGATTATGGGATACATCAACAGGAAAGAAATATGGAGTTTTAGATGGTCATACCCGTGATGTCATTTCGGCTGTGTTTTCACCTGATGGAAAGCTTGTTGTCTCTGCCTCCAGGGACAAAACGGCCAGAGTATGGGATACATCAACAGGAAAGCAATGTGCAGTTTTGGAAGGTCATACCGATGAGCTCATTTCGGCTGTGTTTTCACCCAATGCAAAGCTTGTTGTCTCTGCATCCTGGGACAAAACAGTTAGATTATGGGATATATCAACAAGAAAGCAATGTAGAGTTTTAGAAGGTCATACCGATTCAGTCAGTTCGGCTGTGTTTTCACCCAATGGAAAGCTTGTTGTCACTGCATCCCAGGACGGAGCAATCAGATTATGGGGTGCATCAACAGGAAAGGAATGTGGAGTTCTGGATGGTCATACCTGTGGTGCCAATTCCGCTGTGTTTTCACCCGATGGAAAGCTTGTTGCCTCTGCAGCTGCCTCCTGGGGCAAAACGGTTAGATTATGGGATACATCAACAGGAAAGCAATGTGGAGTTTTGGAAGGTCATACTGATTTTGTCAAGTCGGCTGTATTTTCACCCAATGCAAAGCTTGTTGCCTCTGCATCCAGGGACCAAACGGTCAGATTATGGGATACATCAACAGGAAAGCAATGTGGAGTTTTGGAAGGTCATACCGGTATGGCCAATTCGGCTGTGTTTTCACTTGATGGAAAGCTTGTTGTCTCTGCATCCTGGGACAAAACGGTCAGATTATGGGATACGTCAATAGGAAAGCAATGTGAAGTTTTGGAAGGTCATACCAGTGGTGTCATTTCAGCAGTGTTTTCACCCGATGGAAAGCTTGTTGCCTCTGCATCCGCCGACAAAACGGTCAGATTATGGGATACATCAACAGGAAAGCAATGTGGAGTTTTGGAAGGTCATACTGATTCAGTTAACTCGGCTGTGTTTTCACCCGATGGAAAGCTTGTTGCCTCTGCATCCAAGGACAAAACGGTCAGAGTATGGGATACCAGAAACAAAGCAACGATAGAAATCATAGAAACTCATGACACCATCACGATTATGAAGTACGGAACGCATTTACATACGAGCCACGGCATATTGCAACTCAAGTCATCTCCTCACAGCGGCAGCAATCGGGAACTACCACACATGTTAACTCATTCCCTGTTTGTTACTGATCAATGGATCACATGCAACATGAAGAAATTGCTCTGGCTTCCTGTTGAATACCGACTATCCTGCTCTGCAATAAATGACACTGCCAACCTTATTGTCATTGGATCTCCCTCCGGTAGAGTTACTTTCATATCTATTGATTTTACCGCTCTCCCGGCTGCATATCTCCAGCCATCTGTCAGCGCTGCTATCATAACAGGTAAGGGCTTCCTTAGACTTGTTGGCTGTTTCAAGCTTTGATGAACTAATTTACTGGTTGGTGTATTTCAGGTGTAAGTTAAATCAATGGAACTGCAATTTGGCCGGGCATTGGATGGTTAGTGTGTTTTTGTGTAATGATTTGTGTGTGAGCAACGCAGGAGTTATGGAGTAAGGAGGGGAAAGAGGACGATGAAGGAAGTATCATGTCATAAATTTCCTTAGTTATTTACTCTGTGATTAGCTCTGTTTGTACTTCAACTCATAGCCAGAATTCACATTTCATGAGCGACAAGAGCAGGAATATTACCTCCACAGAGCTCGAGGCCTTGGTCTCGCGGGTCATCCACCTGCCCCTCTAGGGAAGAATAAGTTTTCAGTTGACTGAGGCTGACGCCGAGCAATTCTCAAGACGGCTTATTGGATCCTCCTGTATACTGAAAAGGCTCGGGTTGTGGGGAGGTCGCATAGGAGAAAGTGATGTTGGGTGAAATTTACAGCTAGTGGTGCCACCATAGGCATATGGAGCCAGTCAGGGTTTTCCAACAACTGACTTTTCAAAAATATAAAATACCAAAACGAGTTACCCCCGTTCCAAAGGAGGGAGGCCAAGGCTTCTATCTTCAGAGCGAATTATCAATACTAGAGCTTTCACTTTTAGAACCGGAGCATACCCAGCAACCCTGCTCTCTAGCCTACCAAGTAATACTGGAGGTTTGCCTCTACCTGGAATCGAACTAAAGCCCTCAGTTGCTAACCTAAGCCGTAAAGTAAAGAACTTACTACTTCACCAGGGTATCGCAACAAGCAATATATAACGTTGACTTGGTGACGATTGGCGAACACTCTTACTGTAAATAGTTATGGATTCGTAATATAGGTCACGTGCTTTATTTCAAGGCAAGGAATTGAAGGGGCATTGCATACCGGTATGTAGGCTGAGATTTGCTACTGTAGAGTTCATTCTCGCTATAGCTGTAGTTCCTTATTGCCTAAATAGACAGACGCGCTCATACAGAGCGTTCACACCCTCAGCCGCTGAGCGCCTATAGACAAAGAAACAAAGACAAGAACAAGCTGAACAGAGATTACAAGCTCATTGTCCTTGTTACCGATGTACTATCTTTACCTCCGCTTACATTATGAGGAGGCCGCAAGTAGTCCTTGTAGACCAATGGAAGTATTTAATATCCGGGAAAGGCTTCAGAGCTGGCGGAAACTCCAGAGGTTCGTTCGGTCACGACGTAAGCGAAGGTACAAAATACCAGCCAATACGTATTACGTATGTGGTACGATGAATGCCAGGCTTGCGAACTGTGCGAAGAGCGCAGACGTTATAGTATTGCTGCTAAATATCCGCGCGTATAAAAACACAAGAAAATTCCGTAAGAGTGCGCGCAGGAGATTGGTTGTAAGCTGAATGAAAAACCAACAGTGAAAAATAATAGTCGGCCTTCCACTAAAACATGGATCCATTCTGTTACCCTCAACAACTACCCACAACGTATGCAATCCTCCACCCATAGCCCTCCTCATCGTCCCCTTCCTCATGGGGCGACATTTCGGCCTAAATATCGATCAGATAGTCCTCCTTATGGCCTCTAAAAAGTGCGGCCACATACTTGCCCCCGGCAAGCTTTGTATAAGCTGGGGTACCGGTAGAGCGAATCTTTGTCATCCTGAAAGTGACCCACAATGTTGACGCACATATTATTTGGGATTGCCCCAGACTGGTTTAAGATGTTTAGATTGGCCCAGGTGGTCTCAGGCAAGCTTCACCATATTGAGGTGGACTGTTTCCGGAATTTGCAAGCCCCAGCTAAGCTATTTGAGCCCATACTGGTCCAGATGGTGTAGATTAGGTTATAAACCGGTTCTCTGAATATCCATTAACATTGGGCTAAGGGAAGTGGTTTTGGCGACTAATAGGATTAGTGCCTATAAGTCCTTGGGTGGATATTTATTTGAGAATTGAGCTCACGAGACCATTGCTGCCAGAAGCGGCTTCTAAGTGAGATCATCATGGTTATGGTTCTGACATTGTACACTACCGGTACTGATTAATTGTGCTTAAGCTGTTTGACCTTGAGAATGTTGGAGAGTATTACCGCTAGGACAAAACGTGATCACTGGGTGCCAGGTTTGCCTAGACACCGATGGTATACTGTACACCAACAGAGAAGAGGGTTCGGGTGGCAGAAAAATTTCCACAACGCAAGCTAAACCACTTCAAACTGGTGCACGAAGCCAAACCAACGTATCACAACATTCTCTAAGCCAAATTTTCCAATCGGTGGATGCATTAGTGCCACTAGACATTCTGTATCAGATGACAGTTTCCACATCTCATGGCATCAAGGTATGAATTTGCATATAGATCCGCATCTCTAGAGACGTTTTTCTTTTTTTTGAGTATACGTCTATGAAGCCTGAGGCTATGAGATGGTGCATCTTTAGATTGACTTCGGATAAGGAACGAGGGCTAGATCTGCTAAATCTGACGGGCACTCATCCAATCAATTTCTATTTTGTAACGCTGAGCGACGGCTTCGAGGCTTTCGAAAAGGCACAGCTAGGTGATAAATGGGAGTCGCGAATCCGGCAGAAGGTGATAGGAATCAAGCAGGATGTTTCTATATGAGGCCGCCTACGGGGAAGAGTTGATGAGGATGCTGGGTAGGAAATGATATTTTTGATAGGGTAGTTTGTGGTTTGCTGTACTTGTGCCGCCATTTGTATCTCGGGGTGTTGTTTGCTGGCTACAGAGGCTAGGGTAATTGTACAATTGAGGGTAGTGAGTACTTCATGTGAGGTAGCTGTTTAGGTAAGTGATCATTTGCATGAGGGAATTGGGGTATAATTGGGGGGGGGTAGGTTATAGGGAATAAAGAATTCGGTAGAGCAATTTGTGTAATAATTTTGAACTGTAGTTGGTATATATACAGTGCGTGGGCAAGTGACCCCTCCTGCATACTATGCACCACCAGCCTGCAGCTGAGTATGAGACATACAGTACAGGCAGACTATGTACAGTACGAGTCTGGGTACGAGATCATACAGTACAGGCAAACCTGGCTATAATGAAGTGAAAAACTAGTCTGGTTGTGGACTGGCTGTCATAGTGAAGAGACTTGCTAGTCTGGTTACGACGGAAGCTCATATGGGCAAAAGGCCAATTCTGCAAAACAAGGGCGTTATATTGCTACCGCGAACTGCAGCCAAAAGTTTACAACCGTAAATCCTGCCTTCCCCGAACGGATTTCCCAACAGCAAGGGAGCATGGGTTTGAGGTTTTCCCACTGAAATACATACTGAGACTAGCCCAAATGGGCCTTGGTAGTGGAAGATATGGTACGGAGTAAAGGGGGATCATCTAGTTACCGTAGCAGAATAAAACTCTCGTTAAGCACAAGCTATATTTTCTAGTTAACAGTTAACCATAACTAAAAGCCACGAGTAGGATTAACCATCTATAGGCTCTTCCATGGGCACTATATATTTCTATAATTCAGTACCTATGCATGTTCAACGCCATCGAGCTTCCAATTATGAACCTTCCATAGCTGCTATGTAGGCTCAGCCGTATTCCAGCTCTGTTACAATAGGCTTCTTCTCTTGGCCGCTTTCTGAGCTATATAATTTTTTTAAGTTCCAATTAATGTAGGGCATAGCCATAGACCGCTTATAAGTGTAAGGCATCATTAGGGGCCTATATGTGCTATGATCTGTAGACTTTGATGATAACTTCCGAAGATCAAATATCAGACAAGTAGCTTGATTCGTGAACCGTACAATATCAGGGATAGAGAGCACATATATTTATTAGGTCAAGTATTGGTAATAAATCTCAGCTATTCATACTTGGAGTAAGTATGTTATATACTATATTTGGCAATATACCACCGGGAACATAGCTACGGTACCTGCGCATAAGTACTTAATCATGAGCCAAGATATGATAGAAATTTACCCTGAAGCGCAACCAAGCAGGCTATGTATAAGAGCAAGTCTACCGATATCCACGAGAGTGAATAGAGCTTACTTAGCAGCTATAGGTGACATAATTGGGAGCCGGGGGTGTTGGCCATACCTACCAAATTATAGAAATATATAGTGCCCATGAGCAACTACCTAGAGCCTAAATGAAAGCCAATAAGAGAACAAGCAGAGTCAATAGAGTACATACATTCGGAGAGCGCAGAGCAAACTTGCTGTAGGAGCGCCTAAAGCCAAGTAAGAGCGTGTAAAAAGTGGAACAATTACTTGGGTGAGTTCTCACGTGAATTGCTGGGAATCCTAATGGGGAATACAGGATCCTAATGGGAAATGTCGTGGAAACAGACGAAGGATATAAGCGCAGGTTATCGCATGTATTTAGAGCTCTGTTCGTTAGAGAATCCCTGAGAGCATCAGCACTGTTCAAGCCATCTTGAGTACTGCAGCATCAATAAACGCTCGTATCTATGTCTTCTCTCCGCTCCGCTACACCGCACCAACCCATAGCTTATATTCTTACAGGTTATGAGCCCAGCGCTCAGTTAAGCTTCGCAAGATGAAAACCAAGACGAGATATCCGTGGCTAGACCCAGTAACGTTTAGTTAATCCTACAAGCCTGACACAAGCAAAGGGACGAAGACACCAAATTACCCACGAACAGGAAGTTTAAGGTGGTAGAGCCTCTCCTCCATGGGGGGTTCCAGAGGGTTTAAGGGATTAGATTAATCTCAATGATAATCTGGTTGGCACAAGCCCCTCAGTATTTCAATGATAGATTTGGGGTGAGAGTAAGACATTAGAATTCATAAAGTGGTATGCTGGTATCATGTTGGTTTTGTGAACTATATCCTACACTGGGGAGGGTTATTAAAAGCAGGCTGCTCAAGGTGCCCTTCACTGGCCTATTTCATAGTGAGGCAATAGTTCTAGGTATCTTAAATACGTATCTTGCTTATAGGCCTTGAATGTTTACATGTATGTGCCGTTTGGGAAATTGGTGGGGATTATTTCACAGACATGGAACGCAGCTTTTAAGGGTAAGACCCTGAAGCATCTGGTTGCCGTCCTCCGGATGCAAATTTTCCAGAGTTTGATGCCACTGGCATTCATGAATGTGGCTGCTTGCTGAAGATGGTCTCTGGAGTAAGTCGCTCTGCGGACTACTATTGGCAGGTGTTCACAGATGGATAGGGCAGAATAGGGTTACATTGTATTTGCTGGTGACATGAGGGTGTAGTCCATGGTGGAGGTCTGGTGGTAATTTCTGCTGCATGCTTGACTTTAACGCCCTGAATTGTTCTTGTCACAACAGACATCTTTTTGTTTTTTTTTCAGGAATCATTAATCGCATTTAGCCTATCTAGACTATGGCGATGGACTGCGGCCCCCGGAGTTTCCCCCAGGTAGCCTCTCTCACCCCTTCGAGCCAGTCCCTCCCCTATGCTATGTAGGATACAAGGCTATGAGTGGAAGAATGGTGGGAATAGAAGAGGTAAGGTGTTTGAACAGTTGGATCGTAGATTATGCTATAGCTAAACTTATGGCTATGATATCTAGTAATTCATCGGCTGGTTTTTTCCAATTTCCTACAGCGAAAGCGGTCCTTTTTATCT
>Ga0307514_10006138_pt1 | contig 10538 bp, 10 predicted proteins | sample 16_EM_MG_FD_203088 | JGI IMG/M metagenome (GOLD analysis project Ga0307514, IMG submission 203088) | Populus trichocarpa ectomycorrhiza microbial communities from riparian zone in the Pacific Northwest, United States - 16_EM | ecosystem: Host-associated > Plants > Roots > Unclassified | place... | reverse complement strand
TTTTCCCTGCGGATAGTCGAGCAGAAACTGGAGAAGCACGCCGCGACATAATTCTTGAACTTGTATTGATTGGCTAGTGACGGAGACTTTGGAGACACTCTCCATCAGGTCGTAAATCTCCGGGACCACAAATTTTCGGGCAACGATGGCTCGGAGAAGAGCAAAGATTGTTGCTTGCCGACTAGGTTCCTCCAAATCGGTTCCAGAAGGTAAATCAGATCCTTTTCCTTAACTTGAACAGAAGGGCCGTCGCGAAGGATCGTCGCTAATGATTTCAAAGCGACCTGAATCACGTCGGATTCGGTGCTGCCAATCTGCTTTATGGTATCAAGAATTTGTCGAACAACCATGGGGATTGAATTCTCCATCGCCTCAAAGGACATTTCGATAGCCCTGCAATGCATCACATACCTAATGCTAAGACCGGTGCATCCTTCGAGTACAACGTATTCCCAACGACGGTCACAATCGCTTCAAGTTTTGCGATAATGGAAGAGTCGGAGACATTCCTGGTTGATAGCAAATAACCCAGAACTGTGTCTTGCTCTTTCTCAGTGCAATTTGGTCTATATGTCGCTGTTGGTTGGTCAGCCAAAAAAAAAATCGAAAGAAAGGACAAATGACATACCAAGAGTTGACGTACCAAGAGTTGACTATGAGCAACCTCTGGACGTAGCTGAGGATCGTCGGATTTCGTGGTGACTTTTTGATGAGCTCAAAGATATATCTCGGCGGCAGTGTGGGGGATAATCCCATGGATGTGAGCGCATTAAGGACACCCTTGGGTACGGTCTGCGATAGCTTGAAGCTGGCTTGAAGACAATTGCAAGACAACTTAGGAACAGTGACTTCATCAAGCCGATGATCCGCATCAATTTTGCAGCTTCGTTAGAGTCTGTTGTTAAATGAATAAAAACTAAGCTCATGGCACGATAGCAATACACCCTGTTTATCATACCCTGTATTTATAATATATATTGCATACTCTGTTGTAAGTACATTTATCAAACTCATTTACCGCCATTTGATCGGCCATCAATATTAATAATAATATTATTATTATTAATTCTGGTATTGTTTATTTCATGAACCTGTCTGTATTTTCAAAACGCTCTCGAAAATTCCCTGATTTAGGGCATGCGACGACCTCATGTACATGTGCGGATGCCCCATCGAAGCTCTGTAGCAGGACTTTCTGTTCGTATATCGAATCTCAGCGGCCAACCTGACATCATCATTGTGCGCAAGTACATCGTATGCGTGCGTCAAAGCAAACGTCTTGCACATACTCACTTTATCTACTGCTTAAGCAGAGCTCAGTACCATGAAATAAACACCAAGAACCGAGAAGATAAGAATCGTTTGCCATCCAATAGCCCTCCCACAACCCATGCCGCAAATTGCGTTGACATCGATGTTGAGACGAGTTCGAAAGCGTCTATCTTGATGGACGATAGTTCTTCACCCAACGAAAAGAGCCAACCGAGCGCTTATCTTCGTAGTCTGCCTAGGCCTGTGTTTGTATAATTTTCATAAAATTCAAATTTAAATTCGTTCGCGCTACCATCAACCGACCTTTCGTCTTCTACTACACCAATGTTTGGGATGACAACAATTTAGTACACCGCTGCCGGGGGCTCAAATGGGCGCGACAACGGCGAATGCATCACATGCGATCAAGAAGGGCTGAAACCAAGCACTGTGAGTCACCATTCTCCGTTGCTATTCCTCAATATTGTTGAAGTGGGAATTCATGTAGGGTCTTGGCTACATTCCCAACCGACACTAAGAGTGTTGCGCATGAGTCCCGCAACGGGTCATGTTCTACGCGTTTGATCATGATGAAAGAAGTGACGATGGTAGACCTGGGTAACAGTAGCAGCACTCGCGTTATTGAGCAGGTCGGTCCTGGTTGGAGGACATGATGCTGATGCATATGCGCTTGACGACACAATGACCTTCACTCCCATACGTTTGGAGGGCGACAACCTTCATAGTATCACTTGCGCCGGAGTCTAGGAAGGTAGGAGTATCACCTTGTCCAAAAGAGCTAAAACCCCCACTGATGAAAGCCATAGAGACTGGAATTTCGGGGTCAATATCTTCCAGACAAACGCCAGACGTCCCTGGATTAATATCCACACGCGCCGAGAGGACGAAATGCTCCTTGGAGTCAGGTGTGGTTGTCTTTACTATATTTGCCTTCCTCTCTGCCCAAAATTAGGAGGGAACTGACCTTCCTTTCCCCCACCAGGCCAGTAGCAGTTAGCCGTGGTATGAGAAGACCTTTTTTTGGCTTTGCAATTGGGGTTTGCACAACTGTCGCCGACCTTGGCAACCAAGTGTTCGATGAATTCGAAGATGGTTTCGCTTCGTTTCGACGATCAAGAATCATTCCATGCGCGAGAAGAGTGGAAACGACATCGGCAGAAGTAGAAAGTGTGTAAAGGAATAACGGGCAGCCAATTAGACGTAGGAGGTATGGACCGAATGAGTATTCCTCGCCACGTTTCTTCGGTCATGACCTTATCGCTTAAATTATCCACTGCAGCTCTCCGAGTACGTAAGAGTTTAATGTGGTCTTTGACATTGGTTCCTTCAACATAGAGGGTCCGATTTAGTAACTCCTGCGCATGGGATCGCCGCATGTCAGTACTTTTCCCCCACTCTTTCTGAATAGAATCCCAAGCTTCCTTTGACGACCCAGTAGTTACGACGCCAAGTCCGGCTACATCTGTACAGTTCAGAGTAATATGCCCGCATGCGAGTTGGTCTCTGAAAGTCCACTCGTCGAAACTTGGATTAGATGAATAAATAGGAGTAGGATCAGGGGTTGGGTCTCCGGTGGTGGGTTTCGGAGGCGCAACGATGGTCCCGTCGACGTAGCCCATAAGTCCCTTCGATCCCAAGAGCTGATTCATAGTGGTAGACCATGACAGCAAGTTATCTCCGTTGAACCTTTGTTCTTCGGAGAGAATCGTTAAGTTAGTTGCACCTGAGGACGTGTTGTATAGGGGTATAAATTTCGAGTAGGTTCGCAAGTGTAGTTGTTACTTGAATGAGTTTCTGGCAGTAGTAGGTGGATGATATGATTGTCAGTTATCTTTCTATGTCTCAGATGGTAATGACCTCGGGGCCCATAACCTATTGTAAATAAGAGGTTAATCCTCAGTCGGAGATGACGATAACGACTGAGGGTGATTAACTAGGATATGTACGGCTATATAGTGAAAGTGCAATAGGAGTCCAAGAATAATCACAAGGAATCACAAAGGAATATACGAGACCAAAAGAGGCTCAAAACTGATAGGTCAGGATAAAAATAGAACACGAGTTGATAGAGAGATAGAAAAGAATAGTGTTCGTATATTTCAATATCATTGCTCTTGATTTCAAGTATGACCATTTGACTCGGTGGGAAAGGAAAGATTTGACGAGCGGGTGGTTTCCTAATATTGCAAGCCGTACAATGAAACATGAACATTCTAAGTTGCCAGGAACATTCTTGTGGGTGCATTTGATAGTGTTTATTATATTCCAGCAGTCACGGTCAGGGCAGCTACAAAACAATTGCGATGCGTCCACACCAACCCTTATATATACATACATTCGTCTCCCGTAACGGTAGATCTGCGCGCACGCCAGGCTGCATTCCTGTGTACCTACTTTTGCTCATTCTTATTGGGACGCTGTTCTTCTTTCAGTCCGGCTTGTGGCAGGGCCACGCCGCTGCTCTCTGCATCCTTCCTGGTATTTCTGGCGCATTTCCACACTGTTCAAGAGCGGAATTACGTGAAGCCCGGGCCATCCTCAAGTAATCATGGTAGATAATAAGATTTTTTTGCATGCATAGTGGAAGAAGGAGACATTCTGGACGTACCCTATCCACTATTTTACGCTGACGTGAGAAGCACAAAAGTCAAAAGGGAATGCCCTATTTATTGATGACGACACTATTGGTAGGTTTTGCGACAATGCCCCTGGCCGTGCCAGTGGTGATTTCATTAGGTTTACACCAACCTAGATGAGATACTTCAGGCGTTCTATGCGTTACAGCGAAGTCGACTACAGTCCCGCCGAATGCACGCTGATTTGAAACCAGGTGCAGAGCACGCGCACTTAGCTGCAGGATCCGAGCTTGGAGAGAAAGAGAAAGCACTGCAAGGCATCAGCAAATGAATTGAACTTCACAATGCATCGGACGTACCTTAACCAAAAGGCGTCCTAATTGACAACCCGCCTGCAAGTTAAGCAACAGGCAGATAGAGAACTTTGAGAGGTAGCCATAGTTGAAGTTTGCGAAGAGTAGTAGTAAACCCCAGAACATTTCGTGGAGCACCTTGCTCTCACGATCGTTTCCACAACCCTAATGTAAGTAGCGCGTTTTTCAAAAGCAGGCAAGGAGAACCTGTCAAGCTATACGTGCGTAGAGAACGCGGCAAGGAGAACCTGTCGAGCTATACGTGCGAAGAGAACGCGCCAAAGCGCCACAACGGGCAGCAGTGGCTCTGGCCTATCAGGCGCACGTTTCTTGCCGTTGTGCCCATCGGGCACGCCCGCACTTAAGCGGGCTCTCGACGGAAGAAAAGAAAGGGAAGGAAGAATGGGGAAGGAAGAACGCAGGCTTATCCAATCGTCTTTTAAAGCTGCAAAATAAAATTAAGAGTCCGTATAAGGAAAGCAACCAGTGACTGCCAAATCAGGATCAAGTCACAAACGTCAGGCCAGTTAAGGAACCTAGTATATAAGCATATATACCACTAAAGTTGTACTTATTGACCGAAAGCTAATTCTAAAATTAAATCTTTACTATAAAACCCAGTTAATAAAAAAAAATTTCCTTAAGCTTTGACGTTGAAGCTGTCTCTGCATCCCGTGATACGATCAGTGATTACTTCTTCGAGATCGTTGATGATTTGGTCAAGTGCTATTCAAAATATCAAAACGACGGTAATGGTGGTAATGGTGGGGGCTTGGGTTACAAGACTTCAATACATATCTTCGATAGACGTCTAGGTGTGCTCGGTATTCTTTTGTAGATAGAAACCTATCAGCCGTTCCATTCCCTTTTTCTCGTTATTGTCAGATAAATTCAAATTTCCTAAGGAAACCTGTAATCTCTGCAGGTCGTCGGGGGAGGCAACAACATTTGGGTGCGCCACTCGGTCGCCGCACACCCGGATACTCGATTCCTTCTTGCAGATCAGATACATCACGTCGGTCGACTGAACCAGTGCTTCCATGCTACCCAGCGGTTTAGTAGCCAGAAGAGAATCTGCGTGGGCTTGTCTGGAAGCTGTATCCTTGCCTGCTACATCTAACATCTGGCGCCAACGTAAAGAATTCTTCTTTGGGGAGAGTAAGGTCGGATCAACAACGGCTGCCAGGGCTCCTTGATCTGCATGGGCTTGTCTGGAAGCTGTATCCTTGCCTGCTACATCTAACATCTGGCGCCAACGTAAAGAATTCTTCTTTGGGGAGAGTAAGGTCGGATCGACAACGGCTGCCAGGGCTCCTTGTGCTTGGTTAAGCACGTCCCTAAACCGAATCCTATTCAGGAGCTCTGAGTCCTGAGCGCATCGTGTTAGGCATGTAACTTGGAGAGTGAGAAACTTACATCCTCTACAATGGCAGACACCAGTAGTCTAGTGTCTGCTTCACGCTCGCCACTCTCCTCTTCAAGATCAGCTTCTAGCCTGGCAGTTAATGTCTCTGCTCGTTCGACCCTCTGCTGTGACTCATCTAGCCGATGCTGAAACTTCGCCATTAAGTCCTGCATATTCTCTAGCTCCTTCTTCTCTTTGTTGCGGAGTTGTCTTTGATGTTTCAACTCTTCCTTCAACCTCTCCATTTCATCCAGCAAGGTTGCGACCCGGGCGTTGACTTCCTCTCCAATAGAGGTCTCCATACAAGTCAACTCTATACCATACTGTCGGAGCATCACCATCGCCGCGCTGTAGTCACTGGCTACAAGGTCTCGGAAGTTCGGATCGAGGTTGGCTTCCAGAACTGAATCGGTGGCAATGAAAGCAGCGATTTTGCCGTTAAGATTAGTGTCGGCAAGTATGTGTTGTACGGAAACGCCATCGGATTGACGATCAAACTCGCTGCATTCTTTTCATAGTGGTTAGAGTCTGGAAGAAAAGGTAGTAGAGAAAATTGAAAATTCACTGGCCGCTATGATGATCGTAGCGTTTAAGTCCCCAGAGGTTTTCGTAATGATTTGACGGATGTCGCCATAGGAAGAGGTAGCTGATATATCGACTACCTCCTTTCGAATGCACTGTAAGTAGTATACGGTAAGAGGGAAAGTAGCTAGCGTTGACGTCGACATAGTAGCGGATAGTAGCAGTAGTGAGAGCAATGGGGAGGTTCTGGATGGCCTGATATAGTCCCAAGCGGTGGTACGCCAGGCCAGGAGATAGAGTGTCCACCTGAAGTCACAATCTCTTTAATGGTGATCACATTCACACTTCCGTAACCCAATTATCGATTAGAAAGTTGGCCAGAAACACACCGCCGCGCCCAAAACTCAGCGAGAGACTTCTCTTATGGCATGGCAAAACTCAGCGAGACTTCTCTTATGGCATGGCAAATACGTGCTGAGCGAAAGCGAAGAAAGCGAAACGCGATTCCGCATCTGCACGTAGAACAAAGGAAACCCTTCTGATTAAACTCCGACAATCTAAGATTATTATAATATCATTGCAAGATAATTGATTACTTATCATTACTTATCATTACTTATCGTCTCGTCTGTGTCCTACAAAGCACCTGGTCCATTCTCTTTGGCACTTTTAAAAAAATTGGGGCTATGAAGCAATGACATTTGGGTTTCTTTCTCATTAAATCAATGGCATATGTGTGTTTTATTGTATGCCAAAAGGTATTTCATGACATCAGGGCCCAGCTTTGTTCAAGCGCCACGTGCCTATATCCATACAGTCACGGTTCTCATTCATATACCCAGATTCATTTAGCCGCAGCGCCATCTATCTTGGTTGCTGCCTTCCCACTGGTATGCCACAGAGTTCAGACTCCTCTGTTCACACCACCTTTTGCGGCACACCGATAATTCAGAAGCAGGTTGCCCAGGATAGCAGTCATCAAGGCATGTTTGAGGAGCTAAGCCAAGATTTTGGGAGCCATCCCGACGCCATGATACTTATCGCATCAAGTGAGTTTCCAGAATGGATCACATACTCTTCAACTCCTAATGATAAGAAAGATCCGGAATATCATGGTGCGTCCATTGGCCAAATCATGTCTGCAGGTCCATCTGCGGAGTTTCGAGATCCAGGCGTTGGCCAAGCCAAGCGTTACAGACCAGCATTGCCGGCACTGAAAGCGCTAAAGAAAAAGCTGGATATGAAGAAAACTATCAGAGAGGAAACTAATACGCTGATTTCGAACTTGGAGGAACAGGTGCGAGGGCTGGAGGATGACATGCAGACTCAGATAAAATGGGGCAAGCAAGCGAACGATGCATCACAGGACATGCAGCAGGCAGTGGTCAGGTTTCGAGAACAGCTGGAGCTACTGGAGGAGAAGATCGAACAAGAGAGGGAGAGGAGGGAAGGAATAAGCAACAAGCTTGATAAGGAATGTGAAGAGCGCGATGCGGATAAAACACGCATAATCGCTCTCCTACGTGAACGCCATGGAATTTAGTAATAGTTTAGTCCGTTTACCACACTATACTCAAGCTTGTTGGCGGTTTATTGGGAGTGTAGTGACACTCTCGGGCGGTAACCGAAGTTCAAACTCAGACAGCACTGCCCTCTTCCCATGCCATCTAACAAGAAGAAGACCAAGGGAAAACAGAAGCGACAGCCGCCCACCGTGTCCGCAGATACTCCGGCGTCCCTAATTGCTGGGCAAGTTGAAGAGGCACAGCAGCCAACTTCGCAATTTCTCTATGACCCTGGCAATGGGTTGCGCGTAACGAATGTGAAAATTTTTTTGCAGTCATCTCTTGCGCAGCCAGTCTCGAAGGAGGAGGAAATCGAAGTTTTCGGAGAACAGGCGATACTTGAAATTTTGGAGACTTTGTTGCCGAAAGACATAGCACTGGTACATTGTCGTCTGTCAAAAATTTCAAATACTAACTAGTGGGAAGATTTTGTGGTACAACAAAAGCAGGAAGAAAAGCAGGATATGTCCGTCCTGCCTGCGGCTGTATAACCTTGGAGACCAGTTAGCCCCTCTTACCAGACAGGATCATGGAGGGGGGGGGAAAAAGGCTGCTCTGCCTCAACAGCTGCGTGAGCAAGAACTGAGCGGTATATGTGAGTTAACCGTTAACCTTACTTGAAATAACGGACAGCGGCTACAGTCACAACAGGTTCGCCAGAATGTTTCTTTGTCGCGTCTATTGATCTTCCGAAGTATGCCGCCGATTCAGCTTGGGGTCACATTGAGGATGAAATGGGCATTGAGAACTGGAAGGCACTGAAAAGCATGGTATTCGTTTCAGAAGATGTGCGAACGGCGCTGGGGATGGTGGTGCAGATGATGTGGAGCTATGATCTAGGATTGTCGCAAGCGCTTGAAGACCTTGGTGTCATAGGTGGCGAAGATGGGGAAGATGGAATGACCGCGCTCTAGATCCACACATGTTCCTATCATCCTGCTATATAACGAACTTCGTTATGCTTTGCGCGTTCAGAGCAAGCTGACAGACGACACTGATGGAGAGGATCAGAATACATACAATTGTACGCATCCTTCCATGGGTCAATCCTCAGTAAATATTTTCATAATACAGTAATGCCATTTCATTTCGAAGCCGTGCCTTTGAGGTCAATAAATATTAGGGCCATGGGAGAAACGAGTAAGCAGAGGCGCATCAAAAAGGAACAGTGAGAATCTTGGATTATCTTCGTTGAAGTTTCTTTGGATCAAGATACAAGTTTATTGTCGGTTTGTCGGTTCAGGTAGTTTGTAGCACAGAGCGTGGGCGTTTATAGATTTACACGGGCATATATTTTTATATATTCGTCCGTCACTTTTGGTGATGAGGCACACGGAGATGAGATGGAGGAGAATTTCATGATTGCCACAGCAACTGGTGCCATCTGTATAGTATGGAACACAGTATCAGTTGGTAATGATAGTCTCATCGTGCAAATCTGGAGACTGACGAAGGGTCTTGTAGGAAACTGAGGTCTCTGTTGTGCGTCGGTGATTCGGTGATTCTACACATTCTAATAAATCCAAATGCTACAATAATCTTATGAACAACTTGAATAGAGCGACAATTATAACTAAGCGCTTTACCTTATCAAGGGTTTCAGCGTCGATAGGTGTAGAGGCTGACAGCATTTTCAGGGAAACAATTTTCCGAAGGAGGGGTTCGATGAATGCTTTTTCATCAAATCTTGCTGTTGGATCATTTGTAGGGTCGTTGGAAACAAGGTCGACTTCGTGTTCAATAAGAAGTAGGAAAAATACTGTGTGATTAGGGGTTTGTACCAGCTGTGAGGACATACGCACTGGATTTTGACCACTGTTGAGGCTTGCTCCCAAATTTGGAAGCGTGAGGTGGACAATAAAAGACTTAAGGAGGCAAATTTAAAATTGAGTACGACCAAGGAGAATCCCAGTTCTTTGAGACTTGCACTGTCAATAGTATCGGAGGACGGTGCATTTATTTTAACATGACCGTATTCTAATTTAATCAACAACTCTATATTTTGTTTACAGGCTGTTGTGCATAGTTTCTGCAGCATCAAATCGCCGAAAATGGTCAAGGAAATTTCTTGGGAGTTTCATGAAAAATTACAGTCCATGTTTATGATCATACCCGCTGAATACTAACTGTGCTCTGCTTTGCTTGCTATAGGTGCAACCACACCACGACTGGCAACCTCCACGGGCGTGTGACATGAGCTGTAACTTTACGCCCATCTTATGTAATCACGCTCACGCGATAGACATTCGAAAGGCGTAATTATATATAAAGGTTAAGGCCTGCGCTCTGTGCTACAAACTACCTGAACCGACGACAAACTTGTATCTTGATCCAAAGAAACTTCAACGAAGTTAATCCAAGCAGCAGATCGTAAGTAATTCATAATTCGATTCTCACTGTTACTTTTTGATGCGCCTGCTTACCAGAAGCGGAGTGTTTGATGGAGACGAGTCACCCTCGACATCTGGATCAGAGACAGTGTCACGAGAAGCTCCAAGCTTCAGCAGAAAGCCCGTTTGTTTCACTGGGACTGGGACTGTCGTTGCCAAAGACTAAACGTTAAACTCTAACTCTACTCAGTCGCGAGCAATAGCAATAGCAGGCAGACGTCCTTCTAAATAAATTCACAACCACCTACTACTATCTACATCTAGCTACATAGTATATCCTGTGTACTGTCATCAAACTCAATGTCATTTTCTCCATCAGCATCAAGTTCCAGCTCATACAGTGCAAGTTCTTCTTCATAACTTGGCTTAGCAATTCGAGCATAGAGGTCGGACCAATGATGATTTTCGAAGTCAAAAAGCGCTCATGTGATCCCTCCGTAGAAAAAGATTCGTCA
>Ga0307514_10006137_pt1 | contig 10539 bp, 3 predicted proteins | sample 16_EM_MG_FD_203088 | JGI IMG/M metagenome (GOLD analysis project Ga0307514, IMG submission 203088) | Populus trichocarpa ectomycorrhiza microbial communities from riparian zone in the Pacific Northwest, United States - 16_EM | ecosystem: Host-associated > Plants > Roots > Unclassified | place... | reverse complement strand
AGCGCTATTCTGCTATGCACTATTCATGGTGCTACTGTAGAAAATACTTTATTTGAAGATGGTGATGATGCAAATACTTTCCGTGCTTTTAACACAAATCAAGCATTTTTACATTTGAAATTTTTTTTGTTATTAACCCACTGCAGAGCACGAGCCAATATGCTAGTTATTATGTTATTACGTAATGGTTATTTTTAAAAATATTTTTTAAAAAAAATATATTGAGATAATATTTTTTTTATTTTTTAAAATTGATTTTTATATCATCACATCAAAATAATACAAAAACATAAAAAAATAATAACCTCAAATGAAAAAAATTTATCATCACCCAACTTTTGTACAATATAAAAAAATTCCCATCAATTTATTTTCTCTTTACCGTATGAAAAAATAAAATTAAATAAGAGAAAAGAAAAAACATTAAGAGGAAAAAAAATAAAAGGAAAAATATTTTAAAAGGAAAAATGCTGTCGAGCCAGAAAACATTGGGTCTGGCTGAGCAACCAGACCCAATAATCTTCCCCCATTGTTCTTCATTAATTATTGTCTCTCCTTTATATGAGGCATGTAATTATTATTTTTTTGGAAAACTTGAAGTTTTGGGGATCTATACGACTTCCAAAGAAGCATTTGTATTCGTGTTGAAGCGATTTGGGTCTGGTTGCGAAGCTAGACTTAGCAGCTTTTAGTATAGAAAACAGAAAAGACAATGTTACTGCAGCTGAATCCAACAACTTTGACATAAAAAAACACAAAAAAACAATACTCCCAAGTGCTCTAATATCGTTCCCAATAGAAGCATTCCATGTCTACAATACATCCCCATGTATTAGTAATGAATGATGTCTTTATTTTAGGACTACGCCCCCCTCCAGTCATACAAAATTAAGCAAAATAACTGTTGGAAACCAACGCAACATTAAACTGACTTGCAAAAGAAAAAAAAATTACATCTCAATGATATAATTAATTATTATTATTATTATGAAATGGAATCTGATAATTGATTAGTATGTTTCTTTTTAATGATAAAATGGATCCGGAAGCTCACCAAAATCAAATGGCATTAGAGATTGCACTATCTTTTCTGATTTACAACGCTTGAGAGGTTTTTTCAACAAGACTCAGTAAATAAAAAGAATTTATGGATAAAAAAATTAAATAAAAAAAGTTGCAGAAAAAAAGAGAGCTTGGATTAGAAGAAGACGATGATTTAGGTTCAAATAAATTATAGTGTTCATGGGCTGGATTACATCAAGGCTTAGATTTGGACTCTTCAAAATAGCTGCTATCGCAGTAGTTCACTCAATGAAAGAGAACCTTATGGCCTAATGGCTAAATTATCTAGAAATCTCAGGGCATTCAGGCTTAGATTTTGAATACAACAGCTGTGTTTTTAAAATTATTTGCAAAAAGAAATTAATTTTAATTGACACACAATCTGAAAATATTTTTTCACAATTAAAAAGGGCAATTCCTCACGTTTCTAATCTTTATTTTATATACATGAGAAGACTAATGCATCTTGAACTAGGGCAATTCCTCACGTTTTTAGATCTTCACACGCTATCAAGATCTAACCTGAGACTTCTCATGTGAAATACCTTCAAAGACAACAGTAGGGTTCTTCACTAATGTGCTTCGAACACTACTTTTCCATGATAAAATATAGAAAGATGACCAAAAGATTTAACTCACGTGGACGTAAGATATAGGAAATCAATGTCAAAACAATTAAAAAAACACCAAAGTCTAGAAGAGAAATAAAATAAAATTAGAAACGTACGTAATTCTCCTGAGTGCTTTAGGTTGGAGAGAATTTGGCAGCAATATTGCTTGAAACTCAAGCAAGAGACGGATAGAAAATTAAAGATTCATTGACCGTCCCAGATAGTGGAGTTCTGCCAAAACTAACACGGCTTGGAGGGTAAGATGTCAACACGTTGAATTCTCCCAAACAAATCCATTGTTATTTCTCTGTCTTTCTTTTCCATTTTTAAGACTTAGACAATTGGATCGAGCAGAAATTTAAGTGGATGCCAATTCAATATCGTCCAAGAACTTCCATGCAGCATGGATGGAGTTTGAGTGAACGATTCTAATTTGACATTTTATTCACTGGTCTCCGAAACAAATCCATTTACCTAATTGGTCTCTGTCAAAAGTAATCAAAGTTGAAAGGATAATTCATATTCCCAAAAACACAAAACAAATCCAAACCAAAGTTTGCGTGTACCAAGATCTTGAGCAAATCCATGTTGTTAGTCCTGATCACACACCAAGGAGATATTCTCTTCAAAAACAAAATAAGATTCCACAATTCATAACTTCCATTCAGGTTTCTAGTGGCACTGGGACATAGTTATTTAACTCGAATTATTTGTTTTCAAAACAAGCTGTTATTTTGTATTATTTGAGGATCGATTTTTAAATGGAACCCTGAGTTAAAGAATATTTCTTAAATTAGCATCCCCTTTGAGACCTCGCAAACAGTTGGAAATCGATTGATTGAGTAGCAGACCAGATTAGAAAAAAAAAACTGGAATCTGGGTTGATTTTATCTTCCTTTTTTCCTCCCTCCAGAGTGCATTTCTCGGAAACTTCAAAGACCAAAATTGCTTCCACGAAAGAATATCACACCAGTCATAATAAAGGCTAGTAATTGACCAAACCAAGGTAGGTAAAGGCCATAAGAGGAGAAGAAGAAGAAGGTAGAAGAAAATCCAAGAAAAAAAAAAAGCAAACCCATCAACATCTTTCACTATACAGATGTGTGTTTTGGCATAATTTCAAACGTTAACAAGAAAAACAATCTGAGTGTGGTCGGTTTACAAAGGCAGCAGATACTTTTTCTCTTCAATAAATACCAATCATTACAGAGAGTCGGTTTAAGCTTTCTCCTGCTACTCTGTTTGAGTAAAACATATCGTTGGACACGCGTCCTAAAGCAAATGGTTAAAGAAAAATAAGGACACGTTTTTCCATGTTGTCGGAGAATCTAAGATTGACGTGGCGTAAAATGAACGGCTATGTATCCTTCGCGGCAGTTTCGAGCCGTTGAACTGCAAACGTTAGTTGGAATGGCAAGGTGTTCGTCCTCCAATCAAGGAAAACTGGTGAAAGATATTGACAGCCATGATGTGCTCGCTTTGCTTTGCTCTGCTTGCCAATAGGCCATGAGCATGCAGAGAAAGTATCTCTTTAAACGTTTTGATTGGACTAGGATATGGATTGGCCAAAAATATTGATTTACAAATATCTTGAAATGATCATGATTGGTGTTCTGCACAGTTTTTTTTTTTAATTTGTGGTAAAAGTAACTGAGACAAATTATCCAACAGATTCTTTATGATTTCAATGATTTTCTTGCAATCTTTCATGAGATATAATGGGGATATTGTGGGGACCAATTGTGCATGGGGTTAAAATTATGAGGGAGCTGCTTTACAAAGACATTTCGTTAATGTGGAAATCTTAAAAAGTGCCTTTGTCTAATTTGACATTTAGGGGCAAGGGGCGTGCATTGTATAAGGAAAATGGAGAGCGATTTTTTCCAGACACTTTCTGTTTCCGTCCTATTCATGGAAGGAGAGGAGTTGGAGTCATGATCATACGGCTTCAAATTAATTACCAATCCTCTATGACTTTAGTGTTGAGAAAATTCATAATTCCATGATCACTAATCATTACATCAACCATGTTTAAATGAATCAAGTTGAAAGAGTTGTGTTTTCATACTAATTTGGTCTACATGCATGAATTTAAAGAAATCTTGATTAAAGGCATTTATTATATTATTTTTTTAACTTTAATACACCGCAAGCTCACAAGTATTAGAATTTAAAGAGATCTCGATTAAAGGCATTTATCATGTCATTTATGTAACTTTAATACATGACAAGCTCACAAGTAAATACCCAAATATACTACAATATATATATATATATATATATATATAAACATTTTAAAATTGTGTTCAAATATAAAAAAGATAGATCTTTTTACTTAAGATGGAGAATCCTCAATAAAATTTGAATCAGAACACGAATGTTGATAGATCAAGTGTTGCGGTGGCTGAATTTTTTATGGGAGGTTGAATTGTTTTGAGATTGGGGGAGGGGAAGGGTTGTTTGTTGCAGAAAAAAATACACAAAAAAAGTAGAAATGGAGAAGGGGGAGAGGAGGGTCGAACTTCAGGTCATAAATTAAATATTACCAACGGACGGACTGATAGAATTATGCCAATGGTAACTATATACAGTTTGATCCTTGCAGGTTCAATTTTACATATTTGGTCCATATTGTTTGATGACTTTATGTCTAGCTTCTAAACTTTATTTTGTTTACAGTTTGGTCATTATGTGGTGAGGAAAGAGAGAGAAAACCATCGAAAAAATATAAAGCAAAGAAAATGTTCAATTGTTCACATTATAGCAATGAAAATATCGATTTTAATGTCATTGAGTTCATTTTAAAAAGTAGTGTTCAATACGGAGGTTTGAAACTTTCATCTTATTGGAAAAAGTAAATCCAAGCTCGGGAAAAAAAAAATTAACCAGTCTAATTTTTTTGATTGATTTTATGACGTTTTAAGATTACGTACTTGGGTTTCTATGATATTTTTTAGGTGTTTTTAAATTAAAACAAGTTAAAAAACAGGTGTTTTGTTGTTTGTCTAAGAACCGAAAATCTAACTTTTCAGGCATCAAAAGTGGTTGGACATTGAACCAGGTGTCAAAGCGTTGACTGTTTATTTTTTTTTAAAACAAAAATATTGGACACAAAACAAGTCATCCGCCCAATTTTCTTTTTTTTTAAAGGAAAAAGTGAGGTGCACAAGCCCGCATTGAAGGCCTAAGCATGTATTGACTCTTTTTTTTTCGTGTTCTGATTCTCCTAAGCCCCAACGCTTGACCTCTTTTTATATTACTCTTGAATAATTTTATATTTTTTTATTTTGAATCAAATTCACTATATATGAATAAAATAATTAAAATATTATTCATTTTTTCCATAGTTTTCAAATAAGATTGTATTTTTTGTAATGATATTAATTAACAATTACTTTGTGAAATACATGAAGCTAATATGCAAGACTTATAAAAAATATGGTCATGAATATTTATTTTGTTATTTTTTATTATATATTTTCTTAAGAAAGATTTCTTAGATTAATGTTTTTTATCACATACAAATTATCAAAGGCATGAATTTTCTATTTTTATTGAACCATGCTTTTCAGAATATGATAAGTTTATGTTTAAAGAGCAACAATTCTTAGAAAAAAAATATTTTTGTCAAAACAAAAGGGAAATAAATGAATAAAAAAAGGGATATATTTTGTTTTTTCCTTTAGTTTTTTATTCAAAAGTCATATTGCTAATAAAAATACATGTTTTTCTAAGAACAAAAATAAATACATAAATAAGAAAGTAAAAATTCATTTAATAAATATATTTTGTTTTCAAAAACTTAAATTGTTGTGTTTCTTTCACTATTATTTCCGCTCCCCTTCAAATATATATCCACTCCTTTCATTATGGAAATCCGAACTTGGCATAAGAAAAACACCAACTCTCTAGATTTCTGATTCAGTGCACTTGACCCATATCAAAAGCCTTTTCAGCGCGAGACATGAGGAATCCTAAGTGAATAAGCCATTAAGGACTACCTCATAACAACATTGACACTAAAAGAAGAGATTTCAGCATTTTTCTATGCATTATCTCATCTCACTCTTAATGCTGGTTCATTGAATAATACCATTTTTTTTATTTTGGATTTACTTTTTCAATTTCATCTTTTTGTGTCATATTTTTTATATTGAATGTGTTGATTTTTTTTTCCCTTGCATTTTCTACATAATTCAATGTGTTTGGTCAATTTTTTCAAAATTGGTTTAGAGATCAATTTCATGAAATACGATTTAAATTTGTAGTGCTAAGAAAAATTTAAAGAAGAAGGACAAAAAAAAAATATCATAGCTTTTTTTTCAAATTCATACAAAGAATTTCACTTTCATCCAAAACTTTTATGTTTATTCATTTTAGTCCCTTTAGCTTTAGGATTTTACTTTTAGGTCTAAAGCTTCATTTGTTTTCTATTTCAATCACTAAGTTTGGAGATAAAAGAGAGAGAGAAAATGATTGATTGGCTGTATGTTTTCAACAAAAGAATCAATTTTGGCGTCATTGGATTTCTTTTTATGAGATCAATACTAATGAGGTGTGTTTATGGAGTTTCTTAGTATTTTTAGCTGAAAAATGGTTGAAACGAGTTTTTTGGTCCAAACAAAAATAGCATTAGGAGAGTCGACATGGGCTCTTTAGTCTGGTCTCATATAAGGGATTTTAGTGTGTATGGGACTTCCTTACATGATTAACTACATCATCCTTCTCATAATTATTAGAGTTTCAACAATTTTATCTGGAAGAGAAAGTGCTCATTTAGTAAACCCTTTAACATTATTTCTCTTACGACTAAGAATATCATGTCTACTAATCATCTTAACATTCAATTTATTTATATTTCCTATCAAAATCTCCACAATTACCTCTTACCTATCTTGTCTTTCTATAAGATCCTTCACCTTCGATTTTATCACACTTTTTGATGACATTGTGAATACCTATGATAAATGTTAGTAGTAAAGAAAAAATTCCCCATACACCCCCTCACATGTTTACACTCGATTTAATATCACTCCACTCTTATTTCACGCAATTCAATCAGGCTTTTCACTTTAATAATCTCATTATACTCTTTACACTTAGGTTCTTAAAGGTAACTTAGCAACTTATCAAATAATCAATTAAAATAACGTAATGATTTTATAATAATAAAGACTCAAGAATTAAAAAACAACTCGAGTTAGCATGCGAACTCGCAACCCGAGTGTGAGGATGGGATAACCCCATGAAAAGAAAGTAAAGAAATAATACAAAACTCAATTCCTAATAAATCCAATGTAGAAAAACAAAATTGAAAAAAAAAATTAACAAATAAAACCTAAAAAATACTAGTAAACCTATGTAAGCCCACCAAACACAAATGACTCGAATCATGTGAATGAAATAATCAAATAAAAGATAAATTAAAAAAATTATGAAACATAATTCTCAAATCATCATAATATCTAAGGATGAAACAAAAAAAAAAAAAACTCAAGTCAACATGGGTCAACTTGCTAAACATATGATCCAAGTTATGAAATTAAGATAACCTCAAGGAAAAGAAAACAAAAAAAATCTACAAAGCACAATTCTCAATTAACTCAATATATATTGAATGAGAAAACTAAAAAAAAAGAGGTTTAAAAAAACCTAAAAAAAAAAAATCAATGTTAACTCGGCATATCCTTTCAAATTCATGATCCAAGTCATGAGATCGAGATTATCCAATAAAAGACTAATAAAAAAGTAAAAAAAATAATCAATTCCTAACCTATCAAATATCGAAGGATAAATTATATATATATCCTAATAAATTTAAGGTGTGTGATAAGTTTGTGTTTGAAAATACATGTATATCAATTTGAAAAAATAATAATTAATTTTGTTTGATTTCACAAAATATTGGTTAGGCATAAAATTAAAAATAGAAACGAGATGAGAACTAGAATATAATTTTTAGTCGTTCTTCCAAAGGGCCACTAATCCCTTCCACCATTAAATGACAAACAATTCGAAAGGAATAAAAATATACTCAGGATATGACTCGGCCGGGTGCATGCCCATGTTATCATGATTATGAGCCACACATAATCATAAAAGGCCCGGTCTCATCATCAACTACCTTGCCTTTCCATATCATCTCAAGAAAATTAAATCAAATACTATTGCCTAAATCGCACTAAGACTGGTTTATGCACCAAAATGTCAAAATCAGAAGGAAGAGATTAGGAACTAATAAAGATGCTCTTGTTGTAGACACGCACGATTGGCGAGCAGCCACAGTACTAGACAAGCTGCTCGGCAATAGTATGAAATTATCTTAATCATTAAAAAAAAAAAACTGGGGTCTCCATAACTGATCAAGCTTGGCAGTTTGAAGTTTTAAATTCGAACAGCTTCTCTGTCACCTTGATGAATATTGTAGATTAATCTAAATAATTCCTTGCACCGTCCTGCAAAGTATCGTTTAATTATTCATCAGCATTATGTATTAATTACTAATTAGTTTGTCGAAAAAGTAAGGTTAAAAGACTTAAATTAAGATTACAAAGATAAGGGCTGAGATGTTGAGAAGCCTATGGCCGTGGAACTCAAAAGGGTGCTTCTTAGTTTATGTGTATGATCATCTTACGTGATGAATTGTAGATGATGTTAGGTAAGGAAGATTTAAATTCAATAATATTCGTAACTTGCTCAGGTAAGATAACTTGGATGATCATGGAGAATACTACGGAGTGATTAATTAGTGGTTTCACGAGCTATTAATTAAAATAATTAAGGTCGTTTTCTGCGACTGCCTTTCAACGACGTTGAACGTGAATATGAATATGATCTCACTGCACTGGTATAATCCGACAAGTACTGTGTAATGAAAACTAATAAAAAGGTATTTTTCAAAATGGTAGATACCGGTGGTGTGTTCATGATCCAATATAATATGGGTTTGTCATGATCCTTGTATCCTACGTGCTATGCCAAGAATGGGTTGTTTTTCTCCAAGCAGGTGTATGCTTCTGGAATGTTTGGAATGCAGTAATACGCTGATGTTAAAAATAATTTTTAAAAAATAAAAAAATATATTATTTTAATGTATTTTAAAATAAAAATATTTTAAAAATCAACCGTTATTACACGAGATCAAAACCACCATTTTAAAAGGGTTAATATGGCATTAATAATAGAGCTAAATAGTTCAAGGCAAATTTAGAATGAGCTATTATCACATGTGTGGATATAAATATGCCTCTCTAGATGAGATTTGAATTTTAAACTTTTTATAGATGAAGGATACATCACTTATCACTGAACTGATGTTTGATGCAATTTTGTGCTCCAACCTTCCAGAGTTACAGGAACAGGCACATGTGCTCATTTACCTGCATGGTCATATCAAAAGAGTCAACTTGCTAGTTTTTAATTTTCAAATTTTATTTTATTTCCCCGTATGTGACAAATCAAACACAAATATAAAATCATATATTTTATTGGAATAAATGGAATTTATTAATTATTAGGATTGAACCACGTTTAGGATTGTCAAGTTCATATTGACTTGAATTAAATTAAATAAGTAAGTTTTTTTTATAGTTAATTATCTTGATGAGAAAAATGGTTTATATATATATATTGATTAATAAATAATATTTGGATACTAGAAATTCAAGAATAAAAAATATATTTAAATATTTTATCTGATAAATAATAAACAAGTTATAAATATTATAGAAACTCTACTCGTGATACTTATTGGCATCCCTTCGTTGGGTTTCAATGACTTCCATAATGCATATGTTAAAACATGGTGATATTTTCATGCTGCAATTCAATTATAAAATGTCTTAAAAAATGCATCTTAGTGCACAATTCTATTACTTTTCAATAATTTAAATTTTTTAGATATATGATAGTGTTATATATATATATATATATATATATATATATATATATATATATTCTAGAGTGTTGGCTATAGAAATAGCATATGCGTTCTGGATTTTTTTATGGATAAAAAAAAGTGGTTGATGTGAAATATAATTACTTTTGTTTATTTAATTTTAATCATGGATACAATTCCTTTCTTGAATAGATTGTAAAAGGGTATTTTAACTATTTTTTTATTTAATATATATAGTCATAGAGATTTGGCTATATTTATATTTTATTTTATCTGTTATGAACCTTAAATAGGATAAATGGATGTAAACATGACCTATAAAAACAATTAATTAATAATATAGCTTATCTTATATAGGATGTATTGAGGTGATGTGTTTTTCCCTTACACAACCAGTCCCTTTACCAAGATTTTCATAGACCATTAGGTTTCTCAATAACCATAATACTAAGTAACAACTATTGAACCCTATAATTATAACTTTATGATTAAATTCAAAATTCCTTCAATTTCAAAAGACAACTCTATCATTCAACGTCACCACGTCACAACATAAACTATAAGTAATTAATTAAATTCAATATCCAAATACTTTTAACTATTTGAAACAAGTATAAAAAGATATCTCTTTAATCAAATAATTTTTTCCTTATTAATGAGTTTTTTTTTCAAAAATATTTTGTATTATCAGAATTTGTTTTTAAACAAAAACTTATAATAATATTAAAAGCAAATCTTATTAAAAAAATAATAAAACAATGAATTGATAATTTTAAGCTGAATATATTAAAAAAATATAAAAATAATTAACATAAGAAAAATTATATAAAAAATAGAAAAATAAAATTTTCATCTGTATTTAGAAAAATTGTGCATGTATAATTATTCAAAAAGATATTGTTGATATAAACATAAAAGATGTTTATATTATTTAAAAATTATATAATAATTAGATAATTATTTAAATAA
>Ga0307514_10006136_pt1 | contig 10540 bp, 8 predicted proteins | sample 16_EM_MG_FD_203088 | JGI IMG/M metagenome (GOLD analysis project Ga0307514, IMG submission 203088) | Populus trichocarpa ectomycorrhiza microbial communities from riparian zone in the Pacific Northwest, United States - 16_EM | ecosystem: Host-associated > Plants > Roots > Unclassified | place... | reverse complement strand
CTCGAGCCGACTCGAGCCTCTCATCGTAAAGCTCGAGCCGGCTCGAGACTCCTTTGTAAAACTACGAGCCGGCTCGAGCCTACCCCCCAGGCTCGGCTCGAGCCGGCTCGTGCCCAGGCCTACGTAAGAAGCTGTCCGAAATGCACGATCAACAAAACTTCGAGAAGCAAGCTCCCTGGGGACCTGATGTCAATAACGGGCGCTCTAGCGGCGTTTGAGTGCGTTGGTATTGATTTCATTGTCCACCTCCCGCTGTCGATGGGGTATGACGCTATTATGGTGGTCGTCGACAAGTTCACGAGATACGGTATCTTTATCCCTACCACCTCCGACTATACTGCGTCTTCCACTGCGCGCCTGTTTCTCAACCACGTGGTATCTCTGGGGTGGCTACCGTCGAAGTTCATCACCGATAGAGACGGGAAATTTCTGTCCGACTTCTGGCAAGCACTAATGCAGGCCTTGGACGTGAAGCATGCCCCCTCTACCGCCTACCACGCTCAGATGGATGGGGCAACTGAGAGACTGAACCAGACCCTGGAGATCATGCTTCGTGCATACACCTCCCCAATGCAGGACGATTGGTGCGAGCACCTGCCTCTGGTACAATTGGCATACAACACGGCCCCCAACTCCTCCACCGGCTACTCCCCTATCCAACTGCTGCACATTCAACCACATGACGTCATGCAAAAGATCATGCATCCTCACGCGGTGGATGGAGGCAACCTACAGAAGGAGTCAGTGGAGGAATGGCTGGAGAAGGCTCGGAACAAATTGGAGGATGCTAAGGAGGCGATGCGGCTGGCAGCGTGGCTGCAGAAGAAGTACTACGACGCCAGACATGGCCCCCTCCCTCCGTACAGCGTCGGGGACTTCGTTTCTCTGCGACTGGACAGGCACCCTAATGCCGCTATTCGCCTCAACAAACTATCACAGCAGAAGCTACAACCATGTCAGATCACGAGAATCCTGAGCGGTGGCCGTGCCGTGCAACTGGATCTGCCTCCCAACATCAACATACATAACGTCGTGTCCGTCCAACAGGTCGAGAGAGCCCCCAACCCTCATGATGATGCATGGAAACGGGACTACCCCCGGCCAGCTGCGATAGATGAAGAAGAAGGCTTGTGGCAGGCAGAGATAATCGGTCACAGGCAGACGAAGGGTGGTAGGTTGAGATACAAGGTCCATTGGGTCGGGTATCCGGCAGACGATGACCAGTGGGTACGGCCTGAAGACGTGACTAGGGCCCTGATCGACGACTACGAACGAAGGGAGCGACGGCGGAAAACAGGGGTGGCTACCATGTGTGTTGACGCCTCCATAGGGGCTCAGTGCCTGGCGGCAGCGGGCGAGGCGGATGACGGGGATGTGATAAGGTCGGGCCTGGACACTCTGTTCAGTTACGAGATAAGGGTACCCCGACCTGGCAAGACTATGGAAAGGCCCGTCGTATACATCTCCCGGAACACTAAGGAATTCGAGCGACATTATGAGTCTACGGAGAGGGAACTGGCGTGTGTGGTGTGGGCCTTTGTGAAGCTGAGGCACCTCTTGGAAGGCTCCGACGTCATCCTGGTGACCGACCACGCGTCGATTCGTGAGGTCCTCAGGAGCTCTGCCAGCACGCAATACAGTATCCGCCTTGACAAATTCAGGATGCTGCTCGGCCCGTTTTTGGATAGGATACATGTGACGTACCGCCCAGGGAAGGAGATGACCAACGTGGACCCTCTCTCTCGGGCCCGGTGGACGAGCGGGGACTGATGACAGGGACAGATGAGGACATCTTCTTTTCTTTTCCGCCCCCATGTGTAAGGACTGGTAGCATAGCTCTCATATTTTGCTCTCATATTTCGCTCTCATGATCGCATAGCATAGCTCGCATAGTTAGCTCGCATGGTTCGTACATAGTATAGCATAGCTAGCGTAGCTAGAAAACTCATACATCATCAACGTCATTAGCTCTGTCCACGGCTTCGTCCTAACAGTGCTGGGGATAGAGGTGACTTGGGACAATGACGGAAAAGGAGACTTACTAACACAATCGTCCTTCATAGTCTCGGCAGCGGAAAAATATCTCGGGAACAATGGGGAAAAATCCTCAATACCGCTCGACGAGGAATGGTACCAAAAGCGAAAGGGACCCGGCAGACCAAAAAAGGTTCCAAGCACTCGTAGGGGCCTTGTTATTCATCACACGTATGACCTGACCAGATGTCTCTGTCCCAACGAACCTCCTAGGACGACGAGCGACTCAACCGAGCCAACAGAACTGGAGGGCAGCATGCAGAGTGTTGACATATTTAAAGTCGACACTCCAGAAAGGCGTGCAGTTAAGGAAGCGCGCCAACTTAGAGCTCAAAGCCTACGCTGATGCGCTATACGGGGGCGAAAAGGCACGCTCACAGAGCGGGACACTCCTGCTACTCGGGGATTAGTTCGTGGGATGGATGCCCAGACGTCAGGATGTGGTAGCCCTGTCCATCACGGAAGCGGAATACATATCCGACTGCAAGGGGCAAAGGACCTCCTGTGGGCGAAACAGTTCCTAGACGAGCTGGGGGATCAGCCAACCGATGCCACCGATCCTCCTGACGGACAGCGAGGGAGCAGCTTATCTCACCAAAACAACGAAGTTCTAGAGACGGTCACGCCACATCGAACACCGTTTCCATTACATCCGGCAACAAGTGAAGAAAGAGAATCTCTGTGTCAAAATTATATGAGGAACGGAGAACCTAGCGGATCCGCTGACGAAACTCCTACCGGCACGGACAATAACGGACTGGATGATGAGATGGACTGGTGGTACGGGGGCGATGTGATCGACTTCCTCATGTCGCTCGAGTAAGGGAGGGTGTTAGATTTCCTATCAGTCGATGAGTAAGGGGATCCGAAACGGAATATGTGGTGATTAGAACCACCAGTGATGAATTTACGAAACAGGAAAGTTTTTCGGTATAACGGGAACATATAAGGGGCAGGATTCCGCGCATTGTATATAGATATTTTTCCTCAGAGCACTTCTACCATAGCATTCAGTATACTATAGCGAGCAGAAGCTTGACATCTCACGAATATATCCTTTCTCTCTTGAGTTGAACCTCCGCTGACTACCACGATTCCACCTCATCATAGCCTTGTAATTCTTACATTGCAGACATCTAAGGCAACCTCAACCACTATCTGCCCTCCAGACCCACTACCTCCACTACTTCCCTGCCTACTAGCACCCACTCTACCAGCGCGACTCCCGCTGCCCTCTCTGGCACCTCTCTCCTCCCCCTACAGCCTTGGGTTTAGGTGGCACTCGAGTCGTTTAAATCTAGGAAGCCCACCCGCAATGCAGCATCACAAATTGGTTCTACATCATCTGCAATATTCTTAGTAGCTGTGCTCTCACAGTAGTTGCCCTACCTTTTTTTATTATTAAATAACCTACTCTCACAGTTCATCCAGCCAACCTTGGAATACCCAGAAGAACTTTTTTGCCGGTCAGCACCCTATTTAGATTTACCCGCATAAGCTTTTTCTGGGAGTTGGTTTAACTGTTTTTGCCAATTCAAATGGAGTTTTGACTTACCAGGGGCATCGACTTGACCAGATTAGTAGCCGACCCTGAGGCTGCAGCTGCAGCTGTGGGAGTAGAGTGGAGGGGGCGGAGGTAGTTCAAATGGAAAGTATTGGACCTACTGCCAGTGGTAGAGATTGATATCGATGTAGAGGTCCGTAGGGCCTTTAGAGAGTCAAATAAGCTGCAAAATGACGACTAATAGCGGATGTTACAAATTCGGGACGTTTTGAGATAAAGTAGCTTGACTTCCATAACGTACTACCAGATATATATGGCGTTTGGAGTAGGTTAATTATTCAAGTGGATAAAATATATGCGTTTTCTCATTCATCCCCTCCCCCGGCTTTGTCATCCTCACTAGCCTTAGCCATTCCTCTAGTGCCTTTCTTAATTCCCGTAGGTAGAGTATAAGATCGGACCAGCAAAATTTCACCCCCCCCAGACTCTCTCCTGCTCGCTACTCGCTTCCTCATTCTTCAGGCTTCCCCCCGCTCGCCGCTCCCCGCGCACCCGTCCAAAAAACCCGTCTATATCCCTAATACCCTCAATATTTCCTTCCCTCACCAGTTACCGTGCTAGCGTGACATCACGTGATTACCGAAAACAGCTACTTCAGTATGTAGTATCTTTACCCCACTTGATAAACAACACAACATCACACACAGCATAGCGACACACAACACAAGACAACACAACGACAACATCATCCCTTCGACCGTGATAGTTACAAATAAAAACCATGGCCGAAGTACTAGGTGCAGTCGCAAGCGTGGTGGCAGTGGTTGAAGTTGCTGGCAAGGTCTGGTCGACTGGCTGGAAATACTATCAGGTAAGAATCCCCCCCAGGGAATTTGTGCCACAATTAATAGTAAATAATTTTATATGCGGTTAGGATGCCAGGAATGCCCAATCCGAGATGAATGACCTTATGAATAGCATTATGGCTCTCCAAACTGCATTTCAACAAGTGAAAAACTTGGCGGAAGGTCCTGGTGCCACCAAGTTGATTGCATTAAAGCCGCTCCTCGAAAGTAGCTCCTTGGAACTTGAAAAGGAGTTCAACCGAATTCTTCAGATTTTACAGCCAGGACTAAGACAAAAGACACAGCAAAAACTACTGGGACAGAGGTTGAAGTGGCCATTTCAAAAGGCGGAGGTGGAACAAATTGTTCAGTTACTTGAGCGGCATAAATCAGCTTTGACTTTTGCCATGAACTCTGACCAGATGTAAGAGTCTATCTCGACTGGAGTCATAGTATACGCTAATATCTATGTCTAGGACGGCTGTTATTCAAATTGACAATCGAGTTGAGGAAAGTGATGATATACATAAATCCCACAATCCTAGTACTAATTAGTTGTATACAGTCACTGCAACAAAGTACAAATATTGCAAAGTTACCATTCGCTAAAGGTGCTGCCCATAACGACTGGCTCCGACGACATGAGGATCATTGTTTGCAAGATACACGAGTAGAGCTCCGCAAGGAGATTATGGACTGGTGTGATGATCCGAACAGCAAATGCATCTTCTGGCTTAACGGAATGGCTGGGACTGGCAAATCCACAATTTCTCGTACAATTGCTCAGGAGCTTGCAGCAAAGAAAAGACTGGCAGCGAGTTTCTTTTTTACACGAGGCAAAAAGGATATCAGTCACTCTGGCATGTTCTTCACCACTATTGCCGCCCAGCTTGCAAACAGTTTACCAGTACTCCGGACATCCATCACAGACGCCATCGACAACAATGCTCACATCTTTCAACAAGGACCTCGAGAACAATGGAATCAACTCATTCTTAATCCTTTAAAGAATGCACCTACTCAATCAATTCAACTGGTTGTAGTAATTGACGCACTTGATGAATGTGACAGTATGGAAGATATCCAGTTAATCCTCCTACTACTTGCAGAAGCCAAGGACCTTGAGACAGTTCGGATTAAGGTCTTCCTTACTAGCAGACCAGAAATCTCCATCTTCGATGGGTTCCGTCAATTGTCTGGTGAGGCGTACCAGGATTTTATACTCCATAATATCCCGCTTGATACAGTTAATGCAGATATATCTACTTTCTTTGTGCAAAAGTTGTCGCCACTGAAAGCCAAACATGGACTGGGGACACCATGGCCAGATGAGGGAATTATTGAACAATTGGTGAAAAGGGCAGCTGGGCTGTTTATCTATGCTGCAACAACGCTTCGATTTATTCAAGACGGTATCGATGGTCCTGAAGAACAACTCTCTTTAGTTCTTAGCGCGTCCAAGTCATCCCAGTCAGCAACAAAGCATCTCGATGGCATATATACAACACTGCTCCAGCACTCAGTTCTTGGAAAACGGGGTGATGAACAAGAGTATGAACAAGAGTGTGAAAAATTAGCAGGACGGTTTAGACAGGTAGTTGGATCCCTTGTGGTAATGTTTAATATTATGCCAGCTCGAAATCTGGCACAGCTGCTCCAAATACCACCCAAAATGGTTTCCAGAACATTGGACTCTTTGCGTTCTGTTCTCAATGTCCCCGAAAACGAAAGCCAGCCTGTCCGATTATTTCATCTATCCTTCCGTGACTTCCTACTGGATTCTGAGAGGTGCAGTGATTCTCGATTCCAGATAGACGAGGAAGAGAGACACACCAGTCTATTTCGAAAATGTATGTCGCATATATCTCAGCTTCAGGAAAATATTTGCGATCTTTGGGGGCCAGGAGTTTTGATTACCGAGATTCCCAGTGATGTGATACAAAGAAGCATTCCGTCACACGTTCAATATGCATGCCGTTACTGGCTTGACCACTGGCGACTTGGGAATCCACTGGCAGTGAGGGAAGACATCAAGACTATTCGGCAATTTCTTGAGCAACACTTCCTTCATTGGTTGCAGGGACTTAGCTTAATTGGAGAGGTATCAAATGGGGTTCATGTGTTAATAGCTCTAGAGAAAATACTATCTGTAAGTTGCAATGCTTATCAGTTTTTACAAGAAATAGTATTGACCTGAAAACAGGGACAATTGGGGCACTATGATCCAGGATTGTTAGAACTTGCATATGATGCCAAACGGTTTATGTTGCACATGAGGTCAATTATCGAAATGGCACCCCTCCAGGTCTACTATTCGGGACTTTTGTTTATCCCACAATCAAGCCTGATTCGAAGAGGATACTTAAAAAATATCCCTTGGGTTACTATGGAACCCAAAGTAGCAAATGTGTGGAGTCCATTGGTACAGACACTAGAAGGCCATACCAGCGGTGTCGAAACGGCTGTGTTTTCACCCGACGGAAGGCTTGTTGCCTCTGCATCCAGCGACAGAACGGTCAGATTATGGGATGCGTCAACTGGAAAGCAATGTGGAGTTTTGGAAGGTCACACCAAGGAAGTCAATTCGGCCGTGTTTTCACCCGATGGAAAGCTTGTTGCCTCTGCATCCGACGACAAAACGGTCAGAATATGGGATTCATCAACAGGAAGGCAATGTGGAATTTTGGAAGGTCATACCAGTAAAGTCAACTCGGCTTCATTTTCACCCGATGGAAAGCTTGTTGCCTCTGTATCAGACGGTAAAACGGTCAGATTATGGGATACATCAACTGGAAAGCAATGTGGAGTTTTGGAAGGTCATACTGGGAAGGTCAAATCAGCTGTGTTTTCACCCGATGGAAAGCTTGTTGCCTCTGAATCCTATGACAAGACGGTCAGATTATGGGATACATCAACGAGAAAGCAATGTGGAGTTTTGGAAGGTGATACCAGTTCAGCCAAATCGGCTGTGTTTTCAACCAATGGAAAGCTTGTTGCCTCTGCATCCTTTGACAAAACGATCAGATTATGGGATACATCAACAGCAAAGCAATGTGGGGTTTTGGAAGGTCATACCAATTATGTCAATTCGGTTGTGTTTTCACCCGATAGTATGCTTGTTGCCTCTGCATCCTGGGACAACACGGCCAGATTGTGGGATACATCAACAGGAAAGCAATGTGCAGTTTTGGAAGATCATACCGGCTATGTCAAATCGGCCGTGTTTTCCCCCGATGGAAAACTTGTCGCCTCTGCATCCTCGGACAAAACGGTCAGACTATGGGACGCATCAACAGGCAAGCAATCTGAGGTTTTGGAAGGTCATACCAAAAAGGTCAACTCGGCTGTGTTTTCACCCAATGGAAAGCTTGTTGCCTCTGCATCCGACGACAAAACGGTCAGATTATGGGATACATCAGCCGGAAAGCAATGTGGAGTTTTGGAAGGTCATACCTGGATCCTCAATTCGGCTGTGTTTTCACCCGATGGAAAGCTTGTTGCCTCCGCATCTTTTGACTCAACGGTCAGATTATGGGATACATCAACAGGAAATCAATGTGGAGTTTTGGAAGGTCATACCAACATTGTCACCTCGGCTGTGTTTTCACCCGACGGAAAGCTTGTTGCCTCTGCATCCTACGACCAAACGGTCAGGTTATGGGATATATCAACAGGAAAGCAATGTGGAGTTTTGAAAGGTCATACTGATTGGGTCAATTCAGCTGTATTTTCACCTGACGGAAAGCTTGTTGCCTCTGCATCCGACGACAAAACGGTCAGATTATGGGATACATCAACTGGAAAGCAATGTGGAGTTTTGGAAGGTCATACCATTGAAGTCAACTCGGCTGTATTTTCACCTGACGGAAAGCTTGTTGCCTCTGCATCCTACGACGGAACAGCCAGATTATGGGATATATCAACGGGAAGGCAATGTGCAGTTTTGAAAGGTCATACCAGTGATGTCAAATCAGCGGTGTTTTCACCCACTGGAAACCTTGTTGCCTCTGCATCCAGCGACAAAACAGTCAGATTATGGGATACATCAACCGGAAAGCAATGTGGAGTTTTGGAAGGTCATACCTGTACTGTCGATTCGGTTGCGTTTTCACCCGATGGAAAGCTTGTTGCCTCTGCATCCGATGACAAAACGGTCAGATTATGGGATACTAGAAAAAAAACAACCATAGAAATCATAGAAACTCATGCCAGAATCAAGATTATGAGGTTTTCTAATGACGGAACACATCTACATACGAGTCACGGTATACTGCAGCCCAAGTCACCCCTTTGCAGCAGCGGCAATCGGGAACTAGCACCCACATTAACTCATTCCCTGTATGTCACTGACCAATGGATCACATGCAACATGAAGAAATTGCTCTGGCTTCCTGTTGACTATCGACTATCCTGCGCTGCTGCACTAAATGACACTGCCAACCTTCTTGCCATTGGAACTTCCTCTGGTAGAGTTATTTTCATATCTATTGATTTTACCGCTCTCCCGCCTGTATATTCCCAGCCATCTGTTCACGTTGTAATCACAACAGGTAGGGGCTTCCTGGAGTTTGTTGACTGTTAACAGCTTTCATGAGCTAATTCACTGATTGGTGTGTTTTAGGTCCAAGTTAAATCCATGGAACCGCAGTTTGGGCATGGTAGGCTGGGGATTGGATGTTGGTGTTTTTTTCTGTGATCATTTGTATTATGAGCAACCGATGCCTTCCCATCCTTTGCCATCCTGGCAGTACCTACACTGCTTGGATTTGTCGAGAGTTTCAGCTTTGAGCACCACGGGATCGTCCTTAGTGCCATCGTTCTCTTTGCTCCCTTTTTGGCCATATTCGATGGGTTTGCACACCATGTCGTCTTAAGTGCCATCTCTGCTCTTAATATTCTCTACCGTGTTGGGATAGAACTGTGGTATGGAATCGGGGCTTCAGCTTTTTCACTTCTTGGTAGACCGATTCCGAAGCCGTCGTCGTGGGCGACGTCGAATCTGGATATGATGCCCACAAAACTATTCTAGGTTCTGCGATATGTTCTTTAACTGTGGCTTTCCTGTCATCGAACACAATGGTAGTGATGTTTTTCATTAATGCTCCCAGTTCTGTTACAACTTATGGACCTTTCCCCATATGCCTTTTTGAGCTCTTCATAGGCACCCTATCCTTGCCCTTATTTCCTCTTCACAGTTTTTCATAATGGTTAGCAGATCGCATCAATCCATTATTTAGTTCGGTTAGCTGTACTGGCGGGCTTTTCATATGTTCCTTCGACGACATCCCATACCTGGTATTCCGTGCCTGTGATGTCCAGTAGGTCTAGGTACCCCTGGAGTGGCAGTATCCATTCCGGGTATGTGGAGGCGCCAGATAGCTTTATGTCCAGTGTCGGGACTTCCTTGTTGGTGGGGGAGGGTCCAACGCACGGGGTTGGGACTCCCCCCCCGGGTGGGAAGCAGTGTGAGGGGTAACTCGCACACTGAAGAGGGGATAAAAGTACCACCTGGCAATCCTCTAAAAACTAACCGACGTCCTAGCTACTGGGGTAACATCCCAGCCCATTTGTGCAAGTGCTAGCTAGGATGACAGGTCACCCCTCGTGCACATACAGTCGACGGTTCGATTCCGTGGCAAGGGATAACACCATCGGGGAAAAACATGCGAATAGGCAGGGAGAGATGGGCCCTATCGGCGATTGAGTCTTCGGAGGGTCCGAAAGGTTAAACAGGAAACGATGATTACCCCGGGGTCCGGAAGGTTAAAGGGGAAACAAGAGGGTTCGTCCCGGATGTCCCCGCCGCGGTGCCACTCGATCACTCTTTGGGGCCTCACACGTCAGCGAGGGTGAGCAGTGACACAAGGGGTACGGACGTCCTGGCTGCGAAGGAGGCTCAAAAGCTGGTGTGTATTAGTTAGTCTCATCCTGACGAGGACGCGGAAGGAGTCAGGCGGGTTTTTGTCGTCTCATCCTGGCTGAACTGTGGGCTAGGTGATGTCGGAAAAATCATGAAGCATGAGGCGAGGCACTGAGGGCCTGGGGGGTCACGAATACATATGGGAGCATTCCCCGAGTGAGCTTCACAAGCCGTTGCACGGAGCATACCAGTATTTGACCCACCCGAGGCAGCCGGAAAGGGCTTAAAAAACCCCGA
>Ga0307514_10006133_pt1 | contig 10542 bp, 9 predicted proteins | sample 16_EM_MG_FD_203088 | JGI IMG/M metagenome (GOLD analysis project Ga0307514, IMG submission 203088) | Populus trichocarpa ectomycorrhiza microbial communities from riparian zone in the Pacific Northwest, United States - 16_EM | ecosystem: Host-associated > Plants > Roots > Unclassified | place... | reverse complement strand
TTTTCTCGTTGAAGAAGTCGGCGAGATTTTGTTCGTTGACATCTGTAGTAATGCTGCCGATGTACAGTCTACGTGACTGACGCGAGAGGTTAGGATTGCTTCCAATGCCCATACCGAACGTTTGGACGGGCATCGGCGGCGGCAGTCCAGGAATGGAGAGGATAGGTGGGATCTGGGTCCTGTTTGCACCGGGGAGGTTGAACAGACCTATCAAAAATGTTGAGTGGTGCTGATATGATATCCACGACGTAGGACATACCGGTTTGCTTTGCTTGCATGGCGGAGTAGGCTTCGTATCCTGGAGCATGGACGTCCCAGCCACTGGCCTTCCGTTTCCTCGTTGACAATGGGACCACGTCTTGTGGAGTAGGGCTCCTTCGTTCCGGAGTGCCCATACCATCCCTACCGCGTTTTTGGTTTCGCCCCCTATCACGGTCGCCGCGGTCAGCCTTTGGAGGGCCGTCAACTTGCATTTCGTCGTCGCGTTTTGGGCGAGGTCTTTCTTCGCGTTCTCGTCGGTATCCCCTTCCTCCTCCTCCTTCGTGTCTTCCAGACCGCCTGTCGTCGTCCCGTCGATAACGATCCCGGTCGTATCCTCTGTCTCTGTCGCGTCTCTCATAGCGATCCCTATCCCTGTCTCGATCACCACGGTCGCGGTCTCTCCGGTCATCGTGTCTGGACGAGCGGTGACGGTCTTCGTGGTACCGGTCGTGATCTGTAAGAGAAAAGAACGGAGAAAAGGATACGCTGGTAAGTAAAATCGCACTCGGAGGACTCGTTCTGTGAGGTTAGTAGTGTGGGGTAGGGTGAGGGCATGTGTCATGGGGTGGGGTGCACGTGTTCAGCTCTGCTCTTTTCTACGACTGGAGTGGATTGACTGTAGATGCTAGGGCTAGCTGAGGGGAAGGAGGAATGCGTGGTGTGCGGGAGGGGAGAGAGAGAACAAATGCCACCATAAGTCTCTTGGGTATTGGGAGACACGAACGGAAGGAGCAGGTATTTGGAAAACAAATAATCACCTCGGTCGTCTTTCGGGAATGAGCCTGGAGTGAAGAGAAGTGGGTTAGATAAATGAACAGAAAATACAAGAAGAAAAGACACTCGCCAGCTTCGTCTGCCATGGTTTTTGGATGGTGGGGGATGAAGAGAGGCCAGAGGTCGATCACTCCACAGTCACCCGCTTCCACTTCCACCACCCACATCCAAACATGCCCACGGAACTCCCGTACGCCGCCGACGCTGAAGATTCACTTTCCTACGACGAACTGCAGGTGAGCCTTTGTCTGTTGGAGGTGTTTGTTGGTCTCCGCTGACCACCCGGGGGATCCCACAGGTGCTCCGTCTACAATACCAGAAGGAGGTATCGCAGTCGCACATAACAGTACAGACAAAGTTCAACTACGCCTGGGGTCTAATCAAGAGCCCAAAGAGAGAACACCAAGTCGAGGGTGTCGGTCTGCTACAAGGTAACCTCCCCTCCTTCGGTTATCTCACTGCGCACCCAACCAAACGCTTTGCCCAGATATCTACCGCAATGAGCCGGTTCGTAGGAGGGAATGCCTTTACTACCTCTCTTTAGGGTATTACAAGATGGGGAACTACGAAGAAGCCAAGAGCTTTGTCGGTACGTGTCCCTACAGTCCCCTATCTCTCCAATCATGCCGATGTGGTCAAAGGTCGACTGCTGGAGAAAGAACCTTCGAATCTCCAAGCCCAGAGTCTCAACGCTCTCATCGACGAGAAGGCTACTCGAGGTAAGCGGCTTCTCCAGCACTTTCAGACGCTCGCTGACGCATTCTCCCAGATGGATACATTGGGATGGCCATCGCAGGCGGTGCCGCAGCCGTTGGTGCTCTGCTGCTCACGAGCTTAGTAAGGCGGGCAGTGCGCAGATAACCCCAATCCACAACCGCTGGTCTAATGCCGTTGCTTTCGCCATGCTTTCACGTTGCTCACGAATGTCTCCCCACATGAACACTTTCGCCTTCTCGACATTCGCCCCCTCTATTACATGAACTTTAGGTCGGCTCAGGTACTCTACAATAAATCTCTTCTCACACCGCACACGAGACACCTCCATGTCCTCGAAAAAACGATAATGTTAATGCAAACTATTTCTTGGGCTTTTTCTTCTTCTTGGGATTTGGACGAACCTCCAATGACCCACCAGCAAGCTCCGAGCCTTCGTTCGCGATCTTTGACTGAGCCTCCAAGTAAAACATCACATCCTTCACCTGGTCTTGTAGCTCCTCGATCCGAACCTGGAAGTCTCGCTTCTGTTGTTCTGATGCCTCTACCCTCTCCTTCAAGTTCTGCAGGTTTTGCATCAGTCCTTCACCAACCGCCCTCTCTTCCTTGAGTTCCTTCTCCAGCCTCCTCGAGAGCGTGGCTAGCCTCTCAGCCTTCTTCTCCGCTCTGTCCTTGTCCCTCTCCAGTTCAGCGATTCTTGCCTCTCCTTCCGCCCTTCTACTCTCCGCCTCGTCTGCCTCTCGCTTTTTTGCCTCCTCCGCTTCAGTTGAAATTCGTGTCACCATCCCTTTCAACTCGCTCACGGTCGCTTCAAGTCCGTTGACGCGGTCCTCGTAGAACGAACGCTGGGAATCTAACTGGGATGTCAACAAGTAGGAGTACTCGATCCCAATCGCCTCGATCTTCTCGGCCGTGAGAGTATCAGATGGACTGGGTCCCATCCCACTTCCTTCCCTTCCCCCGCCTGCCGCGGAGGATGTGGCAGCTGAGGGCAACTCCACCAACTTCCCATCCGCCTTGTTCTGGATCAAGCGGTGGACGTAACCATCCCCAGCGTAGTCCCATACCCGTTGCGTCTCCAACTCAAGTGCGTACAGATGGGTTGTGCTCTGGTAATGAGCTTGTGCGTGAGCTCTACCGTACCTTCCGCACCCAATATTCCCGCAAATGAGGCAGATCCACAGATTACTGGCCGAACCGCAGTCTGCGCATCTGCTGAGCTGCGGGGAAGAGGAAAGATTGGGATTTGAGAAGGGCACGGCAACAGACGACGGACGAGCGGTGTTGGATGACGTAGGGTGGGATGAGAGAAGAGTTTGAGAGTATCTGCAAACCGGGCATCGACTGTCTCCCCATTTGCTCAGACACGTGCAATGAAATGTGTGCGAACAGGGCACTGTGACTAGTCCGGTGACGGCGGAATCCATTCGTTCGAGGCAAACCGGGCAAGTAGGGAGTTCGTAGACCACGGATCCATAAGATGACGCGAAACGGGCGATAGAAGTAGAGGCGACGTCCTCGGTATCGATCGTTACGGACAAAATGCGAACGACATGGCATATTTCAGGCTGAACGTACACATGAGTAGACGTAAAAACACCAACGCTGGATGATAGCTTACTTCCAGGGAGTTGAACGCCTTTCCGTTATAAGCCTCTACGAATTCCTCTGAACTTGTCGAATCACGGAATCGCATAAACACCATTGACCGGTTAGGCACAGAATCTCTTGTAACTCACAGTGCTCGTGAGCATCTTAATCGTGTCACTAAAGGAAGTCCAGGGGCTCACCTTATCATCCTGAGATGCACGATGCCTTCTGCGGCAGGTTCGACGAACGACAAGAAATCGGAAGGTGTCATCCACGACGGAACGGCCAACACCGCCAGCGTATTATCGTCAGCTCCGAGCTCCGTCTTGGTCTCACCATCCATGAGGCATGGATCGGCAGACTCGGTGTCCGTCTTGAGGGGCGATTCCCGGAAGATATGGACAACACCTTGGGGGAGGTTCGTAGACCCGTGTGGCTGACCGGGTGAATCTACGTCGACTTTCCCTTGATCCGGTTTAGGCACAAACTCGGCTACGATTTGACCGCCTGGAGGGGGGCATGAGTTCCACAAAACCGTGAACACAGGCCACTCAACTCACCTCGCCCACGGAAGTCCCTCTCCTTGCCGTTCCCACTGGCATTCGGTGTGGGTGCGTTGTTCATTTTATTCCCTTTGGCACTGTTCTTTGGCTTCTCGATGTTAGACGAAGATGGTTGAGGGAAGCTCTTCAAATCCAGCCAATCAATGCGTATAGGGCCGTATCTGTAATCCCTTCTCTTCGAACCAAGGATAGCGTTATTCTTCGAAGTCTTTCTGGGGGTATGTGATGGCAGATTTTCGAAAATCGATTTCGGGATGAAAGTGTCAGTCGCCCAGGCTGCACGCGCAGGTTTATCGGGAGTCTTGGTGGCAGTAGGAGTTGACTGGACTGTGACTCGGATTCTGATATGATAGCCTCGCATGATACGCTTGGAGTTTAAGACATTCCCTCCAAGCTTGAGCTTGAAAGTTGGATGAGGGAGTGTGGTGGCGAGTGTGATCGCATAAGCAGCCACGTCAACTTCTTCAGCTTGATCTTATCTCCCACAGGCTATGGGTAAATTCAATAGACAGCGTCTATTGATATGATACCGTGCAAGGGGGGATCTACACATCTATGGGTAATGCAGAATGAAAATAAAAAAGAATAGAAAAGAATAGAAAAGAAAAAAGAGAAAGGGTACACTGCAGAGGTCAATTGTTGTTCACCTCTCTGGCAGGGTTCGCTGAACAGTTCAAGAGATGCCTGTCCATATGGTCATACCGTCGTCGCACGTTACAGTGCGGACAACTCGGCTTGAAATCCATATGGTTCATCAGCACATGCCGGTTTAAAGATCGACCTCCCATCGTCATCCCGCACCCAGGCCATTGACATGTTTGATGTATGCTGTCTTTCGCCAGGCCGTGCTTTCTACTCAGGTGTTTTCGCCAAGTGATCATGTTTTTAGGTAGGGTCTCGGTGCAATCGTCGGCCGGATAGGGGCACTTGATCGTTTCTTGTAAAGTGGCCCGTGGTGGCGAGATCTCTTTTTGGGTCATCCAGGGGTAGAGTTTGAGAGCGAGAGGGGGCTTTGAAGGCTTTGGGGCAATGGGTCGAAGGGGCGGCCCTTGGTCCGAAGGGAGATTTTTGCTATCGATTTGTGGTGCGGATGACCGCCTGGGAGCCTCCGAGTCATTCTGAGAGACATCTACTGACACGGAAGCAAGCGATGGATTATCGGCGGTTGACACCCGCCTCTGAACGAGCAGGTCTGGCTGGGGAGATTGAAATTCCAATGGTGGGCTGCAGTAGCGTGATGGCCAAGCATCAAGGTAGTCCATCTGGGGTGTGGGTGACCTGAACTGACAATGAGCGGCCGCGGCAAAAAAGACTATTTAATAACCTTACCGTCCGATGCTGGGAACACTAATCGCTTCATCCTCGCTCTCGGAGTCGTCAGACGAGCCTTGCCCGTCCTCGGTCTCATAGAAACTACAAAGTAAAACAGGTTTGGTCAGGGTAGTGGCTCCGCCACAATCCAGCTGGTACTTGCCCATCGTCGATTGGGTCATCCATCTCATCTTCAATTACTTGGATTCTCGGCAGAGAGCTCTCGCGCGCGCTACACGGTTTCTGTGAGAGAGGCTGACGAGCGCTGCGGGGTTCGGAGCTGTCTTACCCTCTAGAAGGAGACCCCTTTCGATCACTGCGAGTGGGCCACAAAGACGTCGGACTGTCATTCGGATGGATATGACGTTCGGCGCGGTAGGAAGGCATGGTCAGTGAAAAGTGTGAAGTTATGGGAGGGGTAGTCACGAACCTCAGCGGTCCACCCTGCCTTCTTAAATACGGTCGCATTCAGACGTCCTATGTAGCACGGCCAGGGTGGCCATGGCTGCAGGCCGGGAAAGCGTCGTCACCGAAAACAATGGCAAAGGGACGTGCCCTCTGGAGCTCGGTGGCTCAGCGGGTCGAAAGGACAATAGGAGCGGACCGATCCGTACTAAAGCAGAACATCCGAAGTCTCATAAATGGAAAGGGAGGCCATGGCCCCCTCGTGGCCGAGCGTCTCTCCTTGGTCGCTACGCAGGCGATGAGACGGACGGGGGCCACCTTCCATCGATTGGCACAAAGGAGGGTCCATCGGAAAGTTTAAAAGGTAGAACCAGGGGGGTGGACAGCGGTGTTTGAGATCGATGAATCGATGAAGGGATAGCAAAGCGTTATTTCGAAAGATCTGCCAGAGATAAGTCCGGCATAAGCGATTACCCGAATTGGAGGACCATGGTCCTCTGAACCTTGTATTCTCTGTTCGAGTGGCGTCAGATGACCAGGTCCAAGGCTGGGGATGAAGCAAGCGTGTGAAATACTGTTTCCCGAAGTATGCCGCACATACACACGTGTGTACGCTCTGGTATACCCCACGGCCGTGTGCACTCCGTTGGATACGTCACTGCATCACGAGTGACCAGATTGGTTCCGAAACCTATTCGCTTAGACCTCAGGCCATTCCCCATTCCTCCCTGCAAGTGCGTGAGTACCTCCGGCTCATAACTATCCAGCTTTCAGATAATTGTAGGGCTACAGAGTGATACCTTCGGCAGAGGCCATAATGATCTTCAGGAATGACGACCAAGTAATTTGGTTTTGGGGACTGCCGTGTGGATCGCAATCCAACCATGGGATTACTCGGAGAACTCATTCTCCACTCCAATTGAACGCCGGACTCCCATGAACTTCTGGTAGTAATGATAATGATTTGAGCTAGTCGTCACATCCGGCGTGGTTTCAACCTCAGTGCCCAGGTGTGCGAAATGTACTGAGTGAGCTCTAATTTATCCGACACGCAGGCCTTTCCCCAGTTACTGACAGCCGCGGTTTCGTGCACGGGGCTTGCTATTGATGTCCGAATGTCTCTGTCACACAGCGTTTCGAGCGGAGATCTTTGGATTATGGTCAGTTGTGGGTTGGAATTGCATGGCGACGATCCCAAGGCTGGCGGATCCAAATGGTAAGCTATGGGAGCGGTTTTCAGAATTCGTTTGTTCCTGATGGAAGACACCCTCGGTCACCAAGTTACGCATATTCACCACATCCCACCCGGAAAGTGCGGGCCTAGGCCACTCCAAGATATGCTGATGGCGGTCGTGGGATGTGTTTCATCTCTGAACGGAGTATGTGGTTGAGAGTGTTTTACGCTAAGGGAGAAAAAAACCCCGAAATGCTAACGAGCTTCCCGCGACAGATCCCGTCGGATCCTCTCTATGCTTCCGTATCGTCCCAAAAAATTATGACAGAAGATAGACGCACCGACCTCACAACACCCGTCAAGAAACCTGTTGCTCTCTTCTGTAAGTCGCCACCACACTAGATTACCGGCTGCTGTAATGAGTCGGATATGATCGCGTCCACGGCTGGTTTTCAATTTCATACTTACGGTCATGATCTATGGGACGCATTTCCAGATTTCCCACGAGCAATTACGACTTCCCCCCCTCTGAAGGTCCGGAGATGTCCTTGAGGTATCGGGCAGCGTAGTGTGCTCCTGGCTGGGGGCTGTGATTGTGGGAAGAAAAAAGCTCGGCGGCCAGGAGAAACAATGTGTCCTGACCAGGTACGCGCTTCCTCCTTTCGAGAACGAAAATCAGCAATGCGGATCATGCAGCATTGTATTAAGCAGTCAAAGAGAAACTCCGCGAGCTTTACACCAGTTGCCGGTGACGTTTCTGAGATTCAATGTACCTCCACGCTGAGAGATCGATACACTTCAAACCATGCGGCCCAGGGATGTCCTAGTCTGTTCTCTGAACCTGAGACTTCTGCGATTCCCACGGAATGTATGTCGGGGACTCCATAAGTCTCCGGATTCCGTACCTTGTGCCATCTTGGCACGTGCCTTTGTCCTCAGCGAGCGTTGATGATTGAAGGTGAGAACAGGGTAGGCTGCCAACCCTTGCTCCGGTCTCACACTCAGTACCCCGTTACTCATAGCACGCTCGGGGCGTGATTGGACCCCGGGGCGGCCCCGCGAAAATATCGCCAGATTTGCAGTGCTGAACCCTGACGGCAAGTTTCCGATCGACATGTTTGTCACCAATATCCAGCTGAGAAACTGATGAAGACCAAGAAACACGGTCCGGAAGAGCCTACAAATGGCATTATACACTCGGATGACTGAAGGCATCACGCCCCCCGTTCGTTCGCTTTTCAGGTCAATTAAGTCGCCACTTGGACAGCTGTCATGTCTCTGGAAGTTTCCTGAAACAAAGAACGAGTGCGCTTGTCTCTCCATGTGGCTGTGTCCTGGAAACCTGAAAGAATGCTGCACAGCCTATGACATGTCGATGACTGGTCCCCACCCATCATGCAAAGCGACAAGGGTACGCTTCCATACCATAACCCGAGTTCAGTGCCGATGGGGAAGACTACTTTCACAACATATGACCTTTTCTCTGCAATAGGGTTCAGAGTTCTAGATCTTCCACGAAACCTTAAGCGTAAATTCGGTGAATGGCATCGAGATTCGGTTCGTCACACGAACTCATCCCAGCACTAGCGCGAGGTAACATGTACGTACACCGGGTTTTTCTCGTGTGCCATTAACGCTCATAAGAACGTTAGCTTCTATGGGGAATCTTGAGCCAGGTGATACCCTTGACGTCTACGGAAACCTTTCCAAGGCAGAAGCCATTCGGATCTTTCGGCCCCCTTGTGGGTGTTTTTGTCGAAAGTTGAACGTTCGATGAACCATGGGCTACCGATAGCATATACGAAGGCTCGCGGGGCACTGCGATCTCAGTCTCAGCAGTTTTCGTGGTACGAATGGAATGAGGAAACCTGCCAGAAGCTTCTGCTTGTTCCCGAAATGTCCACCCATCACGCGTATACGGCATTCGTGATCGCACATAAACAACCTTGTATCGCCCAATATACTACGCCTATGCGAGCGATCTCCATCATATTGTTGGCAAGCGTCGAATTAATGTCATCGAACGGCCCGGGACTTCAAGCTTCAAGCTTCACCACCAAGTCAAAGACGGAAATCTGATCAAGTCCGCGGGATTACGACGTTTGTGTGTCCATATTCTCCTTTTCCGGGTTTCGCCGTCGCATTTCCAGCGTCTTCAAAGCCCCTTGGTTTCTCCGCGAGAAATCTAGTGGGAATATCGGACGATGATGTGTGGTCGTGAGCTACATCGGCGGAAACAGGTGGTTCCAACGGAGAGACGTCGGCGGCGTCGTGGTCGCCCAGTTATAGTAGTATCCGCAGCCCTGCTTTGCTCCGCCGCACGACGAAAAACCTCGCATGCGATGCGTGTGTTCGTGGTGCCTGAGATGATGCTACCGTGTCCTGTGAGGTCATGTTTCGGGCATCTGGGGAATTGCACGAGCAAACGCGTTGCACGCGCTTCCACCCAGCTTCCACCTAACCATTCAACCGAGACACGCGTGTTGCAGGACGATTGCGCCGACAACACACCGACCGCGAAGCCATGCTGCGCGAAAATACGAAAAGGAATGATGGAATGGACGTCCAGAAGTCCACTTCACCCCGATGCGCGAGTTTATGATCGCCGGTGTCGGTAAACGAGTTTTTGATCCCCCTGTTCCATGCTGCGTGGATAGCAGGCAAGGCTCGGCCCTGCAACGGGACCGAAGGAAAGTGGCCACAATCAGGAGGACCCCTCCTTTTCGAAACGGCCCCGTCCATGCTCCGTTGTATTTCCCCGGAGGTAGCCAATCGGTTATCTGTCCGATGCTCCCTGCCGATCACCAGGGGTGACTGGCGAAGTTTAGAGCTCGAAGAACCACCGTAGACCTTGTTCTACCATAGGAGGATAGTGGATGTTGCCCGGGAACTGGGCAACGAAGGATCCGCGTGGGAGGGCAACCAGTGCGGAAAGCCCCCCACCAGTGACCAGTCTTCCTTAGATAGGCTAGTGCGGAGTTGAGATTAAAGGAGTCGAGTTTGGTCTTTTCCGTGACGGATGAACGTTAAGGCTCCATCTCGGAACGCGCAACAATGCAGAACGCTAATTGCACCTGAACAGCTGAACTGTGGATCGATGATCCCCTCAAAGGGTGCAGAAGTGCTCACTGGCCGAGCCTCGAACAATAATAGACATTGGAGCAAGTCGAAGACAAAAGCTTTCGGCGCCGATGCCAGCCTTAATCAAGCGTCCTAGTCCGAAGCAGGATACGAAGCACTGTGAATCGAATCAGCTACGATGGGAGACGGCGCGATCCCGCAAAGTGGATTGATCATCGCGTGTAATGGTTTGGCCGAGGTAAATGTTGCGAGCGCACGCTGGCATGGAGACCAAGCTTAGAATGGTGGGGATATCTGCGGCCTCATGGGCTATATGACGGTGCGTGGCCTTGTGTGTACGATATTGCGCAGCCCGTGTTTCAAATAACAAGCTTGTGGAGGTGTGGGATCAAATTCGCGTTTGTCTGCCTTCGACCGTATTGAAGACTCCGTTACCGCGTGAAGATCTAATCAGATGGGGTGATCTGTTGTCTTCCCTCAGTGGTTCGCGAACAGCAGCACCCCCTGTTCCGATGCCCGGGGGTGATGGGATCAAGATAGAGTTAATTGCCGGATACACGACTTACAACACGGTGCACCAAATGTGTGGTCAGATGTATAGGTTACAGACGAGGGAAACGTGAATCAAAGTCCAGGCGATTAGAAGCCACACGACAGTGACCCCTAGAG
>Ga0307514_10006132_pt1 | contig 10547 bp, 10 predicted proteins | sample 16_EM_MG_FD_203088 | JGI IMG/M metagenome (GOLD analysis project Ga0307514, IMG submission 203088) | Populus trichocarpa ectomycorrhiza microbial communities from riparian zone in the Pacific Northwest, United States - 16_EM | ecosystem: Host-associated > Plants > Roots > Unclassified | place... | reverse complement strand
CAACAGAAGGCAGAAGCTTGGGCGGCTAGTGGTAAGTAAGCCGCGCACTACAGAATCGCTCCACTTTCTCGAAATGAGAGATTGACTGATTACATCCGTATTTTCTGGTTTATAGGAATATTGACGATGGTTTTTAGCTCGTAAGTGTACAGTCTATTTTGAACGTGGAGGTCTTTTGACGCACACCGGCTTTTTACCTTTGCAGAGATGACTTTTGGCCTTTCAACGTCATGCGTACGTCTTCCACCTCTTAACACACGTCCTCATTTTTCCCCTCCGAAATAATAAAATCAAATGCAGGCAAAAGCGCAAGTCGCATGCACGTAAGTGCACCTGTTAACTTATCACCACAAATGAATTCTATATGCATCTTTTACCTTTGATATACAGGTAGTTTCAATATACGACCTAAGCCATCAAGCATCTCTCCACGCTGTCACGCGGTTACGCAAACAAGTGGGACGGAAGCCCGTCGGGTTGGACGAACTAAACGAATCAGTCTCGCTCGTCGGTGGGAGGTTGTCCCTCCTCAACAAGATCGCCAAATCGAAAGAAATACTTGAGATGGCGAAACATCTACTTGAAGTAGAGAAAGGCTGGTTGCTCAGCCAAATCGGTGCGTGAATGATTCCTTCCATTTCAGTTTTTGGTTTTGTCTACGGTATGGCTTAGGCTAAGCGATTTTCTAGGACTCATTCCTGATTGCGATGACGATGTTATGGATGAGGTAGGCATTTCCTCCCTTCTCTTTCCATGGTCCCACAAACCGTTGTTCAACAAACCTGGTCCCAATTTTGATTTAGCAAAAATGGAGCTCGTGTTCATGGCTCCTCCTACAAGAATTTGTGAAAGAACAAGAGAGGCAGAAGGCCGCTTTGACAGAAGCAGCAGAGGTCGACGATGGCAATAGCGAGGGTCAGGTTCCCCTACCCGCCATACCCTACGTGCGTTCCCGTCCCTTGCGAGTGTAAATAGCAAAACTTCCTATCAACGTTTCCCCTTTCTTCCAGTGGAGATGTAGACAGATCATGACGAGAGCTGATTACCTGGAAGGTAAAATGTCTGGTCTTTTGCTCCATCCATTCTCTAAATTTCTTGTTTCTAGAGCTCGACAGGCTCAACATAATCTCCATTGACGTAAAATCATTTCCATCCTCTCATGATATAGCACCTACTCACATTCATTTTTTTCTTTCAAATTAGATTCAACATAATGTCAGACCTGACTCTAATCTTGTCCTTCACGTTGCTCGGGAAGTCGTCGAAGAGGACGGATTCAAAGAACTTTTGCAGAACGTCCGAGACAGAATCGATGAGATAGAATCTCTCCATCGAACTCGGGAACTTACTGTACGAGTTTTGACCTTTTTCGAATTTACGAATTGTTTCATTGATTTTCCTGTTCTGTAGTTCAAGGATCTTGATAAAGGTGACATAGTTCGGCTTGCAGTCGACAAGCGTGGTGCCGAACTCTTGGGGACTCTAGATCGTGGCGATGACGATGGCTAGTCGTGTTGTAGACGAATCTTTTATATTTGTATTTATTTCTTTCCGCTTTTCTTATTGTGTAACAATTGCAGCATTTATCTGTAATGGAGGTATACCACCAGCGAGCACAAATCGATTGCTGTCAGACATCTCAAGCCAACTCAATGCAAATGAGAATGAGGGGGAATTGTGATGCACCTGCCTCTGTTTGGGCAGGACATCGTGGTGTTACTTGTTATTCCTCCCTGTCATCCCATCCAACTTTGTAGATGGGACAACTTACTACGTATAACTAAATATATGAACATCAACCAGAAAGTAAAGGCGAGAAGTGGCAAGAAAAATGGAGCGAATGTAAATAACAATCATAAGGGTCTTTTTTTACATAAATACCATGACGGGAAAAGGTGAGGTCTATCCTTCTAAGGGACCCAGAAATTAGAAGGAAAAGTTTGCTGCAACACTCTGTCCTCGCACTCCAGTTCTCTATGCAGTGATTGGAACAACTTTCGTTGCTTCCTTCTTGCCAGTCGCAGCTGCCTCAGCATCCTTAACAGCCTTCTCCGCCTGACTCTTCTTTTCCTCAATCTCTTTCATCTGCTTCTCTAACTTTTCCTTCATCGATGCACTGGCGTGGTTGAACGTCATGCTCCTGTGGGGACTTGGACCACCCATAGTCCCGGGTTCGGGTGTGGTAACGTTAACCATAGGTCCAGACGCTAATAGCCCGCGGTGGAAAGTAGATGGAAGGACACGGCCATCCGGATGTTGGAAAGGACACTGAGCGCGTGTGCAAGCTGCACCAAACCGACACGGGACAGCGCTTTGCGTTAAGCGAGGTGGATGGGAATATGTGCAGCCTGGTCGTGTACAGGCAGCTCCAAAACGACACGGGATAGGTGTGTTATGCTGAACATGAGCGGGAGGAACAATGGCCTTAGGTATCGATTGTTCAACTGTGCAGAAAATTTGTAAGAAGTTACAAAAAACAAAAACGAGAAAATTCTACCATTGGGATTGAGAACAGCAGGGCTCACATGGGCCTTAATACAGTCCTTATTTTTACAGTCCTTTCCTTTCTCGCACGGGTCATTGCTCAGTACAACACCGCTCTCCGCAGTAGCGACTGGAGAAGGATGAGAATATCGACACTGCGTATTCGTACATTTCAAACCAAACTTGCAGAGGGTAGGAGATTGGGGGCGTTCTGGAATTGCATATGCAGGTTGTGCGGGAGTTGGGGCAGCTGTAACGTGCGTAGGTGTAATAGGTACTGCAGCAACAGACGGCGAAGGCTGTGTCACCTCTGTTGTCTGAGTAGGTGTTATATGCGCGCTAGGTGGTGGTCCTGAAGATCCTCCGACTGTGAAACTACCCCTGCCTCTGCTTGAACCTCGTCCACCCCTCGTAGCACCTCTACCTCTACCAGCATTATTCGTAGGAGGGTTTCCACCGTGCTGTGATGGGAATCCATTGTTCATATTCGGAGGGAACATATTCATATCACCCGGTGGCATGACTCCTTGTTGCATTGGGAAACCCTGTCCTCCTCCAAATTGTCCCGTAGCAGGATTGATCATGCCCATGGATGATGCCATCTGCGCCATAAGCGCCATTTGGTTCATCATCATTTCTTGCAGTAGGATAGGATTGGTCATGTTCGCAGCCGCCATGGAATTCATCTCCATCATGCCTGGAAAACCAGGCGGCATCATCATGCTCTGCTCAGCATTGTTCACAATATTGTCAATTCGAGCTTGAATTTCATCCCGAGGTGAATGGTTTGGCACATTGCGACCTGCTGGCCCACCTACACGATCAAGTAGGCTGCGACTACTACCGCCTGAACCGGCACCATCCCGGTGCATTGCTCTGGGTCCAGTTGGAAGGTCCGTCTTCCGAAACTTGCTAGGGTGGGAGGGAGAAGGCGAACGAGCAGATGCAGCGCGTTTTTGTGCTGATGATCCAGAGGGGATAGCCTGAGCCAATGCTTGTTTATAAACACCATTTCGTGGGACTCGCGCTGGCTCCTTCGCCGGTTCATCTCGCGGCAACTCAGGTTCAGGTACAGCAGGAGGTTCTTCTTTAGACGACGGGGCTTCGTTCGAAATATCGTCGTTCCCAGCCCCTTTGGCAGCTTCTCCAAAAAGCCAATCAGTAAAGGATGGGTCTGAGAAAATGTCAGTACAATTTGGTTGAGGCCAACGCATTGACGACTCACCGAAATCAATCCCAATTACTGAGAAATGACTATCAGTTATCCTGGAAGATGATCATCGAGAGAAAAATACACACAGTCCTCAAGCTCGGTCGTGATTTGAACTGTGGTCGTGGAGTTAGCAAAAAAAGAAGCTTGGGGGAAAATAGGAAACCTACCAGGTGTCTTATTATTGATTATCATAATTGTAAGATATTCAGCCATAACATTGTCTACAGAAGTATCAGGAACTATGCTGCAAAGCATCGAGAAAATAACATGCCAGATTCTGGGCTGTAACCGCGTTTGATGAGTTCATTCTGTATGGATTGCTAAAAAGAATGTTTGTGAGCAGGTCATATCCAGTATACACAGTCAATTGACATACCTGCAGCTTCGCAGCCCTTTCAGAGTGAAGAACTAGACCGAAAGGCATTGTAACAGTAAGAAAGCAATGAATTCACAGCGTCAAGTGTTCTTCCAATTCGATCTCCGATTTCCAGGAGCTGCAGCCAAACAATTATACCGGGCCGCAATTACTCCTGATTAATTTATACTAGCTCCAAATTCAGTTATCCAAATACTTTTTTTGGTTTTCTTCTGGATAATATTTAATGGATGAAGACGCCAATCACTCCAGAATGTTCCCGAAAGGACTATTTTTCAAGCATTAATGGGGTAGTGGTAACCTGGGTCGTTGCCATCTGTCTCGACCCGCCGGGGGTTCGATTCCCTCTTAATGCAACTTCTTCTTTTTTTTCTCTTCCAAAACCTTTGAATCATTCTGTAAATTCAGTTCTGGCTAGTGGTTGAGTCGACATCGTTTGCGTACAACTCCGAGTTATGACTGAAATGCACTCAACATGCGGAGTATCTGACACTGACAGAAATCAAGTCAGTTTGGCGGGGCGTGAGGTATTGCGGTAAAGAGTCCTGCAAGGTTACAGATACAGTTGAGTGGTACACTTGCTCAGCGGTGCTGTCTGAATCATCATTATGCTTCTTGAATTGTATGATAAACTGTGGTTGATTTCTCGATATTCCCTTGGTCATACTATATCTTCGGACTCGGACAATTCCCGCGGCACCGGATAGTGATTCTTCAAGTACTAATTACATAACCTTGACTAGACAAATTTGTAAGTTCCCGAGTTCCACCATTGGAGGCGCGGTAAAGCAGTGCCCTATCTACGTTAATGAGCCAAGACATACCCCAAGAAATATATTGAGAATGCATACTGGGAGCATTGCTGCGGTTGCCGAGTAACTTCCATTGCTCTCAGAGGTGCAATGGAACACGCAAGTTGGGTAATCCACCAATTCAACACAAATTCCATTTCTTTGAACGTGATGATATAAGCTAGAGAGTGGAGCAACATATACAGCCGGGGGAAGCCGGTTCAGAGCTTTATTAAAAACCAACTGCCTCCGGCAGACCTTTTAAAGAGTAAGCGCCCAATTAGACGCTCATCTCGATCAAAATCCCGGCAAGCGCTTACTTATACGCCAAAGTTGATATCCCAAATAGTGTTTTACCATTGTAGGCTATTCTTATTCCTGCTTCGGGACAAACTGTCGATAACTGTGATTGATTATCCATTCCTCTTTATGTGACTTCGCCTTCCAACAACGCACAACACCACACCCACCTGCAAGGTGTAAGCAAGCAAAGACTGGCACAGTGCACCCTTTCTGCCACTGGACGTTCCTACCCAAGTGAATGCAACCTCCTTTCATACACCTCAATCAAGAAGTGTCTGTAGCACATGTTTGATTTTTTTTTGTACATCAGTAGTGCTGCACGGCGACTCTGGTCCCTGTGTACAGTTCGAAGTGATTGACCCCTGCGGACCGAAGTAATTCAATGTACACGGAGCATGCAAAAGGGATGTGCACCCGAAATCCGTCGCCAGTTTTTCGGATGAGAGACAAATTGCACTGCCTGAAAATCTCGGTCATTTCGTCCGAAGCTTGCAAGCATTGATTGACAACAAACGTGTCATTTCATAACCTTGAAACCTTGTCTCTTGAAGTTCGTGAAAGGGGGGGCACTGACACGTGTACTCACCTCACTTAAGGATCCTAGGAGGATGAGGGGACATGAATGAAAGTCAGAGCCTACCTGAAAGCTTTTCATCAAAGCATGAAAATGAGAGTCCGCGTTGATAAGAAGTATACATTTTGTAACGTCATCGCAGCTGGTGGAAATCGTTATGGTTTGGTGACACTGTTTTTAGAAACATCGACCCATCGACCCACAGATTCTGTGAAAAAGGGAAGAGTAGGGTCAGATGATCATTGTGCTAATGGGTCAGCCCCGAGTCAGCATCAAGTCTCCCACTTATTGGTAGTACTACGACAGTAGGAGAATTTTCCCTGAGAATAGTAGATTGTCGCCTTGGTAAAGAGAATGGTTGAGGAGTCGAATCGGTATTAGCTAAGTATCTGTCCCAGCAAGATTCCAATCGACCAATCCGACTCGTTTGTGACAAGAAAATTACCTCGTTCTCACTTGCAAGTTACAATATCAATTAGAATTAGGGGTCTCGCGATGGTGGGGCACTCTAAAGGCTGAGGAAGACTTACTACCGCGTGTTGATCCATCAGATTCATAAGGAGACTTCAAAGTTCTATCAGAATACATATTCTACCGGGCTCTGATGGTCTAGTTTGACACAAATAGGACAGAATAGGACTCAGCGCTGCACTCAGGCACAACGTGTCCTGAACACGTTTGAGGGAGATAGGCTGAGATAGGACAACCCAAGTATTTGGCTCGTCCGAACTTCTCTTGCTCGATGCACGCATAATTTTTCTATCTTTTGGGGCATATCTACTTTACAGGTACATATGGTGTCTTGGTAGACGGGTAACGTGAATGCAAGAAATAATAATAAGTGATGGTAAGAAAGTCAAATGCAGGAAAACGAGTGCGGCAAGAATAGAGGGAAAGCTCTTTGGAGCCGTGATAGAACTGAGATGCTGGAGCAATGTGATATGATACAATATTGCATGAAAGGCATAAGGAGCGACAATGATGGGACAATATTAGACAATAGGTGATTGTTACCAGCCTGAAGGCACGGCAAAAGCAAACATCTTGCTTTTAAGCGGATGTACAGCATAAGAAATATCGACGAGGCCGAAAGGTGGAGACAAATCCACCCCACGAATTTTCGCGTTAGACTCTGGTCCACCGAGAGGGGTAGCAGGCGACGCAGAAGATGTAGGAGATGTCGTGTTGGAAAAGGATGGGGAGGGGGTTTCCGGTGTGTTGGGATCTTGCCAACCACCTTTCGTAGGCGTACCAGGATTTCCCGACGTTTTGACAGGGGTGGAAGTACCTTTCGACTGATTGTTTCCAAAACCGGGAACGGGACTGGTAGTGTTGGAATTCTCATCGTAAGGGGCGTTGGATTGCGCCATTGCACGAAGGGCTCGTCTTGATACGAATGCCGTCGGATAATTCGGGTAACTCGGCCGGGTCTCTTTGAAATCCTTCCGGACGGCCGCTTCAAAGTTGGACAGGATTGGCTCATCGACCGTCAGCTCCCAGTCTAGGTAGTTGCACATCTCCCTCTCCATCTGATTGATCTCCCGCAATGTGAACATCCCTTGAGCCACTATGCACCACGACTTGTTCGAGTACGTGTCGTCGCACATCACTTTCGAAGAGATCATATAAGCGGAGATAAACAGACGATGGCCAGACGAGCCGCGAGCAGAGGGAAATCGAGCTTTTAGCCGGTGTAGGAGAACGAGAGCAGCGAATGTAACAGATGGATGAAGCTTTGTTCGGTGCAAAGCATACGCAACAAAGTAGGGAAGTCTGGCATGACTGTGCGTGGCAGAAGGAGGGTAATCAGGACAAGCAAACAGATGGGTTATGAATCTAGCAGCCGTCTTCGCCAGTACCTCCTGACCATAATATGGGTCGGACTGCTTTGTTACCGTCGTGCCTGTTGGGGCCGCCTATATGGTTGGTCGTTGTCAACAGCGGAACGATTGTGACAGAATACAGAGGTACTCACCGGAACAGATGCATAAGAACGTCTTGGAGCGCCAGAACCTGTATGTGGTTGGACACCGGAGGCCATGTTGCTCTAAGCTAAGTCGGAAAAATCAGCCTCCCCTGGCCTGTTTTATAAAATACGTTTGACCGCTTTGCTGTCTTCCTCATTTGGAAATGACACGAGGCCGGTAAAAAAAACTTTTTCACTCTCCTGATTTGGTGACAGCTTCTATTACCAACGTAACGTGTCACACCAGCTCACAGGCTTGGTTCGTGCCATTACGCTACACAAAGTTCCAGAAATCGTAGCCAATTCAAAAAAACTGACCAAATTCTTTTTGAATCTCGATTGTCAAAGTGATTATTTGACAATCAGTCAAAGGTCGGGAGCGGTAATCGGAAGGCGGGCGCCGACGCTGCCTCAACCAACGGCAATGCAACGATGCCCAGAATTTGCAACAGCCTTTTTACATATTCCAGTCGTCGTTCTCGGCCGATGGCAGAACATTTTATCGATTGATCTCAGGCTCACAATGCTAATGGAGAAGAAAACGGAGGCGTGATACTAAGCTCCGGAAAGTGCTGCCACACGGCGGCGCAAACAAAAAAAACTTATTCCTTCGACTGTTGGATCGTTCGACTTTAGCAGGTTGTCCCTCAAATCCCCACTTTTTCCCAACTCTCTTGGAATGGTCCAGAAAGTCTTATTTCGGTCTTCTTGCTCCAATCGTGCTCAGAATGTTTATTCCTCTCAATCGATTCATGTTCCCTTCCAATCAGAGGCAGATTTTCCGTGCAAGGTTTTACATAATTGCACCTACCAGTCTTCCCTGGACACTTGAACCTTGAGGCAACGTCATTCCCACACCAAGGTTAAGAAATTTACCCTTTTCCGCCACAAGAAGACGTGATAAGAACATGTATCGTGTCCCTGCACTGGACGTTAATCATGGTACACGAAGGTCAGTTGACCACATTGGTTTCGAATCCGGTCTCGTACAATCTCGTACAATCTGCTTTTGAACATCTCATCGCAGAAAGTTGCTGAGATTTCATCAAGTGCTTTATCAATCTGGTTTGCTGAAGTCCAATGATGTCAAAAGATACCTTCATCTTCCTCAGCTAAGTTGGTGGAAAGGGATCATCGATCATCACCTACCTTTTCCCTTCTCGAACTCCGAGTCATGGCCATCCCACTCTTGCTCCGTTGCGAAATCCCCCGTTGATACTGTAACATCCGCTTCTAAGTCTAGAGGCCTGCTCGGTGCTTCGCTGCGCATCGATATCTACATGACTTGGAGAGAGCAATATGAATCACTTTGAAAATTGTCCATCAATGATTGTTGCATAGAAAGGTCAATATTCCAGTGATGCTATCCTTAGCGGTTGAACCAGGTGTTGCGACTTTGTTTTATGTAAATCCCTCAAGCACGCTAAGATTGTATATATCTTGGCTTTGACGACTTCGTTCCCCAAAGTTTAGCTTGATTTCGCTCTTTAGTTATGTTAGACTTTGGTGTGAAATGCGAGGACGGTCCGAAAACGTAAGGTTCAACTCCATACAAGGCAAGCTTTTCATTTGTAATTCCAAAACGATCAGGATGTTAATTATTATCCGCTTGCATGGGTATACGCTTTTTTCTCATACACGTGAAGTAAGCGTTCTGCGTATCTCCATTCATGCCCGGACAGGAGTTCGCCCAGCTCAACTGCGGTTTGACAATGTGTCCCATGTATCAAGGAATAGTTGCCATTCTGGCCAAAAGGCCCTGCCATTTCTGATTCGGTGCTTTTTCGACTCGGGGGCGCATCTGACGCGCCCCTTGTTGTCAGATAGGTTCCATTCTTTGTTGCCATTGTCCAAATTTGGTTACACAGTTGTATATCGCGACAGGGGGCCACCTGTCATTACTGTCTACCTCTTCTCGGAAACTACATGCAAGATGTCTCTTTACATATTTGCTTAGTGTAGCACGTTCCCGCAACCGAAAACTCCGGAGGAACACTGCCCCTTTCCAGGGCTCGGGGACGATGGACATGCTTACCCGAGTTTCACAACTCGTCGTAATAAATTCTTGTTTTCGATTTCGACTCGCCTTTTTGCTGCACACAAGTTATTCTTAGAGATGGTTGGACAGAGGCATTGCAATTAGTTGGCACAACCTAGCATTCAAGCGCCTTAGAACGCGAGGCAGAAGACAGCGGTACACCTCATTGACACTCAGTACTCAGCCTCAGAGTAAGATTATCCTAAAAGTAGGAAGAATGTATATCTATCACATTGATGTGCGCGTGCAATGCAAAGTTACTGTACCCACATAAGAAATTGAACTCAGAAGTGTTGAATTGATAAGTCACCCCGAGGTGTGTGTATAGTTGGCGGTGAATTCCTTCCAGAAAATGAGTTTACACGAGTTGCCGTCAGTGCTGGGCCTCATTTTCATAGCAGGGTTAGTACTGCTTTCATACTTCAGGTGTCTGTGTAAAACACCCAGGCGTCTACGTGTTCTCGAATCTCCGCCCTCCCCATACGAGACGTCCAACTCAAAGTGTGAGACCGACTCATAATCTGAGAAAATTTGCACGTCTTGCCATGACGAAAAAACTGCGTACCTGACACATCATACACGAGTTTGAAGACGCTCGCTTAATATCCCAAACGTAGAGCAAAGAATTTGGCGAGAGATATCAGGAGATATTCCGAAACCCAATTTCACGATAGTGCAAATTTACCCGGAACCACTGACTAAGGAACGTGAGACGAGCGTCCAGGATAATCGGGTTTTATCTGAAGGACTCACATATTGAAAGCCCCCTATACAATCCTCCCAACTCCTTTTACCTTTCTCG
>Ga0307514_10006130_pt1 | contig 10548 bp, 7 predicted proteins | sample 16_EM_MG_FD_203088 | JGI IMG/M metagenome (GOLD analysis project Ga0307514, IMG submission 203088) | Populus trichocarpa ectomycorrhiza microbial communities from riparian zone in the Pacific Northwest, United States - 16_EM | ecosystem: Host-associated > Plants > Roots > Unclassified | place... | reverse complement strand
AGTTGCATGTTTAGCAAAAAAAAACATGTTCAATTATAATTTTTATTTTGCAATTAGATTTATATATATTTGATTATCAATACATTGTAAAAACAGCCATGTAAATTACGATGCTCGTTTTATTATCCTATTAAACTTATTGTAATCTCATCACAAAAATAATCTATACACAAAGAAGTATGTATTTCACTATAATATACTTGTTAATTATTACTTAACTACAAAAACAAGAGCAATTAATTAAATTCATGTACATGTTTCATTCTATTTCATCATTTAATGAATTAAAAAATTAGTTTTTTTCTGTTGGTGTCAAGCATTGATATAAGTCTGTTTAAATACAAACACTCTAAACATTATTGAGATAATTTCAAGCTTTTTTATTCATATAGTTATTTCTTAATCTAAGAAAAATTTTAAAGGTTGTTTTGTCTGTGTCTTTTCAATAATAATACAAAATAAATAAAATTAAAAAACACATGATGAGTGGTTCTGGAAGTATGTAAAAATTGCTTCACCAAAATCTAAGGTCGAATCTCATTTATTAGTAGGTTCTATGAATAAAACCACATCTTTATTTTATAATCAAATACCATATAATTGAGGTTAGAAAAAAACATAACAGCTGCCGCAAAATCAAACGTTACCTAATCCAACTAGAGAAGCATAACAAAAGGGATTGAAAGATTATTTATGTGCTTAGAATTTATGCAGTAAGTCGATGAGAAGCGGAAAATGTAGTTTTTGAATAAAAGGCACCCTCACAACTAAAACCAAAAGAGTGCTGAAGAAGAAAAGAATGTATCCAAAGAAATTCCGCAAACGAGTGTTGATTTTTGCCTCGTAGTATGCAAGAACTGCAAGTGTTCCAAGCGCAAATGGCTGATATATACAAGTGTAAGGACCCTGGAAGAGTGGTATCTCTGCATAGCCAACCAAAAACTATAGTCAAATATCATCTATGCAATCTGAAATTGAAATTCATCCAACAGTTTAATAAAAATTATATTTCCTTTTAATTAGATAAATTTCATATATCTTCTTGAGTTTATATGCCCATTATAAATTATCTTATACAAATTCTAAAATTAATAATTTTCTTATAATATTTCATGCATGATAGGCTTCTTAGCATGAACTCTATATACTATAACATTGAACCACCAATCTTCAACCATAAATTAAAGTGAGTTTGCATGTGACAAATTCTCTCTTCTAATAACAAGGAACGCTGTTTAAATTAAATTAAGCTTCCATCTCTAATAATTATTTAGTAAAAAAAATAATTATGAATTTAGTTTAAATTAAATTTAAATAATTAAATTAAGCTTTCAAATTGAACTAAATTGGTGAAGTATCAGAAAAAATACCAAAATAAAACCCGTGGAAATCAACCATCAATGAGTAGTTTTAAATATGAATTTTATATAAAATTTCCATGGTTAAGAAGGTGGGACCTTTTATATTTTCTATATCTATCATTAAAAAAGTGCTTTCCCTCTAATAAATAAAAAGAAGGAAAGCAACACACAGGTCGATTTCCATTGTTTGGAGTGTGAAAAGTTCATAAAATAGCTCAAGTCAAATATCCCATCAATGTTATGATGATCACAATATAGATATTTGGACAGAGATATCTTAACTTTCAAGAATATTTTATACAAACAGCTCACTAGCTTGGATTAATTGTAAGTGGATTTGTTCACCATGTTAACTTCTAGTTCTGAATCTAAGGAAGGATGCGAACAAGAAACTCTTGCGATTTTTTTTATTTAAAAAACCCAGTTTTCATCTTTTTAGACCGGGTTTGATAACTATGGGTTCAGGTTCCAGGTTTATGACATTGCCAATCTCCAGAGCCACATTCGGTCCGACGGTTTGAAATTGTGGTGCCTGAACAGTTTACATTGGTATTCTTTCGATTAAACCCGAATACCCAATGCAGGTTGGGTAAGACCGGATTGCTGAAACGAAAACTACTAGACTGGGTGAACTCAACCGACCGGGTTTATATGACCCACAAAATCGTCGGTGAGTATACGTGCTGAGATTTGCAGTGGAGGCCACCCTTACTGATGAAAGCCGCGTGGTTGCTGGAGGGAAGTTGATCATTGGCATGTATGGCAGCTACAGATAATGTGTGACTGCCATTACCTCGAGGCTAAGGACATACAAGACCATGCAATAGAATAAGGTATAAAGAATAGATTACCAAACATCACAAGATTATCCATTTTTAAACTGTATTGTTATCCTTACATCTCATGAGCTCGTATTCACATAGCATACCTCTATGACATAGGATGTTTTGGCTCTGTTGCGAAACAAACCAGTTCACAACTTGAATATATGGTGATTCATTTAACAAGTGACTTAAGTCCACCATGGATCATCTCCGGTTCTGAAATCTGTTTCGACCCATGGAACAAAGACCACCTTGCCGTCGTCTACGTCGCAGTGAGCCAATGCCAATGACTGTGCCGAGAAGTAAAATTGAAGTTGGATATTGATAAGCGTGAAATCAAAAATCAAGTAAACTGTTACTAATTGTTGATCTAGAACAACTGTTGTCGTTCTTTCATGATCTAGGATAAAGTAACTAATCCGCTGGGAAAATTCTGTTTGACTTACCAGGGGAGCTGGCCCTCGGACAACTCTTCCTTGGTCATTGTACTGGGATCCGTGGCAGGGGCAGATGAACTTCTTCTCGGCCTGGTTCCATGGCACAACACACCCAAGATGTGTGCACACAGCATTAATTCCATATGTTGCAAGAGTTCTATCTTTCTCAACAACAAGGTAGGTTGGATCTCCCTGAAGTCCACAAAAGAATCCAAATAATTTTCATTATTACAAGTTGCTTCAGAATATCTAAAGCTTATCTCAAAGGACGTTTGAGCACCAAACAGATTAGCCATTAATGAAAGTTGTGTTCAAAAGGCAAGAAAATGATTTAGTTTAACAAAATTTTACAGGCCCTTGTAGAAGTGTGAGAACGATGGTTGAATTCGCACAAACATCTCTTTACCATAAATTGCAACTTCTAATAAAATCTTGCAAGAAAATAAAAGGCATGAATGTTATATTTTCTTTCGAATTAATAAGTGGAAAATATGATTTAAGATTGGAAGGAAAACATGATTGAGGAAAATGTACACCGTCATAAAGATCACTACAAGCAATTGGCACATAATATAACAAAAATGTTTACAATAACAGTATAAAAATTCATTTTAAATTGTTTCAGAAACATTTATTTTATATTTTTACCTTGTCTCTCCAATTAAATATGTTTATACTAAGACACTAAATAAATACAATGGTGATAATTTGATAAGAAAACAATAAACCTTGTCGTTCCTTTTCCGTAGTAAATGAACTCTTTTAATAAGATAGGGAAATGGAATAAAAAAACATGTGCTTCAGGAGAAAAAAAAGAAGCTGCCAGTACCTTCAATCCTTGAGAAAGGGTTCGGTCTCCAGGGCCATGAGTCTTAAGCCATTGCTCTACAACGATATCATTTCCAAGGGCATCCTTGGCAACGGTACCGCCACCACCACCTCCTAGTCTGTTAAGATTTTCCAATTACAACAAGGAAAAGTAATTTGTGTGTTTAGCGAAGTCCCAATGGAACGATGTATATTATCGTTCGTGATGGCCAGCAATTTAATACCTAAACAAATGAACTACAGCAGTAGTGAATGGCCAATTTAGAACTTGTTAGCAGACAAGATTAATAACAAAGAAGTAATTTATAAACTTAAACACAAAATGGGGAATTTGGTACTCTTTACTTCTTAAGATGATCAGTGGAACTAGAATTTTAGGAAGAGTGGCTTTAAAAGGATCAAGTTTTCCATTGAAGAACTTATCAATTAAGCTTGTACTTTCCATGATAAATTGAACCTATCATTCAAGAAGAAGAGGAGGAGATGGCATTTCTTACCCAGAAGGGACAAAGAAATAAGTATAAGGAATCAACATGCCAGCAGTGGGGAGTGAAAGAGCACCCAAAAGAAGCAGATTCATAAGCTCCCTCTTACCCATGTCAGGCACTCCATCATCAGCAGGAATACTTGTAGCCTGACATGCAATTCTCATTCCTTTCTCTTTTGTCACCATATTTGTCCTTGCTGGTTTCACAAACGCTGCATGTGTAGGAGAGAACATGCCACTCTTGCTAGAGCATAGCTAATACACATAACAAACAAACACATAATTCAATCGAAAAAGTCTAAGAGAAAGAAATTAATTAAGTTCAAGGATAATCATTATTTGATGGGATTTTTTCCATTTTCTTTTCTTTTCTTTTTACCTGTGAGGGAGTGGCAGGGGAGAGAGTAGTGGAAGCCATGGATTGAGGATTTTTGGCACAGGAAAGTGAGTGTTCTGGATGATATTGTGAATGGTTCGGTGATGTAAGAATACGGTTAAAACTATAACGACCACCACTGTACTAGATAAGACACCTAAGCTAGTATTGTGCCACACGACCACATGTTTAGAGATATTGCTTCTCTTTGAAAACACTTTAGAAAATACCCAATAATCTCTAAACCACATGTTTAGAGATTCATTTTATTCTCACTATATATAAAATGAAATGCATTGGATTAGAGGGGATTTAGGGCATCCATTCCATGAGTTTTCCTGGTAGAAACAGAAGTCTTTGTGTCTTTCGACCTTCATTATTTCGTAATTTCATCCCAACCAAATTTATTATAAATTAATGCTTATATTTATTTTAATCTTTTTATTTTATAGGAGATCCATGGGATCTGGATGATATAATAGGGGTCTGGATGATATAATAGGGGCACGCAGCTTTCCTCCCATTCTAATTTTCCACCTCCTTTTTCCGAGATTTAAAACAGAGATCTGCTAGAAGAAAAATGGCTAGGAGTCTTTACGCAAGGAATGCCTCTTGGTGGTTGCTCAAGCGGCAATATTTATCCATTTTCAAACTTGTTCTATTACCCAAATAACTGTAATTAGGTCAGCATATGGGTCTTGGTGACTAAGAACCATGCTCAAATTAATGATAACCTATGTTGAGCGGTGAGAGAGACGAGTGACGACTTGGAGATTAATGGTTGGCGAGGCTATGCTAAATGCTAATCATGCCAAGAGGTTAACAATGGCTTCCGCCAGTAATGGGCTTCGAGTTCTGGACTTCTATGCAAGTATGCAACTGCAAGTCTGGACTCAACTCGTGTCCTTTTTGATAAACTTAATAAATATAATGATGGGGCTATCTGCATGAGGGCAAGGCGTGAAGCTTGCACTAATCATGCAATTGCATGTGTCTTTTACTCTCCTTCTCTCTCTCTCTGCCTTGAAAACCTCTCTCCTTTTCTCACACCTCACCCTGCCTCTCAAATCGCAATACTATAACAATGTTTCTGTACATATTCAACACATATATCAACAATTCGATATGTAAAGAGAGGGTGGAAGAAAAGCAAAAAAGAGTGGGAACAAATGAGTCTTTCAATGAGTGAAAAATGGATATGTTTTGAGTTCTTTAGACCTTCTCTTGCATCAATACAGAGAAGAGAGAGAGAGAGAGAGAGAGAGAGAGATGGTAGTCCATTGTTTTCGTCAAAGAAGAAGACACTTGGCAAGAAAAAGAAAAGGAAAGATGGTAAATGTGTGTAAATAAATAAATGGAAAGGAGAGGTGTACGAGAAGGGGCAACCTTGAAGCAAACCAAAAAAACATTAATGGAACGTTCTTCAAAGACATTTCGAAGTTATGAAATACTCCAAGCTGTTTGGCTTCTTCTGGTATCACTAGCTTTTTTTGTCTCCCAGCTTCAATCTATGTCCATAATTAACTAACATTAATCTTTTCCTACACATATATAGTCTTATAAACTTAATTAGAGAATATAATTAATTTATTGCATTCGAGATTTTGAAGTTTGAAGATGGAATCCTAAGTAGAATGCTATTAGATTAAGGGGAGATCATTAATTAAAATCCCAACTATAATTCATTTTATACTAACTAATCAAACAATTTCTCTAAACCTTTTTTGTTCCTTAATGAAATCCTTTTCCAGTTCACAGACCTGTTTTGAAGTCAGAGTATCGAACCCCTCATACCCCATAATTGCCCTGACTGAGTCTCCCTTTTTGAATAGGTCTGAGAAGTATGAAACAGCAGTTGCCTTGATGTCTGTTGGAGTGTTGTAGGTGACCCCATGATGCCTTATTTGTGTCATGTGGTTCCAACTTCTCCTCATACTAGATGCAAAATGAAAGAACTTGGTGTTCTTATCACCTAATTTGCACCAGTTTTATCTTGATTTTTGCCTCCAAATGGCCTCTGCACATTTACTAACTTCCCAATACTCAGAATTTAGTCTATGCAATTCTGTGAGCTCTTGTTGCGTGAGTTGTCTGTTCTCCCCTGCCCTTTCTAGTTGAGCAATTTCTTATTGAAGCTTTATCATTCTTGTATCCTGGTTTCTAAATTCAGTCTTGTTCCACAGTCAAAATCTGGAGATCAAACAACTAATCTTCCTGACCGTTCTAAATCTGCAACAGTCATCCCATAATTCATGAAGAATCTTTATAAATTATGGTTGATCAGCCCAACAGTTTAGAAACCGGAATGACTTCCACCCCCAAATCTTGTTATGTAATCCTAGAAGCTTCTGATAGTGATCCGACAAGCCCCTGGGGTAACGTAATAAAGCTAAGTCTGGGAATTGTAAATGACACTCTAGAGCTGCTAAGGCCTTATCAATATGACTCATAGATTGCCCCCGAAATCTAGTGTAGCGATGACCATTTAAAGGGTACTCTACAAGATTGCAGTGAGAAATAAAAGAATGAAAATCCTTTGAGCCAACCGCGTTCAAGTAAGCACTACTTCTATCACCATGCAAATTTTCATAGAAATCCCCTACGATAAACAGAGGAATTGCAATGGCTACTTGTAAAATACTAATCTTCCCCCATAAAACGCGCCTCTCAGCAACTAAACACCCTGCATATACACCAATAATTGCACAGGCAAAATTTGTTTTGACATGACTACCAAAAATTGCATTCCATTGCCCACTGCACTCTATATTGTCAACCTTAAAGTTTTCCTCATACCATATTACCAGAATCCCACCAGCATTATTAACAGAGTCCACCGAGTGCCACTTTACATTAGGATCATTCCACATTGCATAAACTATACTAGGTGTATATATTCTCCGCTTAGTTTCTAAAAGGATGCAAATATCAATGTTGTGGTGCAAAATCATCTTTTTAACAGCCACCCTCTTAGCAGACATGCCTAATCCACAACTATTCCAAAAGAAAATTTGCATAAATAAGGAGATTTAATCCTTACCAAGGTAAAGGTAGACCTGCAACTACTGATTCGCAGCCCAATCACCATGCTCCCTATCCAATTGCTTTGTAATGTCAGCAGTTAGAACTGCCAGATTGTCTGTATTTTGAAAGCCTAGAACCTTGGACTTCATCGTTTAACATCTCTTGGACTTCATCATCATTCACAATTTGACAATAAGGTGAGTGTAACGAGCGTTGCCTTGTTTGATTCCAGAGTCAAACGAGATTGAACCATCCTCTACCGTGTCTACCATAGCTTGTTTAAAGCTGTCAGTTGACAGAAAGACTTTAACCTTCCTCTTCCTTCTCTGTGAGATCATAGGATGTAATGAAGGCTGGTTGCTTGTGGTGACGACTGCTCTATAGAGTTGGCCCTTTGATAAGTGAGGACTGTCAAGAGGCATGAATTCATGAACTGGGTTGTGATGTGATGTCTCAACATTGGAGTTTGTTGGGCCCTTCTCTCCAAATGGGCCCTTTTCCTTTCCTGATGGGGCTTCAAATCCCACACGCTGCTTTTGGGTAAAAGTTTTCGTTGTTGTGTTGGAATCTCGTAGTCGTAAATCGACTGTGCAATATTTTCAGAAGCAGAATTTTAACAGCAATATCAGAAGCAGCTGTTTTATTGAGTTTCAAATCTCGGTTGTCATGTGAAGAACTAAACACATCTTCAAAGAACGCCAAATTTGCCAAATCTCCGCATTTTACAATTGCATCCTTCTCTTCATTTGCAGCATCAGAAGTGTCAGCAGTACTACTCTCAGTCTCACTATCATCTTCCTGATGCATCATTTGAAAAAAATGGGATGTATATAATTGACGAAAGCAGCTGATCTTTATAAAGAGGGTGTTTTTTAATTGAATGATGTTGGTTATAACTTTAAAGGTGATTGGAAACGTCATATTCATTCGGGTGAAGGTGCTTACTCGATTAGCTAAAATTGCCAAAGAAAAAGCTAAACAGTGATCAAATGATGCGTCGTCTAACTTAAACCCTAAAATTAGAGTTTTTTAATTTGAAATTTGGCAAACTTCAATTTAGTCCATGTTTTTCTGCTTGCTTTTAATTGCACCCATAATTGCCTTCAAAACTTTTAATCTCATGAAATTCCACCCCTGTCAAACTTAATTGCAACCCTAAAGTTGACATCCTGTTTCATTTTAGTCCTTAGTTATGAAATTATATTTTAACCCTTGATTTATTAACAAACTTTTAATTTCTTCAATTTGACCCCTGATTTGATCAATTTCAACTCTTGCATTTCCACGTCTTTTTTTGGTTTGGTAATTGATTTTAGATTTCTTCAATCAAGTCCTTAATTACTCATCAAACTTCAATATTTATGCAATTAAGCCCCTAATTTGATCAAATTAACTCAATAAAATTGCAATTCAACTCCCAGATTTTAATTTCTTCCAATTAAAGCCTAAATTGACTTCAAAAATTAATTTTTCTTGCAATTAAGCCCTCAATGAATTCAATTAAACCTTGAGAAATTCCAATTGAGTCCTAAAATATCTAATTTTGAAATTTTCTTTTTAAATTGAATTTTCATTGTCAAGATTTTTGCACCCAAACTCATCTTGTCAAAACCGATAGCTCTCTTATTTTTAGTTTGTTTTGTGGTTTAATTTATTTTTTAAAATTATTTTTCATTAAAAAAATATTAAATAGATATTTTTTATGTTATTTTTAATGTATTGATATAAAAAATTTAAGAATAAATCTGGAAAAAAATATATTTTTAATTAAAAAGTATTTTTATAAAAATATTTTCCATTACCAACCACAAACTTTCATATATACATCCCATCATTTCATAAAGTGAAGGTGTGTGTGATTTATATAACGATATCATATCTTATAACATCATCATAATTAATATGCCCCAGATGTTTTCCTTCTCTGAATCAGTGAGGTTCATTGCTTGTAAGTTAGGTGGTAGGGCCGGGAAGTGAGGACATTATAATTAATTTAATTTCGTAAATTTATCGTACCCATGATGGCAACTACTGAATTTAAATAATAAATGCCTCGCAAATAATTTTGGTGAAAGTAATAAATTAGACAGTAGTTGTCCTACTACATTGCATAATGGCCTAACTAATACATAATTACTCTCCTAAGGAACGTGAAAAATCTACCTGTTGATGCTTACATTGTTATCCAATTATTGTGCCCTACCAATTAATTATCAGCATGCGTAGGGCCTAGATTTTCATGCATTTAATTTACACAAACTTTAGAATTTTCCACAACTTTACACCCACGACCAGGACAAAGGGCCTCTTTGAAACCATGGACAAACCTTCATGTCAAAAAAAAAAAAAAATCTAGGAATGATCACGGCCATCATGGTATATAAGTTTATAACTATTACACTCCATGTAATTTTTAATTCTTTGATAATATCAACATTTTCTTTCCTTTATCTACATCATGATTTTAAAATTCAATTTGGGATTGATCGGATCACGGGTTAATTAGATCGATTCAGGTTAATAAAAATATCAACATGCATATCATAATTTTAAAACTTATCTCGAGCTCGGTCTAGATTAAATTAAAAAATTTAAATAATATTATTTTGATAAAAAATTTTTTAAAAAAATAATAACAAGTTGGTAGTCAAGTTTTAATACCCGAGTCAATCAATCAGTTTTTGTAAAAGAATCTTTTTTCAATCGAGTCTAAATTGACTGGTCCTTAATTTACCTGCAGTTCTGGTACAGGTTTTAAGACAATTTTCTGCATGGATGTCGGGCTTGCAAAGAAGATCAAGGGAACAAGCTTCCTCGTGGGTTTCATACATTAAAAGGAGATGGTTAGAGCATTAAATTAATGGATTGGTGAATAATTTCAAGAGTAGGTGAAATTGAGAATAGAGAGTGCCTAACCCACTTAACATTGACCACATATGCGATTCATATGGCTTTCATAGGGCGAGACTATTATAGCTTGTGTTCCCATTTAATTATAAGTGTGAAATAGTGCTTCAAAAAGGACCCAAATTTAGAGTATTTAATACAGAATGATTTGATGTAAAGATCTTAGGTCGAAGTCACGAGCTAGCTACTCATCCAATGTCAAGAGGAGGAGGAAGAAGAAGAAGACTTGAGTATCATTTGCCTTGAGGTCTTCTTGCCCATGTTGTTGTCATAGTTGAGAAATGATTTAGCAAATGTTTTGAGT
>Ga0307514_10006129_pt1 | contig 10552 bp, 8 predicted proteins | sample 16_EM_MG_FD_203088 | JGI IMG/M metagenome (GOLD analysis project Ga0307514, IMG submission 203088) | Populus trichocarpa ectomycorrhiza microbial communities from riparian zone in the Pacific Northwest, United States - 16_EM | ecosystem: Host-associated > Plants > Roots > Unclassified | place... | reverse complement strand
CGTATGAGTTAAAACTGAGACTTTGGCGAGTGACTTGATGAGATTGAGGTGTGATATGTATGGTCATCTATGACTTTCCTTTTCTAGTTTTCCCCAGTTTTTCGACTCCTTTAAAGACTTCATAAGTAACCATGTTGCAACTTGTTTGTTCTGTCAACAGGACACACAGTTACTTTTATGGGATCTGGAAATGGATGAGATTGTAGTGCCATTACGTAGGTGCCCCCCTCCTGGTGGATCTCCTACTTTCAGTACTGGAAGTCAGTCTTCCCACTGGGACAGTGTTATCCCAGTTGGAACTCTGCAACCTGCTCCTAGCATGCGTGATGTTCCAAAGCTTTCTCCTGTAGTGGCTCACCGTGTTCACACGGAACCTCTTTCTGGTTTAGTATTTACGCAGGAATGTGTTCTTACTGTTTGTAGAGAGGGCCATGTAAAAATCTGGATGAGACCTGGAGCCTTAGATAGCCAGTCAGGCAACTCGGAAACCATCCCAAGTACCAGTTTGAAGGAGAAGCCATTATTGTCAAGCAAGATTGGCAGTTCTACATATAAGCAATGACCAAATTGTCATGAGATTCCAAGGCAAAATGGATCTCTTTTTCATTGATTTGATTTGAAATTGCTGGTGTGGCTGCCCATCCCATTTCCACAGTTGATTTTCTCAGAGTTAGAGCTGGATGAATGTTCTGATTGCTGGGGGATTCATCAACTGGGTCCATTTGTGCATTGAGAGATAAAATGCCATTTATGGCACTAAGAGCTCAGGAGGGAGAGAACCCCCTATGTAAGTACAAAACAGTTGTTGCTAGGATATATCTTATATAATATTTAATTTCTGACAGAAATAACTGGAAGTTACTCTCTGAGATTTACATTTCAGAGGTGCATAGGAGTTCATTTGATTCTGCTGGTAATGAAATTTCACAATAGCTATATAATTTTTGCCGGATATCATGAAGCTCTATCACATGTGATAAGCTTTTCATGTTATGGCTATAAGGTATTTATTTCTCTTGGATGTATCCTTGATTTGGAAGAAAAATTATTCTTTTGGTTAGTACTAGATATGGGTTTTGACACTGAAGTTATGCTGAGGAACACTGAATTATGGGAGACTAGTGCTGTATTTGTATTCATTTTGTTTTATTCTGGCAAACAAGGTGAACTACACTATACCGTGTTAGCAAGATTTTTCCTTGTGATTATGTCATGATCTTGTTCCCTGTATTACCCTTATCTGTTTAGCTACCAATCCACCTGGGAGGTTTCCCTGTTCGAATCTCCCTATGGATGACTTGGCCTGCCAAAACCCCATATTTTAAGGTGGTAATATAGCCCCTTAAATTCTGTGGTGGTCAAATTGGTACCAAACACAAACTACTAACACTAACCGCTAATTGCTATTGTTGATGCGGGCCATTAATGAATTGAAGAGGAAAAAGAGAAGAAAAAAAGAAAAAAAAAGGCCGAAGATAGGAGAGGAGAAAGACATGCATCTTGCGAAAACGTTGTTTTTCAATTAATTATCAAAAGTGTTAATCTCATAAAAATATAGGTAAATAGTTTAAAACAAATAATAAAATGAAGTCTAAAATAGAATAAAATAATTTCCTATTACAAAGTGAAATGAAAGTTTTATAAAATAGACTTGTATGTGTTCTTAGATGTGTTTAATCTTTTCATCAAATAGGGAAGAGTTAAGTTATTCTTTTATCTTCTTTGACTATACACATGTAACTTGTGACGTGGATTTGGAAAGAACTCGATCATCAAGTATATCTCCTGACAACTCTAGTAGTTTATCATGGATTAGAATTAATTTGTTGCAATATATCTCAAGTGATTTAAGCGTAGTTTAAATTAGGTTGCCCAACTTAATTAACTAGGAATTGTCGTGTCTTGTCATTCTTTGTAAAACATAATTTGTTTAACCAAAATAGTATAATTAAGGTTATCAATTCTGTTTCGGTTGACATTTTATTTTTTTTATCGAAATAATAAATTTTGATTCTAGCGTATTCAAAATTTAAATTGCACTTGGATGGCAAAAAACAACTTTATATTATTTTATAACATATATATTTTCTTTCCCTTCCCCAATTTCCTTTCTTTTGTCCACCCAATTAGACCAAGACTTCTAAAGGCCATTGTAGAGGCAAGGCTGTTAATCACTATCTTCGCAAGATATGGTGTTTATTGACCTCGGTGCTTTGATGAACTTTTCGAGATTATCGGATTCATTGATGAGATGAGATCGGACACTAGTTTCCCAGTTTTTATATCAAACAATTGAAGATAGATGATCCTCTTGCCTCTCCCTCGCCTACTCTAGAAAGAAAGACTTAGGAGGTAAGGACAAGCAAGATGGTGCAGCGACTGACAAATTAGGGTAAGAGGAGAAATTTAGGGATGGTTCAATTTTTAAGAAAGCTTTGAGAATTTTACAACTTACAGATATTTTCTCCTTGTTCACATTCAAATTAAAAAATCATGGTTATGTGATCTTTTGTGCAAAGAAATTTTATTGGCTTAATGTACCTTGTTTGCACTCGTGTTTTTGAAATTTTGTAACCTTTAGTAGAATACAATCAAACATTTTTTTAGTTCAGTTACTCTTTGTGTCCGCTAGACTGAAACATCATTTAATGTTATCTTAATGCATTAATGATCAACAATTATATATGAAGCCACCATTGTAATTTCCATTAAAGATTTGATTTTTTCTGTCTCTTACTTTGCTCATAAAAATTGTACTTCTTTCTTGCTCAACTTATTGGACAAACAACTAATTTTTCTTTCAAGGGAAGCCTTTATTGGATGGCTCCTAAGGTATGTTCTTGCATATCAATATTTTATGGAATTTATTTTGTATCTTTTATCTTAATGGTATTTCCTTCTCCGTAGATCATGCAAGCTGTAATGCAAAAGGGTGCTAGCTCTATAAATTTTGTAAACCCCAAACAACATGGACATAATGAAACCAAAACATCTTGATTAAAATTTGACCAAGAAATCCAGAATGACTTGAGATTCTGAGTAAGATAAAATTCTTTCCATTTTGTTTTGTTTTTTTTTTAAGTTACGAGATATACTAGTCATTCTGGCCGAAATAAAACAAAATTGACAACCTAGTCTTAATGGAGTCACTGTGAATGAGATTGGGTGAGGGGGTATTAAAAGGAATATCTATGACGTGTTGTTTCCTATTATATTGAACTAGATCTTATAGATTAAAAGTAAAGCTAATACCAAATTTAGATAGTATGTCAATGACATAAGCATTTGATCCAGTCCTCGGTAACATTTTATATGGTTCAACACCACACACTTGTAATTTTTTATTGGTTTTAGGATGATACCATTTAGGTCTAATCTGTATCATAACATAATCTCCAACATTAAATGGATTGTGATGTTTATGTAAATTAGCTTGATGTTTGTATTTGATATTATTTTTTAAAATTTATTTTGTGATCTCAACATGCAAATCATAAACTCTATGATACAAAATTGTCTCTTAGATTGCTAATTTGAGGTTTTAAAGAAATTTTGCAACTTGACCCAACAAAAACCTTACCTTGGAGAACCAAAGTTATATGAAATTGATCACCTCTATCCACCTGACGCCTATAACGAGACACAAACGAGAAGTATAAATCACAACGAAGTTGATTAATCCTTCAAAGAGTTTACAAGTTCAATTAAGAATTTAGTATGAGAATCACTCAACCATGCAAAGAAAAATAAGCACACAATATGCAATAACTTGTAGATAAAATTCATCAATCTCAAAATAATATTAACAATTGGTTTATAAAGTAGAAAGTTAACCCTAATTTGACTTAATGGACCCAAATTTGATAAATAGGCCTTAACACATTAAAAGTCTAAAATAACCAAAATAATAAAATAAAACCTAACCTAAATAACCTTTAAATGCTTTAGGCCCTATAATAAACTAAAATATAAATAAATAATAGCCTAACTAATTAAAACAAGCCAAAAGTCAAATTTCATAATTCACAAGTAGAATTGAGGCCCAACTTCAGATGAATGGTTATCCCTCGTCTTGATGAATTAGAAGGTCTACCATATGTCATTGGAAAAGTGTGAATGTATAATTTTCAATGCAACTAGAATCGCATCAAAATACTTTATGTAGATCTATTTATGGCCAAAACAGTAGTGAGAGGTCAAAACTAACAGGTTTGAATCTTTTTTTTCCAATCTTTCTATAATGTCTATAAACTCCCCTACAAGCCCTTCTTGAAAATAAATCAAATAAATCAAGGCTTGTTCTTCATTCTTTGATATCCTTTCAAAGTCCACTTTAGCTCATGTATCTTGAAGAAGTCAATTAATTGCCTTTTACTTTTTGCTCTAAGTCTCGTGACTGGACCTGATGGAGCCGCTAATATATCTCTTGGTGTTGAGGATAGGATCGCACCACTCTACGTGCAAAAAACTCATCTGACTCAAACACCCTAGCAATAGAAAACATGAGAAAAAGGCTTACATGATTTCTAGGTTTGTAACCATGAACAACTTTAAATTGACTCATAAACCTATTGATTGAGTAACTATTGATAAACTAAGCCGTAGAAAGAATCAAATCCCATTTTTCATTATATTCAATCACTAGACATTTCAAAAGGTTACCTAAGTTTCTATTGATGACCTTGGTTTGGCCATTTGCTTAGAAGTGGTAGGCACTAGAGAGTTTCAACTCAACCATATGCCAAAGGATTTTTCAAAAAGTGACTCATAAATCGCACATTTCAATTTGAGATTATGGTCTTAGAGAGGCCATACAACTTAAAGATCTCATCAAAATAGAGTTTAGTAACTCCAAAGGCATATGTGATTTTAGTATAAGGAATGGGATGGATCTTTAACCTTTAAAGTGAAAGAAAATGATTTGATTGATAAAAACTGGTGATATTTAGATCATAAAGTCATGATCTACCTAAATAACATGTTCTTATATCCATTGGAATCACCTCACACCAAATCTTATAATGGTAGTCTAGGAATTTAATAGGAAACACATATTTCTCATCGATTGATATGAAAGTGTTATCAATCCATAACATACTTACTATATGGTTTAGGGTGAGGAACACATTTTAGGCCAAGGGAAGCTGTCGTTTTAGAAGATACTATATTAATACAACTTTCATTATTAATAATGATCTAAAAACTTTAATCCTCACACTTAATGTATATGTATGTGTGAAAAATAGTAATTCTTCTATAATCTTCGATTCTCTTGAGTTTTGTCAAGGCATATCTACTACACCAAACATAATTATCCCACACTATGATGTGCTGCTCAACTTAAGTGGATATGGATTGGATACAACCTAATAAATTGGAACCATCCTTACCTTTCTCGTTTAGATATAAAAATCCTCAAGATCAAGTTCATACACTTGATCACCATTATCTTTTTCTTCACTTACATCCTCTTGTTTCTTGATGTCTAGGGCCTTATTGATATAATTGGCTGCAACATGATCATAATCTTTACATTTATAACACTGAACTCTTGAATTTAATTTTAGCACTTTATTGAGCACCCTCCTGCCTTTGTCTTTTTTAAAAGATTGGGCACCATTGAGGTTGGGTTTATAGAGTAGAGCATTTAACAAAGAGACATTATTCCTAAACTAAGACCTAATAAGGGTATTTTAGGTGTCATGATGTCTTACCCACTAAATAACTAACTCATAATTTTGTACTAAGGTATATGTTTGGTTAATGGTGGAAACATCTCGAAGCATAATTTTTTTCTTAATATCATCATTCAAGCCTTTACAAAACCTACCTAGAATCATGGCCTTTAAGCATACAATGTTATACCTTTGAGTGAAATGATTAATCAAACAAAAAGTCACAATTTTCACAAATATAAGCATGCTCCACAGTTAATAAAAAGAACTAATTACTAAATATAAATGATAAAGTTGGGTGATTGGCAAAAACATAAAAAGTGAGGCAATACGAGATTTTGTTTTTTGAATTTATAGGAACAAAAGTTATATTAATGACAATGTTGAATAACAAGCATAATACTAGAAAAAATTTCAACGAATCAAAGTGTTAAGTGATTTACAGACCAAAATCCTTAAAGTGAAGATAAGGACACTTGGATTATGGAATTTAGGCTGATTGGTATTATTGTTAATATTGTTGCTATTTTTCTATTATCAGTGGTGAGGTGGTTGATTTTACTTTGTGTGCTTCACGAGTTCGTAGTTGTTTTTGTTATTGTCATCGATATTGTTTTTTATTTTGTTCTTTGTTATTGTTTTTTTGATAATTTTTCTAGGAGAGAGAGAAACTTTGGTGTTCGATTGGTATTGGTGGTGGAATTTTAGGGTTTTGATGGTTGTTATCTTGGGTTGTCACTAATGGTTGTTAGAGTAGGTTTACTAGTGGTTTTAGTTGTTATTAAGGTTGTTATAATTGTTGTATTTTGGCTTAATTTAGATATATTTTAGGGGATAGAGCTAGCCAATTTTAATGGTTTCAAGTTGTTTTAAATGGTTGTTTAAGGGCTTTTTCAGGGTTGTTGTTGGTGGCGTGTATGGTTGGTGTAGGTGGCTGTTTTAGGCAGCTTTAAAATCATTTAATATATGTTATATGTGGATATTTTACACATTTTTATGGTTCCCTTGCTATAAATGGGTGGATCATTTGATTGATAGAAACAACCAAAACTAGATTCTAATAGGACAACAATGAATTGAAGAGGAAATAAAAGAAAGAGAAAAAGAAGCCGAAAAGAAGATAGGAGAAATGTATGTCCATTTCAAAAGTGTAGTTTTTTTTTTCAATAAATCTTCAGAAGTTTCAATCTCATAGAAAAATATAGTTAAATAGTATAAAGCAAACTATAATAAAAACATTACCAATAATGAGGATAACTATCCACTAAAATAAAATGAAGTTGATAAAACAAAGTTCAATAACAAAATAAAAAAAAAAGTCCCAATAAAATAGACTCAAATGTGTTCAATCTCCCAACCAAAAAGTGATGGGTTGAGTTATCCTTCTTCATCTCTGACCATACATATATGTGATCTATGACAAGCTTGATGTCTCCACTAAATATTCCACTTGTTTCTAAGAAGAAAGAAAGAAGAAAGAAGAAAACGAAAACTTTTTTGCTGCAACTTATTGTTTGCATAACTTTTCTGCTTAATACCAATGAATTTTCTCCATTCCTATCACCCTCTTATATTTAGATGATTTGTGAGTTTCACAACATCTACAATGTTTGATTTATTATAAGCATGACATATTTGTTTTTAATATAAGGTGAAATTTGTCTATTTCTTTTTTCTTTCCTTTACTCATTAACTGATGAAACTTCTACATTGGCACCATAAGGTCCAAACCAATTAGATGGAAAATCTTCAAAAACATGACGGTTCTTTACATAGAGCACTGCTAGCAAAATCAATTATGCTAGATAATAAAACTAATATTCCTTATAAGAAGTATTTCACACTTTACATCATCACAACAATTAGGATACGAAATTTAAAAATAAAAAGTAATCAATTTGAACTTTATCCTATAGAGAATACCAGCCAACCTATACATGTTTTGTTGCGGGTAAGATCAAAAGTTATTTTTTAACTTAAAAGATAAAATAAAAAATAAACAAATGTTGTTAATTTTCTTTTAACATAAAGAATGATTTTAGTTGTGATATTAAATTTGATTGGAATGTTTAATAAGATAAATCAATAATTATAAGCATCAATAAATATTACAAAGAGTTGTTAACATTAACTAAAGACTAAATCGGGAAGCCGAGAGATAGATGTAGGATAGGAGATATGATCTTGTACCAGGGGGAGTAATTCAATTTTATTTATTTAATTATATGTCAATATTTTTTTAAGATAAGTAATAATTCTAATTCTATTGAATAAAATAATTTGCTAGTATAATTCATCTTTTTTTATTAAGGTTTTTTTATAAAAGAAAAATATAACCTTTTTTCTTAATGTCTTTTATTAAAAAAATTAATTAGAGGGAAAAAAAGCTGAACGATTTGAAATAAGGATAAAAAAAATCTCTCAAATTAAAACCCCTTTATCTTATTAATTCCCTCTTTTTTTTTTTCATGAACCTTTTGACCAAAACATAAGTTTTTTAGACAACATTTCATAATTATAAAAAAAAGTTTACATGAACATTCAAATAATTTCGATGAACATATTAAAAAATATAAAAGTTATTCACAACTTTTGAACTAACACATGGAATAAGTTGGTTGTGTTATTAAATTTATTTAGGGTCATGCGTTAGTCAAGTTTTAAACTGAATTGAGCGAGAGTTGACTTGAAGTGACCCTATTAACATGACAGATCTAAAATTGATAATGTTAAAACCTAAAAGAGGGTGAATTTGAAATATCACTGAATTTTACTAAGATAAATTACTCAAGTAAATATAATTACCAATAATATAATTAAAGTACTTAAAGTAAATAGATAAAGAAGAGAATTTACAAACTCGTTTTAACATGGCTTGGCAAGCCTACACCCACACCTGAAGTACCAAACCATACTTGAGTATTGTATTTCTTTACTGGTCCAAGCTCAAATGTATAATTCCACTTGATGAATCCATAACAAACTTCTTACACCACTTAAAGATATACCATTCTTCAAGATTTTTTTCCACTTGAAAATATACAATCTTCAAGATTTTTTTTTTATACTTTGGTGAAATTCTCTTATCAATGCCAAGAGTTTTTACCTAACTCTTAAATGTTTACGATAATAATTTTGTTTTCACAATAAACTCTCTCAATATAATGGATATTATAATTTGAAGTTCTAATATCTCTATACCTCATTAGATAACACTTATAATATATGAAGGTGTTTAAGTGTGGAAGCAATGAGATTGAATACTCTTTATACTAGAATGTGAAGGTTTAATAGCATAAACTTAGAGTATGATCAATGATTAATGATTTTAATATTGTTTTATTTTTAGAATAGCTTATGTATTATATATGTTCGGATTTTTTCTAATTTTATAATTAAAAAAATTATATATATATATATATATAAAGAATTGATGATTTTAATGTTGTTTTAGTCTTAGAATAACTTATATATCATTTATATTCGGAATAGCTAGATCGATGATGTTTGTCCACCTACTTCGTTTCTACACTAGCGGTGTCATCCACCGCTGCCTGGTTGGGAGATCGTCACCCATAAAGTTTCAGCTTTCTTTTTTATGCCCTTTCTTTACTGCCTTTCGGTTTCCCCTCTTATTTCTTTGTCTTCTCCTTTCTAATGAGGCTGCCACCGTGACTAATGAGGGATGAAGGGGGTGAAGGCTATGGCTAGTCGTAAAGGAGCTGAGTTGGTAGTGGAGGCCGAGAGAGCGAGTGAACGTTGCCTTGTGTGATTGAAACTAATGGCAAGAGATTGACTGGTTTCCCTTCTTTTTAACAGTGATTCGGAGAGGGAAATTACTGGTTTAGGTTTGAGAGACTGATTCATTCGGCCAGCGATAGGTTGAGTGGGAGAGGGACTATTGGCGTGAACATGAGAGCTGAAGCTGGTGGGTCTTCTCTTTCTTTATGTAACCGTGTGCAGCTGGGTTGGTTTTGTTGATGGAGGTGCAACTATTGTTGGCGTGGAGGGCTGGTGCTAATTACGGGCTATATAAGGGGCAGCTGTGGGTATAGGGCTGTTGATAATAGTGGAAAAGGGAGCTGCTCACGATGTTCGCTGGCTGATGGGTGTGTTGCTCACTATGGTGTCTGAAAGTGTTCTGTGGGACTGTTGATGGGGGCATCAATTATGGGGAACTAGAGGAGAGGCTGAGGGACGAGGAACTAGTATAGCCACATAACTGACGTCGGTGGCTAACAATGAAAATGAGGAAGAGAGAGAAAGGGGAGCTGTTAATGTGTTGCTGGACAGTGAAAGTGGGTCTTATGGTTCTGGTGGTGGTTGACAGTTGTAGGGAGAGGATTTGTTTTGGTGATTGAAAGGGACTGTGAATCGGTGGTTGGTGATGCTGGATTTGTAGATGAGTTATAGAGGTGGATGTGGGGACTGCTGGTGGCCGACGGTGGGTCTTGGTGGATGAATGAGAGGTTGCTGGAGGTTTTTTTTTTGGAATGGTGTTGTGGTAATGGAGAGGGGGAGATGCTGGTGGTGGTTTGAAGACCAGTTGTTATGAAGGCTGCACCGTATGGAAGAAAGGAGAATGAATTTTCTTTTAAATGGGGTTTAAGCTTTGGTTGCTGGTTCCTGAGAAGTGTGGAGAAAAAAAGGGTTTTGTTTTGATCCTTGCTTTGACAATGGAGATGGAAGGGTTGTCAATGCGTGTGTTTTTGGTTTCATGGTGGCTCGGAGAAGGTGACACCAGTTTTTTCTATTTTTTACTTTTGCATGGATGGTGGCTGATGTTGTCAAGATGGTGGCTGATGTTGTTTTTGTTTGGAGTGTGGTTTTTTTTTTTTTTTTTTTTTTTTTTTTTTTTTTTTTTTTTTTTTATTTTT
>Ga0307514_10006127_pt1 | contig 10554 bp, 6 predicted proteins | sample 16_EM_MG_FD_203088 | JGI IMG/M metagenome (GOLD analysis project Ga0307514, IMG submission 203088) | Populus trichocarpa ectomycorrhiza microbial communities from riparian zone in the Pacific Northwest, United States - 16_EM | ecosystem: Host-associated > Plants > Roots > Unclassified | place... | reverse complement strand
TTCCCACTCTCAGGCAACCCATATTTTTCTATCCCAAACTGTTCAGCCAAAACCTTCCACAAATGCTTCCACTTAAAAACATCTCCATTGTGGATGTTAAACGCTTCATTTTGTGCATTAGGATCCACAGCTGCCCAAATTTCCTGCTCAGCAATCAGATCTGCATCAGAGGCGATGGAATAAGCATTCCAAACAGATTCAGTCCCGGGGAATAGTAAAGGCATCCCTTCATGTTTACATATAGCCGCGTAAACAGAGAGAGTGCCCATCATGTTCATCAAACTATATGGAGAAAACCCGAAAATTGTATGCGGCCTGTGCACAGACCAAGTCACTCCCTCTTTCGTTGCCACTTCCTCTGCTAAAATATCTTCTAAATCGTAGTAAAAGTTGGGTGCGTTTAATCTGGGCAGATCTTCTGTGTAAGGAGTGTCATGTGGTTCGATCTTACCTACCAACTCGAATGGACCAACATAGTGTTTGAGACCAGTTTGGAGACAAACATGTTTGAGATTGGGGGCGTTGGGGATAACAGCCTGAAGGACATTGCGGAACATGAGGTTATTAGCTTCGATGTTCTCAGCCTCCGTGAATCGGAGGGCCCATGTGACATAAAAAATGTGTGTAACATCAGTTAGCTGGGAGAGTTTTGCTTGAGTTTCGGCCGTGTCAGAGATGTCACATTGAATGTATTCAACTGGGTGGTCTAGGTTCCAGTTTGGCCGTGGACGACGGGCCACTCCGTAGACTTTCCACGGACCACCAGGCGTGTCGGAGAGTGGTAGGATTTCAGCCAAGCTGTTGCCAACAATGCCAGTTACTCCTACCACTAAAGCCACGCTCTGGTGTCCTCGTGATGCGTCTCCATTTTCAGATTGCTTCTGCAAAACATTTGCCAACAGATGAAATTGATGTTAAGTTAAAACATAAATATCAAGTTCAAATATTAAAGTGATGAAGATTTGTAAATGGGGTTGGTTTAATCTTAATTACCTTGGCAGCTCCAATAGCTCCTGCCCACCACCAGCTCATTTTCTAGACAAGATTCTAAGTTCTAACCAAGAGTCAATCTTCACTGTCTCGCAAACTTGTTTGCTGTGTTCGGTTTCTATGGTTACCAATTCTTGAAGATTGTTATATAGGTGGCGTGGACGACGGTATGGGATGGTTTAATGATTTTTTCAGGCCTGGCTCACTGTCTGTGGTCACACATGCAGAGATTCTAGCAATCTTTTCTTGGCAAACTCTGGTGATATATATATATATATATATAACGGAGTGCTAGTGCCCACTGCCCACCAACGTTTCAATTGTCAATCTCTTAATTAAATTTTTAAATTATTATTTTTTGCTTAAAAGAATATTTTTTTCTATAATTTTATCATGCTGATATTAAAAATAAAAATAAAAATCTAAAAGAAAAATTATACCTCCTCTCTATCTGTCATAACAAAACGACAAGTCGAGAAAGTTAGCTGAATGCTATTATTAATTTTTTCTTATAATCACACGATACAAAAATGGGGACATGGGCTTCTGCAAGAGAGGGAGTGAATTGGTGAACCGCTGTTCAAGATTCACAACAAACATTTATTTGTCTTTTATGGGTGGAGGCAACAGACAAGTTAATCATAGCAGACTTGTGCTTGGGCCATGAAGTGATGGACGCAGGGGCTAGCCTACCTAACTCGAATCTGGCTTCACGTGGAACTTGCAAGTTTGATGAGTGTAATTATAGGGTGCTTACCCTTGCTGCCTCGTTGAGAGTGCGATAAAATATCTCATTAATAATTTTTTATATATTTTTTAATAATTTTAATATCCTGATTTTATACATGAACTGTCATCAATTGATCTAAATTAGATACATTCTAATTTAACTACAAACATTAATTTTTTTTTTAAACAACAACTCAATGAATAAAAAAAAACCTAGTTATAAATCTACAAATTAACAGTAGTAAAAAAATTATCCATATTAGTTTTTTTTTTAATTTGTAATGTAATTGTAATTCATGATTATTTCTTAATTATATATATTTTCTCGTAATTTTAACATGACTAGTGGTGCTAACCTCACATGTTCACCCACTTGAATAATATAAGAAAAAAATAATTATAATTTGTTGTGCATACTGGACCGAAAGCAAACACAAATAAAACACAATACAAGCAGATTTACGTGGTTCCCCAAAACCGGGTACGTCCACGGAGGCAGCAGATTGTATATTATTGGAGGAATGATATAAACACTCAACTCAACCCAGTACAATCCCACAAAACCCAGTGTTTCACTCTTACACTCGGTGTTTCTCTCAAATCTGCACTTTCTCACTCTCACAGTTGCACTTACACTCACTGCATACTTCCTCTACACTTACACTCACTGCACTCTCTATCTCTATTTATACAAGAAAGAAGAGCCTTGGCAGCAACCCATGTGCAGCCTAATAAATGCCAACCAACTACTACAAGAAGAAAGTCATGGAAGTTGGAAAAAGGTTGATAAATTTGCAAATGTTGACAATTTGCTACACTAACCTCACATGTTCACCCACTTGAATAATATAAGAAAAAAATAACTGAAAATATTTCAGGAATTGATCAAACTCTGCCTGCATGGGACTACATTCTCTTGTTTAATAAAATAAACATAATGGTCTCCATTATAAATTGTCTCAGGAGTTCCATGCCACACACCTGCAGAAAACAAGTGGCCGAAAAAGTATATCAAAGATACTGAGATCACCACTTTAAAATTAAAAGTCACAAATCGCAGCATCTCTGCTTCAGCATGTAATAGCTTGAGATTCCATTCTCTTTGATTCTGTGATGGTTGGTTCCTCTCTCATGGTGGACAGCCCTGAAAAGTTGCAGGCCTAAGTGACTCCCTTGCATAGATATTGACACTAAAAACTTCAAGAAACAGGCACGCAAGTTTAACAAAGAATTCGTTGTTATCATACACTTAAATATATTGTGATATAAAGTTGTGCAATAATGCATCAATGTTAACTTACTGCATGTCTCAGTCGATTCAATTAAAATCTAGTTTGATTTTATTTTTATATTTTTTTGCAAATAACCTTTTTAATTTTTTTTAATTTTAAAATAATATTATTTTAAATTTATTAGTTCAAATAAAGTTAATCAATTCTATCCAGGGCTTTAAGCTGGTCATGAGATGGGCCGGGTTTTAATAACTTTGCTATATACATATGTGTTTGATAAAAGCTCATACTTGCCTCAGATATAAAAAATTACCCTTTTCTCTTATCGTAATTCTCATCATTTCATCATATTTTTGCTGCTTGTAATTGCAACTCTCATAGGCATGCTTGCGCTGATGCTTGACGTTTTTGAGCCACGAGGCTTCCGTCTGTTTGCTGATCATTCGTGCTGCATGGTATTGAATTTTCACACCTTTGGTAGTATCAGTCTTGATGCAGCCATTCAGGAATATTACACAGTCCATCAAGCTGCCTTGGGCCAAACCTTTTATGTCAAAGGCCTGCGATCTTCTCCATGGGCTCTTGCTGTGAGAATTTGCAGGAGAGACAGGCAGGGAGGTCATTAATGGCAGCATCTAGGTCTCCAAGCAGTGACTCTGAGCTCGGTCACTGTGAAGTACCACTCTCTCTTTTTCTTAACCTCAATGGACATTATTCTAGATTTGTTTCACTAGCAGCTCTGACAGAGATTGTACTTTGCTGCATCTGTTTATGAGCTTGAGAATGGAAGATCAATAGTTACAAGATGTTATTCATGTACATCCTTCTGAAAGGCATAAAGGCATTCCACATATCTTATACAAGGACGAAACTGATCCTATGACCACCATGCTGTAAGATGTCAGGATGAGAGACAAATTTTATTATTCGGAGCCCAGTGGAGGAGGCAGCATCTACATTTCTCCACCCCACAAAACCCAAAATAATAGCAATTGTCAATCTAACCCATTAAATATCAAAAGAATTCTCTATTCTCAGCCGTTAATGAGCATAAAACAATCCATAGATTTTGCTTTGTTTTCTCTTCTATGCTCTCCAAGTGGTTCCCACATCATAAACCAAGTGGTCCTCGCCAGCCTTGAGGAGAGGATGAGACATACTCTCTACACTTCTTCACCCCACAAAACCCATACAAATGAGAAATTTCAAATTTTCAATTACCTTCATCTTCCCGAGCAGTTCATGGACCTCAAGTAACGCGTAAATTAAACATCATTTTCTCTTCCATGCACCTAGTTCATAGAGCAAGTGGTCCTATCACTCAGCATTTTAGACCTGAACTCACATAACAGCTCTGCTTTGCTTTTGAATCTCACTATTTTCACTCTGTAGATCCTCTAAAGGGATTGCATAAGCAACAAGATAAGTTTTTGCAGATTCCTAGATGTTACAAAACAGTTAAAGTACTCAGATTAATTACAACAAAGTTTCCTGATTTTCTATACGGGTTCTTCACCATGTCGTCCAGAATGTACATTTTCGTTTGAGTTCCTTCATTAACTTCTCCATTGCTACTCTCACGGTCGCATTCTCGTTAGAAAACTGATTTAACCATAAATGCATGCAAAAGTGCAAAACATAAAACACTGACAGGAGAGAAGCTTAGCATCAAATGTTGATGGTCACTAAACCAACTGCAACTTTGGTGAGGGTTTAGTTTCTTCTAATTAGGAAAACTTCCCCTTTTCACCATAATCGCACAAACGACTCATTCTCAGTGATTTGCCAGCTGAAAACTATGCAAGACTGAAGTGATGGATGCCATATGTACAGAGTTAAAATGTTAACCATTAGCATGCAATTTCCCCTGATTTCTTTCACTTCCAAGTTATGATAATGGTTACTGTAACATGATCTCAAGTGGGCTGCAAAAGGAAGTGAGGGACCGCAGGGTGAACATGGGACATGGTCCCTGCAAAACAGAAGCATTATATATGTGGTCCCTTCACATTCTTCAACTTATAGCTTCAATTACATACTAACTCCATAACTAACAAATCTGAGAACAGAAGCTTGGAGAGACTAAAAAGCAGGCATACGGATTTTAATCTATCTAAAGCAAAGGCAATGCAGCTACATTTAGACTCTGTAGAAATGGTAGACATAGTTTGCTTCTGTAACTTTTTGAATAAAAGTTTGAATGTTTTCTTTCTACCAATTTCTTGAGTCAAATGTTGAAAGTATCTAAAGGAACAAAGATTTGGTTTTTTCATATATCAATATCAAATAAAAAGAGAGGTAGTTCAGATTCTTGAGAATGCTGAATGCTACACTGATAATAGGCCTAGGCTCCATGATTTTGTCTCAGAGGAGAGTAAACATGTTTAATGCCTACAAATAGTTGTAGTACCGACACTAGAAATATTTCTTTACAAGCAATGAATGATGGTTCCATGTAAATTCGTGACCATCATATCTGATTCTTCCAACTAAGATGGTGGAAAGAACTGTCTAACGTGTAGCATTCTGGGCATGGCACAAGGTGGAGAGAACCTCCTCCAAGCACCATTTTCACGACTCCATATGCTGAATCATGGCATCCATAAAGCATTAATACTCTCCATAACAGATTATGGCACCTTTAAGATACGTTTCTGTTGTGGAGAACTACTAACCTGCTAATTTGGCATCTACTTGGAACTTTTCAGGCTGTTCAAGGCTGAAATGTTTTCTTGGAAAAAAGGGAAATCTTGATAAACTATGCATATTGACAAATAATCCACAAAAATAGAAAAAAAGAGCACAAAAATCTTGCCTTTTATCTGGCAATCTCACAACCCTAACAACACATTGTTGTATATTTTACCTAGCTTAAGCACTATGGGCGACTCTGATTACTCGAGCTTCAAAGAGACTAATTAGTTTTCAATTTCATTTTCCTCGAGCTTAAAAATCCCTAATCCTTCTTTTTATTCTTCTCAAGCTCAAGATCAAGTACTTCCTTCTCCCATGTCACATTAATCAACAGTTTGGAGCAACACAAACAGATGGTTTAAAAGAAATTTGTTGTATATTTTGGAGAACCCTAAAATCATAGTTACAAGATTCAGATCCAGATCACAAACTGATTGGGTCAATTCTTGGGTCGGCAGTTGATTAGGCAACCTAATTTTTTAAAACCAAAACAACATTGTTTTGGGAAAAAAAATTCAAAATAAAACCCCATTTAAAACCAGGTTTAGTGCGGTTGTTCACCAAATTGATGACAACAATACCACGAGGCATGAAGCAAAAGATAGGGACCATCAAGGCTTGTGCCCCGACAACACGGTAAAGCAATCGCCCTGGCTGGGGAGTCCATACAGAAATTATCTACCTAAATGGGCTTTAGTGCTCCCAGTTCTGTTGCATTTCTGCAACAGCGTCAGTCTACAGAACGCACAGAGAACTCGAGCATAAATTGAGGAAGTGCACTTACAAAAGGTAAATGATTCACCACAATTGAATGGCTTCATAGATGAAATCTTTTTTGAGAAGCCAAACAAAGGAAATGGAACCTCAGATATCCACTATTCCAGGAGGGTGAACGGGAAACCAACCTTTGTTAGCTGTCACCCACATTAAACACAAGCTCTGGCTCCCTGATGGAATTCTTCCTTGAGAACAAGTTTTCAACCAGAACCTGAGAAAATATGTAAATGACTATGCTCTATTTACAAATTCAAAGGGACATTGATTCAATGCCAATACTTCACAAAACCACTAATAAGTTCCTACCTTTACCATTCACCTTCTAATTGGTAAGAGTAAAACTAGACGCCTAATCTAGCAGTGTGATGATAAGATACCACAAGCCCTTTCCCGCCCCTTCCCTCTAAACATCTGTTTTCCACATCATATTGTTAGTAGCATTTTCATGAGATCTCTCTAGTGCAGCAACTTTAGCACGATGGGTTGAAGCAGTCACAGCAGGCTTTACCCTCTGACTGCGAGGAAGCTCGCAGGTTTCACTAATAGAAGCAAACCTTAATTCAGCAGGAGGAATAAAACAGTCCATGGACAGGCCAGGGACATTGAATGCCACTTCTTCAATTGCCCATGCTTCTTCCATTCGGGTTCTGGTGTGGCTCATTGCTGTATCTCCAAACCGGAAAAGGGTTACTACTGAACGCCCGGAATGAGCAATCATAATACCATCCACTAGCCTGTAATCATCAAGGAAAGAATTGATTGTGGTCTCCCAGTAAACGGCGTCACCTCCATTGTTCTGGATGCGGGTCAAATGAGAGTCTTCTAAATGAACAAGGAGTCCTGTTTTCTGGCTGAAGTAGCCAAACAAAACATGCCTTATGATCTCTGCTGGCCCTTCACTCCTAGCCTTGAGAGTTGCAGGATCTGCACATATCTTGAGGATAAAGCAATCATCTCCATTGATCTTCTTCTCCCCAATGCATCTTGCATTAGTAAACATGCTTGCAGTTGTTCTTGGATCAAGGCCCTGGGATTGAACATGAGCATTTAAACAATCATTAGATCAAAGAACTGCCTGTATGTTAGGTAGTAAAATGAGTGAAAGATGAGAAGCATCTCACCTGAAGAGCACGGCGCAAGGGTCTAACAGGACCTTTAGCAGCATGTGCACCAAGCCAAGGTGTATGCCTCCACACAAGCTTCCCATTGCAGCCAGCATGAACCTTGCTTCCACCAAGCGCAAGCTCAACATACCACATATCTGGATTCATTTGCCACAAGACAAACCCACCAGACTCTGCAGCTTTGGAAGAGTTCCTATTTCTAGTGACCTTGTTAGCCGTCTCAAATTCTGAAGCTATCATCCTCACCTTACCCATAGCATACGCATTGTGAATGGAATTCTGAAGCCTTTGCCCTCCTGATGCTGCTGTATACTGCTGTAATATGTACTGTGCAGATGAAGTTTCCTGCAATCACCAACATAAAACCACCTTAGCATGTATATTATTAAAATAAATGAGCATACCCCATCGATCAATCTAACAATAGCAAAGAGTCAACTAATCAACACCATCTTTATTATTATTTTTTTGAAGTAAAAAAAGAAAAGAAAAAGATAATTCCAAACACATTTCCCCCTTTGTTTTAACTAAAAGCACAAGCAACGAATTAAAGAGTAATCATATCGTATTGCGTATATTTCCAGATACACAAACCCAAGGAATAGAATCTTACATCACAAAAAATGTGAGTGATTGTCTCGAGAAACTCTATAATGCTGAAGCTGTAACTACTAAAACTTATAGCATAGGAGGGAGACTGATACAAGAAAATATTTTTGAGAATTAGAGAGATATTCTTCTCACTTTTAGTGCGTCAGAATATGATTTTCTCTCTTATTCTTGTTTCTATCTTTTTTCCAATGCTGTAAATATTGATAGTTACAGCTCCGAGTACCGCAAAATCTTCCGAGTGATTCTATCAACAAACATCTTTTTTTCTTAACATGAAACGAAAATTAAGAAACCCACTTTGATCTCAACATTTCATCAAAGGAATCAACTTTTTGCATAAGAACACAGTAACTTTACTCAACTGAAGCAGTGACATTACTGTAAAGTAAATTAATGCTGAAAACCAATTAAAAAAATAGCAGAAATCCAGAAAAAAAACTTCTTTTTTGTGTTATTTTTAAGCAATCAAATAATTCAGTATAAAAACTAACGCAGAGAAAAATTGCAAGAGAAGGGACTCACAATGGGAGTATCTTTTATACTAAGGTGAGGCAAAGGCTCAGCAGTGCTGACGTGAACCGGAGCAAGCGGGGCACCCAAGACACCAAGCAATAACCTCAGATCGGACCGTTTACTAGTGTTATTACAAGCATTTGATGAAGAAGACACAACTGAAGACGGTCCTCCTCTTGAAAGTTGTCCTTTCATCCACTGGCCCCACTTGCCTTCCATCCTTGAATCTCCACCGTCATCTTGATCTGGTCCCTCTTTCAACGGTGATAAAGCTTCCGCTGGCCTCAAGCTCCCTGATCTAGGAATGATCAAGGGCTCTGGCTTTGCCACGTGCTGTCCATGTCCTTTTCTCCTCCTTAACAAACTAGACATCGGTGATGCACTCCTCGCCGGACTCTTCGCTCGTGACCTCCCCGGTGATAGTCCTCTAACAACTGAAAAGAACCCCTGCTTCCTCTCCATTTTTACAGTCTTGTCACTGTTGCAAGAGCGAAGCTAGCCAAAAAAAAGAAGCAAAGCGAGTGGAGAGAGAGGGAGGGAGAGAGGGAGGGAGTGGTGTGTGTGAGAGAGAAACCTGTAAAGATAAACTGATAGAACTAAATCATTTGCCGCGAGACAAGAAAACTGTAAAAGGAAGCCAGTGTGTGTCTATATGTTTTGTTTTTACTGTGCTTGTGTTTTTCATTCTACGAGGAGGAGTTGATGACGTTGGATCAATTCCGTTAAGTATGTTGCTCCTCAAATGATATTATTTGATGTTCAATTTCATATTTTCATAGTTATTTTAAAACTGGACTGGCTGACCCGGGCTATAATTAGGTTAAATTAAAAAAAAAAAATGAAAGTAAAAATTTAGGTTGACTGGGCAAGAGTTTATTAAAAAATTAATTGCAACCCATTATTTATTTATTTCTTAACAAAAATAGCTTGGTTTTGTTTTATTAAAAAAATAAAAAATTAGAGATTTATCTGAAATACGGTGATTTAGTTAAAACTTATAATCTAGATTTTAAATTATATCAACCATCAAGCTGGATTTAAAAATCTAATAAAAAGTTTCTTGAAAAAACCCATATATAAAATATATATGCTATTACTTAGAATTTATAAGTTATTAGTCGATGTAAAATACCAATATCATCGTAGTTATTAGATGAGGGATTTGAAAACTAAAAGTGTAGATAATATAAATGATAATGTTGACTCAAATCTGTTGACCAAAATTAGCTTCAAATAGTATTTCGAAAGTTATTGATAAAAGGAAAAACTCTATTAATATTGAATAGAAAAAAATTCCATTTAAATAAAAAAAACTTAACAACACTGGAAAATAAAAATAAAAAAATAAAATTAAGTAAAAAAATATCACTGATTTCTGATTTGAAACTCGCAATAACTTTTTTCCTAGAAAAATGACTTTTAAAAGGAGAAATAGTATCTGAAATTTATGAGCGGACTTACCTAATACAGAATTATTATTGGTACGAAAGAAAACGACAAGGACACACAATAATCTTTTTCTCGTGACAGAAATTATTTAAAAGATATTGATTGTCATGGAAAATCGTATCATCGCCGTTAGTAACGGTCAAAAGGGGTTAGGTTACGGTCAAAGGATCGATAAAGAAATGCTAACGGGCATGGGGTGTAGAGCTTAATTTTTAATAATTAGAGAGTTCAGTGATCATTAATTAGTAATCAGCATGTTAAGCACGCCAGCAAGGGTGCAGTTTGTTTTTGTTTCTTGATTGTTTTTTTAATCCTAATATTTCTTACATTAACTTTTCAGTATTTTCAGATTTTCAAGGTTTTAGGTTCCGTTACTCCATGCAATTTTTTTTTAAATATATATATATATATATTTTTTTTTTTTCTTATTTTTA
>Ga0307514_10006126_pt1 | contig 10556 bp, 8 predicted proteins | sample 16_EM_MG_FD_203088 | JGI IMG/M metagenome (GOLD analysis project Ga0307514, IMG submission 203088) | Populus trichocarpa ectomycorrhiza microbial communities from riparian zone in the Pacific Northwest, United States - 16_EM | ecosystem: Host-associated > Plants > Roots > Unclassified | place... | reverse complement strand
AGAACGGCAAGCAGGAACGCGCCACCGCGCTCACCGTCACCGAAAACATCCTGCAGGCCAACAAGGACCTGAAGGGCATCTTCAGCGTGAACGACGGCGGCTCGATGGGCGCGCTGGCCGCCATCGAAGCCAGCGGCAAGGACGTGAAGCTCGCCAGCGTCGACGGCGCACCCGAAGCCATCAAGGCGATGCAGAAGCCGGGCTCGAAGTTCATCGCCACCACCGCGCAATACCCGCGCGACCAGATCCGCCTGGCCATCGGCATCGCGCTTGCGAAGAAATGGGGCGCCAACGTGCCGGCCGCCGTGCCGGTGGACGTGAAGCTGATCGACGCCGAGGGCGCGAAGACCTTCAGCTGGTAACCGGCGTTGGCCATGAGCTCCTCCGCAGAAGACGAGATGCTCCGGCTGGAAGGCGTGTCCAAGCGCTTTCCGGGCGTGAAGGCGCTCTCGGGCATCGACCTCTCGATCCGCAAGGGCGAGGTGCATGCGCTGCTCGGCGAGAACGGCGCGGGCAAGTCGACGCTGATGAAGATCCTCGGCGGCATCTACCAGGCCGACGAGGGGCGCATCTTCATCGAAGGCAGCGAGCGCAAGTTCGCGGGCTATGGCGATGCGATTGCGGCGGGCATCGGCATCATCTTCCAGGAGTTCAGCCTGGTGCCCTACCTGAACGCGGTGGAAAACATCTTTCTCGGCCGCTACCTGACAAACCGCTTCGGCCTGATGGACAAGGCCGCGATGAAGCGTTCGGCGCAGGCGATCTTCGAAGAGCTGGGCGTGCAGATCGACCTTGGCGCGCCGATCTGCCGGCTCTCGGTGGCGCAGCAGCAGTTCGTGGAGATCGGCAAGGCGCTGTCGCTCGATGCGAAGCTGCTGGTGCTCGACGAGCCGACCGCCACGCTCACGCCCAACGAGGCGGAGCACCTGTTCAGGATCATGCGCGGACTGCGCGCCAGGAGCGTGGCGATGATCTTCATCTCGCACCACCTGGACGAGATCTTCGAGGTGTGCGACCGCATCAGCGTGCTGCGCGACGGCGCCAACGCGGGGCATGCGGAGGTGGGCGCAACCGATGTGGACGCACTGGTCGAGATGATGGTCGGCCGCAGGATCGAGCACAGCTTTCCGCCCAAGCCCCAGTCCGCGCCGCGCGGACGCAAGGTGCTCGAAGTGCCCGAGATCCAGCTCGCCAAGGGCGGGCCGGTCAACAGCTTCGATCTGCATGAAGGCGAGATCCTCGGCTTTGCAGGACTGGTCGGTTCGGGCCGCACCGAGCTCGCGCTGGGCATGATGGGTGCCGACCGCGTCCACCGCAAGACGGTGCTGCGCAACGGCCGGCCCGTGCGCATGAACGACCCGACGCAGGCCCTGGAGAACGGCATCGGCCTGCTGCCCGAGAGCCGTAAGGTCGAGGGGTTGATCACCGACTTCACGGTGCGCTTCAACATCTCGATGAACAACCTCGGCCGGCACAAGCGCAGCGGGCTCGTGAACCAGAGGTCGGAAAAGCAATCGGCCGCCGAACTCTCGAAGCGCGTGGGTGTGAAGGCGCCGGACATCGAGACGCGCGTGGCCACGCTGTCGGGCGGCAACCAGCAGAAGGTGGTGATCGCGCGCTGGCTTGGCCACGCGAGCGAGGTGCTGATCTTCGACGAGCCCACGCGCGGCATCGACGTGGGCGCCAAGGCCGAGATCTACGGCCTGATGCGCGAGCTCACGCGGCAGGGCAAATCCATCATCATGATTTCGAGCGAGCTGCCCGAGATCGTGGGCATGTGCGACCGCGTGGCGGTGTTCTCGGCCGGGTCCATCGTGGCCACGCTCGAAGGCGAGGCCATCAATTCGGGGGACATCATGCGGCACGCTACTTCGTCGGGGGGCTTGCAATGACTGCCGCTTCAGGGCGCGCTCCCGCCGACGGGGTACCTTGCTCCGCGAATGTCCTCCGGCCTGCGGCCTCCCCCTTGATTTCGCTGCGCAAGGCACCCCATCGACGGGAGCGTTATGCAGAGCGGTTGTTGATCGCAAGATCAATAGCAGCATGCCCTGTGCACAGGGCATCGGGTGCTCCCCGCAGCGAAATCAAGGAGGAGCCGAAGGCGGGGGACATTCGCGGAGGGGAGTACCCGGTGTCCTGTGCACGCGCCCTAAACAAGAGCGCCCAGAACAAACAGCATCCGAAACAAAACACTCGTCCTCAATCACTCGCGCAGTGCCCCGTGGAGCATCTGAAATGAACACAACCGCCACCCACCCCACACCGCCGGTGCCCGCGGGCAGCCTCTTCACCCAGCTGCGCCGCTCGACCGCCTTTCTTCCATTGGTCGGCCTGGTCGCGATCTCGGTCTTCATGATCGTCGCGACCGATAACTTCCTGTCCTGGGGCAACCTGCAGAACATCGCGCTGCAGTCGTCGATCAACGCCATCATCGCGGTCGGCATGACCGCCGCCATCCTCACCGGTGGCATCGATCTTTCGGTGGGCGCGGTGGTGGCGCTGTCGGGCACGCTCGCCTCGGGAATGATGGTGCAGTTCGGGCTGCCGCCGATGCTCGCCGTGCCGCTCGGCCTCGCCGTCGGCGTCGTGATCGGTCTCTTCAACGGCTACTGCGTCGCCTACCTGCGCATGCCGCCGATCATCGTGACGCTGGCCACCATGGGCATTGCACGCGGCATTGCGCTGATCTATACCGGTGGCTATCCGATCGACGGACTGCCCGATTCTTTCGCCTTCCTCGGCGGCGGCGTGCTCGCGGGCATCAAGGTGCCGATCCTCATCATGCTGGCGACCTACCTCGTGGCGTACGTGCTGCTCAACATGGCGCCCTTCGGCCGCTACGTGTATGCGATCGGCGGCAATGAGGAGGCGACGCGGCTGTCTGGCGTGCGCGTGTCGCGCTACAAGCTGCTCGTGTATGCGCTGAGCGGCTTCACCGCCGCCATTGCAGGCATCGTGCAGGCGGCGCGCGTGACGAGCGGGCAGCCCGGCGTGGGCGTGGGCTTCGAGCTCGATGCCATCGCGGCGGTGGTGATGGGCGGCACGTCGATTGCCGGCGGGCGCGGCGCGATCGTCGGCACGCTGGTCGGTGCGCTCTTGCTCGGCGTGCTGAACAACGGGCTCAACATGATCGGCGTGTCGCCGTATCTGCAATTGATCATCAAGGGCGGGATCGTCTTGCTCGCGATCTTCATCAGCCGAGAAGCCAAGCGCTGACCCTTTTCTGTCTTGCTCCTTCCCCTCCCTGGGGAAGGCTGGGATGGGGGCAGGCAGGGCGTGCCCATTGGAAGCGCCGCTTGCCCCCACCCCTGCCCTCCCCCGGGAGGGGAGGGAGAAAAACCGAATCAACACCTCTGACCACAAGGAACCCATGTCTTATCAAAAACTCCAGCCCGGCGCATCGGGCGCCATCGGCCAACTCGCCGCCATGCAGGCCGTCGTCTGCCACGGCCCCAAGGACTACCGCCTCGAAACCGTCGCAATGCCGACCATCGGCCCGAACGAGCTGCTGATCTCCATCGCGGCCTGCGGCATCTGCGCTTCCGACTGCAAGTGCCACTCGGGCGCGAAGATGTTCTGGGGCGGCGACGGACAGCCTTCGTGGGTCAAGGCGCCGGTGATCCCGGGCCATGAATTCTTCGGCTATGTCGAAGCGCTCGGCGAAGGCGCGGCCGAGCACTTCGGCGTGGAGAAAGGCGACCGCGTGATCGCCGAGCAGATCGTGCCCTGCGGCAGGTGCCGCTTCTGCACATCGGGCAAGTACTGGATGTGCGAGGTGCACAACATCTTCGGCTTCCAGCGCATCGTGGCCGATGGCGGCATGGCCGACTACATGCGGCTGCCGCCGACCTCGCGCGTGCACAAGATCCCCGATGGCATCTCGCTGGAAGACGCGGCCATCATCGAGCCGCTCTCGTGCGCGATCCACACGGTGAACCGCGGCGACATCCAGCTGGACGACGTGGTGGTGATCGCCGGTGCCGGCCCGCTGGGGCTGATGATGGTGCAGGCCGCGCGACTGAAGACACCGAAGAAGCTGATCGTGATCGACCTCGTGCCCGAGCGCCTTGCACTCGCAAAGCAGTTCGGCGCCGACGTGACGATCAATCCCAAGACTGAGAACGCCGACGCCATCGTCAAGGGCCTGACCGAGGGCTACGGCTGCGACGTCTACATCGAGACCACGGGCGCGCCCATCGGCGTGACGCAGGGGCTGGAGATGATCCGCAAGCTCGGCCGCTTCGTCGAGTTCAGCGTGTTCGGCTCGGAGACCAGCGCCGACTGGTCGATCATCGGCGACCGCAAGGAGCTCGACGTGCGCGGCGCACACCTGGGGCCGTACTGTTACCCGATTGCCATCGACCTGCTGGCGCGCGGGCTCGTCACTTCGAAGGGCATCGTGACGCACGACTTTCCGTTGACCGAGTGGGAGCGCGCCTTCACACTGGCCAACTCGCTCGATTCCATCAAGGTGCTGCTCAAGCCGCAGCCACGCACAACATCATGAAATACGTGATCGGCGTCGACATCGGCACGCAGAGCACCAAGTGCCTGCTGGCCGGCATCGACGGCAAGATGCATGCGCAGGCGAGCGTGGCCTACCAGCCCGACACGCCGAAGCCGCTGTGGGCGCAGCAGGACTGCGCGGTGTGGTTCGACGCGGTGTGCGAGAGCGTGCGCGCCTGCGTGGCGAAGAGCGGCGTGGCGCCTTCCGACATCGCCGCGATGTGCGTGAGCAGCCTGTACGGCGGCGCGGGCATCCCGGTCGACGAGGCGATGCAGCCGCTGCACCCCTGCCTGATCTGGATGGACCGCCGCGCCACCGCCGAAGTCGATGCGGTGAACGCCAGCGTCGACGTGGCGCGCCTGCAGGCGATCACCGGCAACGGCGTCGACAGCTACTACGGCTTCACCAAGATGCTGTGGATCCGCGAGCACCTGCCCGAGGTGTGGGCGAAGACGCGCTGGTTCCTGCCGCCGAACAGCTATGTCAACTGGCGCCTGACCGGCGAGCTCGCAGTCGACCACAGCTCGGCCGGCAACATCGGCGGCGTGTACGACGCGGCGCAGCGGCAGTGGTCCGAGGAGGCGATGCAGATGCTCGGCATTCCGGCGCGCATGATGCCGCCGCGCCTGGTCGAGTCGAGCGACGTGGTGGGCGGCCTGAACGCCGAATGGGCCGCGAAGCTCGGCCTCGCCGAAGGCATGCCGCTGATGGCGGGCGGCGTCGATGCGGCCGTGGCCACCTTCTGCGCGGGCGTCACCGGCAGTGGCGACCATGTCGCGATGATCGGCACCAGCATGTGCTGGGGCTTCGTGAGCCCCACGGTGGATGCGCGCCACCGGCTCATCACGATGCCGCACGTCTACCGCGGCGCCGATCGCAGCTATGTGTTCGGCGGCGCGATCACCGCGGGCGCGGCGGTCACGTGGTTTCGCGAGACCCTCTGCCAGGCCGAGATGGCCGAGGCCGTGCGCACCGGCGAGGACGCGCATGCGCTGATCGAGCGCCAGGCCATCGCCGTGCCGCCCGGCGCCGAGGGCTTGGTCTTCCTGCCCTACCTGATGGGCGAGCGCAGCCCGATCTGGGACGCGCAGGCCAAGGGCGCCTTCATCGGCCTCTCGCTCGCGCACAGCCGCGCGCACCTGTACCGCGCAGTGCTCGAGGGCGTGAGCTTTGCGCTGCAGCACAACATCGAGGCCGGCCGCCAGAGCGGCCAGCCGCTGGACGACCGGCTGATCGTGGTCGGCGGCGCGGCGCATTCGGACCTGTGGATGCAGATCATCGCGGACGTCACGGGCTACCCGGTGTTCACCATCGAGGAAGAGGTCGAGGCGGCTCTCGGGGCAGCCATGCTCGCGGCGCTCGGTGCCGGACTTGTCGATGCAGCGACCGCCGAGCGCGGCTGGGTCACGCTGGTGGAACGCGCGCGGCCCGAGCCGGCGGCACAAGCCGTGTATCGCGAGCGCTTCGAAATCTACAAGTCGCTTTACCCGGCATTGCGCGATGCGATGCATCGGCTGAAATGAACACATTCATTCAGGGCGCGCCCTGGTGCACAGGGCATCGGGTGCTCCCCGCAGCGAAATCAAGGAGGAGGCCGCAGGCCGGGGGACATTCGCGGAGGGGAGTACCCGGTGTCCTGCGCACGCGCCCCGAATGCACCCGCGAACACATCGCCGCATCGGAACAACTGACATGACCATCTCTTTCGATTTTTCAGGCCAGCGCGCACTCGTGACAGGCGCAAGCAGCGGCATCGGCCGTGCAGTCGCGGTTCGGCTCGCGCAATCAGGCGCAGCCGTAACGGCCGTGGGCCGCAATGCCGCCGCGCTCGACGCACTGCACGCGGAAGCCGGCTGCACGCCACTGGCGGTCGACATGGCCAACGCAGTTGAACTGGAACGCGCACTCGCAACCCTGCCAACCTTCGACCTCGTGGTGAACTGCGCCGGCATTGCATTGCTTGAATCCGCACTCGACCTGCAGGCCGAAAGCTTCGACGCCGTGATGGCCGTCAATGCGCGCGCCGCAGCACTGGTCGCCTCGCGCTGCGGCAAGGCGATGATCGCGGCCGGCGTGCGTGGCAGCATCGTCAACGTGTCGAGCCAGGCCTCGCTGGTCGCGCTCGATGCGCATCTTTGCTATTGCGCATCGAAGGCCGCGATGGATGCGGTCACGCGCTCGCTGTGCCTCGAATTCGGGCCGCACGGCATTCGCGTGAACAGCGTGAATCCCACGGTCACGCTCACGCCCATGGCCGCGCAGGCCTGGGCCGATCCGGCCAGGAGCGCGGCGGCCCTCGGGAACATTCCGCTCGGAAGATTCGCGCAGGTCGAAGAGGTGGTGGCGCCCATCCTGTTCCTGCTCTCCGATGGCGCATCGATGATCAGCGGTGCCGCGCTGCCGGTGGACGGCGGCTACACCATCGTCTGATCGACGGCCGCTCGTTCAGGCAAAGCGGGCGCCGCCGCCTTTCGATGATCTCAGCAGCGCATCGAGGTTGCGTGAGATCTTCTGCTCGATCTGGCCGCTGAAAGCGCTGAACAGAAAGCCCAGCGTCGCCTCCAACGTCAGCGTGTCGGCCGTGACCTCGACCGTGCCGTCGATGCCCGCGCGGCTGAACTGCGCAATATCGCAGGTCTCGCCTTCGGTGTAGGTGCATTCCAGGCCGTAGTCCTGCCCGACCTGCTGGATCCATTGGCGTGCGACTTCGCGTGCGCCGGCAATGCCCAGCGCGTGGTTTCGTTCGATATGAATGTCAGGCACCGTGCTCTCCGTTGTTGTTGTGGTTGTGGCTGGAATTCGTCTGCAGGATTCCGGTGGCCGTCTGCAATGCGTGGCGCCGCTCCTCCATCGTCGGCAGCGCGGCAATGCGGCGGACCTCCTTGTAGAAGCGCGGCCAGTTGTGGCTTTGCCGCGCGAACAAGGCTTCGAAGCCTGGAACCAGATCGTCGTAGGCACCCTGGGCCGCGAAAGTCGCATTGTTGGCGCGCGCCACCCAGATGTCGTAGACCCCCTGGCGCGGGCCCTGCCATTCTGCGCGCAGCCTCGCATAGCGTTCTCTGAAGCTGTCCATCGCCGCCTTCTTCATGGCATCGACCGCGCTCCGGTCGCCGGCCTTGGCCTGCGCCGATTCGTAGGCCTGGTTGAGCGCACGGCGCGTCTCGAGGGCCAGCGCGCGGAACTGCTGGCGCTGCGCGTCGAAGCGCGCGTACTCGCTGCGCGCGGCTTCGCTGGCCTCGCGCTGCAGCCACATCGCGCCGCCGATGCGTTCCACCGCAGTGGCGTACGACTCGTTGAAGACGATGTCGCCAGGCACGTAGAGCACCTGGTGCGCGAGCTCGTGGAACACGATGCGGGCCAGCTCGCCTTCGGGGTAGCCGATGAAGGTGGAAAGCAGCGGATCGCCGCCGGCCCAGTTCATCCAGCCCAGCGTGGAATACGCCGGCACGGGGTACACGGCCGTTTCCAGGCCCTTGGCGCGCTGCGCCTCGGCTTCCACCTTGGCCGCGGCCTCGTCGTAGTAGCCGCGGTAGCCCACGCAGCCGGCCACCGGGAAGCACCAGTTCTTGAGCGTGAGCGAGTACGGCGGCGCGGCCACCACGTTCCACACTGCCGCGGGGCGGTGCAGATCGGCGTACGAGGTGTAGCTGGGGTTGTCGGGCAGCGCCAGTTCGGTCACGGCGAAGCGGCGGATGCGCTGCGCGAGCTCGAGCTTGGCCTTCAATGGCGCGGACACGGCGGGGTCCGCCAGCCACACGGGCACCGGCTTGGCCACCCGCAGGATGCCGAGGTGCCCGCTGGCCGACTGCCAGTAGTAGCCGAGGTCGGCGCAGCCACCGAGCAGCGGCAGTGCGGCGGCCAGGGCGAATGCGGGGGCAGCCCTCACCCCAACCCTCTCCCAGAGGGAGAGGGAGCAAGGCGCTCGACCTCGACCAGGCAGTCATAGAAGGTCGGACCGCGGCCGATGTCGGTCAGGCGCTGGCTGGTCAGCTGGTTGACGTTGGTGCCGTCCAGGCCGAGCTTGCGCCACCAGATGCCCATGCCGTGCACCACGCCGGGCCGCGCGCGGCGCGACACCTCGGCGCGGCAGCGGTGCTCGCCGCGCTTGTTGAACACGCGGACCACGGCGCCGTTCTCGATGCCGCGGGCGGCGGCGTCGGACTCGTGGATCTCGAGCAGCGGCTCGCCTTCGATGGCGCGCAGGCTCGTCACGTTGACGAAGGTCGAGTTGAGGAAATTGCGCGCCGGCGGCGAGATCATGGCCAGCGGAAACTCGGTGGAGCTGCCCGCCGCTTCGTAGTTGGGCACATGGTCGGGCAGCCCGTCCATGCCTTGCGCCTGCAGGCGTGCGCTGAAGAATTCGCAGCGGCCCGAAGGCGTCGGAAATTTGCCATCGGCAAAAGGCGCTTCGGGCAGTTCAAGGCTGGTGAAGCCCTGCGCCAGCAGCTGCTCATGGTCGATGGCGCCCGGCGCAAAGGCGCTGCGGCACAGCGCCTCGTCGTCGTCCGAGAAGCAGGGCTCGTCGAAGCCCATGCGGCGCGCGAGTTCGCGGAACACCCAGGCGTTGCTGCGCGCCTCGCCGCGCGGCGCCACCGCGGGGCGGTTCAGCAGCACGTCGGTGTGGCCGTAGCTGCAGTGGATGTCCCAGTGCTCGAGCTGGGTGGTGGCGGGCAGCAGGTAGTCGGCGTAGTCGGCGGTGTCGGTGCGGAACTGCTCCAGCACCACGGTAAAGAGGTCTTCGCGCGCGAAGCCCGCCACCACCTTGCCCGACTCGGGCGCCACCGCGACCGGGTTGCTGTTGTAGACCACGATGGCCTTCACCGGACTGGCCTCGTCGAGCAGCGCGTCGCCGATGGTGCTCATGTTGATGGTGCGCGGCTGGCGGCCCGCGAGCAGGTCGGGGCGCTGCAGCGCGGCGCGGTCGGCCGGGAAGTGTCCCGAGCTGCTCAGCAGCAGCCCGCCCGCCCGGTCGCGCCAGGCGCCCACCAGCGCGGGCAGGCAGGCGATGGCGCGCGCCGCGTTGCCGCCGCCGCGCACGCGCTGCATGCCGTAGTTCAGGCGAATGGCGGCCGGCCGGGTGGTGCCGTAGGCCTGCGCGAGGGCCACGATCTGCGCCTCGGGCACGCCGCATACGGCGGCCGCGCGCGAAGGCGGCCATTGCAGCGCGCGCTCGCGCAGCTGCTCCCAGCCGAGCGTGTGCTTTTCGATGTAGTCGTGGTCGAGCCAGTCGTGCACGATGAGTTCATGCATCAGCGCCAGCGCCAGTGCGGCGTCGGTGCCGGGCAGCAAGGCGATGTGCTCGTCGCACTTGTCGGCGGTTTCGGTCTTGCGCGGATCGATGCACACCAGCCGCGCGCCGGCGCGCCGGGCGGCCTGGGCGTGGCGCCAGAAATGCAGGTTGCTGGCGATGGAGTTGCTGCCCCAGATCAGGATCAGCTTCGCCTCGGCGAAGAACTCGATCCGCATGCCCACCTTGGCGCCCAGGGTGTGGACCATGGCTTCGCCGCCGGCCATGGAGCAGATGGTGCGATCCAGCAGCGTCGCGCCCAGTTTGTGGAAAAAACGCCGATCCATCGACTCGCCCTGGACCAAACCCATGGTGCCTGCGTAACTGTAAGGCACAATTGTTTCCGGATCTGTCTGCAATGCACGGAGATGCGCGGCGATGTCGTCAAGAGCGGCGTCCCAGCTCACGGGTTCGAACTGGCCGCTGCCCTTGGGACCGGACCGTTTCAGGGGCTGGACCAGCCTTTCGGGATGGTCGTTGCGCTCGATGTAGCGCGAAACCTTGGTGCAGAGAACGCCAGCGGTGTGCGGATGGGCCGGATTGCCCTGCAGCTTCACGGCCACGCCGTCCCTGACGGTGGTGACCAGGGCGCAGGTGTCCGGACAGTCGTGCGGACAGGCGCCCAGGACCATGGAAGTGTGGGTGGGGGAGACAGCAGTTGCCAAGACCGGGGTATCGACCATCCGGCAAGTCTAAAGTTTTCCAGGCAGAGGCGCGGCAAGGCGCGAAGGAGGTTTCACATGATCAATCGCAGACATTTTT
>Ga0307514_10006125_pt1 | contig 10559 bp, 9 predicted proteins | sample 16_EM_MG_FD_203088 | JGI IMG/M metagenome (GOLD analysis project Ga0307514, IMG submission 203088) | Populus trichocarpa ectomycorrhiza microbial communities from riparian zone in the Pacific Northwest, United States - 16_EM | ecosystem: Host-associated > Plants > Roots > Unclassified | place... | reverse complement strand
GGTTTGACAATGGTCTCCATCACTGACACAATGTCAACATGCAGAAATGAGGATTGTATCCATGATAAGATGATACAGCAAACATAATAAATATAGAGCAATAAATAAATGAGCACAACCCAAACTTATAAAAATAGAACACGAGAGCAAGATAAAGCTCATGCTCTGAATATTCAGCTTCCTCATTGAAATGAACCACATAATTTTTTGTGATCTATAGAATTGGGGGGAGGGTGTAGAGAACCAACCTGATGTTCATTGCTCCTAACACAAGACAAAATAATGTAATCTTTTTCTCTTCCTTGAAATGAATCAACACTTGCAACCTGCAAAAAACATAAACTATGTAGCAATTGCAAGTTAAGATTGAACAACATCTAGACCCAGAGTATAGAAATCATTTATGACCTCAATTTCCTTGTATAGTTGCTGTCTGAGGGCACCATTTCTTGACATATAGTTCACAATATATGCTCTCTGCCCCTCATAAGGTGTTATCACTCCAATCTGTAAAGTGTTATGAATGATCAAAACAACGTATCATAAAAAAGAACTGCAGCTATGAAAATAAGTAGAGAAAAAAAGAACCTGGCTCGGGACTACACCGCTCCTCAAAAATGTAGTTACAATTTTTTCAACATTTGCAGCCTCCGTACGATTTAGATAGGATGTCCCACTGGCACTTATCTCTTCTTGTCCCATCTAAAGAACAGCTATCTAGTTACAAAACACATCCTTGGAAAAATATAACATCATATAAACAAATGAGACCCGTGATTGTGGTGCATTAAAAGCACTTGGCGGAAAATTCTTTAAGCTAACAATTTATAAGCATATAAAACATATATATTGTCATAGTTACTTTTTGGTGGAAGATTACACAATTCCCACACTCATTATCAGCCCAACAAAGAGAGAAAATAAGAATAAATGCAGAGAATCTACGTAATTATTCTTTTTGTTTAAAGTGATTGTAATGTAATATAACCAATAGGCAAATAACATACCTGGACATAGAAGAACATAGGACGATTAGGCACAGGCCAAGGAAAATCAATGCCTGACGATTGTCTCTCATTGACAGTCACTCCATTTTGTAGAGTGCCTTCATAAAAGTTGTTAGATGGAAATTCAGAAAGACACGGGTGCATGCGATATTGAACCTGAAATTTGAAAGCAGAAAACATAAGTACCAGCCTAGCAGCATTCTATGAACAAAATTACATCTGCCTTGATACACAATATGTGAAATTGATTGAACCTAAAAGGATCTTGGGAAAACTGAAAAATAAAAGACAACATAATTAGCATTTCTTGATAAAATCCTCACCAATGACAAAAATGAGCATTCATCAGCTAAGATTTCTTGACTAAAGAAATTATCAATTGTACCAAAATTTGGAGGCATAAAAACTGGCATAAATGCAGTAACAACTTGAGTTAAGCCAAAAATCTGTTTGTGAAAGCAAATAACAAACATCAACGATGTTTCTTTTTTTTTATGAAGATAGTAATCTCTCTAGACTTCTTTACATGCTGTTTGGAACCTTGGAATTCAATTCAATTCCAAGGGTTCAATCAATTCTGGTGTTTGGAACCCCTTTTGAGGTATTGATGGAATTCAAATCATAAGAAATGGACAAAAACAAATTAGAGGGGAGACCCTCTGATTGCTACTGTAATTCCAAATAAAAAATACTATTCCAAAACTACCCCTCTTTCTTTTTTCTCAAAAACCCTACAACTTCTCTTTACCAACACTTTCTATTCTTCAACAAAAGCTTTGGTTTTTTTGCTCAAGAAATTGCCTAAGAAGTGGAAAAGCAAGACTATAAAGTTAAATATGAATAAGGCTTTCATACATACACAAATAAAGTACTGTTTTACTCTGATTCTTCCTTTACCAATAGAACCTTATCTTGACTTTCAACTTTGCACACTTAACCGTAATATAGCTACGGTAAATGAGCATGAAAATGATTAGAGGTGGAGGCTAGGCAGTAGGAGGAAGCATTTTGGGAAGTACAGAGTATACTCTTGCTTAAGAAGCAGCTATGGTCAAGGAGGGAATGATCTTGGCAACCCAAAAACAAACCACTCACTTCTAGACTGAAATTTTTGGAACCCAAAAACAAACCAATTCAATTCCACAACTATTCAAAACAGTATAATTGAATTCAATTATGTGGTTTAGTATTTTAGTCCAGACATAAAAATTGTCATAGTTTATGAATTGAAGTCAAAACACATGTGGAATTGCAATTCCACATGTGATTTGGTTCCAAACAAGCTATTAGGTATATCACATAAACATATACTCCAAAACTCCTACACATCATACAGGAAAATTTATAATAGATAATGCACAGTTCCTCAGGACCAATTCATTTCCTCCAACCAGGATAAATGTGATCACCAAATGTACATGAGCAGACCACACATGAGAGAGAACTGTCAGACAACATTATTACCTGCAATCTAATTGGTTTCACACCAAGTAAAACAAGGCGTTCAAAGAGAGACTGGGCTAACCCAGCACGAGCAGCTTTCTTGCACATAATGACAGGACCAAGCTGGCAATGGTCACCAACAAAAACAACCTAGCAGATAACTTCTCATTAGAAACTGAAGCATGTGATAGTAAAACAGGCAAGTATATCAAAATAATATCAAGTACCTGCTTCGCCCCAAGTACCAAAGGAATAAGACACTCTGGTTCTGTCGCTTGAGTTGACTCATCAATTAGTACCTAAAACAAGGTTAAGAGTGTAAGCTTCTGTAAGTCCAGCAACAAAAGGCGAGTAAGGCACATTTCTACCTGGCGAAACCTAAAATTTGACAACCGAGGATCTCCAGCACCACCACAAGTGCAACAGATGACATCAGCGCTTTGAGAAATTTCCCTTTCAGTCGCTCGTTTCAGTGCTTTGTATTTTTTCTCATCACTGCTGGACAGTTCCCCTGATGATAAAGGAACAGACAACAGGCGAAAGAAAGAAAGAAAGAGAACAATATTAGAACAAGCCCCAGAGGCCCACCATAGAACCGTATATAAAGACTTATACATCCAACCAGAATAAAGTCAAATCTACAACAGATACAAAATAAATTATGTTGTCAGTGAACTCCTATTTGTACATCTTCTAGTAGCAATGGGTTCAAATCAAGAAGCCAAATATAATTACTTATATTATCAGTAAGAATAAAATAAAATTCTAAAGATTGAGTGACAAATTAACAAGGCCCCAAGTCATATAATCCCTCATATTTTAATGTATGTGGATGTGTGGGTGGGTGCAAGTCTATCCAGAAACTAAGCTAATCAACCCTCAAATGAACATCTTATTTGCAACTCCTAATTAACAACTAATTTCATTTTAAATAATTAAGAAAAAGGCCACCTTGTTCATCTTTCAATTGTTGCAACTTGTGAAGTTCACTTTTCTCTGAAGTGTCCAGATGTCTGACCTGTAACAGTCACTAGTAATGAGAATATATACCAGGAAAGCATAAATATGAGAAGTGCACAAATGAAAAACAAAAAAGCAAGGTGCCACTAATAGACAAAACCTGATAGTGAAGGGTGAGATGCTCAACAGGAGAACTAACAGCTTCCCTTGATTTTGCACATAGCCTAACCACCTTGGTTGAGGAAATACAATCCACAAAAACAAAAACTCAAATACATTTACTTGTTAATTTAAAAGATCAGGATTACAAAAAGATTTAATTTAAGCACCCAGACGGTCAGTATAACATATAGTAACCCATACATTGTTTTGTGTTACTATATAAAAATAAGAAAATACCAGCATACATTTCCAAGGACTGGTTTTCTTTTTCCAAAATTTAATTTGAACCTTCAACAAGACAACCATCAGGGAACAGCAAAAAAAGAAACTTCAAGGATATAATTCGCCATGGAATTATCCACACATATAGAGATGAAATAAAAATAAAAAAGGCCCAAATAGTATAAAAGCCACACCGCCTTTCCAGGATCATTGTGTGCAAAATGAAAAAGAGTGAGGGAGAGGGAGAGAGGGAGAGAGGAAGAGAGAAATGCAGAACCCTATAGAATATTTCCAAATGGGTTAATCAGAAAACAAGTATCAGACAGCACATTGTCAAGGAGGAAGTGAGATTAAAAGGTTTGGAGATGACCAAGGACATGGCTCCTGGTCTGAAAGCATCACTATAACTTTTTCTAGTCCTGCAGGGGTACGACTAAGAAGATATCATCAGTGGTGAAGGAAGCATGGATTCTACTTTCTTGATGTTGATTCCTAAAAAATAGCTCTCCTAAAGTTAGGAACTTTACACATTTCAACCCAGTCACCAAAGTGTATAGTTTTTCACTAGCAAGTTTCGTCCAATAGGTCATAAGCAAAATATGAGGACACTATTTCTTACTGTGCAACTATTTGTAGGGGTAGACGTTATTGAATAGAGAGGGAATTTGCTGACCCGATTATTCAGTTTGGGAGGGCACAGAGTGCAAAATCTTTTTTAAGCTGCTAAGTTGCTGTATGTTGGATTAGTTATTAAACGGTCACTTCCTCTCAAAGTAGCTTTGGTGGGATAGGATAATTTTCTTAGCATTGCTTGTCATTAATGGAATCTAGAAGAGTGTCGTTAACTAGTATTGGCCAAGATGGGAAATCCCTTCTATTTTGGTCTCAGTATCTGCACTTTCAACATAGAGGATGGTTTATTCTCTTTCTTGGCAAATCTTCTTGTCCATTCTAACAAAACTTTTTTTACTCCGATTTTTCAAATTTAGGCTCAACTAATGTGAGCTTAAATGACATACTTTTGACTTTTTAAGAGACCATGCAACAGAACAACAAATTGCCAGGGAAAAATGATATGAAATTAGTAAAACAATAGGCAGGGCTTTGCTTTCTTACCTTTAAGCCAGTGGCACTTATCTTCTCAGCTAGCTGATCTACAGCCACATTACTTGGGGCACACACCAAAACCTAAAGTAGGAGTGGGGGGACCTTAAGACATACAGTCAAGTATCTGAATGAGACTGATAGAAAGCATTTTCAATGACCTACCTGCCCTTGGCCCTGTTTGGCCATGTGATATACAATGGCTGCAGAAGTGACAGTTTTTCCTGTGCCAGGTGGACCTTGAATCAAACTAATGGGCTTTTGGAGGACATTCTTCACAGCAAGAACCTATCAAGTGGAGAAAGGTAAGGATCATTTACAGCATTGCACAATTAAAAAAGATATTCCATCAAAACAATTGAATGTCAAGAAAATGGTAATAAGCAAAACTAAACAGAGAAAAATCACAAGTTAATACAAGTGATGACAGCAATTTGCATTCCCTTATGGACACACAAATATCTCTGGAAATATCTAAGCTTCATTAAATTCAAAATGTTACAGCAGAAAGTTCATGCCACGGAATTATCTCGCATGTAAACAGCAGGGAAGTCGTTCATTTGTCCACAACAAATCAATGGAAAAACAAGGATATGCATCTGATTATCAAATATGATACTGCTCCTGGCAATAACCCTTATTTTGTTCTTATCACAGATAAAGACACCTTCAGTGCAGATAGAGAGTAAAGGAAAGATACCCCTTTACAAGCTAACAGAAATAAGAAGCAACATAAAACTAAAACAATGTCAACGGGGACTCAGGACAGAAATCAATATACATCCAAATAATCCATGGGACTTCCCCGGGCATGTTAACGTATGTTTTGAGCATTCAGGAAACTAATGCACTTCTTGTCATAACAACAACATGAAACCACATATTTTCAAGTAAAGGGATCATCTCAAGAATCATTAGTAGCCCGGACAGGAAAATCCTAGTATGAGACAAGATGAAATAGTTTAAACATGGAAATTGAATGGGTAATTGAGACATCATACTTGGGATGCATTCAGCTCTGGAAGACCAGGTGCCCCAAAACGGCGAGGCAATGCATTACGAACTGTTTGATTCTCAACCTCATGGCCCAACAAGTGGTGATATATATACCTGAAGAAGGAAACTAGCATTATATAGAAATTCAAAAATGGCAACCTGTATTCAACACACAAGAACTCTACATTGACGGCACCAAGTGAAGGAAAACGATGATATATACTAGCTCAATATTAGCCTACAGATAGAAAATAGCAACTCGTTACAAGCAAATGATAACTGCCCATTAATCATAACATAATTTTGTATACGATAGTGAATTTCCTAGCAAGGCTACTCAGCCCTATTTCAGATAGACATATCAATAAATTTGAGATCAACCAAAGCATGACTCGTATTCAGTTCTCAATGTCTGGTGTGTTCACAATACATAAAAAACACAAACAAAAATGAATCAGCCAACCTACCCACTGACACTGGTTTCATCCACTGCAAAAGTCTTCATTGCTCCCTGCATCCGATCAAAGCTCGTGCTCTTCCAAACAAAATCAACACTAAAACCATGGTTCACGTCAACAGGAACTCCCTGGATACAAATAATAGCACTTAGCATTAATGTCAGCTTAACTTACAGAAAACCAGAAGTGAGAAATCAAGCGTGTTAGTATCAGAGCCACCTGACTAGCACGAAGCTCAAGTGCAACCTCCTCTTGTGCAGTTAGCTTGATCTGAAATAGTAGAGATGAAACTTAATATCAACATTAGAAGCATTTGGTAACGCGTTGTATTCCTATGAGAGAGATGTAAATCGCTATTAATAATGGATTAAATTGAAAGCGAGTAGAATTTCAAGCATTGATATCAGAAAAGAGTTGCATACCACATGCCCAACTGATTGCCATGCTGGATGAGCTGCATCTCCAGAATAGCGCAGTCGTAACTCATCACCAGGTACAAGACGCAACTCATTGTCCTCCTATAACAGCACCAGTCCAATGAAATGAAAATACAGACAGAAGCATGCAGAAAACAGAAATCAAGCAGCACATGGAAAACAGGAAAAGAAAAGATGGTGTCAGCCAAGCTAAGACCCATGTTTCTAGACCAGCTGGACACTAATAAGTTAAACTAAGCCCCATGTTTCTAAACAAGCTAGAGACAGAAGGGAGAAAGTTAAAGAAATAAGAGAACAAAAGCAAAAGAGCAAGGCACCTTTGGAAATACAAAATATGCAACACGCTTCTTGTTAAGGCCAATATCCCATCGAATAGTGACATTATCCTTGCTTTGAGACTCTTTCATCATCTACAATAAAAAAGCATTATAAGAAGCTGCAAGATCTTTTTTAAGTGTTCCGGAAAGATTTTATGATGAGAACAACAAAATCAAAACGAGATAAAGAAAGAAAAAGAAAAAAGATTGCATACTTTATCATAGTCAGCTTCAAGCTTAATAAGTGGAGCAAATACATTTTGGTACTGCAAGAAAAGAAAACTGTCAACTCATCAGCTAAGAGCCATGATGAAATTGTTATAATTCCTGGCTCACCCAAGTTATATATCAAACCTAATTTTAAAAACTATCACTAAACGAGGCACCTGATATGCATCTTCATACTTCAATGCCACAGGCTGTGGCTCATCATCAACACCAGGCTTCTCAAGATCTTCAAGGGTGGCATCAGGATTAGTTTTCCAAAGTTCTTCTACTTTATTTATTTGTTGAGCACTAATTTGGCGAGCCCTCAACTGCTCCTGTTCGGATGGGATCTACAAAATGCAACATGTAATTAAGTTCTAGAAATAACAAAACCCTTTACAAATAAAGCCTGTTTGGGAGTGTGGTTGCGGTTGCTTTTCAAAGTATTTTTCACTCAGAAATGTATCAAAATAATGTTTTTTTTATTTTTTAAAAATCATTTTTGATATCAGCACATCAAAATAATCTAAAAACACCAAAAATATATTAATTTAAAGCAAAGAAAAAAATAAAAAAATTTCAATTTTTTTCAAAAGCATTTTTGAAACACAAACAAATAGGCTCTAAAGGACAACTACCAACCTTCACAAGCCATTGTAGAAAACACCTATCATCAATAAGGGGGCACCACTGGCTCAGGTCCCAATTCATGTCCTTCAGCGCATTAACATTCAAGCAAGGCTCCCTGCAGAGGAGGACAACAACACTCTCTGTCTTGGCCGATATAAATCCAAGAAGAAACACATTTCGGCAACCACAGTTGTAGCACTCAAGTATTGTTTCTCCAAGAGGGCTGTCTTTATGGAGACAGACTTCTTTATGCTTTGCTCGAACCTAAAAGGAGATTCAACAGAATAAAACTCAATTCAAAAGCAATATGAAAAATTTTTGTACACAAAATTAACCAAGAAGCCGACAGGTAAAATAGAGAATGTCAAAATCAGCTGCTTTCATTAAGTTTTGCAGACTATGAAAATGCAAAGCATGAGGGGCATCAGGTGACAAATACATTCCGAAGTACAGCACTGAAATGATTTAGGACATTTGCAAAGGTCATTATGAACTACAAACTAAAATCAATGTCATATTACTAGTTTCCTCAAGACTTCTTCTAAATTAATTTCAGTTAAGTCTAAATCTCTATGCATGATTCCAGGTAATGAACATTCAGCTGCAGATGCCTAATGCAATAACATTTTTGTGCTATACCATCAACAATTCACACATTTTCAAGTCTAAATAGCAAGTGAGATTACCTAATTACCATATCCCTCGTAAGTAAAACCCAAAGCAACCTGAAAACCTTCACTCGTAACATCTTGCATTTCCATTCTTAGATATTTACATATAACGAACTCTTTAAGAGCTCAAAATCATGTAGTATTACAAACAAATCACTTCAATTTCAATTAAATCCAAAAAAAGCAAAACCCAATGAGACTTAACACTTCCCTACTTGACCAATCCCCCCCCTCCCCTTCAAAAACAAACAAACGTCCAAAACAAATTACCCTAATTAAAAAAAAAAAGAAGCAGGCATAAGCTAAATGGAGCCAAATTTTAAGTTTCATTTACCTAAGATCTCACGTTTTCATTTTTAAAATCCCTTGAATTCAGATCAACGAGTCTCCAAACAATTCAATTTCTATAAGCTACAGTGTAGTCAGTAGCCACTCCAATTTCAGTCCCATGAATAACAATAAAAAACCCCACACAAAAATCAAACAAAGGCAACGCGCAAACAATACTCACCAGATGATTAACAATATGCGAACCAGATGTATTCCCTCTTGAATTACAGAACCACTTCCTACATGACGGCACATTACACCTCACAACACACGCAGGATTCGAAACCCCACAGTACCTGCAAGCGTGCTCCGTAAAATCCCCTTTCCCAAACTCATACCCGTCATCATCTCCCGTCTCTTCAAAATTCAACCCTCCTATGCTCGCTACTAACCCCTCCACCACCCCCTGGGTCCCACTGTTCGCTCCACCGCCACGCGCAGCAGATTTTGACGCGACAGGAGACGCAGCAAGAGAATCAGAGTGGAGATCGGGGGTGGAAGCGGCGGTACGGTGGTCGGAAGAGGTAGGGTCTACGGCGGAGGAGGTGGCGCCGAGAGAGTCAGAAGGAGTGGGCCAGGCCACCGGAGAGCGGAATTCGGGGTAGTCAAAATCGGATTCGCCTTGTGTGTTGAATTCAAGGAAGGTGTAGGCGTCTGTTGCTGTGTCTGGCTGCGAGGCCGTTTCGTAGAGGTTATTGTCTTGGTTATCCATGGAGATTATAAGAGATTATGATCCGATTAGGATTTTTGTCTTTAGGGTTAGGGTTTGGAGAGCGAAATGCGAGATTGAGATAAATGGGAGGGAGGGGAGAGTTTTTATTCGGGTTTTTCGGGGAGAGGGAGAAACTGAAAAGACGCGCTACACGCGCTGGTTTAATTGGGCTGTAGAGTGTGGAACCCTTAGGGTTGGGGCACGTGAAATTAAAGGTTTTGGGAAAGGATGGGCACGTGAGATAGGCAGGGTGTTTGGATACGGCAATTACGTTCGGTGTCCTGACCAGAGCGCGTGGGGCTTCTAGAGCGAAGTGGCTAATTACCATGCTTTGCTTTAACAAGCGTAAACGTATTTATTGGTTATTTTTTAAAATATTTTTGTTTTAAAAATAATTTTTTTAATTTTAATTTTTAATATTAATATATCAAAATAATTTAAAAATATATAAAATAAATACAAAAAAATTAAAGATAACTAAAAATTAAATGGGAAAAAATAAGGAGATAAATATGGATAAAAAAAATTAATTTCGCAATACGAATTATATACCAGGTTGTTTTTAATAAATTTATTTTTTAGAATTAATATTTTATATAATAAAAAATAAAAAAAAACATGTTTAAGAAAATGATTGAATAAAGGGATGATTACAAAAAAAAAACCTCATAGTTTGATCGCGTTTTGTTTTTCCTATATATTTTGAGAAATTACATTTTATATCCTTAGTCAAATAAAATTTAAAAAATAAAAAAAATGAAATTGCTCTCATATATGATGTCATAACTCCATTTTTTACCTAATATTTTTACATATTTCAAATAAAAAAGAAAATCCAAAAAAGTGTGCCTTTTTAGTAAATTTTAATTATTTTTTATTTTTATCATCTTTATCTTTCATGTG
>Ga0307514_10006124_pt1 | contig 10560 bp, 14 predicted proteins | sample 16_EM_MG_FD_203088 | JGI IMG/M metagenome (GOLD analysis project Ga0307514, IMG submission 203088) | Populus trichocarpa ectomycorrhiza microbial communities from riparian zone in the Pacific Northwest, United States - 16_EM | ecosystem: Host-associated > Plants > Roots > Unclassified | place... | reverse complement strand
TTTCGAGCTTCTTGCTAGCGCTAAGCCGACGCTTAATTGTACGAGTATTCTTTTCGGACGGGTTCGAGGTCGAAGGACTGAGATCGCCTGGGTTTTGGCTACAGACGATCTGTGTCCTTTATACATAGGATATAGCGAATGTAAGCACAAAGTGAAACAAGCAGTCCGCTGAGGCTCGAAACACTGCCGCGGTTAGCGAATTACATCGCACGTACCTCGGGGGCCATTGGAAACAGCGGAAACATCGGAAACAAACATCGGGACCAGAATATAAGAAGCCAGACGGGTTCACTTTTTCTCCTCAACTCCCAAACCAACTTCTCTCAACTCGTTTATCAAAATTTGTTTACTCGAAAGAAAAACCTCTCTTCATAACAATGTCTGCCCCACCAGAAACCGATCTCCGCAACCCCAACTGCGAGTGTTTATTTTTCACGTTTTGTTGTTCTTCGTCTGTACTAATTCCTCTTTACTTAGTGGACGACGCTGACGTTCCACTTGAGCCCAACCTCGAGGAATACGTCAAGACTGCCGAGTTCGACGCACAGTGTATCGTAAGAGCACGCGAGCGCGCCTTATACTCTGACAAGAGCGGTGACGAGGACTCGGACAGTGTCTCTGGTGCCACAACCGCTGAGCCTGCGCCCCACGAGGTTTCCAAGATCGAGGCCCGTCTCTATTATGCCGGTGTCGGTCCAAGGGGTCGCGGTCCCAAGCTGATCTATAGGACTTCTCGCGACACCTTCGAGGAACCTTCGGGCCCCGAGGCGTACACGCGGCTCATGAGGGCTATTCCCGTTCCAGAATCTCACCAGTTCGCGCAGGAGGGCAGCTGGGACACCATTCGCGACAAAGTCCGTGGCCTTTATCGTTACCCAACAACTTCTTCACTAACCTCTCGTGCTTAAAAAAGGTGGTCGAACTTCTCACCCAAAGGAACATTAGTCTTACATCCGTTGATTTCGTTCGTTTCACCTGGCTCAACAAGCAACCGGACCATGAGATCGTCTCGGAGGACGACGACGACAACGATGCGAAGGAAGAGGAAGAAGAAGACTACGACGATATCCCACACATCAAGCCCGTCGAAGACGGTGTCCGTTACTACACCAACCCTACCATCTGGGTGGGCGTCGTGCCCGGCACTCTCACCGGTGCCCTGGCGCACGAGTCGGCCAGTGACATCCTTGCCTACCTCAACGGGCTCGAGGTCCAGAACATCGACATCGCCTATCGTGAATCGATCTTCAGTTCCCTGCGAGCTCATGGGCCAGCCCTCTACCCTCCCGTTGAAGACGGTGACGATCTCAAGGACATAATCGACAACGTCTCCGTTGCGCTCAGTCTTCCCATTGCTGGTCTTAAGACTACCATGCAGGGTACGCTTGGTCCCTACTTCCACGTTGGCAAGAAGCTCTACGCCATTACTGCTCGTCACAACTTGTTCTTGCTCAACGACGACAACGCAGAATTTATGCACAAAGGTAACGTTTACTTGATCACTTGGCAATCCAAGAGCTTTCTGACTTTAAGGTCCCGCCCCCCTTCAGATTCTGCTCCCAAGAAGAAGGTCCTTGTCATGGGCAAGCCCGCGTTCACCAACTACCTGGCCTCCATCCAGGCGCTTATTGGCACGCTCATCGACTCGACCGAATATATCCAGAGGACAAACACTACGTTCAGAAATAGGGTCGAGGCTGGAACCAACGTCCAAGAGTCGCAAGCCAAGCTGGATGAGAACGAGGCTGAGCTCCTCAAGACGCGCAGAAAGATCGATAAGCTCAAGAAGTTCTTCGTCGACATCAAGAAGAGGTGGAGCAAGCGTAAGGACCGCGTCATTGGGTTCGTCGCCTGGGCTCCCCCTATCGGTGTCGGTGTTGCTCCTCACCGATATACCCGCGACCTCTGTGTCGTCGAGTTGTACAAGGACAAGTTCAAGGACATGATCGGTAACGTTTTGAGCCTTGGTGCGGTGCTAGTCTATTCTCACTGAATGCGCTGATCTGAAATGTTCGTCGCTCTCTCTCTCTCTCCTTCTAGGCCCCGAGTTAGCCCCTTCGAAGCTGAAGAGCTTGTTGTACGACCGCATCGACGTCCCATCCGAGTTCAAATACCCAGACAATGGTCTCCTTCCCCTCAAAGGCATGCTCACCGCCAACAAGGTCAACAACCCCAACAGCTTGAACTTCCAAGGCGATCGCATTCGTCGTGTTCTCAAGCGCGGCTTCACCACCAACACCACCGTCGGCACTCTCACCGGGTTTATGTCCTTTGTCCGCAGGTACTTTCCCACAGGCAATATGGAGTCGCTCGAGCTGGCCATTCTATCTCACGAGAACGAGTCTGGCACCTTCGCCAAACGAGGTGATTCTGGATCCCTCATCGTCTCCCCCCTCGGCGAGTTTGTTGGCTTGCTCACCGGCGGGACGAACAAGGGAACCGGCTTCACCTTCGCTACTCCCTTCGAGTGGGTCTGGGAGCTCGTGCTCAAGGAGTTCCCCGGTGCCAACTTGTATTTCGACGACCTTCCAGCCATCTTGGCCGACGTGGCTTAGGTTCGTCTCTTTTTGTCTTCCGTCTTATCCTATCATACCCGTAACTAACGACCTTCATGTCAAGGAACTCCCACACGTCTCTCGTCCTTGATTTTTCCCGCGTATCTGCCTTCCCTCCCCCTATCCCGTCATAAATACGTATCACTGTTCTCTACTACCTACCCCCGTGCCAAATGGACATTACCGTTGTTGTTGTTGTTGTTGTTGTTGTTAGCTTTCGTGTAATCAGTAATCTAAAGCTCGCTGCCAGGGTAACGTTTGAATTGAGAATTTGGACCTTTGGCCCTCAACACAGTAACTCTCCTTGAAGTCTTCAAGTTTCCACGAGTAAGGTTTCTTATCGACTTTATGTTTATGAGTTCCTCTTGGCAACTTGTTCTCGTGACTTGCACCAACGGCTTTCTAGTTGGGACTTTGCCTTGTTGGACTGAGCACATTCGAACTTCTTCGAATAACGTGTACTTAGTGACTTCATTCCAGGTAAAGATCATCGTCGTGTAAGGTTCCTGCTCGAAAAGACCATCCACCATAGGGCCAAATGACGACAAACGTCGTGTAAGAGCAGGGGTAGCATGTCAACACCCTCATGGGTCGGCTTACAATAACTCTTCAAATGTGGCTTGTGTTAGCCTATCTGAACCAGATATACGTCAAGGTAGACTGAGTACTTTCTTTTGGGTTTTTACAGAGATTAGACTTCCTATTGTCGATGTTCAACGCGGAACGCGACGAAAGAGGAACAGTGCATCAAAGTGACCGACCAGTCACACCAGTTAGTTGATAGTGGCGCGTGGCTGAACCCTGAACCCGAGGACGAGTCAAACTGGGACAGATCGGGACATTCAAAGGGGTCCTGTCGACCGTTATTCAGATGATGGGAACTTAGAACCAAATGGGGACAACGTCATTGTGGTCTGGTAGTTGCGCTTGTGGGTCCGAGCTCAGCTGGGGGGTTATGCCAAGCTGCCAAAAAAAGGTCCCAGAAGTAACCTGTGCGGGACCAATTAGTCAGGAGGAGGATGCAAAGGAGAAAATAGAGGATGAACCATAATATATGGGTCTACTGCTGAGGACAGGTGAATCTTTCTACCTCGAATACCCGTTTCCATTCATTCTCGTTCTTCGTAGGCTCATCAACCCGCTTAACCAAGGCACTGAGTACCTTTCCCCCAGCCTGTTTGCCTTCGTTGCAAAGTTCTCTCATTTTACCCTCCACAATTTGCACAACGGCCTGACAATCCAAGTCGGTGGGTGCACCATCAGTCATGTGGATGCCGAACAGTGCTTTCTGTCATGAGCCAGTTGATTAGAACGCCAGAAGAGGGAATGGAATGAAATCGTGATTACTGCTTTATTGTGTCTAATCCAAATCTCCATCGAGCAACCTGCTTCGTCTACGACTTTCAAAGCCACGAGCGGACGAAAGTCAAGGTGTTTCTCAGCGCCATCATGGCAGTTTGTACAGCGACGTTGTTGGGAGGGTAGACTGCATCGGTCCTAGTTAGTAAAGTAGAAATGTGATGGCGAGGGCGGACATACTACATTTGGCACTTAATGCAATAAGCGACAACTGCCTCATCGAGATTGGTCGGTCGGTATTCTGTCACCTTGAACCGCACTTGTGCAAAGCTAGGACAGTCATCCATGGTGGTCAGTTCTTTGATAGAATGAAACGGGTAGTGGTGTGTGTCAGGCCGTTTGTGTGATCGCGGTTGTAGAGGTGGAAGCGAAACTTTCGTGTTCAATCCGATCATAAGCCATGATACTTCCAAGTGTCTATAATACTCTCACCCAACTTGGATAGCAGTGGTTCAGGTACTATCGCGTGTGCGGATGCCCGATGGCGCGGATTGCCGTATGAGAGCTCAAACGATGGAGGCTCCGTGTTGATAGTCGGTGGGGGGTTAGTGATATATTCGGTCTTGCGCCTGACCAAATCAATGTTGTCACTCAACAGACAAAGAGAGAAAGGACAACTCACTGAAGGAGCTTCACGAAACATTCATCCTGTATGCCCGCGTCTTTCTGGTTCAATGGCTGGATGCGTTGTTCCTGATATGCATTACTATCCTTGTTATGACCACTTCCCATAACAGCGGCGAAGCCTGAACCTTTGGGGTCTAACCGCACGTTTCTGAGTCGATAGTACTTCCCCACACGCATGTCTTTGGCATCAAAATGCACGTTATCAAACAGTTTGACTTGTAGCACGCGATGGCCCGTGGGGAGTCCTTCATCAGGCGGGTCGTACAGGTTGTCGTTGATAGTGTAATCAGTGACGAGTAGAATTGTCCGATCCACACTATCTTCTTGCTTCGAAAGTAACTATAAGAAGGTAAAAAGTTTATCACTAGGGGAAGCACAAGATGCTGACCTCGATAGTGCAGTTGAAGTACCCGGTCTGGTAATTGAGCTCCGAAATCAAGCGTTCCTTGCCAGCTCTAGTGGAAACATGACTAGAATTGACCTGAATGGTATTTGCATGGAACCCATTATACCATTCGGCGAGTTCCTTGCAATACTTTACTTCGGGTGAATCGTCCTGAACGGGGAAGAAAGGCGCTCCTCTTCGTACTTTCGGGTCCGTGTAGAAGATTTGTTGGACTCCGGTTGCTGCAGGGTCGAATCCCGCCCAAACATATTGATTTGTACCATCTGCATAGCCCGTCGCCTTTCTGTGGCCGGAAAATTCAACGAGCTATAGAGAATGAGTGGTGATTCCAGAAAAAGGAGGGGACGACGTACTAAGAGCGATCGAAGGATAAGTATCTGCCCAACTTCTGCGTCTGGGAGCCAATCGGCCGCCTTTGAGAAGAGGTTAACGGTGAACCCTTTCATCGACTCTGGTCGACTAGAATCAGAGAGGTGATAAGTCTTCGCCCAATCTATATAGATGTCAGTATCCTCGACATGAGAGGTGAGACACTGCATGTTCATCTGTCCCCACCTGCACTTTTCTTGACCTCGGTAACCCCTGTAACATAAGCAATGATATTGATGCGGCTCTTCAAGGGAAGGTTTTCGAGGCTATTTAACTTATGGTATCCGCCCTGTGCCAGAAACGGTGGTTGAGTGGACGAAGCGGGGTGCTGAAAGAGAGTACCGACCTGTGGCATGGCAAGGGGACATTGAGTGACGGTCTCTGCTTCTCGCGTGCTATGAGGTACTTGTTGTGCGTCTATATTGACGCTGAATCCTTTCGGCCCGGTTGTTGAGGAGACGCTTGGGGGGTTGTCTAGAGAAATATTACTCATGCCCACGGACTCCTCTTGAGCTAGTGATGGAACTATAAGCGGATCCTTTAGAGGCGTGGGCAAGGAAATTTTATCCCGGTTTTTCTTAGTGCGACACCGTCGACGCCGCGCCTTGCTTTTGTCGTCAGTGTCCGCCGTTAAGGAGTCGCCAGTAGTATTGCCTTGGGTATGGTCACTAACATTACCTTACTTGGGAGTCGAAGAGGATGGGACGGGTGGGCGGCAGTGAATAAATGGTAAATAGGGAAGAGGATAGATCAGAGCTCAACATACGTGTAGTGTTAGTTAAGAGCCTTGCAGTGCCGTCCTTGGATGAGTCGATGAACAGGAAGTAGTCGCCGAAAATGTCGACGTGACAGTCGTGGAATCCGGGCCTTGCCCTGAACGACAAGCAAGCGCGACTGAGGGAGAGTTTGATATGGTCACCTGTCTTGGGGTCGTCGATGCGGGCTACATTGTGGTGGATATCACATTCGAACCACGGTTTGCCTCCAAGAGATTCGCTCAGAGTGAGTCTGGTACGATCAGGACTTGTGAAGTGGTCGATCTTGACAACAAAGAGAGGCCCAATATGCCCAGAGTCGAGAGTTTCCGCCGGAGAGGAGGTGATTTCGCTGAGACTAACGACTGGACGAAATTTGGCGGGGAACGCGTCTTCCCAAGAGACACGGCTAGTTCTGGGTTTCTTTGGTGCTCTACATTCACCTAAATTGGTTTCGTCCTGTTCGCACGCGCGTTTTCCGGTCGACATGGAAAGGGAAGGGACCAAACAGCCGCGGATAAAACCCAGAGCGCTCTTAGACACAACCACCACAACGGCGACACAGGATGTCTGTGCGACAGGACAGAGCAACAACAGAGAAACATACCAAGATACTCCGAGAGCTGGTTAAGCAGCCGGACAACAAAATATGCGCAGACTGCAAGAGAAACGGTGGGTGACGACAGCGGGGTCAGTACCCAGGCTCATCGCTAATGACTATAACCATTGCAGACGCTCGCTGGGCGTCCTGGAATATGTACGTTGGTCGCCAGGCATGGTCCACGTTTGACTGATGTTGACCACGCCTGGTATCTCAGAGGGTGCTTCGTCTGTATCCGATGCTCTGGAATACACAGGAGCATGGGTACTCATATCTCAAAGGTCAAATCAGTCGATCTCGATATGTGGACACCAGAACAAATGGTCGTAAGTCTATAAGATTTCTCTCAGGTACCTTCAGGCCGCTAACATTGCTATGTAGTCCATTCAGAAATGGGGGAATAAACGTGCAAATCTCTACTGGGAGGCCCATTTGAAGCCTGGTCACCAACCTCCAGACCAGTTCGTACTTTCATTTTCTGCTCGTATGCAAACCGACATGACCTCGTTGTACAGCAAGATGGATTCTTTTATTCGTTCCAAGTACGAATCTCGACGATGGGCGATGGAAGGGCCCCCACCCGCCGATCCTTCAACGTTAGAATCCAGCACACCCGCGGAATCCTCAACCGCTGCAGTGCCCGTATCGGTAGCTCCCATTTCACCTCCACACTCTCCACCTGTCACTTCCCTATCTCCTGCTCCTGTCGTTACGACCACGACACATACGGCCGTCTCTCGTACCCAACATCAGCTTCTGTCAGCGCAGCATAAACGCATTCCCTCGAACCCTCAACCAGTTGCTGCAACGCCCACGCCTGCCGTCGCAGCCCCAGGAGGCACCACCACTTCGACCACACAAAACGATCTCTTCACCCTCGATTTCTCACCTGCACCAACACCCGTTGCTACAGCAGCCCCAAAGAAAGACGTAAAGAACGATATTCTCTCCCTCTTTGCTCAAGCACCTACCGCTGCGGCCCAATCAACGTCGCCGACCACCCCGTGGGGTGCAGCGGGGCCTAACTCGTCGCTCTTTGGTGCTCCTCAGACCGCTCATGCCCCCCCTCCAAGTATGCTGGGCGCCTCCGGAGTTGGTGTGTGGGGTGCCGGCACAGGCTGGAGCCAACCACCCGCTGCATCCGCTCCTACATCGAATGCATTTGGAACCTTTGGAGTTCCATCGGTTCCATCTGTGATGTCCGGAGCGAACATTTGGGGAAACCCCGTTTCTGTTGCTCAGGGGCCACCACCACCTTATGCCTCAGTACAATCCACAGTACCTCCAGCCCCAGGAACGGTAAGTCGGTCATTTTATTGGAACGTTCCAGTACTCACGTGAGCCCCACAGGCCTCGCTCTTCGCAACACAGGATGTATGGGGCAACCCAACACCTGCACAACTGCCAAACGGAGGCAACGCTGATCCCTTTTCCAATCCCGGCATGTCGACCACGGCGCCTGCAGCCAAGAAAGACGACGCATTTGGCGACATCTGGAGCTCTTTCAAGTAATTTATAGAGCGGAGTCTCGGCCCTTCTGTGTCGTGAATCGATTTCTTGAATAATGTAGTCATTCACCTTAGAACCCACTTTGCAACTCATGATTGCACAGTAATAGGTGGTATTAGCTCGAGACCCGGGCCATATTAACAGAGAGGACAGTGCGGAGTGTCTATATTGGGTCTAGGAGAGTAACGAGCAAGCACTCAGGGTTTTCTGCTAATGAAGAGCATCATAGGGGTGAAGAGCTGCAAGGAAACTCGTTAATTTCGGTCTGGAATGAGTACTCTGCAGAGACACACCTTGGTTTGACCACCTGCAACGAGGGCGTTCGCCGCTATTTTCAGCTGCTCACCAACATCGGTCGTCCCCAGAGGGACAAGTCCTAGCTTTTCCAAGATCCACACACCATTGTGGGTAACAAATTTGCCGCTCCAGTGACTTCTCCAAACGGTGAAGTAGTCCCAAGCAGTCTGGGCTTTCCAGATGTCGCCCTCGAGAGGGTAATACCACGGTACTTCATCGTCCCGTTCCGCGAGGTCTTCCTCATGTTCGATTTTGAACCCGACGTCGATAAGAGCTCGTCGCGCGGAGTCGATTTTGCGCATTTCGGGGATGCCATCGCCTACTTCGATGCCGTGTGCAATTTCCTTGTGCAGGGGAATCGAGGGGTCCCACTTATCGGTCATAACCCACTCGTAGACACCGAACTGGAAGCAAAACTGAGTCACACTGCATGAAAAATGGGAAAGAGGGTGGACATACCACACCTCCAGGCTTGAGGACCTTGAAGATCTCGTCATATACACCCTGGAAGGTGGGGGAGTGGACAGTCGCCTCAATAGCGTAGACTGTGTTGGTTTATGAGAATAAATACAGAGAGTAGAGACTCTACGCACCTGCATCAAAGCTGCCCTCGCCAAACTGCTCATTGAGTTTCATAAAGTCGCCTTTGACGAAAGTAACGCGGTCTGAGAGACCCGCCTTGGCAGTCAACCCACGCGCGCGGCCAATTTGGTAGTCGTTGTTGTTGAGCCCGACAATATGAATGTCTAAAAACTGAGCCATCTCGCGCGCAGGACCGCCAATACCGCATCCGACATCGAGGACACGCATTCCCCGCTTGAGGCCCATATTGGTGGCGAGGTAGTGTTCATGCCTGGCTAACTGATTACCTGTCAGAACCACTCCCAACATGAACCAGTGAGAAGAAATTGGCGTACAGCCTGGTAGAAACCCTCGCCCTTGTAGAAGCGGCAGAAATGGAAGCACGAGCCCCATCCCCATTCGTAGAGGGTGGTAGCACCATCGTAGTAGCCATTGACGACGTTTTGGTAGTTGTCCAGCCGGTTGTTAGTGTCTGTCTTGCTGTCGTTTTCTGCCTCCTTCTGCCAGAAGGCTGAGTAGTTCTGGATTCTGTCGACCTGTCGACCGTCTGCGAGTGTCTTGGTCATGGCTGAGTGTTGTTAGAGAGAAGAGAAATGAGGTTTCTGGTTGAGCAGTGGGAGTGGACGAGGACAGGTTTGAGCTGTAGTGGTGGTAGTGGTGGTGGTGGTGGTGCCAGTGGTGGTGCCAGTGGTGGTAATGGTGCCAGTTTTTTTACTTTGCTCGTCGAACCACACGCCTGACACGCCCTGACACGCCCGACGGACACGGCCACGGACACGACATTTAGACATCGGAGCCGCTCCGTTGATCCGATGTCTCCGGCTAGTGTTCTTTGTTTACCAAGGGCCAAGAGCCATCAGCCACCGACCTTGGACCAAACCACCCTCACACATTTTCTCTACAAAGCCTTACAGGTCGATTTCACTATGCGGTTCCCCGGCCTCACGCAGCCTCCGTCCTACGTGAAGAAGAAACACTACGTCCTCCACCAGGAGCTCGGCGCTGGCACATTTGGGAAGGTCATCCGTGCGACGTGGACCAAGCCAACTGGCGCCGGTGATGACAGCGGCCAGCCCGTCTTAGTCAGAACGGATTCCAAACTTGCCCTCTCCGGCGCCAGCGTCCGTCCGGGCGAGACACGCGAGGTAGCCCTAAAAGTAATACCTAAAAAGAAGGTCAAAGGAAATGAAAGTGCCGTCTGGGGCGAGATGGAGGTAATTTCGGGCACCGACTTTCACCCACGGTCATCGACTCATCATGTCGTCGTTTCCAGGTCTTGCGTGGGCTTGATCACCCGAACATCGTAAATGACCAACCTTGAATCCCCCGTCATTTTACTGACAAGCCTTTTGAATGAATTGGGTTCTTAGGTGAAATTCTACGAATGGTTCGAGTCGCGAGAGAAATATTACCTCTCATTCGAGCTTGCAACCGGAGGTGAACTCTTTGAGCGAATAGTACAGCACGGAAAGTTCACCGAGGCCGATGCCATAAGCGTGC
>Ga0307514_10006123_pt1 | contig 10560 bp, 14 predicted proteins | sample 16_EM_MG_FD_203088 | JGI IMG/M metagenome (GOLD analysis project Ga0307514, IMG submission 203088) | Populus trichocarpa ectomycorrhiza microbial communities from riparian zone in the Pacific Northwest, United States - 16_EM | ecosystem: Host-associated > Plants > Roots > Unclassified | place... | reverse complement strand
TAGTGCGACCTGACTACACCTGTTTTGTATGCACGTAACTTCTCTGCGTTAGCGCTTCAAAAGCGACATGGAGTCTTATTCCCCAGTGGATGCGGTAGTGGGGAGGGCAGGGACTGGCCGGGGGGGGAAGCATCTGAGCGACCAGAATGCCAGTCCATCGTCATAGTCTAGATAGGCTCAATACGACTAATTACTCCTTTAAAAAAAAAAAAAAAGGCTGGACATGACAGGGTACCCCAATGAGGGCAAAAACTGGTAATGCACGAGGGATACAGCGTCTGGCAGTTCAACCGGTCAGTAGTCTGGCGGGTACGCCTGGTAGTGCAACAGGTCAGGCAACCAGTCAGCTAATCTGACAAGGTCAAGTTTCTTACAACGCTCAATAAATATCATGCTAATTATTCATGTAATTGCGCGACTCAGACTACCCAGACTGGTGGGCTTTTACAATTATCGGACTACCGAAGGCTTTTAAAGCCCTTGCAATCGCTACGAAAGTTCTAAGTGTCTGGTGCTGAAACTACGAATGTTCCTGTTCTCGTGCCCAGACTGATTTATTTTGTGTTGTGGTAAATAGGAACGTTCCTCAGTTTTCTGGCTGACTGGCATATCTTCAAATCGGAGGTTTTATAAATGTCTAGTTACGTTAAACCTTTATCATAGTGTTACGGTTACGGAGTACTAAGCCAAGAGTTAGCAGGAAAAACTTGCGATAGCACTTAGTCTCATGCCAAGCCCCTGGTAGCGCTGAAAATACAAAGTAGGAGGTTGCATATACAGTGCAGAATCCGCGACCCCTGCATAATATGCAGCACCAGCCTGCGGCTGAATATGAAACATACAGCAGCCACGCTGGCTCATTTACTTGAGCCCGAGACTGTTCCAGCTAGCTACGTAACTTCTTCACACAACAATGTCGGCACAAGCAAGCACAAATGAAAGTGGTACTACTACTCCGTAGTCAGAGGGGAATGGGAGAACTAAGTGTTTTTGATAAGGGGCGAATTGTTGGATGGCATGATGAAGGGGTATCAAAAAAAGGGATTGGGCGTCGGCTGCGGCAGAATGAGTCGGCAATTCGAACATTTTTGAAGTGGTAGGTCGATAAGAGGGAAATAAAGAACTTGAGCTAATATCAATACAGGTATGTTGAAAATAGTGAAAATCAGGAGAATGCTCCACGAAGTGGTCAGCCGCCGAAAATTAAAGAAGCTACAGGAGATAAGATTATCAAGATTATTAAAGAAAACCGCTCAATAAAAAAGGCCGATCTACACCAAAAGGTACTAGAAGAGGTAGTGGAGGTCCACCCCCGAACTATAAGTCGATATCTAACAAACTATGAGAGTTGTGTTAGGCACAGCGGAGTAGTAGGTGTATATGCTAATTGCAGACTTGTATGCTAGGGCACGGTAGGAGTCGAGTGCGTAGATGGTAGTACGAACGAGACAGTGTAGAAGACTTGCTTGTATTATTCTATCTAACAGAGGGAAATATACAGGTACATATATATATATGAAATGACGGACTAAATAAGTACGTCAGCCCTAATAACTTCAAACAGTAATGCAGTGTGAAACATCGCTGAAACGTCAGCTGATATGCAGCAATGTATGAGGTAAGAAAGGTATTGGGTCAGCGCTATGCATAATAGCGATAAAATAATAACAGAACACAACGAGGATGTGATGGATGCCTAATGTTCCAACAATATCTAAAAGGCAAAGGATATTGGAAGTGGATTGCTAAAAAGAGGCCTAAGCTAACAGCAGCACATGCGGCTGCTCGGCTTAGATGGGCTGTTAAGAGAAGAGATTGGACTGAAGAGCAATGGGGGAATTATATTTGGAGGGATGAGTGCAGTGTTGAAAAAGGCAGCACTGGGACTGTTAAGTGGGTATTCCGACATGAAAGTGAAGATCCAAATATGGTTGGACTAGCTGACGGAACTAAGTAAGTATGTATTCTTAAGTATTTTTATACCATTCTAATAAGTTTATAGTACGGCAAAACAAGTTACTGTGATGGTCTGGGGGTGCTTTTGAGGTGTTACATTGGGGTATCTTTGTAGTATGAGAGAAGGTCGAAATAATTGGGAGCGCTATGTGGAAATACTGGAAGAGTTTCTGCCACAAGTGAAAGCAGATATGGAGGCCACTGGAGTTTCTAATTCTGTCTTCATGCAAGATAATTCTCCTATCCACAATTCTTATCGTGCTCTAATTTGGTTGCAAGAGGCAGGATGGGAGTAGCAGATTATCCAGCTTGCTCTCCGGATCTTAATCCCATTGAGCATCTACCTCAAGAAGGTTTTGCACCAAAAGTTCCCTAATCTTGCTTCCTTTTCCGGTGGACCAGCCTCTGTTAAAAAGAGAATAGTTGAATGTTTGGAAGAAGCTCCTACTAGCCTACTAGACTCTCTTACCAGATCTATGCCTCGACGGGTTGCTGCGGTTATTAAAGCTGAGGGATGGTACACGAAATATTGATGGGTTGTCTATCTATATATAGATATAGTTGGCAGTGTATTATGTAGATATCTCTATTATTGTGCTCAATCCGGATTAGTGCTCAACCTGGTGATACATGCATACACGCATGTCTCACTGGGAGCCAATTGCTGCATAAACAAGGGGTTCACGGATTCTTTTGCCCACGCACTGTATATATATTATTTACAAGCATACCTTTGCTGGACCCACATAGTAAATAAGCCCCCAATACAAGAATATTTTTGCGTTGTCAGAGGCGCACTAAACCATAAATAGAGAGGCTTGCCTATGTACGGTATCGATAAGAAGCGACCCCGCACAACAACGTACCGAAATACAAGAACTGGAATCAAATAGCTCTATAGCCATAGGCTTAAGTCTGGAGTTATGCCTTCCTGCAAAGCCTGCCTTTATTCCGCAACGTCAGGTATGGTCAGAGCGTGAGCGTCAAGCAATACATGCCTGTAAGTTGTTCCAGAAACCTATGGTACAAGAAAGGACGCGAGTATGTACATTCTTAGGGGGGATCTTGGATTGTGGTTGTGCTGTTTCCTCTAGTAAATAATCACGAGTCAGGATACACATCAGTCGAGCATATAATTCTCCCTTCGTCCCTTTGTCCACCATGCCCCTACTCAAGAAATATTTAGCAAAGAGGGTTAGGCACTGAGACCAGTTGTTTCCACTAGTACTCGCGGAAGGCACCGGTTCTGGCCAGAGTAATAACCAAGCTGCGGCATCTGCAACAACGGGTTCAGACGGCGTCACTGTTCGCACTACCCCAGAGTATGTATCGATGGCTGACAATAGACGTAGGTGAGAACTCACTGCCTCTCTTGCCAGCAAGCTGCACTCATCCCTATTGAGGCAAGGGTCGAGGCATAAACGGGATGCTAAAATGGCAAACACATGGTGACCGCTGTCAGGCTTAAATACTTGCTAGCCACAAAGGAGCTTGAAAACCACAACCCGCCTAAGCTCGGCGTACTGGTTTGTAGAGTACACCTGCCACAATGGGCGACCAAACATTGTCATATTAGCCGTGAGGGGGATACCAATATCTGACCTCCCCGAGGCAGCCGGAAAGGGATTAAAAAACCCCGAGCGGCAGTCAGCAGACTGTAGGGGTCTGTTGGGCCCGATAGGATGGTTCTAAAGCCGGTGCCGGTCCAGCGACACTGAGAGGTGTTTAGCGAAGGGCTCAAGGTGCAAAGGGTACGATATTGAATGCATGTGCTCCGAAAATATAAGTAGGGCCGAGGGCGAGACGAAGGAAACGACGATCGCGGCGGAGAAGCAGGCGATGAGATCCGTCGAGACACAAGCGGAGACGAGGGCAAAATTGGCCGCCGCAACACAGACGGAGATGGAACGCTCGGTAGTGGTCGAGACGCAGACGGATTTGCTGCTGCGTGCTGAGCAGAAGGATGCGACAACACAGATGGCGATGAGCGGCTCGATAGTGGTCGCGACGCAGACAGATTCATTGACACAGGCGGATTTGCCGCTGCGAGATGACCAAGTGAAGGAGCCATCAGGCGGAACGGAGCAGAGTAGGCACCCCGAGAGCGGATACGAGAGTGCAGGCAGCTCGACGCGGGCATATAAGAAGCAGTCTCCCGAGCGGCGATATCCCATGAGAAGTCTGAGTGGAAAAACCCCCCGCTGTTGGCACCGCGAGGCCCAAAACGGGGACCGGAGATGACACTACCACCGCAGCTGTCGCCACAATCACCACAATTACCATCGGTGGTTTTGCACGGAGTACCCACCCACCGCATGATTGGGAAGATGTGGGGTTGGCTCCAGGAGGATGAAGGCCTGGCGACGCCGTAAGGGCTAGCCTATAGACGGTCACAGTGGTCAGGGCGGTACGTGATGGTAACACCACGTTGGACGGGCTCCACACGTAGCACGGCAGAGCGCCAGAGGAGAGAGGGTATTCGCGAGGTGACCGATGTAGGCCGTAGGATACTCGCGAGAGGGGGGCACGCACGAGGGGTCATATCACAGACCTAAAGTCTGTGTGCGATGGGCTCTGATGCGATGCGATGTGACTGACAGCGGAAATTCCCTGACCCTGCATCCTGAAAACCACGCAATACGTAATCCTGCCAAGGCAATGCCAGGACAAGCAACCTCGTAAAGAGGGAGATGCTGTGGGCTTTGGCTCCCCAGGGTATGTTGAGGGCACCCCTGGCGGCATGCCTGAATAAGGTAGGGTCCGTTGGTTAGTGATCCATATGGAGGAGTCTGTATGGTGAGCGTGACGTGGTCGGCCGGTTGGGGGAAATGCCAACCGGTATCGCGAAGTGACGGTGAAGCGCCATGAGGCGAGGTGCCGTTCCACCCTTCATACCACCTGTAAAGGAGGCGTAACCGTGTGGCCAGTAGCCCGAAAGGCGGTATGCGCACGTCGGTCCATTTTCGGGACAAAGAAACCTGCGGGTTGGCCGCGCCCGATGGGCTTAAGGAGTAAACAACAGTAGACGATACGGCTACCGGTATACCGCAAGGTAGGCTGTTACTGCATTGGTATTCGTGAGGAATCACAATATAACAGTCTGCTCATTATCTAGTTAGAAGGGTTTAATCAGGAGGCTCACATTGCCAAGGGACTGAGTCTTAAAGGGTGTAACCCCCACCTGGCCTCTACTCTGGGAGAGCTAACATGTGGTGTGGGACTGACCGTTTACTGAAGCAGTGACCTACCTATGGGGTATCAGTCTCGCTCCAGACGTCGCCCTAGCGGCTTGGCAGACCTTTGGTCGCCCCCTTCGTGAGCCGGCACGGCGAACGATGGGGTATTAGCTAGAGCTTAGGCTGGAGGAGGAAATGCCTGCCAGATTCACACCTAACGCTGATGTATCTAGCAGGCGAGGCTTATGGGGGTAGGTGCAGTAATGCACCCAATTGGTTACTGTCCTCAACCTGACCCTAGATTTCGCGATTTAGGGAGGGTTACCCCCCTGCTGTAACGAGAGAGTGAATATTACCGGGATGAGATGGCTGGTGATGGATGAAGCAAGGAAAGGGAAGACGAAGTCTTCCCTAGTCGTACACTTCAGCTGCAGGACGGTGCTGTGTGTGCGATGGATGGTCGTCACAGAATGCAGCACACCTACTAGGATGTGCATGGGTGGGAGACGGGAAGGGGCGCACAAGCGAGATGATCTGGGAGGATGAAAAATGGTGCGAAGCGTTGGCGGGGTTCCTCATGTAATCGTAGATAGCACGGGGGGGGCAGGGACTGGGCCGCGGGGGAGAGAGAGGCCACCTGGGACACGCCAGGAGCTGCAGTCCATCGCCATATTCTAGTATAGGATGAATGCGATTAATGATTCTTTAAATAAAATAAAAAAACAGCTGCAGGACTGTAACACTACTACGGATGGGAAGGCGGGTTTACCAAACCACGAGATATGACTGGAATAGAAAAGGCGGGGTTGAGAAGAGTGAGCGAGGTCAGGGATCAGTACGCCTCGAGGGCGATGACTACAGGGGAAGGGGGGAGGCGAAGGCAGTTGAGCAAACCGTGTCCGAGGATGGCGGGTGTGACCCAGTCTCGCCAGACGTTTGTTGCGGCTTGGCGTCATGCGACGTTGTCAGATTCCTTACTCAGCGAAAACATGACGCCAAGCCGCAAGAAACGTCAGTGGCGAGACTGAGTGTGACCGGAGTTTTGAAGGCGGGGCGAGGAGTTGTGACGAATACAAGAAGAGTGACGGATACAAGAGGTATTATGGCGATTTCACAGGGTTTGTACTGCAGCAAGCCGGACACACGAGGGCGATGGCTGAGGAGGAAGACTGTGACCGGAGTATTGGTGAGGTGAATGTTGAACGCCAGAACATGATGAGGATCATAATAAAGCGCTGCGGATGGTCGAGGGCTAGGGTCGAAGAGGGAGGATGCATTTTACTGGACTGGGGGGATACTGTTTGAAGGGAGGGGTTGTATGTAGTCGCTCCCACATGAGAGGGTTTCGTCGAGGGAGGTGCTTGGAAGTGTTGTTGTTTCGTGCAGACACCAGAGGGTATGTGTAGGGGGGGGTAGATGACACCGGAGACGTTTGTGTCGTTTTTTTTTCTTTTCTGTAGCATTTTTCTTTCCTTGGGGGGGTTTTTAGGGGCAGGGACCGGCCCAGTGGCTGTGATAATCCTTTGCCGAGTTTCCACTCGAGGATGCGGTCCATCGCCATGTTGTGAAGGTCGGGTATTTCTCGTATTCCTACAACCCAAATATTAGTATACACCGCAACGGAAGGGCTCTACCTAATACTATGTCTCAGGAAGGTTTTGCCTACAAAATTATTTTGCCAATCCCACTCTGCCTGCTTGATCTCTTTCATGATTCTCTCAGCCAGGGTGGCAGTGTTCCTACAGAGCCTTTTCCTGAACTCTGAGCGATAATCATTCTCTACAACCGCTACATCATCATCACCATCTTCTGAATCTTCATGGGAAGGAGGTGCGAGTATGCTGCTCCATTCTTGTATCAAATCTGGGCGAGAATGACTCTGAATACCACGCAAGCACTAAAATGTACAGAGTTAGCAGAAGATCACTAATGACGTAGATATGAGGAGCATACTGGTCTGTGCGATAGCTTCCAATAATGATATTGCTCGGGCGTGGACTTCTAAATTGCTGCCACTAGGGCTGCGGAGAAATTTATAAATCTCATTGTCTCCTAGGGGGAATCCAGTTTCACCCCCCTTCCAGAGGGCAAATGACAGTGTCATTATCTCTTTACCTAACTCCGCTACGAGTCGAGATTTCCCTGTTCCGAAGCTTTGTATAATATTAACCGTTTTTGCGTAAAATCTTTACTCACCCCAGTTGTGCTCTGCATCCGACAATTTGTCCATTAATGCTGCTAAAGATTGGCCGTGGTATTTATCGGTCCAGTGCTGGCGCAGCTGGGACGCCACAGCGTGTATTGTATCATCCTCCGCAGAAACAGTCAGCAGCAGAGCTTCCACAGCTCTGTACCAGTCTCGCTTTTTCAGAATTGTTTGATAGAGAGTTATTCTATCTACTATCTTATGCTTCTTGCGTAGCTGGGCATTCAAAACAGACACAATCTGGGGGCTGAAGGTATCCCTTCCGTATTTATGACGATTGAAGATCCTGTATGCCACATCCATTTCCTCCACATTCCCTACCTGGAAGAGTAACGGGGTGGGAATTCCCACACCCCGTGTGGACTTGCAACTAGCGCATGTGGGTTACAGTCCTATCCCTGAGGCCCTGTGGGGTATAATGGTGTCCGGATCCAGGGTTGTGTACTACACTCAATGAGGCAGTGACTACCCAAGTAGGTCTAGCTGCAGAAATTGCAGTATGGTGTGGTGTCAATAGCTGTAGCACACGTTTGGCCGACTACCCTTTTGGGGCTCGGTGGAACAATCCAGCCTAAAACGGCGAAGGCTGCAGTCTTTACCACGGTACTGGCCGGAGCTTTGCAGTGAAAATCATTAATTATAATTGTAGGTACGGTCTTATATACTTAGTAGAAAGAATCATACTAATCCGTGATTTCCACCCCAAGTATGACTGACCAAGAGGAAGTAGTGGACTCATCAATTCAGAGCCAGAGTTCGTCGACTCAGAGGTGAAGTCCTCTGCAACTGGCGATTCAACTCGGTAGTTATCTAGGCCTCGAGTATTGATTGAGATCCATCAATGGCAACTGTTATTCCGAAAAGAGCGTTGAATGGTATGTTGCAACTCATCATGAATTGACCCCTGCATGCTTGACCGACCCACTGGGTCATCAAAACCCCCTGTGTACGGAGGTGCAGAACAAAAGTCCTTTCCCCTTCCTATCCGGGAATCCTGCATATGCACACTAACTACTAGCTACAATTATCCCCCGTGCTCCCACCTCACATACCCATCCCACCTCACCCCTTCCCCACCCACACCTGGTGTTAATCGTGGCATGAAGCGCACCTTGTATGCTGGAGGACTCCCGCACTTCTGAACACCATCTCTAGGAGCCTTCTTGTTACGCCCTTTGCGGCCAGCTGAGATCACGATATCCATTGGCATGGATCAACACTAACAAACTGGTCAGTCTCCGACATATGCCTCCATTCATCAGTGTTAAGATCCACCATATCAGCAGCTTCCTGAATGCCAAGAGGAGAATTCGAAATGCACTCTGTGATGAGATATTGAACTGTAAGCTAAGCTGGACAAGTGTTTTCTCCCGACCATATCGATCCTTAGTGACTGCATCCACAATAGCCTCCTCCACTGCTGAAGTGATCTTTTTCTTCCTCCCACGGTGGCCCCTATCCTTAGCGTTCAATGAGGTGCCAGGAACCCATCCCCTTTCCTGGGCTCCATTATAGAGATTACGGACATTCTTGGAGTTATTCCAGTCTGCTGCTAGATAATACCCAGAGCTTCCCCCATAGATCGCAAGATCACCGCCTGAGCGCGAGACACAGCATCGAAGAACATTTCAAATAGGGGCGCTCGATCGGCAGGTTCGGGGGTACTCGATTGGAGGTTTTGTAGAGTAATGAAGGTTAAAATAGGCAATTGAGGTGGCGGAGACAGGCAATATACCAGATGGAAGATGTTATGGAGTTGATTGAAGGGTTGTAAGTAGGGGGAAGAAGTGCTGTGAGTAGGGGGAAGAGTTGTGAGTAGGGGGAAGGGTTAGTATCTGGAGGGCGGCATAGTGTAGAAGGATTGATATTTGGCCAATTGAGATGTCCATGATATCTAGTATATTGAGAAGTTGGGGCAGGAAAGAATGTAAGACATCTAATGACTGTGAATACCCGTGCATACCATACTTCACCGGGAAGCGGATCGTCACCGGGAAAGTGGATCAAAAGTGGTGATTATGTAGTTTTGATGATTTCTCTTCCAATATCCAACCAAATGGGCTCAAATTTTTGGAAAGTCTTGTAAATGGATAGTAGTTGCTCCAAAAAATTACAGGAGGGCCCATGTGCTTTATTACTCCAACCATCAGTGGGGAGATCACGTGATCCAATAACCGGTTTGGTGAGTAAATATAAGAATAGACGGGGGCCATGAGGGCTTTGGTTAGCAGAAGTCATTGCGCCCACTTAGTACTTGAGGTCTGAACATGCTGTGCATGTAATATGTCTGTATAGGGGGGGTGGTCTCCAGGAGGTAGGTTAAGCGGAGTCGCGGATCAGGTATTTCATAGAGTAATTGAATCAAACCAACTCCAAATCAAGCGCCCGATAGCCCAAAAGAATATACAGATGGAGGGGCGTCCGTGGAGGAGCTAAATATACCGTTTGACACTTTGATAATATCGCACGATTGCCATATCCCAGAATTTGCCATAACCGCCTAATCAGACTATGAGTGCAAGCAACCACGACTTATATCGAATGAGGACTGTGAAATGTTCAAAAGATTGCCATTCAAGCATCTATCCTTTCAAGCTGTTAAACACTTAATGCTACCTTTGCTTGACAGACTTATGTCAACATTTACCCCTTCCTGCCATGTGCCCCCACAGCACAACCTTATTCAGTTCTGGTCACAAATGCTGAGTTGGGTATCTACAAGAGTCTACAGTCTCTATATATGACCTCTAGCTATTGCCTACTTGATTTGGTCTTGGTTTGATTGAGTTAAAAGAAGAAATATGGAATCTGATGCCTACCTCAAACATCCTTCGGGAGACTCGACCTCACTGAGTTCGGAGCTGGAATTGTATGTAGGGCAGCCCAAACACTCACTTCCCTCTGCAGATTCATTTGAGGTACTAGCTGCTTGATTTGGGCCTAGGTTAGTTGAGTTACAACGTGGAATACAGAATCTCCATCCCTGCCTTAAGCTAGTTTTGGGGATATTTCCTCACTCAGCTCTCGTCAGATAGTGTAGCTATGCTAACAGAACACTCTCCACAGTCCGGTGATCCTTTTGGACTATCAGGCCCTCGATTTGGAGTTGGTTTGATTCAATCACTCTATGAAATACCTGATCCGCGACTCCGCTTAACCTACCTCCTGGAGACCACCCCCCCTATACAGACATATTACATGCACAGCATGTTCAGACCTCAA
>Ga0307514_10006122_pt1 | contig 10560 bp, 11 predicted proteins | sample 16_EM_MG_FD_203088 | JGI IMG/M metagenome (GOLD analysis project Ga0307514, IMG submission 203088) | Populus trichocarpa ectomycorrhiza microbial communities from riparian zone in the Pacific Northwest, United States - 16_EM | ecosystem: Host-associated > Plants > Roots > Unclassified | place... | reverse complement strand
TGGAGAGGGAGAAGAGGAGAGATGAAGATGAAAATGAGGAGAGGGGACTGGGGATGGTGATGGATTATGAGAGCGGGCTATTTATGACAATGACACATGCTCATGGGGATCTGAAATGGGGCAGAGTCAATATCACCGTCACCTCCTACACAAACTCCGACGACTTGCACCTCGCTAACCTTTCCACGCTTCTCCCCAATCAGCTCTCGCTAGCAAAAAACACCATCTCTAACTCCACCCTGTGTTGTTGCATTTCAACGGGATGAAGTTCCCCCTAGGCAACGATAGAAATGCGGGGTGGATGTGGTGGTTTAATCTTTCGCTAGCGGTCACGAGTACAGAGGAGAGGGGGATAATGGCGAAAAAGTTGTTTGAACGGCATGTTGAAATGATGCGCAGCTGGAGAGAAGGGTATACTGATAGTGGTGAAGAGATGCGGGTGGAGGCGGGGGAAAGCAAATATGGGGGTGCGTGGACGGATAAAGGGGTATGGATGGGGTGGGATGAGGTTTGTGGGGAGTGGAATTTTGTTGGAAGAGGGGGGTGTGGGGAATTTAGGTTCCAGGTGGCGGGGTGTCTGGCATACATTATGCACATACTTATTTCTTGCAGATGATCTGGTGTTTGAATCCAGGGCTTTTATAAATAGTCATGATTCAACAAACTGCTGGTCTTTCGTTGAAGCTGTTTAGTTTCCATAACAGCCGCCCGCATGCTGCTATCCTTGCAGCATTATTCAAATGCAACCCTCGCCAATGCGCAAGCCTGGAATGCGAAGGCGAAAACATGGCAGTCGAAGAAGGGTTACTTGAAGGAGAAGTTTGCAGGGAGTGAGATTCTGTCGTCGTGAGGATTGCGAGGGTCTTGTGCAAGTAATATAAATGTGGTGAATCCGTACGGAATGAGTCTACAATTTAAAGCGGCCAGAGTGCAAATAGGAATTGTATGTTATAAAGAACAGGCAAACTGGATGATCAATACCTCGTGCAGTCATTAATAGTAGTATACAAAGTGTTTAATGTTTTATTTTATACAGTGTATACGTACATACTGTACATATGTATACTGATAGGTCCATTTCATATCTGTGCATATTGGGAGCGATCGCTGCATAGAAAGTAGTCTGGTTGCCTACTTAGCTTCCATTTATCTATTGTATTATATACTGACTCTGGTAAAGTGACCATACTCTCAGGAGCATTTGGAGTACCGTGCCTTTGGTTATGGGTTGTGTTTTTTTGAGTTTTTTTGAGTCTATACATCTTAGGCTATGAGACACCCCGTTCGAAGGTTAGGGTTTAGGTATAGAAGACGTCCGGCATGACCGGCTCCCACTTCCACGGCCTCACTTCGGCCATCTTCCCCGGGTGTAAGTTATCGCCCTGTCTGTGGCTACTTCCCTTGTAGGTACAAAATACCTATAACAAAGGAAATTCGTTAACGTATGTCTAGGCCGGCAAAGAACGCCTCTACCAAGTCTACGACATAGTCACCCCCAGGATCCTTCACCCTCTTCATCCACCGTCCCCTTTCACCCATGTCCTCCCAACAACCCCACCTTCTCCCAATCCCCTCCCCATACATACAGACCAAGGCAACATGTCTGCCAGCTGGTATTATGGTAGCGTAGCGGGATTGAGGGTAAGAGGCTGGATCGCTCGTTTTGGTGGTGGTCGTGGTCGTTTTCTTTGTGTTGTTGCAAAGAATTAATTTTCGCCATGGGTTTTCATTCAATCAATCGTTTACGCAGGCTCTTATGAAATTGTTTTTTATATACGCGCTGAATAAAAGTTATTGGAACCCTCTCCCCACGCTTCGCAACGCATAGGAGATACCTATTGGCTGGTATTTTGTACTTTCGCTTACGCTGTTACGTTGTGATCAAACCTCTGGCGAAAGTAGGGGTTTCCGCCAGCTCTGAAGACTCTCCCTATCCCCATCCCCTTCACTTTCCGCTCCTCCACCCCGTCAACCCTCCCTCGGTCACCACCCTCACCACCCCTCCGCCACCCTTCTCCTTTGGTCCTGGCTCTCCTGGTCTGCCCTGCCTTCCGTATGGCTGCTATCGCCCCCTGGGAACCTAAAAGGATCAGGACTCTCTGGTCTTCCGGAGCCAGTTACAGTATGGGCTGTGTACATATGTATATGTGTTTGTGCATCCTCCTTTGATGGACAGTAGATGTGGTGACTGCACATGCATATAACGATGATGGATACATGTACACAGATACATGTACTCAGTACATATAAGTATGCAATAACTGATTTAGTCAATATCCGTGGCTACCTAGTGCGTTAATATACTAAATAGATGTAGAGTAGCGCTGACTGCACTACCTAGGTACCCCTCGTCCTCCACACATCCTGAGGCTGGCTTTAAGATGCACATGTGCCAACCGCTTCTAGAGTAGATGATGAGTGTGGGTGTGACGCATCAACACAGGAGGTTTTGGTCAGATCTACAAATACTTCCAAAAATACAGGTTTCCAAATCTGGCTCATCACGATCGTCCTGGACTTAGATACATACCGGTAGGTACCTACCTAGCTCAATCGCATGCATGTCGACCTCAATCCTTGCTCCAAATGCATGCATCCAGATGATGCATCTGGAGATCCAAGATCTTGACGGTTTTTCAGAAGTACTCCAAATACCGATGATATCCTAGGATTGGAGGTTTATTTGGCCTATGTATGGTGACTTGTTTTGACTGGCTATTCTGCCATCCATCGAAATGTTGGCAGATGTAATGCATCTGAAATCTGTTGACATGCTACAAAGTCAAGTCAGGCCTCCAGCAGTAGCCTCGCTTGCTTCATCCTGTACGAGTACCGGTACATCTTGTTCACTTGCTCCAACCAGTCATAAAGTGCATCTACCTACTGTATCCGTACTACTCTATCTATACTTATCTCAAGCTAAAAAAATTGTGGTATCCATCTTGCTCACCTCATACCATCACCCCACCCTCCTTTGGAGAAAAGCCAACGCACAACATAGTGTACCGTACTTGCCTTCTTTAGATCCATAGGTGGGCATATTTCCCGCGGATATTCCCTGCCCTTGAATGCTGGGTGGCGTTGGGGCCTTGATGGTACTCGGATATGGGTTTTGCCATGCATGTGGAAGGACAAGAATAAAGGCCGACAAGAAGGTTTACTGGTATGCCTGGCCATCAAGTCCGTACTGTACATACTGTATGTACTCCGTGCATAGATATACAAGTGCATACAGTACATATAATCCGCATAAGCCCTTCACTCCACATTAAACAATTCTTTGCTGCCAAAATAATGAATAAACAACAAGATCTCCCTTCCTCCTCCTCCTTCTTCTCCTCCTCCACCTCCCCTACACACAGCATCGCTAAACAAAACGTGGATTAGCTTTCCCATGTAGCTTGGCAAATCACATAATTAGGACACGTAGTTAGTTGGAATACTTCTAAAACCATAGATCATCATTTTCAAACTTCACGACGTTGGGTAGATCTTTGTTCAAAGTGATCTCCTGTTTTTTCAGTACCTACAGTAAGGAGTACAACCCTTGCTGAGTGGGCCCTGCTCGCAGCCCCCCCTTCACCTTGACTCGCACTTGCCGATCATAACGGGAACAATACGGTAGCGCTTCAAAGGAGTGAGGCCCCCAACCAACACGCATCGGGGATAGCCACACACATCACTCACACACACAAGCCAAACAAAGGAAGGGGTATGGTTGGTTGCAGCTGGAAGGCCACGCAGGAAGGAAGGAACTTGGCAGGTATATGAGGCGGATGTTTCTGGTGCTGGGATTCCTACTTCTCCAACTACCGTACCCGTGAAAAGTCGCGCTTTGTAGGAGTTGTGTTGAACGACAACGACTGCAGTGATTTACCTGACCCACTTGGTGATTTTACCTTTCCGCTTTCAGCCCTCGGCTTTCCACGCAATTCCACCGATAATCTCGAACGGATATCTATCTACACCTCTGCATCCACATACACACACACCACCCAAACACACCCAAAGTGGACAGTTTTGGTGACAGCTTCACCTAATCATCGACAAATACATTCATCTTCTACAACGTAGTTTTACATCTTCAACGCCACAGACATGTCTGATCGTGGCCGTGGCCGTGGAGGCCCAAGAGGCAATGGAGGAGGAGGGGGGCGAGGTGGAGGAGGTTACGGCGGTGGAGGAGGTTATGGCGGTGGAGGAGGTTATGGCGGTGGAGGTGGTGATCGCCGTGGTGGAGGCGGTGGAGGCGGTGGGGGATATGGCGGAGGCGGCGGCGGAGGTTATGGCGGCCGCGATCGAGGTGATTATGGTGGTGACCGACGTGGTGGCGGTGGTGGCGGTGGTAGCTACGGTGGGCGAAGCGACTATGGTGGAGGTGCAAGAGGACGCGGGGGGGGAGGCCGTGGTGGATTTGGTGGTGGTGGTCGCCCTCAAGTCGACACTGGAATATTCGCACCTTCCGCACCACAAGTCGACCAGCAACTCGTCGCCAGAGCTGATGCCCTCGTCGGAAAACTCGTCCGTGGAGAGGGTGACTTCCCCATGCGCCCTGGCTATGGCAAGCAAGGCATCCAAACCATCGTCCGCGCCAACTTTTTCAAGATGGATCTTCCGAAAAACAGCATCTTCCAGTATGATGTCGATTTCGTCCCCAGTGAGAAGAAGGGGGAAAAGCGGACCCGTCTTTTTGAACTAATGCAAAAAAATCCGGATTTCTGTGCGTTGGTCCCGGATCCGAATACCATCGCGCATGACTCGTCAAAGACAATCATCTCGTCAAAGAAACTCGCCATTCAGGAAAAGACCAAGCTGGAGTTTACCGTACGTTTCTTTTTTGCTGATGACGGCCCTGGAGACAAAGACAAGGAATATACTGTCCAGATTACACCCATCCGCGAGCTCAAGAGCGAGGATCTACAGAAATACGTTGATGGGCAGAAGATGGACTATGATTCCTCGGTCATAATTCGTGCATTAAACATCATCCTCGCGAAATTTCCCTCTTCTTCGGCCCCTAACTCGAATCAAAGAATCGTCAATTTCGGGCAAAATCGTTTTTTTATTGTCGAGAGGGAGCCAACAAGGGAGCTTGGTCAGGGTTTGGTGGCATACAGGGGATACTACTCATCCGTACGTCCGAGCTTTGGCAGAGTACTCTGCAATATCAACGTCTGTATGGCGGCATTTTTCAAGCCGATGAATCTGGGGCAGATGGTGACCGAGTTGTGGGGGGGTCGTGGTGGTGGTGGTACTCAAGGTGGTATTCAGAGGAAGAGTTTTCATGGGTTGAAGGTAGCAACAGAGTATATGGGGAGACGCAAGAAGCTGGTAATTAATGGGATTGGTGATCAGAGTGCGGCGAACCAGACATTCTTCTGGGACAAGGAAAACAAAATGGTCACGGTCCAGTATTTCTTTAAGAAGCGTGTGTATGCCCCCTTCTACACATTCAGAGTTGATTTTATATCCTGCTAACTATGTTGCTACAGAGTATAATTACGACCTGAGGAACCCCAATTGGCCATGTGTATGGAAACCAATGATTGGCGGAGGTAAAGCCTTCATCCCCAGCGAATGCTGCCAGATAATTGCAGGACAGGTCTTCAAGTCCTTCCTGACTGGTGAACAAACATCCGCCATGCTCGCAGTCGCCTGCCGTTCACCCAAGATGAACGCAGAGCTCATTACTGGAGAGGGTCTCACCATTCTCGGCCATGCCAGCAACATCACCAACGCCACTCTCCGAAACTTTGGCATCACCGTCTCTGAGTCCATGGAGGCAATATGCGCTCGTGTCCTACCAGCACCCCAAGTCAAGTACAAAACCAGCACCGCTCAAATCCAGAATGCAGGGTGGAATCTCCGGAACGTACAATTCCCCCAAGGTGGGACCCTCAAAAACTGGGCAGTGTTGGCTATCAAGGACAACGGGCGCAGCGACTTCACCAACCTTGAACACCTCAAGTCCATAGTGCGCCTCTTCGTGAACATGTGCAAGACCTCTGGTATGATGGTTGTTGACCAGGAACCACGGGCTTTGATTGACGCCAAGTTACCACAAAAGGACTTTCAAGGCGACCCAATGCGCGATAATGCTCGAATCGTAATCGAGAGACAGCTCGCAGGTCTGTGCGATAAGAGTAAAGCCCCCAAACAAGGTCAATCCATTCCGAATTTCCTCCTGGTGCTCCTCTCGTCTGACGACAAGAACGTCTACAACCATATCAAATCCCTTGTCGACTGCAAATTCGGTATTCCTACCGTCTGCTGCCAGAGTGAGAAGATCCAGAAGGAGAAAGGGCAGCCTCAGTATTTGGGGAATATTGCACTAAAGGCGAATTTGAAGACTGGCGGACGCAATCATGAACTGGGAGGAGTCAATGCACTGGAGCTTCTGGGCACGGATAGTATGGTTCTGGGAGCGGATGTGACGCACCCGACAGCGAAGGTATCGGTCAAGTATACCCCGAGTATCGCGGCGGTGGTGGGGAGTTTTGAGAATACATACTCGCTGTATCCAGGGGGGTTGAGCTTGCAGAAGAGTAGGCAGGAGGTGAGTAACTACACTCCTCTCTTCCTTAAGGAAACCACCTTCCCCGTATTTAATATTCACTAACAAAAATTCCTATCTAGATGATCGAACACCTCGACACCCTGGTCATCGCCCGCCTCAAGCACTACCGGGAAAACCACCCCTCCAAACAGTTGCCGAAAAAAATCTTCTACTTCCGTGACGGTGTCTCGGACGGCCAATTCGAGACTGTCAACAGCGACGAGCTCCCGCTCATCAAAAAGGCCTGCCAAGCCGTCTCCGCTGCCGATCCCAACTACAAACCAAAGATCGTAATCATCGTCTGCGGGAAGCGTCACCATACCCGCTTCTACCCCACAGACTCGAACCTCACCGACGGAAAAGGAAACTGCGCCCCGGGAACAGTCGTCGACCGCGGTGTTACTAGCGCGTTCGACCATGACTTTTACTTGCAAGCACATGTGGGTCTACAAGGGACCGCCAGGTCCGCGCATTATATCGTGACGTATGATGATATCGGGCTCAACGCCGACTCCCTCCAGAAGCTTGTGCATAACCTCTCCTACCTCTTTGCCCGCGCGACAAAGGCGGTGTCTTATATCCCCCCAGCATACTATGCCGACATCCTCTGCGAGCGGGGTAGGTGTTATCTCCAGCACTTACTCGCAGGGCGGAGCATGCATCAATTTTCCGATTCGGGGTCTAGTGGTAAAGGTGGGAAGAAAGGCGGGAGGAAGGAAGGGGGGAACCAAGCGGAGAAAGAGGCAGCGAAGAAGGAGCAGGAGGCGCATGAGGCGCGGTTGATAATGGAGGAGGCTCAGAAGATGTGGGCGGGGGGGCCGAAGGAGAATGTGAGTAGGTTGATGTTTTATCTTTAACCTACCTGAATCAAACCCCAACCCAAAGTCAACCTCCTGTGGATTGTTTGCAAACTCTGGTGAGAAATGGCTTCGTTTTGTTTTCTTGATCCTCTTGCTTGACTTGCGGTATGTGATGTGATGTGATGTGGTGTGATGTGGTCTGGTGTGGTATGGTGTGGTTGGTTTTTTTCTCTTCCTCCCCTCCCTTCTCTTTTCTTTTTCCTTTTTCCTTCATCTTGAGGATCTACGAAGTCGGTCGCTGTGATCACGAGGAGGGTCTTGGGTTGGGATTTTAGTTGGGTATTTTATATTGCTTGTTTTTACTGTTCATACGAGAGGAGGCGGTGATAGTGGGAAGATGGAATGGAAATGAAGAGTCCCTCGTTACTTTGGTTGCGCCATGAGTCTTTTTCGTTGGTGGGAGTGAATTGTGAAAGTGTGTGAGTGTGAGTGTGCAGTTGCAAACATGGAGGGCTTCAGGAAAAGTTGCATGTTGTGGATTGTGAGGGTAATTGTCACTAGTCAGAAATGCAGAGAAATTAAGGCTTACTTAAAAAGAATGTCCCTTCGACCGGAGTCGAACCGGTGACCAATCGGTGACAACGTATATATATCCATTACAGCCGAGTGTGATACCAACTACACCACAAAGGGAGAGACTACTTGCTAATGGTGGTGATAAAGTGAATCTTACCATATATACAGTACATACATCACAGGGGATGCGGATCACGATTGTTAATTGAATGGATTAGAAGGAAATACAAATAAAATTTGTATTTGTGTAGCTCAACTGGTGACAAGAGACGTATGATGATATATTGTTCCTCGTCTTCCCCACTCTCTCCTCTCCACTCTAAATGCTACAACCCGGTGACGCAGTCGACTACCCAACATGGACGGATCACATGACCTCATCCTGATATGACCTCGTCCTGACACCTCCCGTTGTATGTAACCTTCCTCCCCCTGTTGACCAGCATTGTTGATGAATCATGAATATCACAAGGGTACCTTTTTCTTTCTGAGTCAAGAATGTCAGTATAGTCTTTTCAGTTTGACTTCTCAAGTATAAATATAAATAACGGGACGGGTCATGGAGTGTACGTATAAGTATAAGTATAAGTAGACTTGTTGGGCACGAACCCGAGACAAAACAGTATAAGTATAAGTCTAAGCATAAGTAGACAGTATAAGTAGACTTTTTTTTTGGACATTAACTCCCTTATTGTAACCATGTTCCTTGTGCAAGTGTTTGTATAAGGTATAGTTTGAGACGAAAGGCATATTGCAAATGGAGTAAGTGTGCTGGGGAGTCCGAAACTCAACTCCGTCACCTAATTGTGTCCCGAGGTACTAGAGCTTTTGTAAACATGTCGGGGATCACGTGTTCTGTAGGTAGATATTGTACCACGATCAAGCCCTCTCTTACTTTCTCTGTAATATAAGAGAGTCTTGCTTCAATGTATCGTGTCCTATATTGCACTGCAGTTGCCACGATCCCATTTGCGTTTTCGTTATCCCCAAATACAGTAATTGATTCAAACCCATCAATATATTCCTGATCCAACATAGCTCTCGAATCAGTTTGGTTCCAGCTAAATATTCTGACTCGCATGTTAACATAATAACCATGGAATGTTTTTTCGATTTCCGCAGTATTGGTGAGACGTCCCATAATACCGCAAGGCCATATGTTGAGCGTCTATCTGTCAGGTTGTCCAACCACGAAGAATCAAAGTAACTTATCAAGGGAGAGTCTGTTGTGGCTAGCTGTAGGCTTGCATCTGGGGCTCCCTTGATATATCGCAAAACCCTCTTGATTGCCACCAGATGTTTTTCACTCGGGTTGCTTGCAAACTGAGCTAAACGAGTCATGGTATATGAGATATCCGGGTGGGTCGCACCCGCAAGGTACATCAATGAGCCCACCATACTTTGAGAAAGAGTCCTGTCTTCTTCTGTACATTTCCCAAAGTTAAGTTCTACATCTTTCGTGTCCATTGGAGTCAGTACTGGGTTGCAATTCTGCATGCCATATGTTTCAATGAGCTGTCTCGCACAGTGACCTTGAGATATTTGGAGGGTTCTGCATGATCTGTTGCGTTGGATCAACAAACCAGTGAAAACTGAGACGTCTCCCAAATCCTTTATCTTGAACTTGGTACCTAGGTAGTCCTTGACTGCTCGCACTTCATCAGCAGTACCTACTATGAGGCAATCGTTGACATGCGCAAGTGCGTAGCAGCCATATACCCCAGCTGTTGGAGTAGGATTCCGGGTAATAGTGGGATCCGAGCTGATAGCAGGGTGAGGCTTGTACCATAACGCTCCATCATGTGTAATCTTCTTGAAACCAAATGTTTCAAAGGCCACATCTAGAATCCCGTACCATGATTTTGCTGCTTGACACAACCCGTAAATGGACTTGTGCAGTATATAAACATAATTTCCTAAGGAAAACCATCTAGTTAACGTAGGTAAACAACAGTATCAACCAAACCGTTTCGGCTTTCTCCAAAGGTGAAGCCAGACCAAAGTACCCTTCTCTAGCAAAGAGTGCATTTCGGCAATCAAAGCTTGAAGCCAAAGACCTTTATTCATAGAACACATAGCTTGAGAGAATGTTTTTGGAGGGTTTTCGTCAACAGTAGTTTTGATGTCGACAAAACTCAAGTCCACTCTCTGTTCTGCTGCTACCCGTTTTTGAAAAGATCCTCGAATTGCCAAATCATCTTTTGCTGCTGGTCACTTGAAGGGGGTCCATTCGTATCCATTAAAGTCATCTCCGATACTGGGATTTCCAATTGTTCCGGTAGTGCCCCTTCCAAGTCCAGGGCAGGCTCAAGGGTTCTGTTGGATAGTAGTGTAGCCAATGCAACCTCCCGTGGAGAAGGTTTCAATGTAGCCAAGGTCACTTCTTCCGCACTGTCGTCGTCACGGTCTACAATATCTAAGGGGCCCTCACTGGCCACGATCGTATTCCAGAGAATGTGAAAACCTGGTTGTAACCCATATTGTCGTAGGAATGGGTGGCCTAAAACATCCTCGTGAAATACAATATCTCTCCTCTTGATTAGTTTCTTCACATTAACATCAAATACAGCAAAAACATTATCCATATCATAATAGCCAAAAAGTACAGCCTCTACTGTTCTTGCATAT
>Ga0307514_10006119_pt1 | contig 10566 bp, 7 predicted proteins | sample 16_EM_MG_FD_203088 | JGI IMG/M metagenome (GOLD analysis project Ga0307514, IMG submission 203088) | Populus trichocarpa ectomycorrhiza microbial communities from riparian zone in the Pacific Northwest, United States - 16_EM | ecosystem: Host-associated > Plants > Roots > Unclassified | place... | reverse complement strand
TAGGAATTATTCAGGTCGTTGGCGAGACAGGTGTAGCGTTTAGCACCCTTGTGCGCACATCCCCAAAGTTTATTCTAATTTCCAACTAACTCATGTTGAATTTATAGGCGATTGCCATCCACACCTTTCTTGGTGTGCGTGTAGGCTTGAACTTTCAGTCCATAAAATACACTCTTGTCACTGTTTTGAGTTTTTGGCTTTTCATAGCCATCCTGCTCATTATCGGCATCACAACCAACCACAATTACATTGCACCCAGTCCTGTACGTTGTTTTGATCTACTTACTATTTTTCAGCAAAGACTCAGATTGTTTCAATGTAGTTTTGGTGCTGGATAAGACCTTTTGTCTGGAAGATACTCAACGAGTATGTTTGGATTTGGATATCACTCGGAGTCTCTTTGTGTTTATATCCAGTGCTTATGTACTGGATGCGTGGAAATCCTGACAACGCCATTCGTCGTGAAGCCTTCATTATGGCCTTGTGAGTTCTCAGCGGCTTCTGGTTCCTGATATTGTGCTAATACATCGGGGGCATGCAGATATCCACTTGTATATGCCATCAGTGTTCTTCCGCTGAGTTTTGCCAGGTGGATAGGGTTTGTGCAGGAGTCCAAACATGGTGTGAATCATGTTCCTGCAGCAGCTACGCTTGCAGTTACCTCTGTATTCGCTCTCAGTGGATTTTTCAATGTTGTGTTGCTTTTAACGACACGGCCTGAGGCTGAATTATTTGGCGGTATGGTTTTTGAAGATGGTCTTCCCCCTGGGCCACCTCCCGCAGTGCCACTACAACCCATGCCGCCTGCTGACCAGGGATGGTTGCCTTGAGTTAGATATTTACGTTCTGTAATACCAGATGAACGTTTACATCAAAAGGAAGAGGGGCTACATGGTTCTGGAATAATGCCCGAAGTGATGGTTGTTTGTCAAGAAGCTATTTCATTCAAGAGCTTGATAAACTTCCAAGTCCTAGACGCATTTTGCGGAAACTAAGATCACCTGCTGAAAGCTAACCCTTTCATTGAGAAAAAAAATGAACGATTACTAAGCGGTATCAGAAACCAATTGGCCATCTCAACATTTATTTCTGTGCTCGGGTATCAACCTTCTTCAAACATGCATCATGACCAAAGACGAAACGAATAACTTGACCGTGCAGAAGATAACACTATCATACTACTATCATAGACGAATTCAATGAGGAAAAAAAGACTTGTCTATCGTAAACGCCAAGTAAGCGCTGAGAATGAAACGAAGTGTCTGAACTTATCAGCCTATCAGAATTAGCGATACTATTTGAGATCAGGGAGTAGATGTAGCATGGAATCAACAAAGTCCGCAGTTGATGTGTGCATCGGTTATACCGCGAACTGACCAAGTTTTCCCGTAGGCGGAGGAGGTCACGTAAACATGACGCGTGCTTGGGTGTATGTAATACATTTGACAAGGACTTGTCAATATCGGATAAGGGAGCTTCCCCATCTGTTGACACACAGATGTCGTCCGATTTTTGAGTCCTTGTCTTTTCTTTATTCTATTTTTTAATAACCTGTGTTGAATGGTCAAGGAAGGGATAAATAAAACAACTTTTTTGTAGTGGTCAGTAAACATGAAACAAAAGCCGGGCAATGCAGCGCTCGGTTAAAAATCGAAGATGCTTGGCATGTGTCCCAAACCCGCAGCGAGAGCGTGAGAAAGAAGACATTTGAGTACCCGAACGCTGGCAAAAAAAAGAATTGACAAAGTCACCACCAACCCCAGGCCGAACGGGAATCCAAGCAGTAGGTCTTGTCTGCCGCCATCCACATTGAGCTGACCAGAATTTCGTGTCGTTCAGATTGTTTGAAACTGGGTTTGACACGACGGTGACGACCTAAAATAAAATCTTTGTGGCTTTACTGTACGTATTTGTATGTTCTTCAACAATGGTTGACCTCACATTGGTCGTAGTATAGACGGAACCATGATGCACCATCGACCCCCACCGACGCTACGTTCTTCTTCGTCGTCGTTGTCACAGAGTGCGGTATCCAGCCGCCAGTCTACTCCCCGACACTCGCCCCTACTGCCTCCTACCCCTCCTAGCTGGGCAACTCACGATTCAAAATTCCCATATCCACATTATCATCAGCTGCAGCCACCACCGACGCCACCACCGACACCACAGCAGCAGCAACAACCAACTATCTGTGGACTACCCCTGAAATATGTCTCGTAAGTTCAAGTTACTTTTTTTGATATGAACAATGTTCAACTTTGTCCATCCAGCCTCTTGACTCTCGCACTTCAAAACGCAGCATTATCTATCGTGATGCATTACTCGCGAGTCTCCATCCATCCTGATCTCGCCTATTCCCCAGCTACCGCTGTCCTCCTCAACGAGCTCCTCAAAGGTGCTATATCTTTCATCATCGCCTTCTTCCATTCGCCTATCCTTTCCCAGTCCTATTACCCTCTCGGTCTCACCTCACCTCGCCGTCGACCCGCCTACTCTTCCCTTCCCTTCATCTGGCTCTCCGCCTTCTTCCACCTCTGCTCTGAAGTATTCAGCACAGACGCTTGGAAACTCTCCATCCCGGCTCTGCTCTATGTCGTCCAAAACACCCTTCAATTCGTCGCCATATCCAACCTCCCCGTCGCGTCATTTCAAGTCACTTACCAGATGAAAATCCTCACCACCGCCGCCTTCTCCGTTGCCCTCCTCCGCAAAAAGCTCTCGGCTATCAAGTGGCTTTCCCTGCTCTTTCTTGCAATGGGCGTCGGTATCGTCCAGCTTCAAACAGCGGTGTTGGCAACAACAAGGCATAAGACCATGGTACCCGTTTCGGCCGCTGGCGGCTCCTCAGTCGTAGGCAGCGCACAAGAATTTCACGTACACGTCATGAGTCCTCTCAAAGGTTTCGGCGCCGTCACAGCAGCTTGCTTCACATCAGGCCTCGCCGGTGTTTACTTTGAGATGGTTCTCAAAGGTTCCAAATCCGATCTCTGGGTCAGGAACGTCCAACTCTCCCTTTTCTCTCTCATACCCGCCCTTCTACCCATCCTATACGCATCGCCTCCCGTTTCATCGCATGGGTTCCTCAGGGATCTCTTTCGCCACTTTGGACCTTGGGCTTGGGCGACGGTCTCTATCCAAGTCTTTGGTGGGCTCGTCACGGCCATCGTGATAAAGTATAGTGATAACATCTTGAAAGGGTTCGCGACGAGCTTGTCGATCGTGTTGAGCTTCTTAGCTTCGGTCGTGTTGTTTGATTTCAGGATCACTCCTTCATTTGTGATCGGTGCAGGGACAGTGCTCGGTGCGACGTGGATGTATAATTCCCCTTCGTCACCACCACCGTCGTCGTCGTCAATGCCATCCACACCCTTACCTGAGAAACTCCCTTTTAGTGCGGTAGATCAAACATGGGGAGATTACAAACGGCCAGAAAAAGACTTTAAATTTTCCCTTGTCGTTGACAGCCCCACTGTCGTCTCGAACCACGTGGATGGGATGCCGTCTTCTGGTAAATCTTCCCCTTCAAGATCATACCCTAACACGCCTATTCTACTCGGTGCACCCCCCATTCCATCATCAATACACAACCACAATCAGAACACGAGCGTGTTGACTTCGCTCGGTGTCAATTCGTTCATGCGACGTAAACCGACGACGGGAGTGGCGACGACGCCTTCGTCGCCTTCACCGTTCAGCAGTCGAACGAGCAGCACGGGGAGTCTGAGTGGGTTATTGGGAAGTGTGAGTGAGAGGATATCGATCTCGACTCGGTCGGTCACTTCTCTCGCATCTTCGCGATCGGGGTCTGTGTCTGCGTCGACGACGCCTCCTTGTGGATTAGGAACAGGATCGGGGCTGCAGTTGGAGTTGGGTCGAGCGGAGAATGGAGAGGTTGTTCATTCTGAGGGAGGTTTGCATATCCCTGGTGAGAGTGCGGAATCTTTGGAGGTGGTGAAGATGAGAGATTGATAGATGGGGTGGCGTCGGGAGAGGAGAAAAGAGGAGAGATCGACCTTTTTATCTTATTTCTTATTTTTTGTTTGTTTGTTTGAACTTTTTAGAGTTGGTGTGTGGTTTCGAACTGGAAATGGACTTTATTTTTTCCACTCTTCTTTCCTTTCCGAATTGTTTTTATCGGATCAATTTCCCACTCTTTATACCTGTGGAGGATGGGACGACGAAAGTGTATGGACCCCCCCACAACTCCACTTTGCGCCCAACGATCTTCGACAAACGGGTTGACGTCGATAACGAAGTACACGATCAGTTAATGTCGATCAGGGATCAGTGATGGACTCGAGATCGTCGTTGCGGATGGATAGTTGGAAGGAAGGATGGTGGTGGTGTGCTGCGATGTGCGATGGATGCCTATCCAATGCTTTTAATCTGCCACCAGCTCGTGTGACTGAACACATGTCCCTGGACTTTTTTGCCTCTCCCGATGCAACGTATAACGGTCGTTGCGCAGATACCACCCGCTGCTCACCGCGGACAACCCTTGGTACTGCTTTCAAACCCTTGTCAGATTTTTGTTGGAAAGGTTTTCAGAGGCAGAAAGGTTTCTTTTTTCCCATCAGTCCTCGTGTCATTTCATCGATCAATGTGATGGACCCGACAACCTTTTTGTTTTGGGAGGCTTTGGGCGATCAACGAATCCGGTATGGGAGAAACTGTATTCCTGTCAGTGGCGCTTGCATGTGAAATTAACAAGGGAAGGCACCACTTTTCATTTTACCGTTTACCTTCCTCCTCCTTCCCTTCTTCCGATACCCTTTTTACTTGACTTTCGGAACTTGAACCCTTTCTTTAGACTACTAACTTTTTTCTCTTTCTATTCTATTGACGATTGGACTTTTGCCGACTGTTTTTCCCCTCTTTTCTTTTCTTCTTATGTTCCGATCGCTCCTCTTCCTACCATTTTACCCTATGTCTCTTCCCAGCAAACCATTTTTAAAAAACCCTTTTTTTTATGACCAGTTTCAATCTCTACATTGCCCAAAAAAAAAAAAGAACTCTACTCAATTTCTCTTTCTCTCATTCCGTCCAACGTTTTGACGACGATATCACTTTTTTTCAATCTAATAAGGATGAACTAATCATGGTTTTCCCTCCCTGCACACACAAAAAACTGTTTTTTATCCCTATTTTATTCTCCTTTTCGTAATTCTGACTTGCTTTTTATCTTCTTATGTTTGATATTTCATGATCTGATACCTTTTTTTACTTTGATACGTTATGCTCTTTACGACAATGTGATTGATAGACAAAAAATAACACTTACCTATGCCTCTTTATTTTCTGATTCTGCTTTGCCGTGTATACGGTGTAGGCTCCCTCTATTGACAACCTCCGACTACTACAACCGATTCACTCTATTGCAAAGGTCTACTATATGGTTGATAAACACACCCCGGACCTACTTTACTATATTATTCGTCAGAAGCTTTGCCCCTCTCGTGTTTCTGTCAGATTCGCGAACATCGCAATACGTGCGGGCTTGTCCTCTTATGGATCCCGGATCCGTCGTTCACTGTCGGAGTGCCGGGAGCATGCTTTACTGCCGTGGTCCGACTTCGTGATAGATCCTCTGGAGATTGGGTCTGAACGTCCAATTGGCAATGGCTTCTTGTCAGTGGCAGGAATCGACTCTCTTCTGGTGTATCATTTGAATGAAACTTGTAACAAATGAGTGACCAAGCATGTTTCTAAAAAGAACCCATCTCGTCGGTCTTATCTGTAACTCGTCCGTAGCAATCTTTTTTGCGTTGGTCTGAGGGCAAAAGGATCCATTTTCGAAATGCAAGCAAAATGCAAGTAAACTAGTCTATCTCCAGCTTACAGAGTTGGCTTCGAAGTTCGGATAGCCTTCGCAGGCTTTTACATTTATGTTGGCAGTGGATAGCGCACGGGCTCTGGATTGCCAAAAGTAGACTCCAACGGTCAGTTCATGGGTACGCCTCATAAGATGAGTTTCAAATACTTTCTTTTTGAAAATACACCTCGAGATAACTCAGTAAATGTATTTCTTTGTATACCAGTTCCGAGTCATTCATTGTTCATTCGGCTTACACAGGTCGTCAATGGCAACACGTTTACGTTTACGTTCACAGCACCCTTTCCAACACGGTTGTTTGTGTGCCTCGTTGCTTATCGTTTTTGTAGACAACAGTGGCAGTCGAGATGCTGCCGGCGTGAAAAGAGGAATGTTCAATTTATGTTGAGACCTCCAAACAGAACTGACGTACCACCACAGTTTCGTGAATTTAGATGCGATGCGAATTGATAGGAGCTCATTGCACACAGCCCGCACTTGCCAAGGGGTCCAAGTAACCAACGAATCGTGGGGCGGTACAAGTATACTACCTATTGTGGGTCTATCTAGTTGCTGTAAAGTGTTGGCTTGCGACACCAACAGAACATGTGCTTTCGCACAGCCCACACCGAAATGATTTTTATCTGAAGGTAATTGAATGTTCTATGTATCTTGAGAATTACAAACAGAACTGACGTATTGCACCACCACAAATTCGTGAACATAAATGCGATGCGATGTGCCAGATAGGGGTCAGTGCACACAGCTCGCACTTTGGGTTATTCAATGTCCAAGTAACCTTAAATACAAGAAAGAACCAACGAGGGCTATCTGTGCAATGCTCATCCTAGTCCTTGCCTGGTTCCTTTTCAAGCATCACGGTGTCTCCGCTGTTCCTTTTGTCTGTCATGGATATGCACCTCCCACAGCATCCAAAACTCTACTAGGCATCGAAATAGGTGGCGCATCGGGAAGGTCGCTTTTTAGCATCATATGGGCCTGTTTCTCAACAACGTTTATATGCACATGGGTCTCCGTTCACCCGAACATTCCTCCCCTTGAAGGAAATTGGAAATCGTTTATCAGAAGACTGAAGTTGATGTTCTGGGCACTTATTGCGCCAGAGCTTATTCTTGCGTGGGCAGTGAAACAGTGGGCCGCAGCTGCGAACGTTGCGACCTTCTATAATGAATCTCGTCACCTTGATGAGAATGGTACGTGCATATATGTTCTGGCTTGTATCTTGATTCTTGAATCAATTTCAGATCCAAAAAAGTGGACAAGGACACATGGTTTTTTCCTCCTTATGGGCGGCTTCAAGCTTATCAGTTATTCCTTTCGATTGGAGGACTATTATTCAGGGGAAGTCCTTTCCTTCGAGCGGTTTAAAGTGCTTATCCGCCGCCGTGGGATTTCCGTCGGCGGCCTTGAAATCGACGCCGAAGAAATAAAGGATAAATCTAAAGGAGACTTGCTCTCAAAAACAATCGCAATTCTGCAGACGACTTGGTTTATCGCCCAATGTATTGCACGCGTTGTACAAGGATTGGCATTGACCGAGCTCGAGCTAGTCACGATCGCTCTGGCGAGTCTCAACGCGATCACCTATTTTTTCTGGTGGAACAAACCATTGGATGTCAAATCACAAGTGTCGGTATACACAGATTCGGCGAAGGGAGTTGACCCACAGGTGAATTTAACTGTGCCTAACAACAATTTTGACTGAATGTTTGAACCAGTGGCCTTTCAACGGTTCAAGTTCAAAATCCTCGGCCAATGTTGTCAGAGCAGTCAGAACATTGGCGCGTTTACTTTGGGAAATTTTACGACACCAGAGTAGATATGATAACTATCATATTGGCCTCTGCTACCGAATTCTCCGTTTTTCTGCATGCCTCCCGGTTTTTCTTATCCTCATATTTTTTGCCCCTGCTATTTTTCTCCTTGTGCCCTTTTGTGACATTTTTCTGACTGACATCATCCCCACTGATGCAAAGCATGTGCCCATGTTTTACGCCTTCAACTCAAAAACTACACACGTCGACATTTCCGTTTCATTGTTTATGTTTTTTGGCATAGTTTTTGGTGGGGTCCATTACATAGGGTGGTCCTTTGTATTCCCAACAATGGCCGAAAAGAGTCTCTGGCGCGCTGCTTCGCTTTCAATCATGTGTATCCCACCGGCCTTCGGTCTTTCTCAAGTCTTGTCCAGGGACAATCCAAGTCAGGCTGGAAGGGCCAATATGATGCAGAAGATTGCAGTTGTAGCACATGTCGTGATTTCGGCTGTTCTGCTGCTAGCCTATATACTTGCAAGACTTTTGCTCATTGTACAGGCACTGGTTTTGCTGAGGGAGCAGCCAGCGAGTGCATTCCAGACGGTTGATTGGACTAAATTTGTACCACATTTTTAGTGTCTACGCTTTTTGGGGTTAGGATAGAATTCGCAGTGTCGAGTTCGCGCATATGAGAATGGTGTAATACCAGTCGACTAGCGAGAATCTCAAATCATAACAATCCATCTGTCGAACTCCTATCATCTTGTTCTCCGAAATCTCTCTTCAATGCGGAGATAGTCCTGTAGTAAGGGTTAGATTTTTTTCTTTCAAAAAAAGCATAGAATATAAAGGTGCCAGAGAACGAAACCAAGATACACGAAAGTCTCAGCCTCGCCTTTATATCCCCATCCACACCCAACCATTCTACCTGCTCGGCATACCATGATTCCAATTACCTTATCAGAATACATGAGGAATGGAGAAGTAGAAGCCTGCTCTTAGCAGGACCCTGAACTCAAATAGTAAAGAGAAAGGGCGGGGAGCGTGCTTTTACTAGGTTTTTCGTCACAGACTGTCGTGTGTTCCACTTGGACAAAAAAACGAGGAAAGAGTGCTCACCTGATTTAAAAGCAATCCCCTTTGCCAAAAGAAAGCCATTTCACGCAGCTAGTAGCAGTAATGTGGCAATTCTCCAGGTGATCCTGCGTCCTTGCCCCTCAACCAGAGGGAGAAGCAATCAGCAAAGATTGTTTTTGAGAGTACCTCTTTTTTAATATTCGACGTTTGTCTGGACCATCCCTTCCTTTGTAAAGCATAACCGATAAAACGTATACGCGAAGGGGGAGGGGATAGTAATTTTGGACGCCGTTTTTAAGGTCTTTAGTAGCGTGTTGCGCCCTTTTTACAGATTTCGGAAAGAGCCGTTACATTTTAGAGGTCCGCTTTACGCGTCACGCGTCTCATACTCTGAATTGTGGTTTCCTCGCCGTTGTAGACGACAAAGAGTGGTACTGCAATGGCAGCTCATGTTGCCACCCGCGGCGCTCAAGAAGTTATTCCCAAAGCTCTACTCCCTTCTTCTCCCTTCGCAGAGCTTCTCCGTCGCTCGAAATTTGCAACCTTTGACCCTTCCATCCGACAGACGTACTCCGCACCGCATTCATATACACACCGTGGTAATTACGGCCTCAAGCGTCCCATAGCGAATCGCAAAGCACATGGCTACATCGTCCTTAAAAACTTTGAAGAACACGCACAATATATTGAGTGGGACAATGCGAAGGAACAGGTGCGATGGTTGAAGATGGTCGAGGAAATGAATGTTGCGCCTCAATTGAAGCTGTTGAACTCGTGGGCAGAAGGATTGGGCCCTCTTGGGACGTCGAGAGAAAGTGGGCTGGATTCAGAGTTTTGTCCAGGCGAGGGGCCGCAAGTAGTCAAAATAAGGAAAGAATTGGTGACGAATGAGTCGCTTAAGGTTGCGGATAAGACTATAGGCGACGCTGCTGTTGAACTTTCACCGAAGCATCCCCCAAATTTGCCTCCGTCTGTGGTAGAGTCGCCTATTTCTGTGGATGTACTCCCACCCACGAGGGGCAAGGGCGCGTATGGCGCCAAAGCAGAGATCATTCCTCCTGAAGGACAAGGCAGGATGTTCCTTCAGCCCAACATTTCTGCTATGCCTCCCAAGGTATTCGGACGATATATCGAGAAGCTCCGCAAAATGCGTCCAGAGTTCCTTACCTTTGTCCGTGCAGAACTCAAGAAGACATGGGTCAATAACAGGATGCCTTGCATCAATCCTGACATTTTGACGGATGAAGAGCTCATCTCTCAGGTTGGGTCGTCGCTCTTGGATCAGAAATACCACCTTCGTTTCCTGGGTCTCAAGAGCGAAGCAGGCTACCACGCGAAGCCCCCTTCAGGGTCTCTTTCCGCCAAAGAGCGCTCTATACTCCAAGAAGAAGCCCTCCGATGTGCCAATGCACCACAACCCATCCGACCACAACCACACAAGTTTGCGGGGCTCATGTATGCACAACCTACAGCCATCGAGACGCTGTACTCTACCAAGCCTCAACCAGGTATTTACCTCCAATACTCCTCGACACGGGGTCACGTCATGTCTGAGAAATGCTTGGCTTCGTTTGGCGGAATGACTGCAAGCCTCGGACACGTTGGCGTTGGTGCCAAACCTCTCTTCGAGTCGGAAACAGGTGCGAACCTGAGCAACCTTCCGGAAAGCACTCGTATGATGCGTGTGACGAGCCTTACGCTTGCGAATCCTCCAACCGTCGTTGGCCGCTCAGCACGTTCGAATCCACTGGCGGATGTCCATATGAGGATGAGCGTTGCAGACGATGCAGGACTGAGTAGGAATCAGAGAGATAATCCTCACCCTCCCGGGAGTTATGAATATAACTCTCTTCTACCTCTTCCGTCTTCGAAGCGTGGATTGAGAGGTGGCGCCATGTC
>Ga0307514_10006118_pt1 | contig 10566 bp, 5 predicted proteins | sample 16_EM_MG_FD_203088 | JGI IMG/M metagenome (GOLD analysis project Ga0307514, IMG submission 203088) | Populus trichocarpa ectomycorrhiza microbial communities from riparian zone in the Pacific Northwest, United States - 16_EM | ecosystem: Host-associated > Plants > Roots > Unclassified | place... | reverse complement strand
TAATCTTTTGACGACCTGAATTAGTATTTCATATTGCATGATGCTTCTCTAAGTAGTATGTCCTGCCCTTCGGAGCTGTCTATCAATTCTCAACTTCTGCTCCAATGATACAATATGCATCTTCATCAGCTGTGTGGGCGCAATTGTTAGTTAAGCAATGGGTTCCAAAAGCATTATACGTCACAAACAAGCTGTTTTGGGCTGAAAAGGGTCGCATTGCTCTGATATTGTTGGTCAATTGCGCACACTGGCCGGTAAGTAAGGTACGGCAACCTAAGTAGCAACTAACGTGCGGCTATCCCTACTTAGATCTTGATCTGGGAGCCGGAGTTATCTTTCGCCTCCGGAATTAAGGTGCCTCCACAATTTGCAGCTGACCGTCCACACTGTGGATTTACAAGATAGATAGATGGTGTAGAAACACCCAGCTTGTGGTATTTTTGGAATGATGATCTTCAGTTCGATATACAAAAAAGGTACAGGGTTGCAATGGTGAAATATTGTTGAGGTGTAATTCTACCCTGGGCTAGCTATTTCCCCGCAAATAGGCCTGCAATCTACGTATGCGTGGTACCCCAACCAGACTACACGGTACCGTTTGGCCTGCAGACTAAAACGTGGCATATGGATCTGATCGAGCATATGACCCTGCGACCTATCCCTGCCAGACTACCTACCCTGCATGAGGAAAATTTTCAACGGCAACCAAGCCACAATATAGAGTATATGCATGAGGCTTCGTTTTAATCAATTGAGGTGTTTCATTGGTAGGAGAATCTGTTCTCGTGCCCAGACTGATTTATTTTTATGTGGGTGCTTAAATCGCTTGGTAGACGTTAACCCTGTTATCACAAAGTTAAACAAAAACATATTGTCTGGTTGGAAGTGCGGGTGGCATGTGCGGTCTTATGCCCGTTAACCAGACTAGCCTCTGGAAAAGATCTTCCTTCCACGATAAGTCAATGATAAGAGACAATCGTTAAACACTAAGTACTCCGTAAAATAGCCGAGACCTTTGACTATGTCTTACCCGGCACAAATGTTTTGGCTGCTTTTAGCGATCTGAGCTGGGGCTCTGCTACTGTACTTTATCCCATCACACAAATAGATCGGGCTTCTCACCTTTCAAGCTTATAGATATATGCAGCAATTTTTTCCGGAATGCATGTACAAGGGCGTGCACTTCAGTACCAGGAACAGTCTGTGATCGTACAGTGTATTTGAGAGCCAGGCGTGACTCATTGGGCATTTTCTAGTACAAGCACAGTCTTTCGGGTTTCCTCTTGCTGAGATATTGCGGTCTAAATGCCAGTCACGGAAGGCTCGCGGCCCAGGTATTCGACGAAGACAGTTCGGATATTGCTATCTACCACTTTCCCATGATATCAACTGTCAGTTACAGCTATAGTCTGATTGCCCCGCTACTACAGTCGTTCATAAAAGCGTGACCCTAACAGGAAGTATCATCTTGCAGCCGAGAATCCGCGATTGGGTAAGCTGGTGTGTAAATTCCGGCACCTCCGTTGACGCGTAATGGTTGGGCATTGACACCATGACCAACATGTTGGTCAGATCGTAGCCGAGGCAACAATCGTGGTCCGCAAAGAGCAAGTGGGTTTGAATACCGGTTCAGAGGAGAAGAGCCATGGTCCCGGGTGCGTTGTTCTTTGATGCGGGTGGCTATGTGGTTCTAATTCTGTGGCTTGCCGCATTGCATTTGTTGGGTTGGCATGCCGAACGCAACCAGACTTTGCGGAGCAATGGCAGCATGTGTATCAAGACAACATGTACTGTCCATCTAAAAAAAGGGTGGCATATGTGTACACACATTCCTAAGATCAATCCCAGGTACATTACAGATGATGGTGATGATGATGATCATAGATCCAGGCCTGAACCTAGGGGAATTTATTCCAGAACTGAAAGAGGAGTGTATGGGCCTCTACAAGGGGTTGACTAGGTGTATGGAAGCTTGCGCTTTTGTGTATCGGACCTGAGGATCTGGAAGCATGTCGAGGGTAGTGATTTTTCGGGCAGAAAGGCCGTTGTTTTGTCTATCGTACCTACACGAGAATCGGCAGATAAGACAGGGGCCCTGCTCGCCTTTTTTTTTCTAGCGGGATTTTTTTTATTAGTTTTTTTTTTTGCGCTTCCCGTAGTTTTTTTCCGCCCTGAGGGTGGGAGGGTGTGTCTCCTCGGAGTCGGAGCCCACCGCACCGCACAGAGCAGCGTGTGTGTGGCTTGCACCTCCTCAACTTGGGATGAGCGCGGTGCATGCAGGCATAGTAGAACGCCGGTCTGCATAAGGGCATCCACACACACAACTCTTCCACTCCATTACCTATGACATACCTCCATCAAATCATGAATTTGCCATATAAGTTCAGAATGTATTCAAGGCTCCGTCTATTCAAAAACTCAAACACAGCTCGCATCAACTTCAATCCACGAGCAATAATTGAACCAGCGCAGTACTCCAGCGCTACAACAAACAGGCCATATAGCTATTCGCATAGATATACCCCCACCCGACCCCGGACCTCACCCTACTAACCAATACCTGCGAATTCACTCTCCCGGCAAATCCAGCAGTGCAGAGCTTACAAACAGTGTGGTCTACTCGGTTGACGGTGAACCGATACCCTACGCTCGACTCGAAGCTCCCGTAATAGTGTGGTGTGGGGGCCTGGTATTTCTCACAATACTCATACATCATCACCTTTCGCTACCAAAAGTCAAATGATAGCCGGCTCCATTACCTCTCCCCTGGCTCAGGAACATAATTACATCTACCCCGACTACTTCTACATGCCATACCCAACAACAACAACAACAACGACAACAGAAATAACGGAAGCTCACGATTCATACCAGCAATCAGGAAAGAGAATCAAGCTCGAACAGTCCACAATTCCCTTTTACCCCAGCTTTGACGCACCGACTTTGAATCTTGCCTTCAGCGGCGATATGCAACAAAGCCAGCTTCAAGGGCTGAATGCTCCCCATATCAGTCTGCAGCGAGCATCTGGTTCTACGTCGCCCGTGACTGTGGCGACAACACTTTCGCAACACTCCACACCCTCCCGCTCCCCCTCGAGGGTTTCAATAATCTCTGACTCGACTACCCCTGACTGGGTACTCTACGACCACGAGTCGTTGAGTACTTTAGCCCACCACGATCAGCCAAAGCCCCAACATCTGAACACCACATCCACACAACCTCAAATATCCTCATATCCTCTACAAATGGAAGCTACTTTACCCAGCAGTTACTCTGCCGGTTTCCCAACTGACCTCTCCAAGCTCTCTCATAACCAACAATATCTCAGTCCCTTCACACCTACATATCAAAGCGTCTCACATAGTCGAACAATACTATATCACTCCCATACAACAGAGGACGAGCCCCCTGCCCTTTCACCTTCACACAGATACAAATCCTCAGGACGCCCTTCAGTCTACGACGCAGACATTCGATCACCAATGACTCCAGTCGGCTCACCACGGTCGAACGATGGCGATAGGATGTCATCTACACGGACCCCTGTTACTCGTGAGGACACCTATGTCTCTATATATGATGACTGGATGGATGAAGGCTTACAGTTTCCCTTCGTAGGCATACACAACCCCGTGCCCAAGTTCACTCGAACGGTGTCTGATGCTGAGGAGGATGAGCTATTCAGGTCCTCAAATATAGAGGCGCCTAAGTTGCAGCAGCCGATGCAGAGGCAGAGTAATGGTGCGACCGGTGGCATGTCAGGTACTCTTGCTACATTCTACAAAAAGGCACAAAATGGCCATGCAATGGAGGCACGCCATACAGCACCAAGCCAACTCAATGTGCCTCGTGGCGAGTCCCCATTCCGCGCAAATTCACCCTACCACCCGATGAGAACACCGCAAACAGCAGTCTCCGCTCCCACAAGGCACAGCAACTTTCACCCATACATGACCATTCAGGCACATAGGGAGCATCAGAAAGAACTTGATACCCAGTCCATGAACGAGCATGTGATGACAGAAGCCGAGCAAATCGTCTCAACCCCTAAAACTATCTCACCCAAGGATGCAGTACTTGATTATCCTGAGCCAGCCGATGAGGCCAGTAAAATGAGCCTCTTTGCCCACGAGAACAGCTATGGTAGCGGGCACAACCACCCTGCTCCACTCCGCGGTTACAACGGCCAAGAGATCACCGATGACATCGATGACCGAAGTTACGATCTAGGCGCCAGCCGAAGGGGGAGTGAGGCGGAGTCACTCAACAGCGCCGGGGGTTTCTCCTATCACCAACACAGCCCCCAGATACCAATGCTGCCATCGAGCTTCTCTTACCACTCGCAGTCTCTGGAATCGTCTCCTATAACTGCTCCTGCAATGATTGGGGATCATCACTACGCGAGATCTTCCTCTCCAGTTACAAAGCCAGAGGGTTCTAAAGCAGACACTGGGGCTTACACATGCACTGAGCCAGGCTGCCAACAGCGTTTCACTACTGGCTTGAAGCTCCGGAAGCACAAAGACCAGAACCACCGCCAGCCTACCCCCGTAGGTTCGGCTGGAATGACTTCGACGCTACGCGGAAATCTCTCAAGCCGGCATCAAGGGCCACACAGGTGTACAATGATAAACCCTCAGAATGGAAAACCTTGTAACACTGTGTTCTCACGCCCCTACGATCTTACCCGTCATGAGGACACAATTCACAATACTACCCGTGAGAAGGTGCGATGCGAGATCTGCAATGACGAAAAGACCTTTAGCAGGCAAGATGCGCTTACTCGTCACAAGAAGGTAAAGCCTCATTTCATGAAACTGGTACAATGATCGCCGCTAACAGATTGGTGTACAGGTTAAACATGGCATTGACAAGTAACTCTCCACTAACCATGGAAACTCTCGCCTTGATCAGTCTCGCCAAGAGAACTTGCCAGACCCTGATGGCACAATGACGTCATACATATTCTCGGCGACAACCGCAACAGGGCGGTGTACCTAACCAGTTTTTTTTCTTACGCCAATTTTCACAACATAGCCTCGAATTTTCACGATATTCTTTTCTGGGTCAATTCATTCGCATTTTTGTCGCTGGCTTTATTGTCGCCATTTCATTTCCTGCATACCTCATTCCGCTATAGAAAGATTTTTCATCATGCTAGGTTGTTGAGTTTGCTTTGCCCCAAGTATATCCAATACGGGCTCTTCTTTTGTCTTCACAATAGCATGGACACTTTTGGAATGAATTATGAATCACCAATCTACTAATGCAGGTAATATGTACATTATTGAGAGCTCAGGGGAATGCACCAGGATATGGGTGGCTTTTATCATAATCTTTGGGGGTTGTTTTTTAGCCCCAGCTGTGTATGATAGTTTTATGGCAATATGGTTATGAGGTCTGGAGTTTTGCCTTTAGGTCACTTGAATTTGTTGTTGGTCATTGATACATTTGGGTTTGGGCTTTTTTCTGCTATTCAAGGTCACCTAGATCGATTTATTTTGATGTCTTAGCGGTGGAGTCCCCATAGTATTCGCCGAAATCTATGTTTGCGCCTGCCTCATCTAATCTCACTTACTGCCTTATATGGTAGGTACATGGTTTGGTTTGAGACTACTTGGTGTTTGATGGCTGTCTCGCTTCTGCATCCGTGCGAGACATTGAATTTTTTCTTCTCCTTACACACGTGTTGCTGAACTGATTTAACCCTGCTCACCCCCCCAAAAAGCAAAATTGCTTAATGCATGGAAGTTTCAAGCAACTAGTCTTGACTAGAAGCAGCTAGAATTGTAGATTACATGTGATTAGTCATCCATGACAGGAGCACAGGCCATAGCTTGGCATCTAGTGACCGAGCAAATTTTAGACGTATGCAATGTATGCTGAACAGGGCTACCTAAGAGTGATGAACTTTGCTCTGGCGCAATGGCTGCTGAGCCCAAAGTAAATACATGTGATGGAAGTGGGAAGGTGAATGCGGGTGGCGAATTCGTCTGCGGCTGGCTGACTGGGAGGGTCACCCAAATGGTTTCCTACAAGGACGGCATACGGAGATGGAAGGAATAATAAGGGTCGGGGAAGAATCAGCGTGTAGTCAGGTGTAGAGGTAAGGCAGACGGGGATGGCAGAATCTGGAATGGGGATGCGAAGTCGGCAGTGCTGGTATATACCAGACATTGTACTCCGGTTGGATGTTGAACTCGAAACAGAATGTTGGGACGAAGGTCCAGATCGACCAATTTAATCTCGAGCTCTATGATTCAGAGGCCTGATACGCGGACGGTAAACTTCGGCTACAAGTGGTTCTGACACTTATACGTAATATCAAATCAAATAGACTCATAGCTCCGAGTTCTGCAATTGGATGGCTTTCAATCTAAAAAATTAATCTATAATTTCTCTGAGCCGTGAAGGTAAGATGGACGAAGGACTTTGGTAGAAGAGGTCATCTACGACCTGGTTTGCCTCAAAATTTAATATATCACAGGTAACCACATTCCAGTATTGCATATATACTACTCAATCCATCCAGCTGCCCTGTTAGGACTGACTCTCACGTAACACAGGGATGGTGCTGAGACAGCCGAGCTTGGTGCCTGCTCTGCAAAAACATCCTACAACCTCCGACGTTTCACACCTAGATAGCCTTTAGCAGCCTAGCTTCTGTACTCATGTCCTGACGTATCTGTCTCATACCCCTAATTTTGACAGGCCGCTGGCTGTGGTTCGTTGAATGAAACTGACCGTGCTCAAGAACCCCACATGGCAGAAAGGAGTCACTACCGTAGCCTGCCGCAAGACTAAGCCTGCGAAGTGCGTGCTCCTACTAGAATTTATACCACACGTTACCCTCATATAAAGCCTCTACTAGGTAGGCTGAGCCCAGTTTACAATTTCTTGGGAAGGCCAGGTAGGTATACAAAAAAGGAAACAGCTGCAGACGTCAGCTGGGGGGAAGGACCACGCGAGCTCAGGAACATGGACATGGGTGGTATGTAACACATAATGAGACCCTGGCAGGACCACACTGCGGCGATGAATAATACACGCGATGGAGGCGTTTGCAGTGCATATGTGGCACAGCAGTCCGATGTCAGCTCCCGATACCGTTCTATCGGTAACTATGTGGTAAGGATAAGAAGGGATGAAGCTTAGATGTGCCCGTACTATATACATGTTAATCTAGAGATATCATTATCTGCATACTGATCCTGTATAGTAATCCTGGTGGTTTTACAGCATAATTCCCCAAATTAAAAAAAAATGCTAGAAATCACCCCGTGCACCTGGAGTTATTTGCCTGACGTTAACCTTTTTATGGATTTTGATAAGTTGTGGTTCTGGTGGTTTTACTATTCTTCAAAAAGTGGCCCTGGGTGAACCCTGGCATGCATCGATCCACTTTTGAGCAAGTCAAAGTACTAGCCTGCTGCATACAGCTTGCATTTGGTGGCAAAGAATCCGGATTGGGCGATGTTTCAAGTGAAACATCTTATTCAGTACACTACCGGTAATTCTCTCCAGTTGTATATATATAGCACATTTCCATAGGTTGATGTGCCGTGCATGACTGATACGTTGCCTATTTCAATTGAGATTCAAAAGGGGCATTAATCGTACATCAGTATAGGCAGACAACGACAACATGACCTAACCTAGAAAGAATTGGAACTCCAGTTCGAGGTCTGAGCTAGATACTATGTACACCGATCCCAGTAGGCCTACCTCTAGCTCCGGATGCCCCGAAGGGGATCTATACCCGAAGAATCATGGTTTTGGGGCTGGAGATGTTTCAACCTTAAAAGAAGTATATCACTCCCATGGCTGAGACGCAAAGAGGGCATGTACTAGTATATACGTGAGCAGTATGTTTCAGCCATACCCAGTATCTATGTGTTCGAACCTCAAGTTGTATACGTATACAGAAAAGCTGCAATTCAAGAGATTAGTTAATGAGATATACCGTATCTGAGACTGATACTGGCAATGCAATTGGATCCAGCGCTGGCATATATCTGCGATATCCATGGGGCAAACGCAAGTTGGCTGCCACAATCGGGCATTTGTAACAACTTGACCACCAACCAATTGAATCACAGATGGCCTACAGCTGACTGTTAGATATGGAATTTGAATCGAGAGATTACTTTATATTATAAGACCGTAATAAGTTATAATTGGTTTGTAATTTAGTCATGCTAATATCATGGAATAATGAGGTTAGTTCTACAGTAGCAATATGGCCACTTGGGCAGTGTTTACAGCTTGTGAGGGGTACATGCATTACCATATGTTTACTATTTCCCCACAGCTACCCTTTTTATTTGTGGAGTTTGTGTCGGGTAGCTCCGCCCACCACATATCGAGTCGAACTGCTTACGAGACTATGAAGGAGGCTAAGACACTATACACTCTGACAGCAAGGCTTCCTGCCTCTTCCAGCCTCTCAGTCGATATACAGCTTGGTGGCAAAAAAACTCATACCCTTGTATGAGTTTTTGTATGCGTTTTTGCTTGGTGGGGTATGAGTTTTTTTGCCACCAAGCTGTATATATAGGTATGTATGTGAGGTACTGGGATAGGAGTGATATGAACAAGTGATAGTGGGGTGTTGACTAGTGATAATCTCCCATATGTTGTTCCTGAGCCGGTCACGTGGGTCGCTTGGTGCGAACCTTTTTCGTGGCGACGTCATTATACATAGCGAAGCCGGCCTAAGTTACATCCGAAGCTAAACACCGAAGCGAAAGGCATCAAAAATCCGCGTATCGGCTGGTACCCGACGCTAGGGATCCAGATACCTACCCCCTATCCCCGATCAGGAGTGCGACTGGTGCGTTACAAACATATTTGCAATCCTCTTCAAAACCTCTCTTAATCTACCGGTTCGTTTTCCTCCTTCTGGATTTTTGTCATCGATATCATCCTGAGTTCTAGTCTTGTGTCAAATTGCGTAACGGAATCCGAGGTTCGCGGCTGCTTACTCGGGATATTAACAAGGCTATTCTTGAATTACCCTCACCTCAGTCCGTATACCTCCAAGCCTGGGTTCTGTCATCAACAGCATCTTGAAGAGGGAAGCCCAAGCGTGAGAGCCTCCTTCATACTACTACTACCATGAATCACAGCTGGTGCAGGAACAGGCTACGGCTGGCTATTGTCTCATGATTCAATTTCAATTCGATTGTTGCACCCATTGGCGCAAGCCCATCCGCAATCCTGTGGCCGTGCCAGTGAATCCACCTTTTAATTTACTAATCTAGTCCACACCAGACCTAGTAAGGAAGTTCTGAGTCATGAAATGAAGGTTTTATAAATACTAGATACACTAGCTACGGGGGCTTCGTAGTGTTGACACCAGTGGTATGTTAACTGGTGGATGATATTTTACCGGTTACTGAAAATCTGGAGATGATGTAATGGTTTAGGGCTTCCATGCAAGCTTGGACGGTGCCTTTCTCATGTCTTAAAAATCTTGTAAAAAGAAAACACACCATTACAAATTACTGTGGCGGTGCTGCATGAGAATATGCAATACACACCGTTTTCCTGAACTAGCTCAACTAAACGGCGACTATGGGGAAAAATTTACCCCACAGCCTTCGTCAGTTTAGTTCTTCCGCCAAAATTCCGGCATGTAAGATCCGGGTTGACGGCGAACGGAAAATTTGTAAAGCCCGATGCATGTGGGGAGAGGAAACCTTCGCTTATTCTGACGTATCACTGAGATCGTATTACCATAAAGTATAGATTGAGTTTTGACAGTGCCGCACACGCGGGAGATGGTTCGCACGTACCTCCTCAGGGTAAGTTGTAATAACTGTTGGTGGAGGGTCCTAGCCCACCAAGCGCAATTGCCCATAAGTGATTTATCCATTCACCATAACCAGCTGTACTAAATAAACCTGGCGATCAAGCCACAGCCTCCACAAGTGAGAGTTGTAGTTCCGTGTACGTGGAGAATTGTAGGTAACCGGAGCTCCGAAAACGTCTGAAGAAAATTCGATGACTCACCCATAGCTGCATATGGTTCGGCAGGGTCATTCCACACGCGAGGAGAGAGTGTGCTAAAATAAATCCCTCTGGAGGAAATTGGCTTGCAATTAGTGTACGGTGTACGGAGGTGCAGAACAAAAGTCTTTATACCTTCCTATTTGGGAATAGTGGACTTGGCACGCATATGCGATGCATATGCACCTTGTGTTTGCATATGTAGATTGTGTTTGCATATGTAGGTTGTATTTGCATAAGTGTAATCTAAGCGCTACGTGTACCTTCCTCCATATCGCTCGCTACCAACGGCTGCAAAAACCTGACATTGAACGTTGGAGCTCTTGGTGGCCTTCCACGCTTGCGAACACCACCGTTCTCAGCTCGTTGAGCCTGACCCCCTTGGACACCCCTCCGAGCACCCCTCCGAGCACCCCCCCCTCGAGCACCCCCCCTCGCCCTCTCCCGATTGCGACTGGGATTTCCACTATCAATGGAAGCTGGTGGAGGGTCAACATGGACGACCTGGTCATTTGCCGGAATATTGTTCCATCCATCATCTTCAAGGTCTTCCA
>Ga0307514_10006117_pt1 | contig 10567 bp, 9 predicted proteins | sample 16_EM_MG_FD_203088 | JGI IMG/M metagenome (GOLD analysis project Ga0307514, IMG submission 203088) | Populus trichocarpa ectomycorrhiza microbial communities from riparian zone in the Pacific Northwest, United States - 16_EM | ecosystem: Host-associated > Plants > Roots > Unclassified | place... | reverse complement strand
AATGAAGAAGCCAGTCAAGTTCCTCACTATGGAACTCCACAGTTCAATGTGGCAGGTGTGCATGATGTTTTTCCCAACAATACACCATTTCTGCAGACAAAAGATGGTTTCTTTGGGGGAGATGTTTCAGAGATGTCTTTTGAATTTCGATCTCCTTGTGCTGGGCTGAAATTGAAATTGATGCCAGAAATGATAAAATAGCCAAGAATAAAAAAAACAGAGAGTGAAAGAAAGAGATTCAAACCTTTTTCACAGAGATCAATGATCAGACGTCCGCTGCTCCTCAGCTGAGTTTCAATTTTCAAAGACAAAGAGTAACATAATTAGGTTAATTGTTTTGTTCTTCTTCTGTCTTCAGTCTTCAGCGTTTTGGGATTTTAGATGGCAAAAAACGATGTCGTTTAATGACAGTGAAAATAAAAAAAAAATTGATCGGGTCTTACCCGGGTTTGGCCGGGTGGACCGGGTCCCGGGTCGACCATCCGGGTCGACCGGATTTCCCCGGGTCAATTCCCGAGCGGGTTTTTGCCTCAACCCGGACCGGTCCCAGGCCCGGGTCGGCCAGGTCCCGGGTCGACCCGCCGGGCCGGTCTGGGTTTTAAAACATTGCTTGTGATGTCTAAGTTTGGGTCTTGGACTTGTAGGTGTCTAGGGGGTGGGAAACTGTTCGGAATGTTCCCAGGGATTAATTTCCTCAGGTAAAGTATTTGAGTTTACTACTAATTAGCGCAGTAAACTTAAACAATTAGCAGAATAAAAATTTCAAAAGTATCAAAACCTGAGGGGACTGTTGAAATTTTTTATATCTAAAGATTTGATAATTTGTGTAGCAATGCAATGGTTATTATAGAGAAAATAATTTTCAAAAACTTCTATAAAAATTTGAATGTGATTTAACAGTCGAATAAAAAATAATGACTTTTTTTATTCGTTATTCTGGTCTAGTGCGATGAAACCTCTTCTTGAGTCTAGATCTGTTTTACTAGTCCATAAATATATTTATTAGGTCATCAATGTAATTTATTTGTGGCAAATATTTGTTTAGTTATGGCAGATTCACATCTGACTACTCAAAATCATCCGTTATCACAAGTTGGACTATATCATTTACATTGAAAAACATAAAACAACTATTGTCTGAATAATAATTTTTTAAAATTTTAATTGGAGTCTATTTTTTAATTTACAAGTTGGACAAAGATATATATTTTGACTTATAAAAAATATTTGGAAGAAAACATTTATAAAATTATGATTTTTATGTGAAACGATCGACTGGTTAATACAATCGGATCCAACTTTTACCTTGTCGTGCTTCTGAAAAGCAAAAAGGTGAAAGTGTGTTATTTTTCCAAATCTTTTTTAAATAGTGTTATTTCAGCAATAATTTACATTTACTGTGCTAATTTGACAAAAAAAAACTCATTTACTTTCTAGTCATGATTGAGTGAGATATCAATTGAGGTAGTATTTAAAATTGCAGTATCGATCGTTTTTCAAAGTATTTTTTGCTTAAAAATACATCAAAATAATTTTTATTTTATTTTTTAAAATTTATTTTTAACGTTAATACATCATACGATCCAAAATCATTAAGAAAATATTAATTTGAAGCAAAAATAAATTTAATTTTTTAAAAAAATACTTTTTGAACGCAAAAACAAACATATCCTATAGTCAATAAGTAGACGATAGTAGTCGGAAATGGTGTCACATTACAATAGTGTTTGTTTTTGTTGTCTAATAATATTTTTTAAAAAATTTGAATTTTTTTTATCGTTTTGATGTATTTATGTTAAAAAAAATTTAAAAATATATTATTTTAATGAATTTCCAACCAAAAAATATTTTGAAAAATAATATGTATCACAATCTTAAAAACTGCATACGTGTTTGTTTAGTAATGCATAATATTTTTTAAATGTATTTTTTAATTTAAAATATATTAAAATAATTTGTTTTAGATTTATTTTTAATTTTGGAAAAACATATAAAAATCATTACTTTCCAGGTGAAAAATGTTTGAAAATAGTTTAAACTATGAAAAAAACACTTCCTAAATGTTCGTATTATACTAAGCACATAAAACATAATTAGGACAGGGTGCCCGCTCGTTCAAAAGTTTTTTTTTAACAGAAAAGAAAATATGTAGGAGCTATTAATATGTTTGCTAATATAAAAAAATAATTATAAAATAAAAAGTTAATTTATATATTTAATAAATTAAATTGAGAATTATATGAATAAATAAAAATTCAAAAAAAATGTTAATATTCACTAAAAAATAAGTTGGAAAGCCGAGAGACAAATGAAAATTAAGAGATTTGATCTCATGCTGAGAGAAGCTTTTTAAATTTGTATTATTTAATTATATGATAATAAAAATTTATTTTAAGAAAAGTAATAATTTAAATTTCATTTAATGAAAATAATTTTAGCATAGTTGTCGTTTTCTTATTAATATTTTTTAATAAAACAAATAGTTTTTTGAGCTGTGTTGTTTTAAATAAAAAATGAAAACAAATGGAATAAATATAAAGAAATTGAACAATTGGGAATAAAAAATAAATATAAAATAATGGAATTTATTTAATTAAAACACATGCATCTCTAGAATGGGTGCCCTTTATTTGATATTGTTTTGCATGAATAATTATTTTTTAAATAATAAGTCATGATCACAACCACAAAAACATTTTTTTAAAATATTGTTTTTATAATTTTGACATAAATATATTGAAAAAATAAGAATAATATACCACTCATGCGATGCTATGAGAAATATTTTAGGATATTTTTTTAATTAATTATATGATAATAGAAAAATGATATTCGCAAGAAAGGCAACAAAACAATATTACGAAGAAAACATATATTTTTTCATCAAAATCATCTTTTACATTCATGAAATTTCTCTTCGTTGTTTTGACAATTAATATTTTTTATAAGCAACATAGTTCATTGAATGATAGAAATCCAGAAACAAAAATATTCATAAAAATTATAGTAACTTGAACTTTATTTCATAGAATATTCATGATCATAAACTAAAAAAAAAAGTTTTCATTGTAGGTTCACATATAACAATTAAAAAAATGATGGCTAACATTATATATATAAAAATAAAATAATCTTATTTAAAAAGAAATACAAAATTGAATAGTATCTAATGAAATAATATCTTAAATATAATTTAAATTACTTTATTATAATAAATTTTGATTGCATCCTTTGATTGCAAATAATGGTGTAATTCCTTCTTTCTTATTATTTTATTTTCATCAACAAAAAAACAATATAGGTTTTTTTATACTATGTGCTTTATTTGATAAAACCAAAAGAAATTAGAATCAATATCACAAAGATTTTTTATGATCTGAAATAAGAAAAAGTTCTTTCTTCAATTAAAACTCTTCTATCTTGTTAAAGCATTTTTTTTATTTTTATCACTAGGATTTTTTTATAAATAAAATTTTATAAAAATCATAAAAACAAGTTTTAATAAAAAAAATATATAGTTTTGATAACTTTGGTGCATGTTAAATAATATACTAATAAAAACTATTCATTTGATGTTGCGAAGAACTTTACAGAGTGATGTGATAAAGGATCCATTAGGAGTGTCCATTGGATTTATTCTAAGGCCTAAAATATAATGGATCCAAGAGCATTTCAATGGGCAAAGTCAAAAGGCTTAGGTTAAAAATGTTCATATTTGTCAATCTAAATCTTTATTTACTTTTTGAGTCATATTTGAAGCTACAAGAGGAGTTTGAGTGTGATTCTAATTGGGTTGGAAACTAAATATCTTTACCATTTTAACTATATATAGTAGGCTCACTAATTCATCTAGATGAGAGAGAATGACATGTTTAAAGTTGGGCTTAAAATCTGTCAACAAAGTGCAAAAACAAAAAAGATATTATTTCCATAAAAGATATAGATTTCATTCACTACAAGGAGTCCTTAATGCTATTGACAACTCATATGTAAGTAGTTGGCTTACTTATTTTACAAGGATTCCATATCAAATAAGAAAAATTAATTGGTTAGAATTGAATTGTCATTTTACAAGGCATCAGGCTTTTGTTCAGTAAGAGTTCTTTAACAATTATTTATCTTGGATATTTTTCACTATCATATACGAAAATGGTGAAAAATAATTTTAGAGTATTGTTTTATTTATTTTTATTATCTCTAGACCTTATTTTAATTAGTTCGGGCTTTATTTAAATTAGATACTCAGCCTAAACGTACCTATGATGTTAAATGTTTTACGTGTTAGGGGCTTGGACACTACACTTTAGAGTGTCCAAACAAGAGAATAATAGTTATTAGGGACAATTGAGACATGGAATCTAAAAGTAATTGATCTAATTGTGAGATATGTCACCATTGAAAAATTATACTAATGAGGAGATTGCATACCCGATTGAAGGTGAGGCCTTGGTTATAAGACGTACACTTCAGGTTCAAGTCAAGAAATATGATATTTATTAATAAAGGAAGAACATCTTTCATAGGCATTGCCATGTACAAAACGAGGTGTGTAGTTTGATTATAGATAGTAGAAGTTGTGCTAATGTATCTAGTACTACCCTTGTTAGTAAAATGAACTTGTATACGATTAAGCATAATAGACCTTATATACTGTAATTGTTGAATGATTGTGGTGAGATGAAAATGAATAAGCATGTCTTGGTTTTGTTTTTAATTAGAAAGTATGTTGATAAGGTTCTATGTGATGTGAAGAATAATGGTTATTAGAAACAATGTAGACATGGAGTCTGAAAGTAATAGATCTGATTGTGAATATATGCCACCATTGGAAGATTATACTGGTGAGGAGATTGCATACCTAATTGAAGGTGAGGCTTTGGTTATAAGACGTACATTTTGGATTCAAGTCAAGAAGGATGATATTGATTAGCTAAGGGAGAACATCTTTTATACACGTTGCCATGTACAAAGCAAGGTGTGTAGTTTTATTATAAATAGTGGAAGTTGTGCTAATATAACTAGTATTATCCTTGTTAGTAAAATGAACTTGTGTACAATTAAGCATGATAGACCTTATAGATTGTAATTGTTGAATGATTGTGGTGAGGTGAAAATGACCAAGCAAGTCTTGGTCCTGTTTTTTATTGGAAAGTATGTTGATGAGGTTATGTGTGATGTGGTTCCAATGCATGCAAGTCATATCTTGTTGGGGAGACTTTGACAATCTGATAGGAAGATAAAGTATGATGGCTTTGAAAATAGGTATTCTTTTGAAAATGATGGAAGGATATGTACACTTGCATCATTGTCACCTAGATAATTTTATGAAGACCAATTGAAATTGAAAAGGAAAAGTGAAGCTAAAATGATAATATAACAATGTGAGGTTGTGGTTATCATGTAAAAATATGTATGAAAATGGTCAGTAAGGCGTGCTTATATGAAATTATTATATTTTCATATAGAATTATTGGAGGCAAAATTTGGCAAAAAAAAAAAAAAGAGTTTTGAATGCTTAAACAAGACTAATTAAAGCTAAAAGAGAAAGCAAAGTTGAGGAGATAAATAAACCATATGAGGTCGTGAGTTTAAAAAATAAAAATAAAGTGAGCCTTAAGAAAAGAATAAGAGAGGAGAGAAAAGAGTTAGATTCAGCTAAGAGAAAAAAAAAGTCAATTGAAGCCAAGAGTAGAGAGAAGAAAATAAAGATGAAAAAAAGAAGAGAGTGTAATATAAGTAAACACTTGAGTTTCTATAAAAAAGAGAGCGAGAACAAGAGTGCTTATTTTTCTGACATACTTATGATTTTACTTATGTATAAAGAACATATTTTAATACTAACAATATTGATTCTTTTATCCCTAGTGTTACTATATCTTTGTTATAGTATTTTGAGGATGATATAAGATAATCAAATTCAGATTTAAGCTTAACTTGTCTTATTATGTAGCTTTCCACCAACAAGCATAATTTTCGATCCGACCATTAGATCAAGCTGAAATTTTACCAGAAATTTTCAGAGATTGTTTTTTTTTTCTTGGGTTAAAAATTTAGGATGATCGAAGTTTGGTAAGGCTTTTTTATAAAGGGTCGAAGTTATTGTCAAGATTTTGCTTTATATTTCTTAATGAAATCCATTGTGGTTTACCATAAATAAAAGATAAAATCAGCAATAGTACAGTAAAGGTTATATTTGATGGCAATATAAAAGCACAAGTGATGAAAGCATTATATAAGAAGGTATGACAATATGTTGAAAAAAAGAATAACAAGTATGCATTTCAAGCAAACTAAAGACAAAAAAAGGTTGTCTTTAAACCAAGAGATTGAGTTTGGGTGCATATGCACAAAATGAGTTTTCTTTGACATAGAAAATCAAAGTTAATGTATAGAGGAGATGGTTCATTCAGATTCCTTAAATAAGTCAATGCCTACAAAGTGGGTCTATAAGGTGAGTATAATGTTAGTGTTATATTCAAAGTTGCTAGTCTTTCTTTGTTTGATGTAAGTGATGATTAGAGATCGAATTCTTTTTAGAAAAGAAGAGATGATGTGATCCTGATTGTTACATCAAAGGATCCATTAGGAGTGTCCACTAGGTCTATTCTAAGGTTTAAAATGAAGTGGATCCAAGAGGAGTTCAATGGGCTAAGTCAAAAGGCTCCGGTTAAAAAGGTTCAAATATGTTCGTCTGGATTCAACTTTTCAGGTCATATCTGAAGCTACTAAAGGATTTTGGATACGATTTTGATCGGGTTGGTAACTAAACATATATACCTTTCCAACAATATATAATAGGCCTTCTAATTCATCTGGAAGAGAGATAACGACGTGTTTCAAGTTGGGCCTATAATCTGTCAATAAAGTATGAAAACAAAAAAAGATATTGTTTCCTTAAGACTTGTGGATTCCATTCACTATAAGGAATCCTTAATGCTATTGAAAACTTATGTGGCGGCCTTTGGATTACTTATTTTACAAGGATTCCATATTAAACAAGATTTAATTGGTCAGAAATTAATTTGTATTTTACAAGGCATTGGGCTTTTTTTCAGCAAGGATTCTTCAATAATTATTTATCTTTGATATTTTTCACTATCATATGCGGCAAAGGGTGAAACATAATTTTAGACTATTGTTTCATTTATTTTTATTATTTTAAACCTTCTTTTAATTAGTTTGAGCTTTATTTAAATTAGGTATAAGTCTGACCCATTAGTGTTAGGGTTTTATTTTTAAGAGTATAAATACTCTTTGTAAGCACAAAATATTAAGACTTGATGATACTATTGCTGCTGAATTTATTCAGCTTGTGTGAGAGATATTCTCGCATTCTTTGGTTCTCTAACGAACTTAATAGACTTATCGAATATTAAATAGCTTTGTGATGTTTTCCTTATACTTCTCGTCTGTGAATTAATATTTATAGGGTAAGGGTTCTTATTCCAATAGTATTGGTACCTAAAGATATGTTTTCGTTGTGTCACACTCCTATCAAACCTATTTCGGTTTTCCAAGATTCATTGTTAATCTTGTTGTGGGTTGCTTGACCATGTGATTACGAGGTTCACATCAGTCTAATGTTTTTTAAAATAACAAAAAAAAAGGTTGTACAAAAAGAGTGATAACTAATATTATAAAAAGAATGCTATAGTCATATTAAAAAACTAAGTAAAAATATAACAATATTTAATGAAGCAATATACTTAATATATTTTAAAGTAGTTTATTTTAGTGAAATTTAATTAAAATGAAAGAAGAAAAGCATAAAGGCTTTTTTCTTAAAAAGAATGTCAAGCGCGTAGGTTTGGGTGGATCAATGCACTTAGCTCATAACAAAGGAAGCCAAGCATGCATGAGTTTGCAAGACTAGGCTTACGCTCGACCATGTTTTTTCTTAATTGAGCAGATGATGCATCATCCATCTATTTTTTTTTAAAATAAAATAGAGGATACATCATCTATTGATATAGTTTCTGGCCAATAAGTTGGTCAAAAAGTTGAGTCTTGTATTTTTATGCTTAAAAAAATTATTTTCAATCTATTTTCACCTAAATACACCAAATAAATACCATAAGAACCTTAATAACCAATTTTTCACCTCAAAACACTCCCAAATCGGTCCAAAAACACATATCTAAATTGAATTTTTTTTATAAATCTCAATCTATTTTTCCAGTGATATGAAAATTTAAAAGCATCTTAATGGCTCTTCCATCACCAAGAGGAACACATCAACACTAAATTAGGCTTTTTGTTCCTAAAATTTGGCTAGCTGTCTAATTCTCTCTCCTCTATTATTTTCCAATAGTTCTCTCCTTATAGAACTTGAGATTGAAATGTAAAATAAATAAAGTGCATGACTAAAACATCAAGGCCTCAATAAATAGGGATAAAAAAAAAACTTTGGGGAGCAAAATTTCAAAATCCACTCCTTATGAACAGTGAAAAAATGATTGTTTGTTTGTTTAAGTGTTAAATTTGGTCCCTAAAGTTTCAATTTTCTAGGTTATAAAATTGAATTATATTTTGCAAAATTAATTATTAACTTAATGTTGGGATTTTTTTTTAAACTATTAGAACCCATAAAAAGTTTATTGAAATAAATTACTAATTTCTAGTCAATGCAAAGTGGATAGACAAAATTAAAAATAAATACATAAAGTTCAGTAACTAGAGTAGAGAATGATTATTGGACTAAAAAAATGGAAAAGATTTTTTCAATTTATCATGCTTTGTGTCTGGATATACAATGTTTTCCATCTCTTTTAGATTTCTTTGTAATTGTAATTATCATGTAATGTTTATCACAATTGAACAACATCGTTACTTTTACTAATTAACTATTAGTGGTTAGTGTCATAATGTCAATTTTTTTTTATTATGTGATTTGAATTCTTCATATATTTTAAAGAATTACATTTACAATAAAATTACTAAACTATAAAGTAAAATAATGAAACAATATGAAATTCATATAATTAAATTTGTTTTATTAGACTAAAAGAAAAAAAACTTAAGTGTTTTTTTATAAAGATAAATCATTTTTTTGTTAACTATTAGTAAACATTTTGTAGTTTCCTTTTAAAAATAAAGTATTTTGAGAAGTAAGATGCTAAATATTAAGAAAAATATTTTCTAGTTTATTATAAAACTTAAAAACAATATAGAAAATATAAATATTGCAATTATCTTTTAATTAAAGTACTCAAATGACCTCGTTCATTTATTTATCTCCGTATTTCAGTAAAACCAAAATTATGAAACCATAACAAAATTTATATTTTTCAACAAAAATTCATCTATCATTATATCATTATAATTTTCTAATCTAATAGGGTCAGTTGAGGCCCCATGACAAGTCATGGCTTTGCCAGTGCTCGTGGTATGTGACGATTACAAGTTATCTCATTCAATAGCACATTTTATAATCTGTTTTTAACATCAATTTTGTCATGTGTGCGAGAAGTGTGTGAATTTAATAGCTTTAAGCATCACAAAATTGTACAATCCATTTTTCGAGATTGAAAGGATATTAAGTTGGTAAGACAAAAATAAAATTATGGTTGGAATTCACTGATGATGCTTGCTTGCAACACCCACCATAGTAGTGGCTATTATTAGAAAAGATGATTTGGATAATTGAAAATTATTTTTAAAAAACATGTTTTTTTTTTTTGGAAAAGGGATTTTTTGACGCGATAAAAAAATAATCCAAATCACTACCAGAAAATCGGCGAAAACTAACAAAATTATCGACGTCATTATTTTGTCGGTAATTTTTATTGACGGATATAATTCCGTCTCTAATTTTGTCGGTCTATACCAACAGACCTTTGCTGTCGGTAATAATTACCGATGGCATATATTATGTCGACCATGCGGTCGGTATATACCAACGGAATAATTTCGTCGGTATATTGACACGATCAAAAGATTGATGTCTTATCCCAAGTGCAGGAGTGTCGAAGTAATAAATAACCCGACAAGACTGGGGTCAAACCACAGAGAGGTTAACTATATAAATTATAAATTATAAATAATAATAATAATAATAATAATAATGAGTTAAAGAGAATTTTGAGATGTGAGATTAATGTGAGGATTAAACAATGATAAAAACAAATGTTAAGGTTAGATGATCCACTAATGGTATTTCAAATAAGTATAATATAAACTCTTTTTATTACTCAACTGAAAACCACACACAAAGGAGGTTCCAATCGGATAATTTGTCATTAATAGCTCATTATAAATTATTAACATGATCATATTATTTATCTTATTTAAGTAACACCAAGACTTTTAAATATTGTTAGGAATTCATGATGCTAACTTATGTTAACAACAAATCAAGTTCCTTTCATAGCACAGGTGTCGGTTATACTATACAGTTGGCTATGAAGGATCAAGCATTTGTTGTAACAAGTGTTATACAACACAAATCTAGATTAACCATTTAACAAGTAAGGTATTAAGAATTAATAAGATAAAATTGATAAGACATGTTAATAACAAACTTTATTGGATGTAAGCATTGAAGTCTATATTGAGTTTATATTATACA
>Ga0307514_10006116_pt1 | contig 10568 bp, 10 predicted proteins | sample 16_EM_MG_FD_203088 | JGI IMG/M metagenome (GOLD analysis project Ga0307514, IMG submission 203088) | Populus trichocarpa ectomycorrhiza microbial communities from riparian zone in the Pacific Northwest, United States - 16_EM | ecosystem: Host-associated > Plants > Roots > Unclassified | place... | reverse complement strand
ACTGGAGCAGCGAAACCGAGCGCAACGCGTACAACGCGGCGTTCTATGAATTGGGATTCCGCTGGCACTGGGACCGCGAAACCTATTGCCAGCTGCTGCGCCAGAGCCAGGATGGCGTCGAGCGGATCTGCCATTACCTGAACACCCGTCAGCCGCATCTCCTGCGCGCCTACGACGCCGAATTCCTGGCCGAGGTGATCGAGCAGAAGAAGGAAGAGCATCAAAAGCGCGAGCTCGATGCCGGCGCCATGAAAAAAAGGCGCTATTTCAACTGGGCCGAAACCCGCGGCGCCGAACTCGGCGCCTGAAAGCCGCCATGAATATCCACGAATACCAGGGCAAGGACGTATTGCGCAAATACGGCGTTCCCACGCCGCGTGGATATGCATGCTTTTCCCCCGATGAAGCGGCCGATGCCGCCGCGCAACTCGGCGGCCGGGCCTGGGTGGTCAAGGCGCAGATCCATGCCGGCGGGCGCGGCAAGGCCGGCGGTGTGCGGCTGGCCTGGTCGGCGGCCGAAGTGCGGCGCCATGCCGACGAACTGCTCGGCATGACGCTGCGGACCCACCAGACCGGCCCGCAAGGGCGGCTGGTGAAGCGGCTGCTGGTGGAGGAGAGCGTCGAGATCGAAAAGGAGTTCTATCTCGGCATGGCAGTCGACCGCGAATCGCGCCGCGTGGCCCTGATGGCTTCGAGCGAAGGCGGCATGGACATCGAGGACGTGGCGGCGCGCACGCCGGAAAAAATCCGCAAGCTGTTCGTCGACCCCGCCACCGGCGTGAAGGCGGCCGAGGCCGATGGCCTTGCGCGCGACATCGGCTTCTCGGGCAAGCTGCTGCCGCAGGTGCGCACGCTGGTGCAGAACCTCTACCAGGCCTTCGACGCCTCTGACGCATCGCTGGCCGAGATCAACCCGCTGGTGCTCACGCGCGATGGCCGCGTGATGGCGCTGGACGCCAAGTTCAACTTCGACCCGAACGCGTTGTTCCGCCAGCCCGAGATTGCCGCGATGCGCGACCTCGACGAGGAAGACCCGGCCGAGGTCGAGGCGTCGAAGTTCGATCTTTCCTACATTGCGCTCGACGGCGACATCGGTTGCCTCGTGAACGGCGCGGGCCTGGCGATGGCGACGATGGACGCGATCAAGCTCTACGGCGGCTCGCCGGCCAATTTTCTCGACGTGGGCGGCGGCGCCACGGCCGAGAAGGTGGCGGAGGCCTTCAAGCTGATGCTGCGCAACCCGAACCTTCGCGCGATCCTGGTCAACATCTTCGGCGGCATCATGAGGTGCGACGTGATCGCGCGCGGCGTGATCGCCGCCGCGCGCGAGGTCCAGCTGGCCGTGCCGCTGGTGGTGCGCATGAAGGGCACCAACGAGAGCCTCGGCAAGACCATCCTCGGGCAGTCGGGCCTTCGGATCATCAGTGCGGACGACATGGCGGATGCGGCGGGGCTGGTCGTGGCTGCGGCGCGGCGAGGGGCCTAGGACCATGGAACTCTGCTTTTGCGTTCGTCGCTTCTTGGGGCATTCAGGGCGCAATCCCGCCGACGGGGTGCTCTGCTCCGCGAATGTCCCCCGGCCTGCGGCCTCCTCCTTGATTTCGCTGCGCAGAGCACCCCATCGACGTGATCGTTATGCAGAGCGGTCGTTGATCGGCCGTACACCAGCAGCGTGTCCAGGTGCACAGGGCATCGGGTGCTCCCCGCAGCGAAATAAAGGAGGAGCCGAAGGCGGGGGACATTCGCGGAGGGGAGTACCCGGTGGCCTGTGCACGCGCCCCGAACAAGAACAACAGCGAGGCTGAAATGTCGATCCTCATCAACAAGCACACCCGCGTCATCACCCAGGGCATCACGGGCAAGACCGGCCAGTTCCACACCGCCATGTGCCGCGATTACGCCAACGGCCAGAAGTGCTTCGTCGCCGGCGTGAACCCCCGGAAGGCAGGCAAGTCCTTCGACGGCATTCCGGTGTTCGGCACAGTGAAAGAAGCCAAGGCCGAGACCGGCGCCACCGTGTCGGTCATCTACGTGCCGCCGCCCTTCGCGGCCGCGGCCATTGACGAGGCGGTGGACGCGGGGCTCGACCTCGTCGTGTGCATCACCGAAGGCATTCCGGTGCGCGACATGATCCGCACCCGGCACCGCATGGAGGGCAGCAAGACCCTGCTGCTCGGACCCAATTGCCCGGGCCTCATCACGCCCGACGAAATCAAGATCGGCATCATGCCCGGCCACATCCACCAGAAGGGCCGCATCGGCGTGGTGTCGCGCTCCGGCACGCTGACCTACGAGGCCGCAAGCCAGCTCGCGAGTTTCGGCATCGGGCAGTCGACCGTGGTCGGCATCGGCGGCGATCCGGTGGGCGGGCTGCGGCACATCGACGTGCTGAAGATGTTCAACGACGACCCGCGCACCGACGCCGTGATCATGGTCGGCGAGATCGGCGGCAGCGACGAGGAAGTCTGCGCGCGCTGGATCAGCGAGCACATGCGAAAGCCCGTGGTCGGCTTCATCGCCGGTGCCAGCGCGCCACCGGGCAAGCGCATGGGCCACGCGGGCGCCATTGTCTCGGGCGGCAGGGGAACCGCGCAGCAAAAGCTGGCCGTGATGAAGGAGTGCGGCATTCACGTGACGCACAACCCGGCCGAGATGGGAAAGCTGCTCGCGTCGCTGGTGATCCCCGACTACCTGCCCTTCGACTGAACACAGAACCACTCCAACAGCAACCAAGGAAGGCGAGACATGCAACAGCAACAACAGCAACGGTGGGTTCGTTTCGAACACGGCGGCGAAACGGGCTTCGGCACGCTCGAGGGCGATGCCGTGCACGAGCACCGCGGCAACATGTTCGAGCGCCCCGAGCCGACCGGCCGCGTGTTCCTGCTCTCCGGCGTGCGTCTGCTCACGCCCACCGAGCCGACCAAGGTCATCGCACTGTGGAACAACTTCCATGCGCTCGGCGAGAAGCTGAAACTGCCGGTGCCGGCCGAGCCGCTGTACCTGCTGAAGGCGCCCAACTCCTACCTCGCGCCCGGCGCGGCCATCCGCAAGCCGCTGTGCGATGGCAAGGTGGTGTTCGAGGGCGAGCTCGGCATCGTCATCGGCAAGGCATGCACGGCCGTATCCGAGGCGGATGCGCTCGGCCATGTGTTCGGCTACACCTGCGCCAACGACGTGACCGTGGCCGACATCCTGAACCGCGACGCCTCGTTCGCCCAGTGGGTGCGCGCCAAGGGCTTCGACACCTTCTGCCCGATGGGTCCGGTGGTGGCCACCGGCCTCGACGCCGCCACGCTCACCGTGACCACGCGGCTCGACGGCGAAGTGCGGCAGAACTATCCGATCAGCGACATGCGCTTTTCGGTACAGCAACTCGTGAGCCTGATCTCCCAGGACATGACCCTGCACCCCGGCGACGTGATCCTGTGCGGCACCTCCATCGGCGTCGGCTCGATGAAGCCCGGCAGCCTGGTCGAAGTGGAGATCGGCGGCATCGGCAGGCTCGGCAACCGCTTCGGCTGAAACCGGCCGCGCAAAGAATCAACAACCTTGGGGATCGACATGAAGATAGCAGTCATCGGAGCGGGCGCGATCGGCGGCCTGGTGGGCGCGAAGCTCGCCCTGGCCGGCGAGGACGTGACGTTCATCGTGCGCGGGAAGAATCTCGACGCCATCGCCACCAACGGATTCAAGCTCATCGGGGCCGACGGCACGGAACAGGTGGCGCGCAACGTGAAGGCCACCGACCGCTACGACCAGGCCGGTCCGCAGGACATCGTGATCCTCGCGATGAAGGCGCACCAGGTCGAGGCGGTGGCGAACGACGTGCCCAGGCTGTTCGGTCCCGAGACCGTGGTGGTGACCATGCAGAACGGCATCCCGTTCTGGTACTTCCACAACCACGGCGGCGCGCTGGCGGGCACGCCCGTGCGCAGCGTCGACCCGACCGGCCTGGTGGCCGCGAAGATCCCGGCCGAGCGCGTCATCGGCTGCGTGGTGTATCCCGCCTCCGAGCTCACGGCGCCCGGCGTGGTGAAGCACATCGAAGGCGACCGCTTTCCGGTCGGCGAGCTCGACGGCGCGTCGAGCGAGCGCGTGAACCGCGTGGCGGCCTGCCTGGGCGCGGCCGGCTTCAAGGCGCCGGTGCTCGACAACATCCGCGCCGAGATCTGGCTCAAGCTCTGGGGCAACCTGACCTTCAACCCGATCAGCAGCCTGTCGCATTCGACGCTGGTCGACATCTGCCAGTACCCGCCCTCGCGCGAGCTGGCCGCCGCGATGATGCGCGAGGCGCAGGCGGTGGCGCACAAGCTGGGCATCGAGTTCCGCGTGACGCTCGACAAGCGCATTGCGGGTGCCGAAAAGGTCGGCAAGCACAAGACCTCGATGCTGCAGGACGTGGAAGCCGGCCGCGCGCCGGAGATCGATGCGCTGGTGGGCGCCGTGGTCGAGCTGGCCCGGCTCACCGACACGCCAACACCGCACATCGACACCGTGTATTCGCTCGTCAAGCTGCTGGCGCGTACGATGGAAGAACAGCGCGGCCGGGTTTGCCTTCACGAGATGGCGGGCTAGCGCCACCCATGCGACAAATTCTTTGCGCCGAGGGTGCGCCGGTCGTGCGCTGTGATCGATCGATGAAATGGAACCGATGATGCGACGTACACGCAGCGCGAAAATTGTTGCCACACTGGGCCCGGCCACCACCGACGAGCCGGCCATTCGAGCGCTGTTCGAGCGCGGCGTGGATGTGTTCAGGCTGAACTTCAGCCATGGCACGCAGCATGACCATGCGCGCCGCCTCGACACCATCCGGCGGCTCGAGAAGGAGTTCGGCCGACCGATCGGCGTGCTGCTCGACCTGCAGGGGCCGAAGCTGCGGCTGGGCACCTTCGAAGGCGGCCGCGCGCAGCTCGATGCGGGGTCGCAATTTCGCCTCGACATGGACGCCACCAGCGGCAATGCGCGCCGCGCGCCGCTGCTGCACCCGGAGATCTTCGCGGCGCTGCAGGTGGGCACCGACCTGCTGCTCGACGACGGCAAGCTGCGGCTGCGCGTGGACAGCTACGGCGCCGACTTTGCCGAAACCACGGTGCTGGTCGGCGGGCCGATCTCCGATCGCAAGGGCGTCAACGTGCCGAGCGTGGTGCTGCCGATCTCGCCGCTGACGCCCAAGGACCTCGACGACCTGGCCTGCGGCCTGGCCATGGGCGTGGACTGGGTGGCGCTGTCCTTCGTGCAGCGGCCCGAGGACATCGAGGAGGCGCGCGCCATCATCGGCACGCGCGCATGGATCATGGCCAAGCTCGAGAAGCCCGCGGCCATCGACCACCTGGACGCGATCGTCGACCTGTGCGACGGCGTCATGGTGGCGCGCGGCGACCTCGGCGTGGAGCTGCCGCCCGAGCGCGTGCCCGAGCTGCAGCGCCTCATCGTGCGTGCCTGCCGCAAGCGCGGCAAGCCGGTGGTGGTGGCCACGCAGATGCTCGAATCGATGATTGCCGCACCGGTGCCCACGCGCGCCGAGGTGTCCGACGTGGCAACCGCCATCTACGACGGCGTGGACGCGGTCATGCTGTCGGCCGAATCCGCCTCCGGCAAGTATCCGCTGGAGGCCGTGAGCATGATGGAGCGCATCATCTCGCGCGTGGAGGCCGATGCGTCCTACCGCATCGGCATCGACGCCACGCACGAAGCGTCGCTGTCGACCACGGCCGATGCGGTGTGCGCGTCGATGCGGCAGGTGGCCGCGCTGCTTGCGCCGGCCGCCACCGTCACCTACACCTCGTCGGGCTTCACCAGCCTGCGCGCCGCGCGCGAGCGGCCGGCCGTGCCGATCATCAGCCTCACGCCCGATGTCGCCACTGCCCGCCGCATGGCGATGGTGTGGGGCGTGCATGCGGTGCTGGTCGACGACGTGCACGACGTGGCCGAGATGATCGAATGCGCCTGCCGCAACGCGTGCACCGAGGGCTTCGCGAGCGCCGGCAACGATGTGGTGGTGGTTGCGGGCCTCCCGTTCGGCCTTTCGGGAACGACCAACCTGCTGCACGTCGCGCGCATACCCTAGGCCCTTCCTGGGAGCGGCCTTGGGGGCAGTACGATGCCCGCTCGATTGCAGCCATCCTTTTCCGAATGAAGCACGCGACCCTGCGCCAGTTGAAAGTGTTCGAGGCGGTCGCGCGGTTGCTGAGCTTCTCGCGCGCGGCGGAAGAGCTTCACCTGACGCAGCCGGCCGTTTCCACGCAGGTGCGCAAGCTCGAGGAACACGCGGGCAATGCGCTGTTCGAGCAGTTCGGCAAGAAGATCTACCTGACGCCCGCGGGCACCGAACTGCTGCAGATCAGCCGCGCCATCATCCAGCAGTTCGAGGCGGCCGAGAACGCGATGCTGCAGTTCAACGGCGTCTCGGGCGGCAAGCTCAACGTGGGCGTGATCAGCGCGGGCGACTATTTCTTTCCGCGCCTCTTGGTGGAGTTTGCAAGCCGGCATCGCGGCGTCACGCTGAACTTCACCGTGCACAACCGCGAAGGGCTCATGACCCACATCGCGGAGAACCTCACCGACCTGGCGATCATGGTGCGCCCGCCGACGGACCTGGACACCGTCAACCAGCCGTTCGCGCCGCATCCCTACGTGATCGTTGCCGCGCCCGGCCATCCGCTGGTGGGCGTGCCGCGCATTCCGCTGGCGCGTCTCATGCGCGAACCCTTCGTGGTGCGCGAGAAGGCCTCGGACACCTGGCATTCGATGGAGGAGGGCTTTGGCGGCGACCTGCGCGGCATCAATATCGCGATGGAGATCCGCAGCACCGAGACCATCAAGCAGGCGGTGATTGCGGGCATGGGCGTGAGCTTCGTGTCGGCTCACACCATCAGCCAGGAGATGCGCGCCGGCAGCCTGCGCGTGCTCGACGTGCAGGGCTTTCCGCTGATGCTCAACTGGTACGTGGTGCATCGCCGCAGCAAGCGGCTGCCGCCGGTGGCGCAGGCCTTCAAGGACTTTCTGCTGGCCGACGGGGCGGGACTCATCTCGCAGATCGTGCCGTTCGAAGGCCCCAATGACAAAGAGCGCGGCGAGTAACTCGCGCGCGCTCTTTGTAGAGAGTGAATCCGGTGCGGCGGCTCAACGCTGCACGGCCGCCGGACGGCGCTGCATCAGCGCGGCGCGTGCGGCCTTGTAGAAGATCACGATGGGCATGGCGGCGAACAGCTCGCGCATGGCGTCGTTGGCGGTCGACGACGAGGAGGGGGCGCGCAGGGCGCTGGAATTAAGGGTGGTGTGGCTCATGGGGACTCCAGGAAGATTGAATCGAAAAGACCGAAGGGATTACCCTTGATTTTAGGGTTTACCCTAGACGAGCGCAAACGCCATTTTTGCGTTTCTTGACCCAGGTCAATTTTTTCGGCCGCAGACGGGGACTCGCATTGCGCCGGCTGCTGGAGCACTTCGCGCGGGATGCGAGCGGCGCGCAACGCGCATCGCATGCAGCGCAATGCGCGCACGCATCGCCGTGCATTTCGAGCGGCATCGACACACGCGAAGTGCGCGCGCGCGTGTCGAGGCCTCGCGCTAGGGATACCACGGGGGTTCCGCGAGCGCGCGATTCGTGCGAACTTGACTGCGGTCAAGAGTTTTTGAGCCGCTCGGTCCGACAGTCATTCACGCGCAGAAACCGGTGATCCCAACGCCGTTCAGCGATGTCAAAAGAAGCCTCGTCGCCTGTCGATGCGCATCGACCGCTCGACTGATTGCTCCGTATTCGAAGCCTGTCGGATTTCAACGAAAACACTTAGGACAACTCCATGACTCGGCCCACCTCCACGCTCGCAGGTTCCAGCCCCGCGATGTACCCCCCGCCCGAAACCTATGGCGCCGCCGCGACCCGATCCGAGGCGTTTCGATGGGGACAGTTGCTGATCGGCATCGTCTGCATGGCGATGATCGCCAACCTGCAGTACGGATGGACGCTCTTCGTCAATCCGATTGCCGAGAAGCACGGCTGGAGCCGCGCCGCGATCCAGGTGGCGTTCACCATCTTCGTGCTCACTGAAACGTGGCTGGTGCCCATCGAAGGCTACCTGGTCGACCGCTTCGGTCCGCGTCCTGTGGTGCTGGTGGGCGGCGTGCTGTGCGGCCTCGGCTGGGTGATCAACTCGGTGGCCGACACGCTGCCGCTGCTGTACATCGCAGCGGCCGTCGGCGGCATCGGCGCAGGGGCGGTCTACGGCACTTGCGTGGGCAACGCGCTCAAGTGGTTCCCCGACCGGCGGGGGCTTGCCGCGGGCATGACCGCCGCGGGCTTCGGCGCCGGCTCGGCCCTCACGATCATCCCGATCTCCGCGATGATCAAGTCGAGCGGCTATGAATCGGCGTTTCTGTATTTTGGGATCGGGCAGGGACTCATCGTGTTCCTGCTCGCATGGATGCTGGCCCGCGCGCCCGGCCACTCCAAGGCATCGAACAGCCGCAACGTGCAGCAGGCGGGCCGCGACTACGCGCCCTCCGAGGTGCTGCGCTCGCCCGTGTTCTGGGTGATGTACGCGATGTTCGTGATGGTGGCCGCGGGCGGCCTCATGGCCACGGCCCAGCTCGCGCCGATCGCGCAGGACTTCAAGATCATGGACGTGCCGGTCAACATCATGGGCCTGGTGCTGCCCGCGCTGACCTTCGCGCTCGCGATCGACCGCGTGCTCAACGGGCTCACGCGGCCCTTCTTCGGCTGGGTGTCCGACAAGATCGGGCGCGAGCAGACGATGTTCATCGCGTTCGCGCTCGAGTCGGTGGGCATCCTGATGCTCTATCACTACGGCCACAACCCGATCCTCTTCGTCGTGCTCACCGGCATCGTGTTCTTTGCCTGGGGCGAGATCTACAGCCTCTTTCCTTCGACCTGCGCCGACACCTTCGGCTCCAAGTACGCGGCATCCAATGCCGGCATGCTCTACACCGCCAAGGGCACGGCCTCGCTGCTGGTGCCGCTGTCCAGCGTGCTTGCGGCCGCCACCGGCAGCTGGCAGGCCGTGTTCATTGCCGCCAGCGTGGTCAATGCGGCTGCGGCGCTGATGGCGTGGTTCGTGCTGCGCCCGATGCGGCGCAAGCACATCGAGCAGAGCCGGCTTTCCTCGTAGTTCGCAGCAGGCCACCACCTTCAGCGCAGGCCGATGCGCGAGGCGCGCGAGCGCAGCAGCTCGGCCTGCGCCGGATCGGTGGACTCGATGTCATCCGCCGCCACCTGCAGCGCACGCATCTGCTCCACCTCGCCGATGATCCTGTTCGGGCTCAGCAGGGCCTCGGCGAGCATCAGGGTTTCGTCGAGAAGCGCCTTGAATGCATCTACAAAACTTTCGGCTGCGCCGGCATGGAACGGTTCGCGAAGAGTGGGCATCGATCAACTCCTGGTTGCTTTGGATGCCTTCATCTTGGGCCTGCGTTCGCATCAAGTAAAACGATATTAATTGCCAGTTGAATGCAAAATTAATGCATTCAAACTGGACGCGGCATGGACATCAACCTGGCCCGGACTTTCCTCGAGATCGTGGACACGCGCAGCTTCCAGCGCGCCGCAGAGCGGCTGCACGTCACGCAGACCTCGGTGAGCGCGCGCGTGCGAACGCTGGAGGAACTGCTGGGCCGGCCGCTCTTCGTCCGCAACAAGGCGGGCGCGGTGCTCACCGCGGCCGGCGAGCAGTTCCTGCCGCACGCCACCACGCTGGTGCAGGTGTGGGAGCGCGCCCGCCACCAGGTCGCTGTGCCCAGCGGCAGCCGCGCGGTGCTCGCCATCGGATGCGAGATCAGCCTGTGGGATCCGCTGCTGCTGCAATGGCTGCTGTGGATGCGCACGGCCGCGCCGCAGCTGGCCATTCGCACCGAAGTCGGCTTTCCGCACGACCTGCTCGACAAGGTGGCTGCGGGCGTGCTCGACATTGCCATTGCCTACGCGCCGCAGCAGCGGCCGGGCCTGCGCGTGGAACTGCTCATCGAGGAGAAGCTGGTCATGGTCACGACCGCGCAGCGCCCGCGCGTGCCGCGGCCGGCGGACTATGTGTATGTGGACTGGGGACCGGAGTTCGCGGCGCAGCATGGCCTTGCGTTTCCCGAGCTCTCCAATGCCGCGGTGAGTGCCGGGCTGGGGCCGCTCGGCCGCGAGTATCTGCTGGCCGCGGGCGGCACCGGCTACTTTCGGCTCGACGTGGTGCGCAGCCACCTCGAATCGGGCCGGCTGCGCCGCGTGCCCGGCACGCCGGAATTTCTTTATCCGGCCTATGCGGTGTATGCGGTGGGGGCGGACGCCGCCATCGTGGACCCTGCGCTTGCGGGCCTGCGGCAGGTGGTCAAGGCCAAACCGGCCGATTAGGTTTCAGATTGCCAGCGTGTGCCTCGCACGCTCCACACGCTCTTCGTGCGACTGGAGCCGCGACTCGTAGTAAAGGCACAGCGGCATGGCAACGAACACCATGCCGGCCACGTAGATGATCAGGCTCATCAGCGGAAAGTCATCGCCGCCCCAGTAGGGAACGGATGCCACCGCGGCGCCGATGGCGATGACCGCCATCACGCACTGG
>Ga0307514_10006115_pt1 | contig 10568 bp, 5 predicted proteins | sample 16_EM_MG_FD_203088 | JGI IMG/M metagenome (GOLD analysis project Ga0307514, IMG submission 203088) | Populus trichocarpa ectomycorrhiza microbial communities from riparian zone in the Pacific Northwest, United States - 16_EM | ecosystem: Host-associated > Plants > Roots > Unclassified | place... | reverse complement strand
GGACACTTCAATGCAAATCAGTACGTAGACGTAGAAAGATAAAATAATGTATAAAAAAAAATTAAAATGAAATTGCTAGGAGTGTATATCTAGACATAATGGCTACAAAAAGTAAAGTCTGACCGAGCTTTAGCCGAATGCTTTGGCTTTTGTGTTGTTTGGCATGGTATGCATCCTTACATGATAATAACTTGGCTTTCTAGAGCTATGTATTTTCCGGTGACTAAGTATACACTCATGTTTTAAACTTTCTTCATAAAAAACGAGACATATCATAGATAATACACACACACACACGGTGTTCTTGGCTAATCATTGTGACTACCGTTAGGTGTTGTGGCATGTCTTTGTATAGAAAAAAGTTATCTACATAAAATTATGGGAAAAAAAAAAATTGTATGCATGAAAAATTTATGCATAGCTAATTGGAACCGAAAAAATACATAGAAGGATATGTTAGAATAAAATTGAACAGACTAATATCTCTGTTTAGATAGGTTAAAATTACCAACCATGGCCCAAATAGCAGATTGAGGTAGGACACAGAGGTGGTCTATAGGAGAACTTTAGTGAAGATGTCAGCAGTTCCAGATTTGTTTTTTCGTTGTCTTGGATGCATGTGATTCTCAAGGGAATCAGTTTGGTACTTGTAAAACAGTACAAATCCTGACGAAGCAACTGGTAGCCTGTCTGTCTACACAAAAATAAAAAAGATCTGAATCCGACCCACAACCTGGAAGAGGGCGATTTTCAGGGCTCTCTCTCTCCTTGCTATAAGATAGCAAATAGCCAATTGTTTGACCGCATTGTATGTCAATTTTGAGCTTACCCCAGATGAAACAAAACAATAATCGACTGCGTATATAGAACAGGTATACTCATTCGTTTCCGACAGTTGTAAGAGAGCAAATGCGCGGCCATCTTCATTTTAACGCATGGAAATCACAACGCTTCCTCTATCCAATTGCAGTCCAAATGGGAGAACAGAGAGGAGAAGCATACTTTACAAGCTATTCCTGCCTGCTTTCCACTTGAACTATCTCCTCTTTCCAATTCCAACTTCACGAAGCTAGGAGGTAATTGGCAATTTGCCATTATAACTAAATTAAATGGGGAGTTGTGACTTCATCACCTCCAAATTTTGCCTCTGCCATTCATAGCCATGGTAACAGTTCTAAATATATTCTTTGCCTGGCAGCATTGTTAGACACAGAATCATCTGTAAAAGCATACTCTCCTCCTTTATCGCGGGCTTGAGACCAGCTATTGTACGCACAAGAATCTACACCACACGGGCGGAGTTGCATGCATACAAACACCCACAAGAATCAATAGAAGCAAGCACGCAGGAACGCACGACAAAAAAAAATAGAGAATCAAGCACAAAGGCAATATTTATGTTACTTTTCAAATTACTTTTTATCTAAAAAGCAAATTGAATATGCTGCTATAAAATTAATTTTAAGATCTTATTTTAACAAGGTGCTTTGTCATAAAAAAATCATTTGATATTAGGATAAAGAGAATAACTTATCCAATAAAATATACTGAGGTTGGCCCAACAAGCAAAAGTCATCGGGAGAAAAACATGGAGACAAATACCGAGAAAACAGATAAGGATAGGATCGAATCAAAACCAAACAGCAGCTTGCGGAACCCTCCCTCATGCATCACCTTCCAGAATCAAAAAAAGAAAATACAGAAATACAAAAGAGGAAAGGCACCACAAAGTTTATGAATCACTGGAAAAACAGGACCAAAAAATAGCACACCGATCATAGTTGCACATCTTGAAACAAGATTTATCACCATTATGATCTACAGAATCACTCTCCTGACATCTCTGCTCTGAAAGAAAGAAATAACCCAAGTCTCTGCCACCAGGTTGCTGAAGCGAAATGGAATCAAAGGCAAATTATATATCACCTGCACGTCTAGCAAGCTGCTTGAAAAAGGAGACAGGTCGCCACACTGTTATTTGTCGAAAAGACCAAGATGCACACAATCAAACAGACCCATAATTGCAGGGGAAGTTGAAAAGGAGGTACAAATCCAGCTTTGTGGTCTCCCAAAAAGGGCAAACAACATGAAGTCTTATAATTTCCTGTCGCGTGATAAAAAATTCAAGAAAACTGAATTTAAAGGACAAGCATATCGAATAGAACCAGGAAATGGAATTTGTTCTAAACTCCCGCCCCTGAACCAAAACAAACTTTAAAACATTGCTCTAGCAAAAACGTAACAGCCGAAGCATCTCCTTTCACCAGAGTCCTAGACAGAACACATGAAATAAACAATAGAACTTGCAAGCATCATCTAACAGGTCATGTTAAAAGGATTAATTGCACAGGATAGGAAAACACTCTCAGAAACGAAACAAAAAAAAAAGAAGCCAAACCTAGTACCAAACCATACTGCGACCATGAAGCAGCTGTATTGCCATCGCTAACAATATGAAATAACTTCTTTCCAGCCAAGTGCGATAACCTGGTCCAAGGAAAACTCTGCTACAAGGCGGGACATCATAATAATAGAAAGGCCTACCAAGTTGACACGTCCAAATGGAAACAAAGGGCTAGGATAGTGCAAAGCTCCCTGTGGCAGAAACAGTATAAAAGCATTATCTTCTGCTTCGAGAAGAGTCTGACAAACACATAACCAAAGATTAGATTCTAATAGCACTTAAAAATAAAAAATAACAACGTGAGACGGAAAGAGAACAGAATTCCCAGCTAAGAAGTAACCCCAAAAAAAAAACCCATTTGTCATCTCTTTTAGACAATACATCTACAAGAAACTTATGCAAGATGATATTCCTGATGTGTGCGAACCAAAATTGAAACCTTACAATGTTAATTTTATTGAAACCTGAAAACATAACTGCTTGATGAGCGACAGAAGAAAGCCAGAGATGCATAACATACACCGAACCTCAGTTGAAAAAACCAACCGCCAGTTACAAGCTCAGCAAGTCAGCCAAAAACCAACTTATATATGAAGCAGATCTCAGAAAAAAGTTTAAAGCTTGATCGCATGCCAGAAATTGCTAAATGCTTCAAATGATGGATAAATTCATTGTACAGGACTTCATAATCAACTCGTGCACAAATCCAAAATAAACATACAACAGAATCGGTCAAATAGAAGTTGACGAACCGCCACGAAAGTCTTAGCTCTTCCAATGCAGGAAATCATTAAGCTATCCATCCAAGACATACAGAAATGCTCACAGCTTGCTACAGACAAGTAACCATTCCAGGAAGAAGAATGTAAGTTTGTATCTTAAAACAAGGGGAAGATCAAATCAGATTGCCTTCACAGCAGTTCTGCCCTTTTTCCATCCATTCAAGGGTAAGACCTAGACATGCACAAATAGAAACCACTAGAAAGGAGATAAAAAGAATAATTACTAAATTAACCACTGGTTTTAACTTGATTTGTTTGAAATATGTCTTTCAGATCCAAGAACCTATGAAGCGACAGAGGGAATGAAGAGACTAAAAAAAGGTGGTACAGACTCCTCAAACATCTGCAGTACTTCTGTTAGGTGTACAGGGAAAGGTGAGAAACTGAAATAGAAGATTTTCATATCTTTCTAGAAACAGAAAATTCAAGTTGACACATGCTCCAGTTAGAAGATTATCGAATACACTCATCCCTTGTCTGGGAATTCTGTGAACAAAAGAAGCTCCGAGGACCTACCAATTACATGTGCAGTTTTTTGGGTTTCCCAGCACTTGCAACCACAAAACAGAAATGAAACCAGAAGATAGACAAGCCAACCTGGCATAAAGTAAGGTATGAATTCAGTCCAGGGACAAGCTTATACTGCCATTAACTGCATAGATGGAAGAGCAAGCCAAACGACAAAATATAATGACCTTGACATCTCTGAGAGTTAACACAAACACAGACATAGATTTTAAAACAAAAAATCCCTGGTTCGTTTTAGTCTATATATTCCATAAAAACACAAAAGAACCCTGGAAAAGCACACAACAAATATCAAAATATACTTTCTAAGGAGTAAAACTTGCAGGTTCTCGATCATGACAAAGAAGAAGAAGTTGAAGGGCCACCTAGTATGAAAGATTCATGAGACATCCGATGAAAACATCCAGCAGAAGCAAGATAAAAACATTAAAAGGAAGGTCTCGTATGAAAGATTAGCAAAAAACATAGAGAAAGTTGAAATCCGAGTAATGGGAAACAGCCACCCACCCCCCACCCCCAGAAAACTTGTTATTCAGATCATTCAACTCTAGACCACTAAACCCAAAAGAGCCAAGTTCCAATGAAGTTCTGTAAAAAGAAATTTTGAAGTTCAACAATCATAAGATAACTGAAAATCCCTAGATGATCTCATATCTGACAATTGGTCACTTGAATATGACCGAAAAGTGTAAAATCAACTAGTAAGGCTCTATAACATCAATGAAGTATGGAAAGTGTATCAGAGATGCATGATCAAGTTCTTTACAGAAGAAATGCAGAGGAAACATCACAGAGGACTAGCAAGAAAAGAGGCAACAGTAAGAAAAAACTCTCTTACAGAAAAGCAAAACGATAAGTGATCAAGTCCCTCAAAGAAGGAACATCGGAAAGCCTTCACATAGGACTCGAAGATTCAGGCAACAATCGGTCAGAAGAACCACTTCCACAGATAAGCAAACCATAAGTCAAATCTGTTTTTGTGTATCTTTTCTGTTACACTTCACCATCTTGCAAATACAGGTATACATCACCTTTGCCATATTACATATTTGTAATGTAAGTAGAACAGGCTTCGAATATGATGAAGTCACTCACTCTAAAGTTCTAGAGTGACTTTTTCAAGATAAATTAGAATGCTGACCATGTTATCCAATAAAAGTACACTAGGCTGCCTCAAGCATGAAGTCCTAACCACAGAAATTAAAGAGAAAATGGAAAGGAAGAGATCACCACCTGAATTTTTCTAGCTGAAACAGTCCCTTATCCCTTGTGCATCAGCAAGCAACGAGTCCGGAAGGCTGGCAGATCCAACAACAAGCCTACAGTAACACTCATGAAAAATTGTGATAGATGAAGACAGTAGCCAGAATATCATGATCTTTATCAACTACAAGAAAACACTATTTTCTAGGATTCGCCAAGGAGTAGCACAGAATGTACATGCACTGCTTGAACACTCCCAGCCCTTATAAATCAAGTCAGTGACATTCCAGCAAGAAGAACTCCCAGGTTGTGCATACCAACAAACATAGCAAGACGAAACAAAGTGTCAACAAAAGGAAAAGCTTAAAACCCCCCTGGTTAATTTTTGAATCTTTGATCCATTAGTTCTTCAGAACACTGAAAAAGAGACTGGAGAAACACAATCAACCTCTGATGAGAGTCTACACAGTTTCCATGTGTTGGGCATGGTCTCAATTATGAAGCAGAAAGTTCACCTCCTTGTGTAGCTTGTACACGGGTCATCATTAATTAAACCGACCTTAGCTTGATTTTGCAATATTTACTCGTTAAAAAAAGCGTTGTATTTTGAGCATCAGTAACAATGACAAGCTTCGTTAAATTATTATAACTTCAGCTTTCAACGCTGAAAGTCAACCCATTTGTGCATCACCTCTATATAACAAATCGATAATGAGATTTTTACACTGCTGAAACTTGAAATAAAATGAGGATTTTGTTTCAACTGGGTCTTATGTCATGTGCAGAAAAAATATTGAGTCAGAGGACATGTCTGCAATATCACATAACTCAAAGAAAATGAAATTTCACACACTGGATGAAGAAAAATAGTAAACTACGTTCAAAGCCTAGATCAACCCCTGTCTGTTAACTGAAACTCAATTAATAACTCCAAGTCGTTACTGAATCGTAAGCATTGAATTGGAAACCATAACTTTGTGTTTGTGGGTGGAACCTCCCAAAAATAGTTATAGCTAGCAACAATTCATGCTCCTGTACCAAATAAATGACTACTTGAGTTGGAATTCTGAGTATAAAGATTCCATTGATATGTAAAAATCAGGTCTAATCCTTGAGGATACGGTAATGCATCTAAGAAATTATTCCATCGAACAGATTTCTCTTAAAACCAGGAATAACAACATGGACTAAATGTTATGTCCAAGCCAAGAAACTTACTCTATAATCTTGACAAATAGTGGTTCTTGAGACAAGATTCGAGATTTTTAAACCACGAAACGCTAGGTTTTTATTTTAATTATAGGTGTAAACAAGTCCCTAGTAGGAATAAGATGGAAAGAAATAATAGAAAATGAGCTTCAATATACCACCAGTAACTAATACCAGAATAAACGATATTCACTGAACCAAGAACAATTCCTCGAGTAAAAGCTTCAAGTGACACTTAATAGGTAACAGTCTTGATATCCTTTAGGAGCTAACTTCGGACCAAACTACCAAATAAAATGCATCCAAAGCCAAAATATCTCAATAGCACCTTCACCTTTTCCCATACCATCGCAAGGAAAAATATAACTAAAACCCTCTTTATATAGCATGAACTAAAAACCATATGCTTCGACATGCTGCTTTAAAGGTTGGACGAAATATTTTTCCAGAATATTTTTTCATTTTTCCATATATATTGTTATTATTTCTTATTAATTATTAATTAATAGTATTATTAATCTAATTATAATAAAGATTAAGAGTAATGAATTTCTTTATTCCTGTTCCTGAAGTAGAAAACGCTCCATCCATCTGTTCCTGAATGGATGGCTTCTTTCAAAAGGGCTTCCGTTGAAGACAAAAATAAATCAAACCCATATGAAGTTTTACCATGAGCAGATGGGTATCTATTGAACTATAGGGGAGAATATGTAAAAGAAATAGTGCACTGAATGCAAAATAAATATGTACGCAGAAGAGACAGCAGCTAACTACTACTACAAGTTCGTCCCTATTACAAAATCCTACACCTGCAAGCTTCAACTGCAACATGAAACCCTATCCAAAAGGAACCGACTGTGTCTTGCAAGAGTATTTACAGACATGACCAGTAGTGTGTTTATATACCACCATGCATAAAGTAAAAACAACTCGGGAAAACAGCTGATTCTTTCCCATTCATTGGATGTTTAAGGAAACTTGACTAAGAACCTAGGGACTATACTGGGGAAACTCCCGCGTCAATGTTGAGGATTAATGCAAAGGGAACAGCAGACAGGTAGGGCCTCGAATCTCGATGAGGTGGAAATGCACACCCATTGCATTCAAAACTTCTCATCCTAAAAAGTACTCCTACCAATCTATATGATGCTTCGGGAAACTAGACAAGTCAAACGGCATAACTCCAGCTTATCATCCTTCATATGCATCTCCAGGACCTTACTACTCAGAATTGATTGATGGGCTCAACCAGGTCCTGCACAGCCATTCTCTCAGAAACATCTGCCAGAGATTTGAGATTGCACCTTATCAGGGCCTTGACAAAGTAGCATGTCTCATCCTTGGTGTTCCCATCAGGCACATCTACAATAAATGATTCGATGACTAAAGTCCCAGGCCTCCCATCAATAATCTCAGGGTGGACAGTCATGATGGATGAGTAGTTCTGCAAAATAAACCAGGGGGGAATCATCAGAAGGAAGAATCCAGGATGCTTTTAGTGAGAGGCATCTTTATCTGAGCACTGAAAGGAATGCTTTGGTTACTCTGGACACAAGTAGCCCAAAGACTGATAATTCAACCAAGTATCCAACTGCAAAATACCATAGCTAGAGGCAGATTCCAGATGTCTTTTCATTATGTGCATATGCGCACTTTGAATATATATATATATATATATATGGATGTTAAATAAAGGTTCATTCCATTTCACCAGAAAAAGTGGCTTGTCCATTTGGAGCAAACTTTATTTCCTCAGAATTGAAAAGGCTACAATCCCCATAAACATTCTCTATTTCGTTTTCAGCATCGTTCAACTAAACAAGATTCCAATTTCTCTTCCTCCAAACATATTGAGAGAGACCAATTCACATATATAATTTGGACACTAAACAGTAAAGGGATAAAAAGGAGGCAAAAAACTTTAGCTCCCACGTGCTACTGTGATACACAACCACTATATGTGACTCTAAGTGACTTGTGATATCATGGCCCTAAAATAAAGTTACCTACCAAGCAAAATGTTGAAGGAGAAAACACTAGAACATACCTAACCCACCAAGAGATGCCCCTTTGGCCACACAAATCTAATGTGATTAAAAGAGCAGAAATGGTGGGGGGAAAAGATACAATACAATTGCAGCAAACTTACCACATCAACAGAAGATAGTATCTCGTGCTATCCACGTTTCTTGGAACTAGGTGCTACGTTCCATGACCAATACTTGGAAACAAAATTCCAATTTTCATAAAAAAGGAATACACAGCAAATCCCCCTTGGGGAAATGCTATTAAGAATCAAAACAGAAAATCTCTTCATCACAAATGGAAAAAACAGCAATACACACAGAGATGTAGAGATGATTTTATTGAAATCTATCCACTTTTCAGCAGCTTATCACACGTTTCGATCCATTCAAAACACAGCATTTAACATGCCATAAACTTGTGATAACCGCGTATCTATTTATTATAAGCACGCGTAAAGGCACATAAATACAGTTGAAGGTACTAAAATCTATAACACTGCAAGAAACAACACGACCCAAACCCCAACAGCTTATAATAGAAGGTCAAGAAGAAAGATAAATTTATTTATACCTTGAGCCTATGATCACCACCAACAATCTTGACCCCAAGGATGTGCTCTTCATCATCAAGAAGTTCAAGCCTCTCGGTACTAGTAGTTGCAGGAAGTCCAGATTTAACATTCACCTCCCTAACACTTCCAATCCCAAGCTCTCCATTCATAACGCACCTGCTCACAAATGGCTTATACCTCTGTGGCTGATCAAATCGCCTCACCAGTGACCAAACCTGATCCAAATAAACAAAAAATATATATATATTCATCAAACAAAATCAAACCAGATTTTCTATCGATAAGAATCCGTTTATGCACGCAGAGCACACACAACAAGATATCGAAAAGAAATAAAAATAAAGCCCCATTCTTTATATTGGTTTATTAAAAATGAACGAGAAAACAAATAGCAGAGAGAACCCCATTACGAGAAAAGGCAGAAATGAAGCAAAACCAGCCGAAATCGAGTAAAAATTACCAGATTTGACACAGAACAAGGAAGTCAAACACCTTAAAAAAGAAGTCAAACAAATCAACGAGCACAAAATCAACCAATCAACGTCCAAAACAGAGTATCAAAAATAAACTCACAAGGTGAGCAGGAGCTTTGATGTGCTTAACAAGAGCAGAAGTGCACTGGTTCTCCGCAGGCTCGTGTTGATGGTGTCTCCGTATGTATTGAACCTCTGCTGCACTGTACGCATCACCACCGTTCATTCTTTTTATCAGATGATTATCAATATAGTTTGTGTCGTCTATCTCTCTCTCTTTGTCTGAAAAGGAAATATGATCCTTTTAAAGATAAGATTAGAAGGAGGAGAGGAGAAGAGGGGTTCGTATTTGGATTTGAAGGAAGGAAGGAAGGAAGGATAACCTTTCACTCGCTCGCTCGGTTTGGCTGTTTGTTTTATTTTAGCTTAGCAGGGTGTCAAGAAAGTCCATCAAGCCACCGACAATCTTCTATTTTATATAGTTTTCACTAAAAAAGCCCAGCCTAAGCTATGGGCCCATCTTACTCCACTAGACAAGATTCCTATATAATAATAATATCTTTTTTAAAATAAATAAATAAAAAAATAAAACAGAAAGAGAGAGAGAGAGATTGTGTGCGGTGACAGTCCATTGTTGTTTTGTTCATTGAACATTGATAATGATTTTTTTGAGGTGGTTAGGTACTTAGCGTGTAATGTGACCACCACTAGGCCTAATGGGTTTACTTTAAAGTCAAACTATGTGGAGTGGGAGAGATGTTGGGAATTAAATGACGGTTTTGACCATTGAAGACTTGTCCACTTGGTACTGTGTTGTTGTTGTTGTTTATTAAAAGTTTTTTTTTAATTTTATATTAACAGATCAAAATAATAAAAAATACTAAATCGATTATTTTTTTAAAATGAAACACACGAAAAAAAGGTTATTCCACTTTTAAACACTCATTTTTTTTTAGATTAAAGTATAAATATAAAAAAATATATTTTCTATCCATTCAACATGTGTAATTAAAGTATAAATTTGTTCGAATGTGTATTAATTTCACCTCTCCCGTTTTAAATTGAAATCAACAATTGAATTTATTTAGTTTTTACTAAAAACTTGGGAAAATCTGGGTCAGTTAGAAAAAATGCGACTAACATATGGTGGACCTAATTAATAAGATTGGTAATTGAATCCACCCAATCATGAAAGTATATATATATGAAATTTGCCTAAAAAATAACATCCAAAAAAAATAGAGTTTGATATTGTGGTAGTGATCACTCGAAAATATATTAACATAATATTTTTTATTTAATTTTTAAAATTTATATTTAATATTAACATATCAAAACCATTTAAAAATATTTAAAAAATCATTTCTTTT